>Ga0065721_10001797_pt1 | contig 80820 bp, 64 predicted proteins | sample Mesricmetagenome_FD_59108 | JGI IMG/M metagenome (GOLD analysis project Ga0065721, IMG submission 59108) | Mesophilic microbial community from rice straw/compost enrichment Sample: eDNA_1 v2 (version 2) | ecosystem: Engineered > Solid waste > Grass > Composting > Bioreactor | place: USA: Davis...
AGTGGAGGGTGGTGAGGACGAGTTCCGACGCCGGGGAGGCCGGAGTCCTTGTTGATGTCGACGGGGTATGCCGCGACCGTTGTCGCGGATGGAGATCGAGCCGTCGACGTGGATGGCGACCTCGATCTTGGTGCAATGTCCGGCGAGGTGTTCGTCGACGGAGTTGTCGAGGACTTCAGAGACGCAGTGATGGAGGGCGCGCTCATCGGTGCCACCGATATACATGCCGGGCTTTTTGCGGACCGCCTCGAGGCCCTTGAGCTGGCTCAGTTTTGAGGCGTCGTAAGTGTCGCCAACGGGCTGGTTTTGAGCGGTGTTTTCGGGGACGGAATCGTCGGCCATGAAAGGGTGTTTTTAGAGGGAAAAGGGAATGGAAAAATGTGCCGGAGCGGGCGAAAAGTAGCGAGGTTTTTGTTGAGAAAAAACCTGCGTAAATAGGCCCTTCTTTTCGCTTTAGGCGGGAGGTTTCATTTGACCCGTATCCGGGTGGCTGGGCAGCATCGCGGCGATGCTCACGCCCCTGTTGGAGAAGCTGTTGATTTTGCAGGATCGGGACAGCCGGAAGCGGTCGCTCGAGGCGCAGTTGAAGGCGGTGCCGAGGGAGGTGGCGCTGGTGGAGCAGAAGATCGCGGCGGAGCGCGGCGCGATCGAGGCGGCGAAGGCGGAACTGAATGCGCTGGAGACGAAGAAGAAGCTGATCGAAGGCGAGATCGCGGAGGCGGAAGGGAAGCTGGCGAAATACAAGACGCAGCAGTCGCTGGTGCGGAAGAACGACGAGTATCAGGCGCTGGGGCAGGAGATCGAGCACACGGAGGCGGCGGTCGGGAAGCTGGAGGAGCAGGAGCTGGAGGTGATGTATGCGATCGACGAGGCGAAGAAGAAGTTCGCGGAGGCGGAAGGGGTGTTGAAGGCGAACATCTCGGGGCATGAGGGACGGATCGCGACGTTGCGCGAGCGGGAGAAGAATTTGGCGGCGGAGTTGGGGGAGGCGGAGAAGGAATTTGCGACGGCGCGCGGGCCGGTGGCGGAGCCGGCGTTGCGGGTTTACGATCGGATTTCGGCGCGCAACATGCCGGTGGTGGTGGCAATCCATGGCGGGAAGTGCGCGGGCTGCCATTTGAAGGTTTCGAGCGAAGTGGAGTCGCTGGCGCGTGGGAAGGGTGGCGACAGCGGAATGCAATTGGCGACGTGCGATCAGTGTGGGCGGATTGTGTATTGGGAAGGGTGAGGGGGCGGAGTTGAGAGTTGAGGGTGAGAGATGAGAGTAGGTTGAGAGAGGGGTTGCGGGGGAGCGGGGGAGTCGATTGCGTGAGGGCTTAGCTTTGGGGCCTGATCGTCGCTCCGTTGTTCTTTGATCCCAAGGCGCGGGTAATGCCGCGCTCGTTTGAGAACGTTTCGGAGAGGAAAGTCCGGACACCGCAGGGCAGGATGCCGCACGAGCTTCACGGCAAGTGCGGGCGGCGCGCGTCAAGGCGCGTCGACGGACAGTGTCACAGGAAAACATACCGCCGTGCAGGCAACTGCGCGGTAAGGGTGAAAAGGTGGGGTAAGAGCCCACCGCGTCGATCAGCGANGNCGGCGGCACGNAAAACCCCNTCCGGTGCAAGGCAAAATAGGCGGCTGGGCGGCCCGTCCGATAGCCGCGGGTATGCCGCATCCGCCGTCGCTCGTGCGCTCCGCGCGCGAGCCAGGGCGGACAGGTCCGCCGTCAGGTGGACTTGAGAGAAATGACGGTCGAAACGCCGCGAGGCGTGGAACAGAATCCGGCTTACCGGCCCCAGAGCTAAAATTTTTTGTGCGAGGCGGGAGTGATGGTGCGGGAGATGGGAAAAGGAAAAGCCCGCCGGAGAGGGCGGGCTTCGAAAAGGGGGGAGGGCAGCGACGTTTTACAGGAAGCTGCAGATGTATTCGCAGATGCCGCTCGTGACTTCGATGTCGAAGCCGGAGTTGCCGGGGACATCGAAGTGTTGGCCGGCGGCGTAGTCGTGGGTTTCGGAGGAGCCGTCGATTTTCACGCGGCAGGAGCCGGCGACGATTTCCATGCGCTCGGGAGCGCCGGTGCCGAAGTGGAACGAACCGGGATAAATCAGGCCGAGGGTTTTCTTCGCACCGTCGGACGTGAGCACGGTGTGGCTGACGACTTTGCCGTCGAAATAGATGTTGGCCTTGGTGTGGACGGTGACGTTCGCGAATTCGGTGGGCATGTGGTGGAGTTGGAAGTTGAGAGTTGAGGGATGAGAGGGGGAGGGGGCGGAGGGAGAACGAGAAAGATTACGAGAACGAGAACGATTTTTTAGGAGGCGAGGCAGCGGACGGCCATTTCGCGGAGGACTTCTTCCTGATCGTTGGGGCGCTGGATCGTTTGTTCGAAGGCGGTGATGAATTCCTGCTGGTTGTCGATCAGGCGGCGGAGAGGGGGGAGTTTGCCGGTGCTCGCGAGTTTGCCGACATACCAGGGGTTTTGCGTGAAGACGTTGAAGGAGCTCTTCTCGGTGGCGCCGGTGAATTTCGAGGCGTAGGTGCTGGCGGCGCGCTGAAGGCCGTCGAGACCGCGCGGACCGAGGCGGGCGGCGCCGGCGTCGACGAGCGCGCGCACTTGCAGGAGGATGCGGTTGCGGTTTTGGAGCGCGGCGAGGATGGGGCGGGTGGAGTTGGGCTCGGCGAAGAACTGGCGTTCGAGCGCGGCGAGGGTCCACTTGAGGTCGCCGCTGAAGAACGCTTCGGCGGCTTCGAAGAAATCGCCCTCGGCGACGTTGGGGGTGAGTTCGGCGACGTGGGATTCGGCGATGGTTTCGCCCTCGCCGGCGTAGGTGGCGAGTTTGTTGATCTCTTCGACGAGGAGGCGGGTGTTTTTGCCGATCTTGGCGAGGAGGAGTTGGAGGGCGTCGGGCGCGATCGTGACGCCGAGGCGTTTGGCTTCGGCGAGGGCGACGCTTTCGAAGAGCGAGCCGTCGTCGTCGCCGGCGCCGATGAGCGTGAAGTCGGAATTTTTCTCGCACCACTTCGGGAAGGCGCGGCGGCGGTCGACGGGGGCGGCGGTGATGAGGACGGCGGTGTCGGCGGGNTCGATTTTCTCGAGGATGGCCTGGAGGTCNNCGAGGAGTTTNAGGGTGCTNTCGGCGCGGCCGGTGACGGNGTCGGCGAGGAAGTTGACGTCTTTCAGCCAGACGACGCGGCGTCCTCCGAACATGGATACGGTCTGGACGGAGTCACGGAAGCGGTTGATGGCGGATTCGACTTCGGAGACGTTGGCGGCGAAACCGCTGAGGACCTCGCGGGAGAATTCGTCGGGGACCTCCTTCGCGAGGGCGGCGAATTTTTCAGCACCGAGACGGCCGACGAGGAAATCGTCGGGGCCGCAGATGAAGGTGAAATTTTTCGCGGCGGCGGACATCGGGAGCGGTGGATTTGGGGAAGTTGGCGAGGAGAGGGCGATGAAAAAGGGTGCGGAGCGGGAGAAGGGGAGAACGAGTAAGAGAAAGAGAACGAGAACGGTTCGGGGTCAGCGTTGCTCGAGGCGGCGAAGGAGGAGGATGCCGGCGCCGATGAAGAGGACGTTGGGAAGCCAGAGCAGGAGGTCGGCGCGGAGTTCGGGGGTGCGATCGAAGGCTTTGATGACGATCGTCATCAGGTAGTAGGCGAAGGTGAGGCCGACGGCGACGCCGAAGTTGGCGGAGGTTTCGCGGCGGGAGACTTTGATGCCGAGGGGAATGCCGATCATCGCGAGCGAGAGGACGGCGAGGGAGGTGTTGATTTTGTCGTGGAAGATGAGGTCGAGCTTGAAGCGATCGAGGCGGGCTTTTTCGGCGGCGGCGGGTTCGGTGGGGACGGGCTCGCGGGCGCGGCGGGCGCGTTCGGTCTGGAGCTGGTCGTAGGTGAGCCATTCCTGTTTCATGCGGGCGCTGCCGGCGCGGGTGAAGATGCGCTCGAGGGAAAACGTGAGCGGTTCCCACTGGCCGACGGACACGACGATTTGCGGGTCGGCGAGGTTTTCGGGGTTCTTGCTGTCGCGGGTTTCGACCTGGACGCGGAGCGGGGTGACGATGACGGCGTTTTCGTCTTCGTCGTAGTCGATGCGGCCCAATTCGGCGTGATAGATGCGGCGGGCGCGGCGTTCGTCGTCGAGTTCCCAGACCCAGATGTCCTTCATGAGGTCGCCGTCTTTTTCGCCCACGTAGATGACGAAGCCGGAGAAGTCGCGGATGAAGGTTTTGGGGACGATGAGGTTGAGGGGATTGGCGCGGACGGCGGCGCTGAGGGAGCGGTAGTATTCGACGCGGGCGCGGGGCATCCACTCGAAGTTGAGGTAGAGGCCGAGGACGATGGAGAGGGTGGCGAGGATGACGACGGGGCGGGTGGCGCGCGGGATGCTGATGCCGGCGGCGCGCATGGCGGTGAGTTCGCTGTCGGCGGAGAGGCGGCCGAGGGTGAGGAGCACGCCGGTGAGCATGCCCATGGGGAGCGCGTAGGTGACGGCGTGCGGGATGAGGAGCGTGATGAGTTTCACGACCATCATGGCGGGAAGTTGTCCGGCGAGGACGTAGGCCATGAGGTCGCGCGCGACGTTCGGCACGAGCACGATGAACGCGAACATCGCGATCGCGGCGGTGCAGGTGAAGAAAACGCTCTTGAAGATGTAGCGGTCGAGGAGGTTCACGCGCGTGGGCGCGATAGGTCGCACACCGAGGCGGTGGTGCCAAGGCGGTTTCGCGGGAAGGTGGAAAGCGTTGTCGCAGAGGCGGGCGCGCGGGGGCGGCGGGGATGGAAGATTTGACGGATGCGGGCAAGTTCACTCCTGTCGTGAAACCCCTCCCTATGAAAACTCGCGCGCGCGTATTGGTTTCGCTGTTGGTGGCTTCAGTCGTGGCATCGTCTCTTTGGGCGCAGCCGAGCGTGGCGGAGGAGCGGGTGGCGGCGGCGTTTCTGGTGGCGCTGGGGCGGAAGCCGACGGCGGCGGAAACGGCGGAGTGGGCGGCAAAGGCGGAGAAGGCGACGGTGGGCGAACTCGTGGCGGAGCAGGCGGCGGAATTGCAGCGCGATCCGGCGAAGGGGCAGGAAGTGGCGCGGAAGGCTTACGTGGATGCTTTCGGAGCGGAGGCGTCGCAGCCGGTGGCGACGGGCGGAACGTATGTGGAGCTCATGAAAGGGCACCTCGCGCGGTTGCAGCAGGACGGCGGGGAGTTTCGGGCGGTGCTGGATCGGGCTTATCGGCGGGTGGTGCGGCGGTCGGTTTACGACGAGGAGGTGGCGTATTGGAACGAGTTTGGCGTGATGCCGTATGTGTTGGTGGTGGGGGCGGTGGACGATTGGGGGCGGCGGAACCAGCCGGGGTTGATGGTGACGGCGGGGACGCCGACGGTGTCGGTCAACAGCGTGTATCTGGCGACGGCGCGGCTTTCGCGGAAGGTGGCGGAGGAAGCGCGGGCGGCGGTGGGGCTGGCGGGGGCGAACACGGATTATTTTCACTACGGCTCGTCCCGGACGGTGATCGCGCCGGGCGCGGAGAACCTGGTGGCGGGCGGGCGTATCCATTTTTTGGTTGCGGGCGCGGCGGGCGTCGCGGCGGCGCAGTAACGCGCGCGGCATCGGGGCGAAAAAAAAACCGGCGGCCCTCACGGGCCGCCGGCGTTGGCTACTTTGATCAGACCACGCGGTTATCGCTTATGTAAGCTTGGACCTGCGATCAGTTGACGTTGGTGGTGTTGATCAGGAAGGGGTAGCCGTTGAAGGGGACTTCACCGGCGAATTCGAACGGGTCGTTGCCGCTGGCGCCGGCGCCGTAGACCTTTTTGTTGCGGGCGTCGTTGATGCGGCCGACGCGGAAGCTGACCATCTTCTTGCCGCGGAAATCCGTGACGGAGAGGATGGGGCCGCGGATGGCGGTGCTGACGGCGACCGGGTCTTCGAGGCGCTTGTCCTTGATCGTCCGATACACGGCGCCTTTACCCTCGAACGTGACCGCGGCAACGACCTTCCGATCGCCGCGGACGGCGATGTAGAAGAGGTTGTTGAACGGATCCGGCTCGTATTGGGTGCCGTCGGCCTTGCGCGGGATGAGCGGCAGGTTGCCGTCGCCGCGGCGCGTGAAGCACATGCTGACGGGATTGCGGCCGACGTTGAAGGTGCCGGCGATACGGAGGGAGCCGAGGCGNTCCCACGAGGCGCGGCGGATGAGCGGCGTGGTGTCGATGATGCTGATCGTGCCGTCTTCGGACGCGACGTAGGCCTTGTAGTAGTCCTTGGTCCAGCGGTCCATCTTGAAGCCGGCGAGGACGGCGTTGGGGCTGGAGATGTCGGCCTGCCAGACGACCTTGGGCGTGATGGCGGGCTTGACGGAGAACGCCTCCGGGAAGCTGGAGTCGCTGGTGCCGCGTGCGGCCATGGTCTTCTTGAAGCTGTTGGCGGAGCTCAGGTAGCTCTCGCGGACGTATCCGAAGAGGGGCGCGAGGTCGACGAGGGCGACCTTGTTGTCGAACTTCGAGGCGACGATCGCGTAGCCGCCGCGGGCGACGACGCCGGACCAGCCGCCGTCATAGACGTTCTTGCGATGGTTGTCCTTGCCGAGCTCGATCTGGCTGAGGACGAGGTTGCCGGTTTGCGACGGACCGCTCCACCAGCCGTTGCTGGCGGCGGCGACGGAGGACGGCATGGCCATCGGGAGGTCGACGTAGCCGAGGAGCTTGAGCGCGGACCAGCTGCCCTGGTTGGGCATGGCGATGTAGGGCCAGGTGTGGAACGGCAGGTATTTGGCCTCGAGCGCGAAGACGGCGAGCTGGCCCTTCTTCGTGGCGGTGTCCCAGATCGTGACGAGCGCGAACTCGTTGCCGGTGGTCATGGCGATGCCGGTCGGGACCTTGTTGGCCGGGAATTGGAACGCGGGATACGGACGCTCGCTGCCGTTTCGGCTGGTCTGCGTGGCGGCGACGGCGAGTTTGCCACCTTTATAGAGGACGAGCGCTTCGTTGCACTGCATGCCGTAGTTGCGCGCCATCGCGACGGGATACTTGGGCAGTTCGCCGAAGAACGTGGCGTAGTAGGGCTCGCGCGTCTGCGGATCCGGGTGCGGCTTGCCGCTGGCCCAGTCGAGGCGCGGGCTGATGGCGAACACGCGATCGTAGTAGGCGTAGACCTGGATGCGATCGAGACCGGGGTCCGAGGGATCGACCGGAATGTAGCCGACCTGGCCGCTTTCGCTCCAGTAGTCGCCGTCGGTCTTCGGCGGACCGCCGAGTTCGTAGGGATTGGTGCGGATGTAGCCGCTCGTGCGCGAGAAGGACGGCGGACGATACAGCGTGGGACGATCGTCGGCGGCGTTGGGACTGAGGTCGGCGAAGGCGGGGCCGAGACGCATTTCGGTCATGGCCTTGTCGAACGTGGTCGCGAGCTTGTTGTAGAGGGAGACGTTCAGCTTGCCGGCGGCGTCGTAGAGTTTCGACGCGAGGGAGCCGGAAGGATCGGGCTCGGGTGAGGGCTGCTGGTCGACGGGTTCAGGTTCGGGTTCGGGGTCCGGCTGGGGAGCGGGATTGCCCGTGGATTTCTGCACGACCGTGATGGCGAATTCGAGCGGGGTGCCGACGGTGCCCTTGCGATCGGTGGAGGAGTAGGGCGTGGCGCGAAGAACGTGCGAGCCGAGGGGCGGGGTCCATTTGCGGAACTTGCCGGAATCGTCGCCGCCAATCGCGTAAGGAGCGATGTTTTCGGTGATGGTCTTGCCGTTGAGCGTGAAGGCGATGCTGCCGGGCTTGCCGCTGACATCGGCGCGGATGTTGAGGGCGGAGCCGTCGGCGGAGAGATCGATCACGTCGTCGGACGAGAGCGTCCGGATGTCCTTCTGCGTGGACGCGTTGACGAGCGTCAGCTTGGTCACCGCGAGACCGTTCGGTTCGGGGTCCGGCTGGGGAGCGGGATTGTCCGTGGCTTTCTGCACGACCGTGATGGCGAATTCGAGCGGGGTGCCGACGGTGCCCTTGCGATCGGTGGAGGAATAGGGCGTGGCGCGAAGGACGTGCGAGCCGAGGGGCGGGGTCCATTTGCGGAACTTGCCGGAATCGTCGCCGCCAATCGCGTAGGGAGCGATGTTTTCGGTGATGGTCTTGCCGTTGAGGGTGAAGGCGATGCTGCCGGGCTTGCCGCTGACATCGGCGCGGATGTTGAGGGCGGAGCCGTCGGCGGAGAGATCGATCACCGCGCCGGGCGAGAGCGTCCGGATGTCCTTCTGGGTGGACGCGTTGACGAGCGTGAGCTTGGTCACCGCGAGGCCCGAGGGAGGAAGCGGCGTTTCCGTGGCGGTGCTGACGTTCAACGTGATCTCGAGCGCGGGGCCCTGCGTGCCCTTGCGGTCGGTCGACGAGTAGGGAACGACGCGGAGCTGGTGAGTGCCGACGGTGGGCGTCCACTTGCGGAACTTGCCGGAGTCGTCGGCCCAGAAGGCGAACGGTTCGACATTTTCGGTGCGGACGTGCGCGCCGTCGTAATAGAAGGCGATGCTACGAACGCTGCTGTTGCCTTCGGCGCGTATATTGAGCGCGGAGCCGTCGGCCTGAAGGGATATATTATTGGCGGCACCCAGATCGCGAAGGTCTTTTTGGGTAGTGGTATCGACAAGGACCAGCCGGGTGACGGCGGGCGAGGGTGCGGCTTGTGCGAAACTCTGGGAAAGGAATCCGCAACTGACCAACACCCCGGCGAGGGCAACAGTCTTTATAAGTCTAGGGGACATGCTCGTTATATTTTCGGTGGGTGTTTCCCCGGCATTCGCGCCGGGGTGAAAGCGATGAGAGCAGCAACGGCGAGGATGGGAAGTCTTCACATGGTAAACGGCCGGTAAGTTTCTGTAGTAAAAATCCCGATACACCGACCGGTGAAAATTTCGGGCGGCGAACGGGCGCCTCTCCTGCGGTTTAACCCTAACAGATGTAAAAAAACCGGCGGCCTTGTAGAGGCCGCCGGTTCGGTTTGCCGCGTGGTGACACCACACGCCGCATGTTCTATCTATCGCTTGATGTTTGGACCTGCGATCAGTTTACGTTCGTTGAATTGAGCAGGAAAGGATACCCGGCGAGCGGCACTTCGCCGGCGAACTCGAACGGCGCCTTGCCGTCCGGTCCGCAACCAAAGGTTTTCTTGTTGCGGGAGTCGTTGATGGTGCCGACGCGGAAGCTGAGCAGCTTCTGACCGCGGAAGTCGGCGACGGACAACATGGGGCCGCGGATGGCGGTGCTGACGGCGACGGGATCGCCCATGCGTTTGTCCTTGATCGTGCGATACACGGCGCCCTTGCCTTCGAAGGTCACGGCCGCGACCACCTTCCGATCGCCGCGCACGGCAATATAGAAAATATTATTGAGCGGATCGGGCGCGAGCTGGGAGCCGTCGCTTTTCTTCGGCAGCAGCGGGAGGTTGCTGGCGCCGCGACGGGTGAAGCACATGCTGACGGGATTGCGGCCGACGTTGAAGGTGCCGGCGATGCGCAGGGAGCCGAGGCGCTCCCAGGAGTTGCGCTTCATGAGCGGGGACGTGTCGATGATGCTGATCGTGCCGTCCTCCGACGCGACGTAGGCTTTATAATAATCCTTGGTCCAGCGGTCCATCCGGATGCCGGCGAGGACGGTGGTCGGTTTCGAAATCGTTTCCTGCCAAACGACCTTGGGCGCGATCGACGGTTTGACGGAGAAGGCCTGGGGGAAGTTTTTGTCGCCCGTGCCGCGAGCGGCGAGCGTGGCTTTATAGCTGGACGAAGAACTCAGGTAGCTTTCGCGAATATACGTGAAGAGCGGAGAGAGATCGACGAGGGCGACTTTATTATCATATTTGGAACCGACGATCGCGTAGCCGCCGCGGGCGACGACGCCGGCCCAGGAGCCGTTATAGACATTCTTGCGGTCGGAGTCCTTCGCGAGATCGATCTGGCTGAGGACCTTTCCGCCGGTTTGGGACGGGCCGCTCCACCAGCCGTTGCTCGCGGCCGAGACGGAGGTCGGCATTTTCATCGGCAGATCGACATAGCCGAGGAGCTTGAAGCCGGACCAGCTGCCCTGGTTGGGCATGGCCATGAAAGGCCAGGTGTGGAATTTCAGATATTTCCCCCTCGAGCGCGAAGACGGCGAGCTGGCCCTTCTTGGCGGAGGTGTCCCAGACGGTGACGAGCGCGAATTCGTTGGCGGTCGTGAGCGCGATGTTGGTGGGGACTTTGTTCTTCGGGAAGATGAAACCGGGATACGGGCGCTCGGCGGAGGTGCGGCTCGTCTGGGTGCCGGCGACGGCCATGTAGCCGCCGCGGTAGAGGACGATGGCTTCGTTGCACTGCATGCCGTAGTTGCGCGCCATCGCGATCGGGTGCTTCGGCAGCGAGCCGAAGAGCGTGGCGTAGTAGGGCTCGCGCGTCTGCAGGTCGGGGTGCGGCTTGCCGCTGGCCCAGTCGAGACGCGGGCTGATGGCGAACACGCGATCGTAGTAGGCGTAGACCTGGATGCGATCGAGGCCGGGATCGCTCGGATCGGTCGGCACGTAAGCGACCTGACCGCTTTCGCTCCAGTAGTCGCCGTCGGTTTTCGGGGGGGCCGCCGAGTTCGTAGGGGTTGGTGCGGATGTAGCCGCTGTCGCGCTTGTAGGAAGGCGGACGATAAAGGGTGGGGCGATCGTCGGACGCCTTGGGGCTCAGATCGAGGAAGCTGGGCCCGAGGCGCAGCTCCGTCGTGGCCTTGTCGAAGGTTTGGGCCAAGCGATTATACAACGCCGAGTCCAGAGAACCATCGGCTTTGTAGAGAGTTTGGGCGGAGGAGGATAAAAAGAAGCTGAAGAACAGGAGGAAGAAGCCGGCGCTAGCGCTGACAGGGCGGGATTTTAACATTCGTGGGTTGGTTGATCATTGTGGTTATTGCTGCGCGGATGCCGGACCTGTCGGGAGCGGATGAGAACAAGCTCGGCGGTGGTGTGAAGCTTTTACCGGGTCAAAATCCGGTAAGTAATCCGATGGGTCGGATGGACGAACCCTGAGGGGCCATTCGCCTGAGCGGTGTTCCGGGGAAAAGATTCTCGCATATTTTCCCCCAGATAAGGACACCCGAAATAACCCGGCACCTGCAGCGGGGAGCCCGGTTCTACATGACCGCCTGCAGAAAGGTTCCCGTGGATTCCGGGAATTCGCGGGCGGCGTAGCCGAATTTCGGATACGCTTGTGCGCCAGCCGTTAGCGCGGCGCGATTTTGCGCGGCTTTTCGCAAGCGGGCGACATCACGATCGCCCGGGCGAAAATGACGGATTCAGCGGTGCACGGCGGCCATGCCTTGCGCGTGGTAGCGGTCGCCGGACGCGGCGCCGGGCGGAAGGATGGCGTCGATCTCCCGGAGTTCGTCCGGCGAGAGCGCGACGGTGGTGGCGGTGAGATTTTCCTCGAGGTAGCGGACGCGTTTCGTGCCGGGGATGGGCACGATGTCGTTGCCCTGGGCGAGCACCCAGGCGAGGGCGAGCTGGCCGGGCGTGCAGCGCTTGCGGGCGGCGAGGGCTTCGATTTTCGCGACGAGATCGAGGTTCTTTTGGAAGTTCTCGCCTTGGAAGCGGGGTGAGTTGCGACGGTAGTCGTCGGCCGGGAGATCTTCGAAGCGTTTGAACTGGCCGGTGAGAAAGCCGCGGCCGAGCGGGCTGTAGGCGACGAAGCCGATGCCGAGCTCGCGGACGGTGGGAAGGACGTCGGTTTCGACGTCGCGACTCCAGAGGGAGAATTCCGTTTGGAGCGCGGCGATCGGGTGAACGGCGGCGGCGCGGCGGAGGGTGGCGGGCGCGGCTTCGGAGAGGCCGAGGTGGCGGACCTTGCCGGCGCGGACGAGGTCGGCCATGGCGCCGACGGTTTCCTCGATGGGAACGTTGGGATCGACGCGGTGCTGGTAGTAGAGGTCGATCGTATCCACTTTTAGGCGACGCAGGCTGGCGTCGCAGCAGGCGCGGACGTAGGCGGGGTCGCCGCGAACGCCGAGAAATTCGCCGTTGGGGCCGCGGACGTTGCCGAATTTGGTGGCGAGGACGACCTGGTCGCGGCGGCCGGCGATGGCGCGGCCGACGAGTTCCTCGTTGCGGCCGGAGCCATACATGTCGGCGGTGTCGAGGAAGTTTCCGCCGAGCTCGAGGAAGCGGTGGATGACGCGAATGGATTCGTCCTCGTTCAAGCTGCCGGGCGCGTAGAATTCGCTCATGCCCATGCAGCCGAGACCGAGGGCGGAGACCTGCAGGCCGTGCGCGCCGAGCCGACGCGTGCCGAGTTGGAAATTCGATGGCGTGCTCATGCAGCGACTGAGCGACGATTGGCGCTTTATTCAAGAACGAGCGACGATCAGGCGGGCGGTTCGTCGGGGAGGGGAAACTCGATGCTGAGCAGGGACGTGAGGTCCTGGAGTTTTCCACCTTCGGATCCGGGGACTTGTTCGACGAGCTCGGGCGTCTTGCGGCTGGCGGGACGGCGTCCTTTGACGGATTTGGACGATGAGGCGGGGGCGTCTTCGGGAGACAGCCAGGGGAAATCGTAGCGGGCGGCGGGGCATTCGCGGAGGATCCGCTCGCAGTCGTCCTGGCCGTGGAGGAGGAGCACGATGTCCCACGAGCCGAGGTAGGGATCGGTCGCCCAGAGGCGGAGAAAACGGGAAAGGCCGCGGGCGACGGCGGTGACGGTGAGCTCGTCCATGTTTTGGAGCGGGTCGTCGAGGAAGATGACGCGGTAGGGGTTTTCGACGCGCGGGGCGCAGAGCAGGTGCAGGGCGAGCGCGAGCGCGTTGCGTTCGGCGGTGTTGAAAATTTGCGGGGCGTCGTGGTCGCCGACGGTGAGCTTGAGGCTGGCGGAGGTGTTGTTGGCGGCGTCGGACGGCGCGACCTGGGAGTGGACGACGGCGTAGGCCCAGCTGGCGGGCGTGAGAAGGGTGACGAGTTCCTCGATGGCCTCGGCGAGACGGGTTTTCCGGAGTTCCTCGATGAAGCGGGTTTCGCCTTTTTCCTGGAGGACGACGAAACGGAAGACGGCGTCGATGGCGTCGACGATCCAGTCGGCGCGTTGGGCGGGGCTGATGCTGCTGGCGGGGAGGAAGGCGAGGCGTTCGAGGGCGAGCTTGCGGGCTTTGAGCGGGGCGCGAAGAGCGGTGGTCCAGCCGGGCGATCCGATGCGGAGGGTGCGGACCGCGCCGGGTTTGCGGTGGCGCACGATTTCGCGAAGGGCGGGCTTGTCGGAGCTGTCGAGGAGGTCGCCGAAGACACGGGCGTCGATGGCGCGTTCGAGCGGGCCGAGTTCACCGACGCGCACTTGGGCGCTGGCGAGGGTCATGCCCCGGCGGGCGCGGCCGATGGCGGAGGAAACTTCCTCGCGCAGGCGGTCGCATTCACGGCGGTGTTCGGTCGCCTGTTCCGCGATGGCGGCGGCCGATCCCGGCGGTGCGATGAGGGAAAACGGCTCGGCGGAAGCGGCGGGCGCGGAGGCGAGGGTGCCGGCGATCACCCGCGCTTTTTCGTGCAGATCGGCGAGGGCGACGTGGCGCATCCATAAATTCAATACGGAGTGGCCGCCGCCGCGCGCCTTGCCGGAGCGACCGTAGAGATCGCGGCTGAGCCGGGCGATCAGCCGGTCGAGGTCGGTGGTGATGGCGCCCTGCCAGCGGGCGAGGGTGCTGCGGTCTTCGGTGATGGCGGCGGACAGATCGCGCCGCAGCGCGTTTTTATGGAGGAGTTCGCCGGTGCGGCGATTGATGCGGAGCGGTTGTCGCAGCAGCGCAGGCAGTTTCAGTTTCAGCGGCTTGAGGCGGTCGAGCTCGGCGTCGGGGCCGAGCTTGATGTTGCCGGGGAGCAGCTCGAGCAGGGCGGCGAGGTTGAGGACGGATTTCTTCCTGGGGCCGGCGGCGGGTTTGCCGGAGGCGAGGTGCATTCGCGCGAAGCCGATCAATCCTTCGATGACCTGCGCGACGCGAAGATCGGCGGAGCGAGTGTCGGTTTCTCCGGAGGAAGACGGCGCGCTGGTGACGGGCTCGTCGGCGGCGTGGAGGCCCTCGATTGCGGCGCGGAGTTTGGCGGTCACTTCGGCGCGAGTGGCGCGGTGCTGATCGAGGTCGGCGAAGAACGCCTGAAACCACGTGTCGAAGCGCGCTTCGGGCGTGGTGAAAATCAGCCGGTCGCTCAGGCGTTCGTCGAGGCGGAAGCTGTCGGCGGGAATCGGGTTAGTGCATCGCGGCCGGGCGGTGTCGTTTTCCAGCAGCGGACTGCGCGTGGAGTTCGGGGCGAAGAGTCGGACGCGGGCGGAGTAGGCGGGCGCGGATGCGCCGTTGAGACGCATGCGGGGTTTCCAGACCAAGGGGGCGAGTTGGGCCGGTTGCGGCCCGGAGCGGTGAGGCGAGAGGCTGCGGGGGACGCCGAGGTCGAGCCGGGCGGAGTGGCCGGTGAGGAGAAACTCGAAGCCCTCGGCGAGGGTGCTTTTGCCGCTGCCGTTGTGACCGTGGAGGACGTGGAGGTGCGCGTGCGGAGATTTTTCCCAGCGGCGGATGCCGGGGCGGCGGAAGTTGTGAAGCTCGAGCGTGGACCAGGCGACGCCAGGGGAGCGGCGGCGGGACGATTGCAGCGTGTTGAACCAGTGACGGGTGGCGGGGAGGAGCCAGCAGAAGGCGTGGCGGAGTTCGGTGTCGACGAGCGAGGGAGCGAAGCCGATGCCCAGCGCGTAGGGGAGGTCGCTGCTGCGAAGGATGTCGTGCAAGATCTGGCCGGCGTTGGGGGCGCAGCGATTGCAGTCGATGAAGACGACTTGGATCGCGTAGGGCATGTCGTGGCTGGGATCGGGCTGCTGGGCGCGTTTTTCACCGATCAAGTGGCGCAGGAAGGAGGCTTGTTCGACGGCGTGCTCGATGGCTTCCCTGACGGGACGACGGCTGTCGAGAATGTGGACGAGGCCCAAGGTGCCGAGTTGTGGGTCGATCACGATGCCCGCGGCTTCGAGGGGAAAGTAGTCTTCGAAGCGGAGCCGGACGAGGGAGCGGTCGGCGTCGGGGAGGAAGTAGGTGGGGTGTTCGAGGTGCGAGAGCCGCGTGGGTTGGGAGGTGTTGCTGGAAGCGGACGGCTTGAACTCGGTGCAGCCGCTGCGTTCGAGAAAGCGGCGAAGCGCGGTGCGAGGTGAGGTTGGGGCTGTTACCATGATCCGAGGAGGAGCGTGACAAGGCGCGAGGTGGAAGGGGCGGAGGGGAGACGGTCGAGAGCGAGTTCCCAGATGACGCGGGCGTCGGGGGCGGCGGAGGAATGGTCTCGTTCGGCGCCGACGCGTTTGGGCGAGCGGGGTGGTTTTCGGAGAGAAGGAGTGGTGGCGATGGGCCACGGGATGTCGTTGCAGGAAAGATTCCAGCAGGCGCGGCGGGCGGGGTGTCCGGGGATTTCGGGACGGCTGCCCGGTCCGGTGAAGCCGCGCACTTGAAACGTGAGCGCCAGCAGGGGTGCTGCGAGCGAGGGTTGGCGGCGGAAGAGCACGGTGGGGCGAGGTGCTTGGGAGGGCGTGACGAGGGGAAGCGGCGGAGGTTGGTTGGGTGTGGTGCGCTTCCAGGCGTGGATCGCGTGCCTGGCGAGGGTTTCGAGCGCGAGTTCCAGCACGGCGCCCCAGGCGGTCCAGACGGGGGATTCGCTGGCGGGGAAATACCACAACGGGTCGAGGAGAGGCAGCGCCTTGAGGGGCGAGCTGGTGCGCTGAAGGTTTTGTCCGACGGCCCATTCGCGCAGGAGCGCGCGGTGGAAGCCGGTGGTCCAGTCGGTGGCGGTGCGGAACGCGAGCCGGCGTTCGGAACGTTCGGCGGGCGAATGCCACGGAGTGGAGACGGCGCGATATTCGGCGGCGAGGCGGTCTTCGAACTTTTGCGTGATGCGGTGAACTTCGTCGGGCGGTATGCGTCCGAGCAGGCGGGTGGCCAGGAGCGGGAGGTGGGATTCGAGCGCGCGGCGTTGTTCGCGACGGAGCACGAGGTGGTGGAGCCACGTGAGCATTTCGTCGACGTCGAGCTGCGAGCCGGCGGGCAACGGGCGCTGGGACGAATTTTCGCGGCAGCCGAAGCGGAGGTAGTTGGGATGATCGGCGGGGCGTCGGGTGGGGCGGGCGCCGACGGCGTGGGTGGCGGCTTGCAACACTTCGGTTCCGCAGAACTCGTGCTGCTCGGTGGAGGTGGGGTCGGAATTGTAGGCGAAGAAGTAGGCGGGGGCGCTCTCGCGGAGAATGCATTCGTTGCCGGAGCCGTTGCGGCCGCGCGCCATTTCTTCGTAAACGCTGCGAACGGTGTCGTGGATGATCGGGTCGACGGTGCTGTAGCCGCTGAAGACGAAGGTGCGGGTGCGGAGGAGGGTTCGCAGGTAGTCGGCGGCCCAGTCGTCGTCGCGCCAGTTTTGGATTTCGCGATAGGTGTAGACGATTTTGGACGCGTAGCGTTGGAGCGAGTGGAGGGCGGCGGGGTCGTCGGAGCCGCCTCCTTCGGCGAGCCGGCGGAATTCGCTGACGCAGCCGTGGAGTTTGACCAAGGTGGCGGTGCGAAAACCGTTGCCGCGCGAGAAGAACGCTTCCGGCGAGACGATCACCTGCATGTGCGGAACGGAGGTTTCGATCGGCGGGATGTCGGGCGGGGGAACGAAGCCGGCGAAGTGGAGCGCGCTTTCGAGCAGGGCGTCGAAGTTTGTGGTGAGAAGCGTGGGGCAGAAACCCTCGCGGGCGAGGCGGGCGAGCACGTGATGGCGCGGGCGCAAGCGGCGCCGGATAGCCTGGGTGTCCGTCCACGCTCCGGGGGTGGGCGCGGGAGGAGCGGCCATGATTGCCCGATCGCAGAAGCCGACGGCGTCGAGGAAGAGCATTTTGCCCCAGACGCGGGCGGCGGTGGAGGATCCGCGATGGCTGTCGCTCGCGAGTGATTTCAGGCCGATGCGCCACCAACGGCTGGGCGTGGGGCGGAAGGATTCGGCCCAGTTGTCGAAGCGGTGAAGGTGTCCATCGCGACGAGCGACGAGCCGGCGGAGGAGTTCGCGGCGCACGTGCTGGAGCGGAAGGTCGTGTTCGAGCTGGCACAGGACGCGGCTGAGCTGGTCGACGCGGCGAAGTTTGCGGACGCGGCGTCGCTGCGCGATGGCGTGCAGGATGCCGTGAAAGAGCTCGGCGAACGTGGCGCACATCCACTCGTTCACCTCGTAGTAGCGTTCGGCGAGACGCTTCAGGTGATCGGGAGTGTAGTCGCCGAGGTGGGGCGCGGGAGGCATTCTCCAGGCGAAGCAAGGCGCGAAGGTGCCCCAGAAGGCGCGGGTGTAGGCGTGGTGGCGGGAGGAATCGGGCGGGCCGAGTTCGGCGGACCAGAGGGCTTCGAGGGCGTGGAGCCGGATGATGAGGCGCCGCAGGATGCGGTCGGTGCTGAGCTTTTCGCTGTCGAGGGAGAAGCCTGCGCCGACAAAGAAAACCGCTTCACCGTCGTGGATCCGCGCGGCGAGCCGCCGCAGTTGCGGATGCACGAGCACGGAGCCGGGAGCGGCGGTGGTCATTTCCGTTTCGGGAGCGCTTTGCGGACGCGGCGGGCGGGCCGGCCGGCCTCGAGGCTGGGGGCGCGCGACGGAGGCGCGGGGGCGGTTTGCAGCTGGCGGAAGAACGCGGCGTGAGCGACCTGGATCCAGGCGAGCCAGATCGGGTCGGGCGTGTAGTGGTCGGTTTCTTCGGCGAGGTTGGCCGCGACCCGCGCGAGATCCAAGGTGCCGAGCTTGGTGCGTTTCAACCAGTCGCGCAGGGCGTCGACGGTGGGTTGTTCGACGAGGGTGACCTCGGACGGGTAAAGAAGAACGATGCGGGCGAGGAGCTGGGCGGCGTCGGCGGGGGCGAGGTTCAGGCCCGAGGGGCGCGTTGAACGCTGCGGTGAAGCGGGCCGGGATTGGGGCGAGGCCATGTCAGGCGGCGGACTTGGAGGCGGTGGCGGATTGCTGGTCCATTTTCGCGGCGACGAGCGGGCGGAGGGCGACCAGGTTGCGCAGGGTGGTATGCCAGAACGGTGCGCCGAGGCTCAGCAGGACACCGGTGAGCAGCGTGCCGAGCAGATGGCTGCCGTTGTAGCCCCAGAAAGGCGGGCGTTCGAAGGCGAGAAATTGAAGGTCGCGGGCGGTCTTGCTGTTCACGAGAGACTGCGCCTGTTCGTGGAGCCGTTTCACTTCGGCGACGGCGAGCTCCTGGAATTTCGAGGCATACAGGTCCAGCGCGGCGGTGAGGGAGGCGTCGGCGATGTTCTCGCGAATCCACTGTGCGCCGGCTTCTCGCGAGGCGAGCGTCGGGGGCGCGGGCGTGGCGGTTTTGCGGGTGAACGCGGGTGGAGATTGGAGAACGAACTGGAGGGCGCGGTGGGCGAGTTCGCCCTGCGTCCGGGTGGCGGCGGTGATCTCGGCGGCCGTTTTCAAGGTGGTGTCGGCGCTCGCCACGAGCTTGGTGCGCAGCTCTCGGTTGGTGGCGAGTTCCTTGATGATTTCGACGGAGTCGATGTGGAGCGCGAAGGCGATCGCGAGGGCGGCGAGGGCGGTGATCAGGCGGGTCCAGAGGGTGAATATTTCCGAGGTGCGATCCATGATCGGATCGAACCATTTCCCGACTTTTGTGAGAGCGTCGGAGCTCCAGGATTGGAGAGCGGCTTTGGCGGCGGCGGAGATCTTCGGATTTGGGAGTTTTTGAATTCGGGCGATGGTGTCCGGGATGAGATCGAGGAGTTCCTCTTTTCGGATGGCGGTGATTTTGCGACGGGCGAAGGTGGCGAGGCCGGGGTGTTGGAGGAGTTGGACGGCGAGGACTCGTGCGGCGGCGGGATCGAGGCCGGAGAATTCCCGGAGCAGTTTGTGGAGCGCCCAGGCGAGATTGACGCCGCGCAGACTCACCAACCAGACGACGAGTTGAACGATCGTCGTCACGACGAGGCTGAGCAGAAGGATGACGACGACGAAGCCGATGACGGTGTCGAGGTTTTCGAGGCTCATGGGGGAAACGGGACAGGGCCGTCACTCGCGAGAGCGGAAGGCCGAGGGGGTGAAACCCATTGGGGGCTCGTGCAAGTTTCGTGCAAGCCGGAAAACTTTCGCGGCGCGGCGGCGGCGAAGGAGCGTTGCGGGCGCGCCTGCGCGCGGGCTCAGGGATTCTTTTTGAGCCAGTGATACCAGTCGATGTAGCGGAGGCGGCCTTGGGGCGGGGTTGAGCCGATGTCCTGGGAAATGTCGGCTGCTGTCTCGGCGGGGGTGAGAAACTTGCCGATGAGATCACGTGCCTTCGCGCGCCATTCGCGGGTTTTTTGCGGGGCGACGTCGCGGTCGTCCGGGTCGGGCGCCATGCTCATTTGTTGGCCGGCCCACACGTAGAAAATCGCGGCGGTGGTGGCGAGGTAGAGCGCGCCGCCGTCGGCGGAGATGGCGGGGCGTTGTTCGGGCGGGATGTTGTCGAGCGAGGCGGCGAGTGCGTCGGCTGCGTTGCGAAACGTTTTCCAGTCGCGGCCGTTTTCCTTGCGGGCTTCGGACCAGCCGAGGAGGAGCGTCCGATAATTTTCGGCGAAGAGGCGGTCGCGCACGACGCGGCCGGTGCCGGAGGCGAGTTGGGGTGCGGCCGCGGAGACTTTTTCCTGGACCGCGGCGGCGAGACCGAAGCGGCCGGATTGGAGGTAGATCATCCCTTCGAGAACATCGAGGTGGGCGAGCTCCTGTTGGGCGTTGGGGTGAGCGAGCCGGTAGTCGTGAATCGCGCGCAAGGTTTGGGCGAAGGCGTCGCCGGCGGCGGGCTGGGCGGCGGAGGTGACGTCGCCGGTGGGGCCGGAGGGGGCGAGCGCGGTGAATTCCTCGGAGTAGAATTCGTGGATGCGGGCGAGCGCCGCGGCTTTGGGAGAGAAGGCGGGCGTGAGGCAGCCGGTGTGGAACAGGAGACTGGCGACGAGCGCGAAGGCGACGAGGCGGAGCGGTTTCATGGGGCGGTGAAATCAGGCGGCGACGGGGAGCTGCTGGTTGAGCCAATCGGCGAGGTCGGGCTTGGCGTCGGGATCGAAAGGCGCGGTGAGGAAGGCGAGGACGACGCGGCGGAGGTATTGGGGCAGCGTGACGGCGTCGATGGTGTCGCCGATCGCGCGTTCGGCGGAGGCGAGCGCGGCGACGAGGATTTTTTGGAGCGCGTCGGGGCCCGTTTTTTCTTCGAGGAGCGAGCGACCGCGGCGGGCGGTGGCTTCGAGCGCGGTTTGGAAAGCGGGCACGAGCGCGGGGCCGGAGAGGAGTCCGCGAGGATTGGTGGCGAAGGCGGAGACGATTTGGGCGACGAGCGGTTGGGCGAGGTCCTTGCCGGCGAAGTCGCGCCAGATTGGGGGATTGTTGGAGAAGGCTTGGAGGGCGGCGAAGAAAAGGGATTTGCGGCCGGTGGGAGTGGTGACGGTGGAGAGGCCTTCGGCGTTCAAGGTTTGGGCGAGCGCGCTGACGACGACGCGCAGGGAGTCGTCCATTTGCACGAGGTTGAGATGGGCGGCGGCGGTGCGGACGACGGTGTCGCTGATCTCGGCGAGGTCGTCGGCGGTGAAGCCGTTCTGCAGGGCTTGGGCGGCGGAGGCGAGTGCGGCGGAGGCGACCTTGGCGGTGAATTCGCCGCGGCTGGCGAGGAACGAGGGATCGTTGGCGAGGGTGTTGAGGGTGCGCGTGGCGAGGACGCGGAGGGTGTGGGGTGTGAAGGCTTGTGAGAGCGGCGCCTGGCTGAGCTCGTCGGCGCAGGCGGCGATCAAGGTGCTGATGCGCTGATCGAGATTGGCTTGGCTGGCGAGGGCGTCGGGGGTGGCCGCGACGGTTTGGAGCGTGGTGCGGAAAAGTGCGGCGAAGAAGTCGCCGTCGGCGAGTTGGGCGAAGAGTTGGTTGGCGGCGGCGGATTGCCGGGTTTGGGCGAGCGTCGACTTCAGCACGGCGGCGAGCAGCGGCTGGTCGGCGACTTTTTGGTCGAGGAGTGGAAGGGCGGATTGGGCGGAGGCGGCGATGCCGGCTTCGATGACGCCGGAGAGGGCGCGCGGCTGCTCGAGGATGCCGGTGAGATTGTTGCCGGCGGTGAGCAGCATCGCGCGCAGGGTGTTTTGCAGGACGGGCGGATTGGATTCCGGCAGCAGTCCGGGTTGATCGGCGGTCTGGACGAGGCAGCGGGCGATCAGGGCGCGGAAGCCGTCGCGGGTGACGAGTTTCGCGGCGAAATCGGCGCCCTCCTTTTTCTGGATGTCGGCGAGGGCGGCGAAGAGGGATTGGGCGACGGGGTGGTCGGGGCAGCTGGTGGGATTTTCGAGGACGGCGACGGCGGCGGAGCCGAGGAGGGTTTTGAAGATTTCGGCGCCGCCGGCGTCGTCCCAGTCGCGTTTGACGGCGAACTCGGTGAGGAGGGATTCGACGAGAGCGCGGGAGCGCGGGTTGGAGATGAAGAGGCCAGCGTTGTCGGCGCCGAATTCGAGCAAGGTGTCGGCGGCGGTGAGGAGAACGCGGGTGACGGCGGGGTTGCGGGAGAGGCGGTCGCTTTCGACGACGTAGTAGGCGAGCCGCATTTCCTTGCTCGGGCCCTTGGCGACGAAGGCGCGGTTGGCTGGATCGGGCCCGATGATTTCGGGCATGATGTCGCAGGCCTCGTAGTAGGCGCCGAGGAGGGTTTTCAGGGAGTTCTGGACGTGGAGGGCGAAAGGGTTGGGTTCGACCGCGGCCCATTCGGTTGCGAGACCGCGGAGCGCGAGGATGTTGCGGCCGAGGTCGGTTTTGAAGAACGCGAGCATCGGACGCGACGTGAGGGGCGTCGTCGGTGGGGGCGGGTGGAAGCGCGAACGGGAGCGGGTCGGTGGCTTTGTTGAGCGAGAGGATGGTGTCGACGCGACCGCGGAAGCGGATGAGCGATTGGATGGCGGATAAACCGACGGGCAGGAGGGCGGCGGGGAATGGCATGGCGGGGAAAGGGAGCGGGAGTCAACGCGCCGCGGTGGGGCGCGGAAGGAGCGCGCGAGAAGGGGGCAGGCGACGACCCACGCAGGGCGGTCGGAAAGAGCGGGGCATGAAGGAGCTGACGTGGGGCGGGAATGTCATCCTGAGCCGGGAGGAACTTCAGGGGAAGCGTGAAGGTGGAGCGCGGAGCTTGGTTCGGGCCGCGGGTGGAAGGGACGGGAATCGATCGTCGAGCTTGATGTTTTCGCGATTGCGCCGACTAAAGGGGGGCGACGCATGGAGCCCGCGCAGAAGAAACATGGCCATTTTCGGGTGCTGCCTCGTTGGAGCATGACGAAATGCCGGATCGCGGGCATGGCGGGATTTGTTGTGTTTGCGTCGGCCGTGGCGGCGGCGGAGGTGACGCTGGAGAAGTTGATGAACGATCCGAAGCTGACGCCGAGGCGGTTTGCGAATCACTTCGCGGACTTCGACTACGAGTATCAGGTGTATGTGCAGCCGGCGGAGAAATTTTTGGCGGCGCGGTCGGGGGATTGCGACGACTACGCGGTGCTGGCCGATCACGTGTTGAAGCAGAAGGGGTATCGCACGCGGCTGATTCACATCCGCATGGTCGGCATGTATGCGCACGCGGTGTGTTACGTGGCGGAGAACAAGGCGTATCTGGATTACAACAATCGGAAATACACGATCAACTTGGAGAAGTGCGGGCCGACGTTGCGGGACATCGCGGAGAAGGTGGCGAAGACGGCGGAGGCGAACTGGACCTCGGTGACGGAGTTCACCTACAGCTATGAGGAAGATCGAAAGAAGATGGGAATTACAGTGGTAAAAACCGAACCGCCGGAAAATGATCCGGATCGACGCAAAGGCTGATCCGCTGCTCGCGCGCCTCTTCCTCCACTTCAACCTCACTCGTGAAAGACCATACCCTGCGTCGCGTTTACGTGTTTTTCCTGGCGATCTTCGGCGTCCTCGCGGCGGTGGCGGTCTACGCGGTGAGCGCGATCAATCGCGCGCAGTCGAGCAGCGACTGGGTGAATCAGACGCATGAGGTGATCGCGGAGGTGAACAGCGTGCTTTCGACGGTGCGGGCGGGCGAGGGGGCGTTGCGGTCGTATGTGTTGACGGGCGACCGGCGCGATTTGGCGGCGGCGCGGGAGGCGTTCGCCACGATGACGGAGCACGTGGAGATCGCGAAGGCGTTGACGCGGAGTGACAGCGGCGCGAACGCGCAGGTGTCGCGGCTGGAGGAGCTGGTGAATCAGCGGAGCGAATTGGCGGAGCGGGTGGCGGCGGCGCGGGACGCGGGCGAGATGGAGCAGGTGCGCGCGATGCTGGCGGAGGACGCGGGCGTCGATGCGATCGGCGAGATCCGGCGCGGCGTGGAGCGGTTGCGCGAGGAGCAGATGGCGTTGTTGGCGGCGCGCGATCGCGAGTCGTATTTGCAGGCGCAGAAGACGCGGTGGATCGTGGGGTCGGGGGTGGCGATGAATTTCGTGCTGTTTGCGGCGGTGAGCTGGCTGATCCGCGACGACCTCGCGGCGCGGCGGCGGGCGGCGGCGGTGTTGCGCGAGGCGAACGAGCAGCTCGATGCGAAGGTGCGGGAGCGCACGGGGGAGCTGGCGGCGACGAACGAGCGGTTGACGGCGGAGAATCTCGAACGGCGTTGGGCGAATCAGGCGCTGGAGCATCAGCTGCGTTACAACCAGCTGATCGTGGATTCGGTTTACGATCTGGTGTTCGTGCTGACGAAGGCGCTGAACGTGACGCGGATCAATCCGGCGGTGGTGCACCTGACGGGTTGGGAGGCGAAGGATCTGCTCGGCGGGCCGCTGCAGAAAGTGCTGCAGTTGGAGAAGAACGAGGCGGAGCTGGATTTGTCGCCGATCGGCCCGATTGCGCAGGCGTTGCGGGACGGGCGGGAGTTGCGGGATCGGGCGGCGTTGATAGCGGACCGGCGGGGGCGGCGAGTCGCGGCGCGGTGCGCGTTGTTTCCGCTGCGGGATCGCGACAAGGTTGTCGGCGGAATTTTGATCGTGCACGCGGCCTCGGTGTCGCAGGAGGCGCGGTCGTGACTTTACTGGCGGGAAGCGAAACACGGAAACAGGCGAACATGAAAAAAACCATTCTCCATCTGGACGACGAAGCGGAGATCCGCGAGCTGCTCAGCCAATACCTGTCGGCGCGCGGCTACCGGGTGATTCCGGTGGCGTCGCCGACGGAGGCTTTGAAGGCGATTCGGCAGGAGACGCCGGATTTGATCATCACGGACCTGCAGCTGGAGGATGCGGACGGGCTCGAGGTGGTGGAGCAGTTCAGGCAGGTGTTGCCGAACACGCCGGTGATTTTGTTGACGGGAGTGTTGATCGATCCGCACGTGGCGGCGGAGACGGTGGGGACGAAGGTGGCCGCTTACATCGAAAAAACGGCGTCGCTCACAAAGCTGGTGGATGAGGTGAAGCGATTGGTGGGGGAGTGAGGGGGGCGGGAGCGGCGGCGGTTTTTGCGGCGAGGAGAAAAGCGAGGCCGCTGAAGGCGATCGCTTCGAAGAGCGCGGTGGCTTCGTTGGCGTCGCGGACGGTGAGCAGGGCGCGCGGGGCGTGAACCATGAGCACCCAGGCGAAGATCATCGCGCCGGAGGCGAGCGCGGCGAGGCGGGCGGTGCGGGGAAGGAAGAGGCCGAGGCCGGCGGCGATGAGGGCGATGCCGGTGAAGTAGGTCCAGAACGGGACGGCGGGTATCCAGGGCGGGACGAGCGTGTGGACGAAATCGGCCCAGCGGAAATGTTGGAGGCCGGATTGAAGCAGGAAGGCGCCGAGGGAGAGTCGGGCGGCGAGGACGAAGAGGCGGTCGGTGGGGCTGTGGGCGTCGATTGAAAACGTCGCGGCGATGGCGAGTGAACCGGTGGCGATGACGAGGGCTTTGCCGGCGTTGGTCCAGGCGCCGCCGAGCGGGACGTCGTTGAAGGCGGCGGGCAGGGCGAGGAAGGCGAAGCCGAGGAAGACGACGAGGCTGACGAGATACGCGGCGCGGCGGGGTTGGCGGCGGAAGGCGATCGCGGCGCCGCAGAGGACGAAGAGGGCGCCGAGAAGATAGGCGAAGGCGGAGCGCAGCGGGGCGTCGTCGGGCCAGCGCGGCATGGCGCGCGTGACGAAGTCGCCGAAGTAGAGGTGTTGCGCGCCCCAGAAGATGAGGGCGGCGGCGAAGGCGAGGCGGGCGAAGGGGACAAGGGGCACGGTGCGTAGAACACCGTGGGAGCGGATGACCCTTCGCGGGAGGGCGTATGAGCGGGGAGCGGGGGAGGGCGGGGACGCGGCGGAGAGGCGCTCCTGCCAGCTCGCCTTACGCGATGCGGCGGGCGGCGGCTTGGGCGCGGAGGCAGAGTTCGGCGGCTTTGAAGGCGTGGGCCTGGGTCATCGCTTTTTCGGTGCGGTTGAGGATGTCGAGGACGAGTTCGCCGAAGAAGCGGAAGCCGACCTGGCCTTCGACGGGGAGGTGGCGTTCGCCCTGTTCGTCGGCGATGTAGACGTGGTTGCCGGTTTTTTCGCGGCCGAGGTCGACGTATTTGCGAAGTTCGATGAAGCCCTTGGTGCCGAGGATGACGGTGCGGCCGTCGCCCCAGGTGCTGAGGCCGTCGGGGGTGAACCAGTCGACGCGGACGTAGTTGGTGGCGCCGTTGTTGCCGAGGAGGGAGGCTTCGCCGAAGTCCTCGAAGCCGGGATACTGCGGGTGGGCGTAGTTGGCGATGGCGGCGTGGGCGATGGTGGCATCGGTGGCGCCGGTGTAAGTGAGGAATTGTTCGAACTGGTGGCTGCCGATGTCGCAGAGGATGCCGCCGAATTTTTCGCGTTCGAAGAACCAGGCGGGGCGCGAGGGGGCGTTGAGGCGGTGGGGGCCGAGGCCGATGACCTGGAGGACGCGGCCGATGGCGCCCTGTTGAACGAGGTCGGTGGCGAACATGGCCGACTCGTTGTGGATGCGCTCGCTGTAGTAGACCATGTATTTGCGGCCGGTGCGGGCGACGACCTGTTTGGCCTGTTCGAGCTGGTCGAGCGTGGTGAACGGGGCTTTGTCGGTGAAGTAGTCCTTGCCGCCTTCCATGACGCGGCAGCCGAGGGGGCCGCGTTCGGAGGTGACGGCGGCGGCGGCGACGAGCTTCACTTCGGGATCGTCGAGGATTTCGTCGAGCGAGCGGGCGACCTTGGTGTCGGGGAAGCGTTTGAGGAAGGCTTCGACCTTTTTCTGGTCGGGTTCGAAGACCCATTTGAGCGTGCCGCCGGCTTCGGTGAGGCCGTTGCATTGGCCGTAGATGTGGCCGTGGTCGAGGTGGGCGGCGGCGAAGACGAATTCGCCGGGTTTGACGACGGGTTGGGGTTTGCCCTTCGGGGCGTAGTTCATGCCGTCGGCGCGGTTGACGCCGGAGGTGTCGGCGGCGCGGGTGGTGCGCGGAAGGAGGGAGGAAGCGGCGAGCGCGGCGGCGGAAGAGGCGATGAAGGAGCGACGATTCATGTTGAGGTAAGGGGAAGAACCTGACGGGCGCGAAGGCGCGACGTTGCAGGGAAGCTCCGGAGTGGAAGAAGGCAATGCCGCGCGCGAGGGCGAGGGAAGTAGACGTTGACCCGTAATCAGGCGGCGGGGCGGACGAACAACAGGAGGAGCCGGCGGTTGTAGAGCGGGACGACGGCGGAGCGAAGATGGACGGGGAGCGGGGCGTCGTCGGGGCGATGGAAGACGGTGTCGAGCTCGGGTGGAGGCGAGGTGTTGGCGGACGTGAGGAGATCGCGCGTGGTTTCCGCGGGAAGGAATTGGGCGATCTTGGAGCCGAGGACGCGGGCGCGTTCGCGGCGGAGGAAGGTTTCGCCGCGGGGGTTGACGTCGATGATGCGGCCCGAGGTGGCGTCGCAGAGGTAGGCGGCGTCGGGGAGGTGTTCGAAGAGGCAGCGGTATTTGTATTCGGACTGGCGGAGGTCTTCTTCGGCGCGGGCGGCGGCGGCGCGGAGTTTCTTTTCTTCAATGGCTTGGGAAACGGCGCGGCCGAGGCGACCGAGGCGGTCCTTGAGGAGGTAGTCGTCGGCTCCGTGTTTGATGGCGTCGACGGCGACCTCCTCGCCGATCGAGCCGGAGACGATGATGAAAGGGATGTCGAGGCCGCGTTGTTGGAGGAGGCGCAGGGCGTCGGGGGCGCTGAAGGAAGGCAGCGCGTAGTCGCAGAGGATGACGTCGAGTTCGGGCGAGAGCTGGCTGGTGAAGGCGTCGGGGGTTTCGACGCGCACGACGGAGCCGAGGGAAAATCCGGCGCGTTCGAGTTCGGCGACCATGAGTTCGGCGTCGAGGTGGCGGGTCTTCGACGATGAGGACACGGAGAGGGGCGGCCTGCGGTGCGGTGGACATGAGGAAGCGGCGACGCGGTTCGTCTGACCGGGACGCGCGGAGGGAGAGCCCGGGAAAGGTGGCGGGATTCTCCCAAGATTTCATCCGGAGGCTACTTCAGCCCGAAGGTGTCGTTGGTGATGAAGAGGATATCGGTGGCGCTGACGCTGTAGCGGCGGTCGTGGTTGACAGTGATTTCGACGGCTTCGCCGACGGCGCGGACGCGGGTGACGCCGGCGATGACGAACTGTTTGTCGCCGCGTTGGAGGACGGCGGAGATGGGGGCGTCGTCGGTGATGGATTGAAAAATCTGTTCGTGGCTGCGGGCGAGAGCGGCGAGGGCGGAGCCTGCGGGGAGGTTTGTTGCGTTCGAGGCGGCGAAGGAAGGGGCGGAGGCGAGGAGCGCGCCCGCGAGCAGAAGGGAGGGGTAGGTTCTCATGGGAGGAAGGGGCCCACCCGCGGGTGGAGGTGGGGAGTTGGACCGCGGCGGTGGGCGAAGGATCGGGCGAGGGACCGGGAGCGTGGGCTGCGGGAATTGCCGATGGGGTGCGGGGTTGGTGAAGGACGAGCGGAATGGACAACGGGTTAGGGAACTCGGGGGTGCGGGAGTTGACGAAGCCAGTTGGTTCCTGTGGTGGGCTCCTTGCGCGGCGCGGGAACGCTTCCATGTTTCAACGACGCGATGCATCCCAATACCCTGAAGAATGGCCTGAGTAGGGCGGCAGCGCATGAATGCCGGTTGCTCTCGACGTGCGAGAACGGGGCTCAACGCGGATGGGGAAATGGAAACTAGCGGGGAGAACCGGTCGCGGGCGGCGGCGGAGGGCCGGCCCGGACCGGAAGAGCCCCGGACCCACGGGGAATCATTGGCGTCGCAGGGAATGCCGGGTGGCGAGTTGCTGGCGTTTTCCGGCGGGGCGCTGGATTCGGCGGCGGATGGAATCGCGATCACGGATGCGACCGGGCGGCTGACGCGGTTCAACGATCAGTTCGTGCGGATGTGGAATCTGTCGCGGGAGTTGGTGGTGGCGGGGGAGCCCGAGGCGATTCGGCAGCGCGTGGCGGGGCAGGTGCCGGATCCGGCGGCGTTTGTGGCGCGGGTGGTGGAGATTCACGAAAAAGAGTCCGGATGAGACGTTCGATATATTGCGGCTGGTCGACGGGCGGGTGATCGAGCGGGTGTCGAAAGTGGAGCGGGTGGACGCGAACGTGGTCGGGCGCGTGTGGAGTTTTCGCGATGTGACGGACCGCCGGGCGGTCGAGATGAAGTTGCGGGAGCAGCGGGAGTGGTTCGAGGTGACGCTGTCGAGCATCGGGGACGCGGTGATCACGACGGACGTCGAGGGCCGGGTGACGTTCATGAATCCGGTGGCGGAGCAGATGACGGGGTGGAAGGTGCCGGAGGCGAAAGGGCGGCCGCTGGAGGAGGTGTTCAACATTGTCAGCGAGGAGACGGGCGAGCGGGCGTCGAATCCGGTGGGGAAGGTGCTGGCGGTGGGCACGGTGATCGGGTTGGCGAATCACACGGCGTTGGTGGACCGGAAGGGCGAGATGAAGGCGATCGAGGACAGTGCGGCGCCGATTCGCGATGGGACGGGGAAGATCACGGGGGTGGTGATCGTGTTTCAGGATGTGACGGAGCGGCGTCGCGCGGACGAGGCGCGGTTGAGGCTCGCGGCGGTGGTGGAATCGTCGGAGGACGCGATTTTGACCAAGACGCTCGATGGAATCATCAGCAGCTGGAACGAGGGGGCGCGACGGATGTTTGGTTACACGGCGGAGGAGGCGATCGGGAAGCCGGTGACGATATTGATGCCGGCGGACTTCGTGAACGAGGAGCCGGCGATCCTGGAGCGGTTGAGGCGCGGGGAGCGGATCGAGCATTATGAAACGGTGCGGCGGCGGAAGGACGGCACGTTGATGGACATTTCGCTGACGGTTTCGCCGATCCGCGACAGTAACGGGAGGATCGTCGGTGGGTCGAAGATCGCGCGGGACATCACGGAGCGAAAGCGGGCGGAGGCGGCGTTGCAGCGGAGCGCGGAGGCGTTTCGGCAGCTGGCGGATTCGATGCCGCAGATCGTGTGGACGGCGCGGGCGGATGGGACGATCGATTACTTCAACCGGAGGTGGTATGAGTTCACGGGAACGGAGCCGAAGGAAGGTGATCCCGCGTGGGATCGGATGGTGCACCCGGAGGACATGCCGCGCTGTCTGACGTTGTGGGAGGAGTCGGTGCGAACGGGGCAGCCGTATCAGATCGAGTATCGTTTTCGGAATCAGGCGGGAGAGTATCGCTGGCATCTCGGTCGCGCGGTGGCGGTGCGGAATGCGGCGGGCGAGATGGTTCGTTGGTATGGATCGGCGACGGACATCCATGAGCAGCGGCTGACGGCGGAGGCGTTGCGCGAGGAATATCTGGTGGTCGAGCAGCTCAATGCGGTGTCGCGGGCGCTGGCGACGGAGCTGGATTTGCGGAAGGTGGTGCAGATCGTCACGGATGCGGCGACGCGGATCACTCGCGCGCAATTTGGGGCGTTCGTGTTCAACCGGCCGGAAGGGCAGGGAGACGCATACACGCTGTATACGCAGGGCGGCGCGGCGGAGGCGACGTTCGAGGCTTTTTCGGTATCACGCTCGTCGCCGCTGTTCGAGGAGATGTTCGACGGCGTGGTGAGGCTGGCGGACGTGCGGAAAGATCCGAAAGGACGGGGAGAGGAACTGCGCGCGGTGGTGCGGCGGGAGCGGCCGGTGGCGAGTTATCTGGCGTTGCCGGTGAGGTCGCGCGGCGGAGAGGTGCTGGGAGGATTGTTTTTCGGGCACGAGTTGGCGGGGGTGTTTACCGAGCGCGACGAGCGGATGATGGTCGCGATGGCGGCGCAGGCGGCGGCGGCGATGGACACGGCGCGGCTCTATGAGGCGGAATTGCATGCGCGCAACGCGGCGGAGCAGGCGAATCAGGCAAAGGATCATTTTCTGGCGGCGCTGAGCCATGAGTTGCGGACGCCGCTGACGCCGGTGCTGGCGATTCTGACGAGTTTGACGGAGGATCCCACGATTCCGGCGGCGCTGGCGAAGGACCTGCGGACGATGCGGCGGAACGTGGAGCTCGAGTCGCGATTGATCGACGATTTGCTGGATTTGACGCGGATCACGCGCGGGAAGCTGGAACTGCAGCGCGATCGGGTGAGCCTCGGGCAACTGTTGGAGAATGCGCTCGCCACGTGCCGGCCGGAGATCGAGGCGCGGCGGCTGCGGCTGGTGCGGGAGGTGGCGGAGGAGCGTCAGGTGGTCGTGGTCGACGAGGCGCGGATCACGCAGGTGTTGTGGAATCTGTTGAAGAACGCGGTGAAGTTCACGCCGGAAGGCGGAACGATCACGGTGCGCACGCGGGTGGTGAACGCGGCGGACGGACGGTTCGCGTGCATCCAGATTCAGGATACAGGCATCGGCATCGAGCCGGACCGGCTGGGGAAGATCTTCGAGGCGTTCGAGCAGGGCGATCGGTCGGTGACGCAGCGGTTCGGCGGGCTGGGGCTCGGGCTGGCGATCAGCAAGGCGATCGCGGAGCTGCACCAAGGCAGCGTGACGGCGGAGAGCGGAGGAGCGGGGCGCGGCAGCACGTTTACGCTGCGGCTGCCGTGCAGTCCGTGCGACGAACCATCGGGCGAGGCGCCGACGAAGGGAGAGGGAGGAAAGGCGGCGGAGAAGCCGCGGGAAACGGCCGCGGTGGCGGCGCGACGCGCGCGGTTGTTGTTGGTGGAAGACCACGTCGACACGGCGACGGTGTTGGCGCGGATGTTGGGCCGTTCGGGTTACGAAGTGTTTCGGGCTGGAACGGTGAGCGAGGCGCTGGCGATCGTGGAGCGGGAGCTCAAGGGAGCGGGGCTGCACCTGGTGATCAGCGATCTCGGGCTGCCGGATGGGAGCGGGCTGGACATGATGCGGGAGTTGTCGAGCCGGCACGGGTTGCGCGGGATCGCGTTGAGCGGTTACGGGATGGAGGGCGATCGCGAGCAGAGCGCGGCGGCGGGATTTGCGCGGCATTTGACGAAGCCGGTGAACGTGAGCGTGCTGCGGGCGACGATCGCGGAGTTGGTGGGCGAGATGGGGGACTAGGGTGGGGGGTGGCGGCGGGAGCGGCGGCTTGCAATGGCGCGCGGGGCGGGCAACGAAAGGACGTTTGCGACGCCGCGAAGGCGCGACGTTGGTGCAGCCCTGAACTCTCTCCCCATGAAAAAATACGCGTTGGTTTTCGTTGTCTTGATGTCGGCGGTGGCGGTGTTGGGTGCGCCGGCGGTGCCGCGGCTGGTGTCGCCGGGCGGGCAGGTGACGGTGGACGTGCGCGTGGGTGAGGGGATCGCGTGGGATCTGACGTTGGGCGAGCGGGTGGTGATGAAGGATTCGACGCTGTCGTTGACGGTGGATGGGGCGAAGTTCGGGGTGGCGCCGAAGCTGGCGAAGGCGACGACGCGATCGCAGGACGCGACGATCCGGCCGGCGGTGAAGCAGAAGGCGGCGGAGTTGCGGGAACGCTACAACGAGCTGCGGCTGGAGTTCGAAGGCGGCTACGCGGTGGTGTTTCGCGCGTATGATGAAGGTGTGGCGTATCGGTGGGAGACGGCGTTGCCGAAGAAGGAAGTGAAAGTGAACGCGGAGGAAGTGGGGCTGCGTTTCGTGCAGAACTATTTCGTGTGGTATCCGGAGGAGCAGAGTTTCTTTTCGCACAACGAGCGGATTTTTTCGCCGCGGGCGCTGGGCGATCTGGCGCCGCACAATCTCGCGAGCGTGCCGGCGGTGGTGGATGCGAACGGCGTGAAGCTCGCGATCGCGGATTCGGACATCGAGGAGTATCCGGGGCTGTGGTTGCGCGGGACGAACGAGAGCGGGTTGAACGGGACGTTTCCGCCGGCGCCGTTGGAGGAGCAGCAGGACGGCGATCGCAATGTGCGGGTGACGAAGGCGGCGGACTATCTGGCGGTGACGAAAGGCACGCGGACGTATCCGTGGCGGTTGGTGGGCGTGGCGACGAAGGACGGGGATTTGATCACGAATCCGCTGGTGTATTTGCTGCAATCGCCGTCGCGCGTGGAAGACACCTCGTGGATCAAGCCGGGGAAGGTGGCGTGGGATTGGTGGAACGCGAACAACCTGCACGGCGTGGATTTTCGCGCGGGAGTGAACACGCGGACGTATCAGTATTTCATCGATTTCGCGGCGGCGCACGGGATCGACTACATCGTGCTCGACGAAGGCTGGTATGAGTTGGGCAATCTGCTGCAGCCGACGCCGGACATGGACATCGAGGCGATCGTGGCGCACGCGAAGCAGAAAGGCGTGGGCGTGGTCTTTTGGGTCGTGTGGAAGACGCTCGAGGATCAGTTCGAGCCGGCGATGGCGCAGCTCGAGAAGTGGGGCGCGGCGGGGATCAAGGTGGATTTCATGCAGCGCGACGACGTGAAGATGATGGAGCATTATCATCGCGTGAGCCGCGAGGCGGCGCGGCGGAAGATGCTGGTGGATTTTCACGGGGCGATCCGACCGGCGGCGTTGACGCGGACCTGGCCGAATTTGATCACGGCGGAAGGCGTGCGCGGGCTGGAGTGGAACAAGTGGAGCGAGCACGTCACGCCCGAGCACGACGCGACGCTGCCGTTCACGCGGATGTTTGTCGGGCCGATGGATTACACGCCGGGAGCGACGCGGAACGCGAACCGCGGCGGTTTTGCCTACAATCATTTCCGGCCGATGAGCCAGGGGACGCGGTGTCACCAGCTCGGGCTTTATGTTGTATTCGAAAGTCCGTTACAGATGCTGGCGGACACGCCGACGAACTACGAGCGGCAGCCGGAGATGATGGAGTTCCTGAGCGCGGTGCCGACGGTGTGGGACGAGACGAAGGTGATCGATGCGCGCATGGGCGATTACGTGGTGATTGCGCGGCGGAGCGGAAACGAATGGTTTCTGGGGGCGATCACGGATTGGGAGGCGCGCGAAGCGGAGGTGGAGTTGGGGTTCCTGGGAGAGGGGACGTTTGTGTTGAAGGAATGGAAGGACGGGGTGAACGCGGACCAGCACGCGGAGGATTTCACGGTGGAGACGCGTGAGGTGACGAAGGGAACAAAGGTGAAGGTGAAGATGGCGCCGGGTGGGGGGTGGGCGGCGCGCGTCACGGCGAAGTGAAGCGAACAAAAGGGCGGGTTTAGACCCGCCCTACTGCATGAGGGCGGACCAGAGGGTGTGTATCAGCCAGACGGTGACGGAGATCGTGGCGAGCAGGAGCGCGAGGACGGCGAGGCAGATGAGGAAGAAGAGGGCGCCGATGGCGCGCATCGAGCGCGGGCGATGGTGCGGGCGGTAATGGCGATCGACGAGCTGGAGGTTGCGGATGTTGGCCTGCCAGACGAAGTCGAAGATGTCGCCGGCGACGGGGACGGTGCCGACGAGGGCTTCGATGGCGATGTTGCCGAGCATGCGGGCGATGACGGGCCAGGGGACGCCGAGGCGCATGGCTTCGTAGACGACGTAGAGCGAAAGGCCGGCGCCGGCCCAGTCTCCGAGACCGGGAATGAGGCCGAGGAGGGGATCGAGACCGAAGCGTTTGCCGCCGATCGTGAAAGATTGGTCGAGGAGCCAGGCAAGATGGCGCAGGCGGCGGAGACGTGGGTCGGCGTCGACGCGAGGCGGGCGGGGGATGCGGGTGACGTCGGGCATGGCTGGAGCGAAGGCCACTCGCTTACGCTCGCAGCTACGAGATCACCGGAGGCGCGGGCGCGCAGCTACTTTTTTGAGCGATCAAGGACGGACGATGGGGCGGTCGATTTGGGCGTGTTCGCCGGTGTTTTTGGGGGGCTTGCCGGTGAGGGCGAGTTTCGCGAGGCCGAAGAGTTCGACCATCATGCCGGAAGGGGAATCCCAGTATTCGGCGGCTTCGATTTCGACGCAGAGGAGGGCGAGACGCGGATCGTCGAGGCCCTGCGGAAACCAGAGCTTGGCCATGGGGGTCCAGAGTTCGGCCATCTTGGCTTTGTCGCGGACGAGGCGCGCGCGGCCGGAAATGGAGACGTAGTCTTGTTTGCCGGGCGAGGCGTAGGAGAGGCCGACGTGGTGGTCATGGGCGATTTCGTCGGTTTTGGCGGAGTGTTCGGCGGTGAAGAACCAGAGTTCGCCGGCCTGGGTATCGAATTGGAGCGTCGACATGGGGCGGCTGCGGAGGCGGCCGGTTTCGTCGACGGTGGTGAGCATCGCGAAATTGATGTTGGTGACGAGCTGGTGGAGCTTGTGGAGGGCTTCGGCGCGGGCCTGTTCGGTGGGGGTAGGAGATTTCATGGTGATCGCACAGACCGCGGACGCGGCGGGTGGATCGCGGGGAAAGGCCGGAGCGGGGTGGGGGGAGATGGCCGGAGGGCGGGGAAGGACCAAGCTCCAAGATCCAGAGAAGGTCGAAATTCCAGTAGCGAGAGCAGAGAGCGCCAGCGAGCTGGCGGCCTGCGGTTACATGGCGGCGAGGGTGCCGCGGACGAAGCCGACGGACTCGGCGAGGCCGAGGGTGGGATTGACGTTGGCGCGCTCGTATTCGAAGGCGACGGCGCCGGTGTAGTTGACCTCGAGGAGCGCGGCGAGGACGGCGCGGGTGTCGACACGGCCGCGGCCGACTTCGGTGGGCATGTCTTTCAACGTGCCGGGGATCGCGAGGGTGTCCTTGATGTGCAGATCGTAGAGGCGCGAGGCGCACTTGCGGATGGCGTCGGCGGGATCGACGTGCGCGCGCATCGTATGGCCGATGTCGATACAGAGGCCGACGCGGGAGTCGAGGGACTCGATGAGTTTGAGGGCTTCGTAGGGCGAGGGGTAGAGGCTGTCCTCGGGGCCGTGGTTGTGGATGGCGAGGCGGATGTTGTATTCCTTGGCGAGGCGGGCGACGAGCGGGAGGGAGTCGGGCGTGGGCTTGCACGTCATCATCTCGAGACCGGCGGCGCGGACATTATCGAAGGCGCGGCGGGCGGCGGTTTCGTCGTTGGTGAGATTGACGACGCTGGTGGTGACGGGCTCGACGCCGGCGGCGCGAAAGATCTCGGCGGCCTTGCGGCAGGCGTCGGGCGCGCCCTTTTCGAAGAAGGCGTGTGTTCGGAAAATGGATACGCAGGGAATTTCGAGCTGCTTGAGGACGGCGGCGGCGTTGGCGGCGGTGAGGTCCTTCAGGGAGATGGAGGCGACGCCGAGCTTGAGGTCGGCGAGGCGGCCCTTGGGGGCGGGGGCGGCGGAGTCTTCGGGCGCGGGCGCGGCGGGAGTGGCCGCGGAGAGACGCGAGAGAGAGCCGAAGAGCGGGATGGCGACGGCGGAGAAGGCGGCGCGTTTGACGGCGGCGCGGCGGGTGAGAAAGCGGTCGTTGAGCATGAGGGGAGAGAGCCGGAGCTGAGAGAGGTAGAGAGGTAAAGTCGCGCGGGGCGCGGGTGCGTCGGAAGACGACGGGAGGCGAGGAAAGGTTTCTGCGGAGCGGAGATGGGGGGCAAGAGGGATGACGAGGGAGAGAAATTGAACCAGGGAGGCGCGGAGTCGCAGAGGAAGCGGGGCTTCGTGGCTTTGTGGTTCAGATCGGGGACTTTGAAAAATTGGCGGGATGAGAGTTGGTTGGGCGGATGATTCCGTTTTCGGTTTTGGATCTTTCTCCGATTGTTGAAGGTGGGACGGTGCGTGAGGCGCTGGACCGGTCGCGCGACCTGGCGCAGCATGCGGAGCGACTGGGTTATAAACGCTACTGGTTGGCGGAGCATCACAACATGCCGGGGATCGCGAGTGCGGCGACGGCGGTGGTGATCGGGCACGTGGCGGCGGGGACGAAGACGATCCGCGTGGGGTCGGGCGGGATCATGCTGCCGAATCATGCGCCGTTGATGGTGGCGGAGCAGTTCGGGACGCTGGAGGCGTTGTTTCCGGGGCGGATCGATTTGGGGCTGGGGCGGGCGCCGGGGACGGATCAGCTGACGGCGCGGGCGTTGCGGCGGGGGCGCATCAATTCGGCGGATACGTTTCCGCAGGATATCGTGGAGCTGCAGGCGTATTTTCGGGCGGCGGAGCCGGATCAGGCGGTGCAGGCGGTGCCGGGGGCGGGGCAGGACGTGCCGATCTGGATTTTGGGATCGAGTTTGTTTGGGGCGCAGGTGGCGGCGGCGTTGGGGCTGCCGTTCGCGTTTGCGTCACATTTCGCGCCGGACCTGTTGATGGAGGCGTTGGACATTTATCGAGCGGAGTTCAAGCCGTCGAAGGAGCTGCACAAACCGCATGCGATGGCGTGCATCGGAGTGTTCGCGGCGGAGACGGATGCGGAGGCGCGGCGGTTGTTTACGTCGTTGCAGCAGAGCTTCGTGAACTTGCGGCGGGGGACGCCGGGGCGGTTGCCGCCGCCGGTGGATGATTTGAGCGCGGTGGCGTCGCCGATGGAGTTGGCGGGGGTGAATGCGGCGTTTCGCGAGGCGGTGGTGGGGTCGGCGGAGACGGTGCGGCGCGGGATCGCGGCATTTGTGGAGCGGACGCGCGTCGATGAGTTGATGGTGACGGCAGCGATTTATGAGCACGCGGCGCGGGTGAGGTGTTTGGAGATTGTGGCGGGGGTGAGGGAGCAGATGAGGGGTAGTTCAACATCGTCCTCTTGATCGTAATCGTGCTCGTGAACGATTGGGGGAGGGAACGGGCAGGAGCGCGATTACGAGCACGAATCACGAGCACGAGGAGCGGAGCATTTCGCTCTCGTATTGTTCTACACGGCGAGTGCGGCGCGGACGGCGACGCGGCGAGGGGAGGGGCGGCATGGGGTGGGGGTGTGCGAGGAGTTGACGGGTGAGAGTGGGGAGGCGATGCGGTGGGTGGGGAGAACGAGAAAGAGAACGATTACGAAAACGAGTGAGGGGGACGGAAAGGAACCTTTGACGCGGGGGGTCGTCAGTCGGAGAACTTGATCACCCCTATGAATACCCTGCTTTGGCCGCTGGTGCGGTTTGGTTTTGCGTTCTCAATGGTGGCGGCGCTCGCGACGACGACGCACGCGGCGTTTGGCGGGTGGAAGGATTTGTTCGATGGGAAGACGCTGGCGGGTTGGAAGGCGTCGGAGCATCCGGAGGCGTTCAAGGTGGCGGAGGGCGCGATCGTGGCGGACGGGGAGCGCGCGCATTTGTTTTATGTCGGCGAGGATGGGAAGGCGGAGTTCGATAATTTCGAGCTGGAGGTGGAGGTGAAGACGATGGCGCACGCGAACTCGGGTGTGTTTTTTCACACGGCGTGGCAGGACGAGGGCTGGCCGGCGGCGGGGTTCGAAGTGCAGGTGAATAATTCGCAGAAGCCGTTCGAGGTGGGGCAGGCGACGGGGCACAATGCGTATCGCGAGAACAAGAAGACCGGCAGCCTCTATGGCGTGCGGAATGTTTATAAGGCGATGGCGCGCGACGGGGAGTGGTTCACGATGAAGATCAAGGTGCAGCGGCCGCGCGTGCAGACGTGGGTGAACGACGTGCTGGTGACCGACTACATCGAACCGGCGAACGAATTGCCGGAGAAAGCGCCGCAGCTGAATCGGTTGGGGAAGGGGACGTTTGCGCTGCAGTGTCATGATCCGCACAGCAAGGTGTTTTATCGGAAAGTGCGGGTGAAGAAGCTGCCGGACGGCGTGGCGAAGGATGTGAAGCTGCCGGAGTGGAACGAGCAGGACGTGCGGCTGTATGCGATGGGGAAGGAGAATGTGCCGATCGTGGATCTGCACACGCATTTGAAGGGAGACCTGACGTTGGAGAAGGCCCTCGAGGTGTCGCGGGCGACGGGGATGGGGCTCGGGATCGCGACGAACGGCGGGCAGGGTTTTCCGATTCAGAACGACGCGGCGGCGCTGGCGTTCTTGGAAACGATGAAGGGTCAGCCGGTGTTTCTGGCGCTGCAGGCGGAAGGGCGCGAGTGGATGAAGATGTTCACGCCGGAAGCGTATTCGAAGTTCGACTACATCTTCACGGATTCGATGACGTGGACGAACAAGGCGGGGAAGCGGCTGCGGTTGTGGATTCCGGAGGAGTCGGAGATCGGCGACGATCCGGAGGCGTTCATGGAGGAGCTCGTCGAGCAGACGGTGAGGATCATCGAGACGGAGCCGATCGATATTTATGTGAATCCGACGTTCCTGCCGGACTCGTTGCAGGCGAAGGCGAAGGAGCTATGGACGATCCAGCGGATGCAGCGGATCGTGGCGGCGCTGGCGAAGCATCGCGTCGCGGTGGAGATCAATGCGCGTTACAAGATTCCGTCGGAGGAGTTCGTGCGGCTGGCGAAGTCGGCGGGCGTGAAGTTCACGATCGGGACGAACAACACGATGGCGTCGGACTGGGGCAACTGGGCTTATCCGGTGGAGATCGCGAAGAAGACCGGTCTCGAGTGGCGCGACTTCTGGGTGCCGGGGCATGAGGCGAGCCGGGCGCAGCGGCTCGTGGCGGAGAAGAAGTAGGGGGCGGGGCGAATCCGGAAATCGTTCTCTTTCTTCGTAATCGTTCTCGTTCTCTCGGGTTGAGAGTTCGATCCGGAGAGAACGAGAAAGAGAACGATTACGAGAAAGAAAAAGGCCCGCGAGATGCGGGCCTTCGTGGGGGATTAATGTTTGACGTGGACGATCTCGCCGGCGGGTTGGCCGATGGATTTTAGGAGGTCGGTGAACCAAGGGGCCTTCGTGTCGAAAGGTTTGCCGCCTTTGATGCGGGGGAACTCGATCGCGCGAAGGACGTTGTTGTTGTCCTCATCGTGGCCGATGACGCCGCTTTCGCGGCGGAGGGCGCATTCGACGGCGAGGTCGACGCAGCTCTTGATGAGGCGGAGGTCGTCGATGTTGGCGGCGGCGGCGCGGGAGAAGTAGCCGGATTTTTGGACGAGGACTTTTTCGGCGCCGAGCATCTTGGCGAATTGATCGCCGAACCATTTGCCGGGATTGACGGCGTCGAGTTTCACGTGGCCGAAGGCGTCGCGGGGCACTTCCTGACCGCGGGCGGTCATTTCGGCGACGATGGTTTCGACGCCGGCGCCTTCGCTGACGAAGATATTCACATTGTCGATACGGTCCATGATCGCGCGGAGGCGGGCGGCCTCGGCGGCGATGTCGAAGGACATTTCGGGAATGTAGATTCCGTGGACGGAGATGCGCTCGCGGGAGAGGCCGAGCCCGGGGACGAAGTCCTCGGAGGCGATGAGTTTTTCGTAGGCGGCGGCGGTGGCGGCGGTGAGCCAGCCGCAGTTGCGGCCCATCACCTCGTGGATGATGAGCATGCGCGGGTTGGCGCCGTGTTCGGCGACGACGTTGCGGAAGTAGCGCGCGCCCTGTTCGGCGGCGGTCCAGGCGCCGAGGGATTGGCGGATGGGGAAGACGTCGTTGTCGATCGTCTTGGGGAGGCCGATGACGGTGAGGCCGTAGTTGTTTTTGGCGAGGAAGGCGGCGAGGTCGGCGGCGGCGGTGTTGGTGTCGTCGCCGCCGATGGTGTGAAGGATGTCGACGCCGTCTTTCACGAGCTGGTCGGCGGCGACCTTTTGCGGNTCCTGGCCTTCNTTNACGAGGCCGCGCTTCACGCAGTCCTTGACGTTGGTGAGTTTGACGCGGGAGTTGCCGATGGGGCTGCCGCCGTGGCGGTGGAGGACGTGGGCGTGGGCGCGTTCGGCGGGGCCGATCTTGTAGCTGTCGCCGAGGAGCAGGCCCTTGTAGCCGCCCTTGTAGGCGATGATTTCGATGTCGGGCGCGATTTCGGTGTAGCGCTCGATGAGTCCGCCGACGGCGGAGCTGAGGCAGGGCGCGAGGCCACCGGCGGTGAGGAGGGCGACTTTTTTCGGACGGGCGGTCGGTGCGTTCATAAAAAGACAGGATGAGCGTGGTGAGTGAGGCGGTGCGAGTCGAGGGGGAGGTTGTGGCGGGAGTTGGCGAAAAGTGCGCGTGCGTTGCGGCGGGGTGGGGTTGCGAGATGGGCGGAGTGCGGTAGCGTGGCGTGTGATGTGGGGTGAGCGCAGGACGAGTTTTCTGGTCGCGGGGCTGCTGGTGATCGCGGTGGGGTTGTGGCTGTTGTGGGGCGGAAAGGAAGAGCGGCAGGTGGAGATTGCGGCGACGGAAACGGTGGAGGAGAGCGCGCCGGCGGACGCGGTGACGAGTGAGCGGACGGGGGAGATTCGCGATGATGCGGTGGTGAGCGACGGGCCGGTGGATCGGAACGAGGCGCGGCCGGCGGAGGGCGATGGCGAGAAGCCGTTGGAGCATGCGTTGCGGTCGGTGGTGGAGGCGAATGCGGAGGAGTTGCAGCTGGAGCCGGAGGACGTGGACCGGCTGGCGGCGCATTATCTGGAGTTTCAGGAAGTGCACAGCGAGTTGGTGGCGCGATTTATCGAGGAGCGGAGCTATCAGCCGAATCGCGTGGAGGTGCGCGTGCCGGCGTTTCCGGTGGAGGGGAAGGCGCTGCGGGAGTTGTTCTACGCGCAGATGCGGGAGCGGTTGTCGGAGGAGAAAGCGGGGCGGGTGGTGGAGCAGCTGGGAAAGTATTTCGAGGATGCGTTTCACGGATTTGGCGCGGCGGAGATGCAGCTGACGGTGGTGCGAAATCCGGGCGCGGAGGAGACGTTCGATGTGGAGTGGCAGGCGATGGTGCCGGAAGGCGGTTCGATTTCGACGGAGGTGACGGACGTGCACTACGGCGGGTCGTCGGGGAATTTTCGGCTGAGCCGCGAGCAGCTGATGACGGGGGAGTTTCGATTTCTTGGCGGAGTGGTGTCGGAGCGGTTTGGGCGGTGAAGCGCGGTGGCGCGGTGCTAGTGTTGGAACGTTTTTCGCGTAGTTTCGTCGTGCGAGGGCAAGTGGTCCGAGCAGGCTTGGTTCACCCAATTATGAGTTCACGCACACCCCGCGGATCGATGGTTTTGGTTTCACGTTTTGTCGTCGGTGTCTTGATGAGTGCGCTGGCGTTGGCGCCGGTGGTGGCGCAGCCGTCGGGCGGGCCGTATGGTCCGATTCAGCAGACGTATGAGCTGCCGCGGGCGGCGCGGATCTATTATGTGGCGCCGGATGGAAAGGCGGAGGCGCCGGGGACGTCGCTCGAACAGCCGACGACGCTGGAGAGTGCGATCGCGAAGGTGGTGACGGGCGACGCGATCGTGTTGCGCGGGGGGATTTATCGGACGGGCGGGCTGCGGTTGAACCAAGGGATCACGATGCAGCCGTATCGGGATGAGCGACCGGTGTTGAAAGGGACGGAGGTCGCGACGAAGTGGGTGGCGCAGCCGAATGGGTTGTGGCGGACGGCGTGGCACCGGTTTTTTCCGGCGAAGCCGGCGGACTGGTGGCGGCGCGATCGGCAGGCGAAGCTGACGCCGCTGCATGTGTTCAACAACGACATGGTGTTCATCGACGGCGAGCTGTTGAGCTCGGTGGGCGGCGAGCACGAGGTGACGGAGAAGACCTACTTCATCGATTACGAGGAGGGGAATGTTTACATCGGCCAGAATCCGGAAGGGAAGCTGGTGGAGATCACGGCGCATGACGGCGCGCTGGTGCGGACGATCGACGATGTGCACGGGAAGAAGAACGACCGGAAAGGGCCGACGCTGCGCGGGCTGACGATCACGCAGTATGCGTATCGCGGACTCGAGGTGGAGGGCACGGAGCCGCAGCGGCACATGCACGAGTCGGAGTTTGGAAAGGAAGTGGTCGGGACGGTGTTCGAGAACCTGACGATTTCGTATTGCTCGCGGGTCGCGGGGTATTTCCGCGGCGACGGGCTGGTGATCCGCAACTGCCTGATATCCGACTGCGGGACGGAAGGCATCTATGTGATCAATTCGGCGGACGTGTTGCTCGAGAAGAACATCATCACGCGCACGAACAGCGCGGAGAAGATCACGGGCTATTTCGCGTCGTCGGTGAAGATCTTCAATCAGTCGTATCGCACGGTGTGCCGCGACAACCTCGTGATCGACAATCCGTATGCGAGCGGGATCTGGTATGACGTCGGCAACGTCGACGGCGTGTTCGTGAACAACTGGATCGAGCGGACGAACGACGGGTTTTTCTTCGAGATTTCGAAAGGCGCGATCTGCGCGGGGAATGTTTTCGTGAACTGCAACAAGGGCATCCGGATTTTGAACAGCTCGAATGTGCAGGTGTATCAGAATACCTTCTACAACAGCCTGGCGTCGTTCGAGCGGTCGGAGCGCAGCGCGCAGGGCGATCACTTCGGCTGGCATCCGAGCGCGGGGCCGGACGTGGACGAGCGGCACGAGCATGTGTTCGTGAACAATCTCCTGGCGGCGGACGAAGGCTTCAAAGGGCCGCTGTTGAGCTTCTGGCAGTCGGCGGCGGTGAAGGAGCGGTTGAAGGATCCGCAGGTGAAGCAGCTGGATGGAAACGTGTATGTGCGGCGGACGCCGGCGAAGCCGCAGCCGTTGATCGCGTGGAGTCCGGCGGATGCGGAGAAAGGAGTGCTGGAGCTCGGATCGCTGGACGAGTTGCGGAACGTGCAACCGGCGTTCGAAGCGCAGTCGCGGGAGTTTTCGGGGTATTGGGGGCTCTTGTTCCGCGGGGCGGAGCTGGAGAATTTTCAGCTGGCGAAGACGTTCCCCGGCGCGGGGGTGGGCGTGGCGGTGCCGGCGAAAGTGCGCGAGTTGTTGAAAGTCGAAGCGGGGGCGCCGGTGTTTCCGGGAGCGTATGCGCCGAGCTGGTGAGCGGTGAACGTGGGGCGGGCAGTTCTCTCGACGGGCTGCCGGCCGACGTGCAGCCGTCGGGACGTGGAAAGGTTTCGGACATTCGCGTTGTGGAATCATCGGAGCCCGGGTTCAATCCGGCGGTGATCAATGCGATTTCACAGTGGACGTTTCGGCCTGGCGAATGGGCAGGAGGGCCGGTGGCGGCGCGGATGGAGCAACCGATGGTGTTTTCGATCGCGGACGGACGGGCATGAGTGGGGTGGAAATCAAGGTGTGCGGGTTGGCGGCGGTGCGGGCGCAGTTCGCGACGGAGGCGGGTGCGATCAAGCGGTTGTATTTTGATTATGATACAGGCCGGAAGGTCGGCGTGATCAGCAAGGCGCTCGCGCAGGCGCGGAAAGTGTATCGGTGCGTGGAGCCGGCGGAGTTGGAGAAGATCGCAGGGACGGTGCATCACGGCGGAATCGTGGCGGTGATCGCGGCGCCGGCGCGGCGGGTGCCGACGGCGGAGGATGTGCGGCAATGGGCGCGGCGGCGCGACGCGGTGGTGGTGCTCGACCGGGTGGGCAATGCGCACAATCTGGGGGCGATTGCGCGGACGGCGGCGTTTTTCGGCGTGCCGCGGTTGGTGGTCGCGGAGGATCCGACGGCGGCGGGGGCGAGCGAGGCGGCGTATCGCGTGGCGGAGGGCGGGATGTCGCAGCTCGAGCTTTGGCAGGCGAAACGGTTGCCCGAGTTCCTGCGGGAGCTGGCGGCGGCGGGATACGAGGTGGTCGGCGCGGCGACGCGAGGCGGACGGCTCGAGGCGAAGGACGGGGCCGGGAAGCCGATGGCGGTGGTATTGGGCAACGAGGAGCACGGACTTTCGCCGGAGGTGGCGAAGGCGTGCACGCGGCTCGTGACGATTCCGGGTAGTGGAAAAGTGGAGTCGCTGAATGTGTCGGTGGCGGCGGCGGTGTTGTTGTGGGAGTTGGTCGGAAGGGGCGCGACGCGTGAGCGTGGGTGAGAAAATGGCGTGCGGCGGAAGGTTGGAGGACGTCGTGAGTAACGAAGTGCGGTTTTGCGGCGGAAGGAGTTTGTTGAAGCGATGAAGCTGGTTGCGGTGACGGTGGTCGAAAACGAGGCGGACGTGGTGGAGGCGTTCGTGCGGCACACGTGTGCGCTGGTGGACGCGGTGCTGGTGTGCGACCGCGGGAGTGTGGAGGGGACGCGGGAAGTGGCGGTGGCGCTGGCGAGCGAAGGGCTGCCGGTGCGGGTGTTTTCGGGAGAGGGTAGCGAGGAGGATTGGGCGAGGTTGCGCGAGGTGGCGGTGGCGGAGTGCGGGGCCGACTGGGTGCTGGCGTTGCGGGCGGATGAGATCGTGGTGGCGGAGAGCCGGGAGGCGTTGGAGCGGGTGTTGCGGGGGGAGGCGGTGCGGGTGCGCGCGCGCGAGTATGCGGCGACGCTGGAAGACGGGGCGGGTGAGCGGAATCCGGTGACGGGGATCGGGTGGCGAAAAAAAAAGGAAGGCCGGGCGGAGCGGGCGTGGCGGTCGCGGTCGGCGGGGGAGCGGGCGGAAGAGCGAGACGTGTCGATGGACGAGGGCGTCTGGGTGGCGCGGTTTGGTTTGCGCTCGGCGGTGCGGGCGGCGGTCGACGTGGTGCGGGGCGAGTTGACGAAGCTGGGCGCGGGGGCGGCGCGGGAGGGCCTCGACACGCATTTCCGGCTGGGCTTTCAGCTGCTGATGGAGGAGCCGCGGCGGTTTGCGGCGACGGTTTTGCCGCGGCGCGAGCGGCTGGAGCATGCGCCGGTGGTTTACCGGGGCGGGGCGCTGCGGTATTTGGAATTTGGAGACGAGGCGACGCGGGGCACGCGGCTGTTGCTGCCGCTCGTGGAGGGCCTCGCGCGAGAACTCGGGCGGCAGCGCGACGGCGGTGCGGGAAGCGAGGCGGGGCGACAGGAAGGGTGGCGGGAAATCGACCCGCGCGAGATGGGGCGCCTGAAGCGCGGCGGGTTTGCGGGGTTCGAGGCGGGCGGCGGTTGGGAGCGGTTGGAGGGACCGTATGCGCCGGGGTTCCTGCCGGAGTTTCGGTGGACGCGGGCGCCGGAGGCGGTGGCGATCGTGCGGGCGGAGGCGGAGAAGGACGTGGGGATCGAGGCGGAGATGCTGACGTATGCGGAGCGGCAGGTGACGACGGTGGTGTTGAACGGGGTGGAACTCGCGCGGGTGGAATTCGCGCGGGTGAACGAGAAGCAGGTGGTGCGCGTGCGCGGCCGGTTGGAGGCGGGCGAGAACCGGCTGGTGTTTCGCCATCGCACGTGGATCGAGGGCGCGGGCGATCCGCGAAAGCTGGCGGTGATTTTCCTGGGGCTGCGGGTGGAGTGAGGCGGCGCCGATGGATCAGCGCATGCCGCCGAGGAGGGGTTCGAAGTAGCCTTCGCGTTTGTAGAGGATGACGACGTCCTGGATGCCCCAGACGCGCTCCATATAGGCGCGAAGGATGGCGCCGTTGAAAGGCTGGAGGAGGCGGCCGATGGCTTCGGGCGAGGTGAGGTTGATGCCGTATTCACCTTTTGGATGCTCGAAGTAGGGTTCGAAGGCGTGGCCCGTCGCGGGCAAAGTTTTTCAGGAGGCGGGCCTTGTCGATGTTTTCGGCGATGTTGTTCTGGCCGCGGGCGAGGAGGGAGGCGTAGTAGCGGCCCTGGGTGGAGAAGACGAGGACGCCGCGATCGCGGGTCCAGCGGAGGAGCGCGGTGAGGGCGTCGAGCCAGGCGGCGGGCGGGAGGTGCGTGAGGAGCGAGCCGCACCAGACGAGATCGAATTGTTCGCCGAAAGGGAGGGCGCGGAGGTCGGGCTGCGAGTAGACGCCGTTGACGCCGAACCGGGAGCGGCAGAAGTCGACGGAGTCGCGGTCGAGGTCGCAGGCGGTGAATTCGGCGTGTGGATACGCGGCGCGCAGCCAGCGGAGGACGCGGCCGTGGCCGCAGGGCAGATCGAGGATGCGGGAGAACGCGGGGTGTTCGCAGAGGTGAGCGGCGAGTTGGACGAGCTCGAGAGCGCGGCGGCCGAGGGCGAAGTATTCGTCTTCCATGCCGGGCCAGAGCATCGTGTCGCGAGGGGAGACGGTGCGGTCGATGGCGAGGGTTGCGGGGTCGGGGAGCGGCATGGGACGGTTCTAGTGGGACGTGGAGGAGTTTGCCGGCAAGTGGCAAATCGCGGGGATGGAGCGTGTTCTTAAGTGAGTATGAAACGAGGGTTGGCGCGGCGGAGGAGGCGTTGACGAGGGCGGCGAGTTGGGGAGTGTTGCGCGCCAACGCCCGGCGACGACGCCGGACTTTTTTCAACCATGTCATTCCCGAGGGACTTCTTGTGGGGCGCGGCGACGTCGGCGTATCAGATCGAAGGCGCGGTCGCGCGGGAGGGACGCGGGGCGTCGGTGTGGGATCATTTTTGCACGCGGCCGGGCGCGGTGCATCGGGGCGAGAGCGGCGCGGAGGCGTGCGATCATTATGCGCGCCATGCGGACGACGTGGCGTTGATGAAGGAGATCGGGTTGCAGGCGTATCGGTTTTCGATCGCGTGGCCGCGCGTGCTGCCGGAGGGGACGGGGGCGGTGAATGCGGCGGGACTGGGATTCTACGACCGGCTGGTGGACGAGTTGTTGAAGGCGGGCGTGCAGCCGTGGGTGACGCTGTTTCATTGGGATTATCCGCTGGCGTTGTATCGGCGGGGCGGGTGGCTGAACGCGGACAGCCCGAAGTGGTTTGCGGACTACACGCGGGTGGTCGTGGAGAAATTGTCGGATCGCGTGGCGCACTGGATCACGTTGAACGAGCCGCAGTGCTTCATCGGGCTGGGGCACGAGACGGGAGTGCATGCGCCGGGCGACACGCTGCCGCTGCATCAGTCGCTACGCGCGGCGCATCATGCGCTGCTGGCGCATGGTGAATCCATAAAAGTGATACGCGCGCACGCGAAGCGGCCGCCGAAGGCGGGGTGGGCGCCGACGGGGGACATTCCACTGCCGATGACAGAGAGCGCGGCGGATGTGTCGGCGGCGCGGGAGATGTATTGGGCGGTGACGAAACCGGACGTGTGGAACCACGCGTGGTGGCTGCTGCCGGTGTTGGAGGGGCGGTATCCGGAGGAAGGGTTGCGGTTGTATGGCGCGGCGGCGCCGACGTTCACGGCGGAGGAGATGGCGACGATCGCGCAGCCGTTGGATTTTCTCGGGCTGAACATCTACAACGGGTTCCGCTGCCGGCGCGGGGCGAACGGGCGGCCGGAGCGGGTGGCGTATGGCGTCGGGCATCCGCAGACGCACAACGGCTGGAATGTATCGCCGCCGGCATTACGTTGGGGGCCGCGGTTTGCGCATGAGCGGAGCGGGCTGTCGATCGTGATCACGGAGAATGGAATGGCGGGGCATGACTGGGTCGCGGACGACGGGGCGGTGCATGATGCGCACCGGATCGATTATCTGCGGAAATATCTGCGGCAGCTGCGGTGGGCGGTGGCGGACGGCGTGCCGGTGCAGGCGTATTTTGCGTGGTCGTTGATGGACAATTTCGAGTGGGCGGAGGGCTACCGATATCGGTTTGGGCTGGTGCACGTGGACTATGCGACGCAGCGGCGGACCTTGAAGGATTCGGCGCGGTGGTATGGGGAAGTGATTCGAACGAAGGGCGCGGTGCTGGGGGAGTTCGCGGGGGTTGCCGGAAGGGGCATGAAAAAAGCGCGGCGAAGGCGCCGCGCTGGGAGGGAGAAAGAGAAAGATGAAGAGAACGAGGGGGCTTAGCCGAACTCATGCAGTTGGTCGGGTCGGATCGGGGGATCTCGGCGACCATACGACGACCTCCTCACCTCGACGGGCTTCAATCAGCCCGCCTTCGGTTCGTCGTTCATCGTCTGGTTCGCCGATCTCTCCTCGCTCCTCAGCCTCCAATTGCATGAGTCCGGCTTAGGCGAAGGAGTAGGTGTAGGGTTTGCGCATTTTGCGCTTCAGGTAGCGGTTGGCTTCGCGGGCGTGGGCGCCGACGAATTTTTCGTTGTCGGAATCCCAGGTGAGTTTCTTGCCGGTGCGGAGCGAGATGGCGCCGAGGTGGCACATGATCGCGGAGCGGTGGCCGGTGACGACGTCGCAGATCGGATCCTGGCGGGAGCGGACGCAGTCGAAGAAGTTTTTCCAGTGGTCGTTGCTCTTGTAGAGACGCTCGGCGTTTTCGGGGAGCGGCTGGCGGAGGAGGTCGCGGTCGCTGGCCTCGATGACGTTGCGGTTGACCCAGATCCAGCCGTCCGTCCCCACAAAACGGATACCGTTGCGCTGGCCGTCCTTGTTGAGGATTTCGCCGTAGATGGAGTCGTCGGGCGTGGTGTGGATGTTGAGTTTCACGCCGTTGGCGTAGGTGTAGTTGACGACGTAGCTGTTGTAGGCGTCGTAGCCGCCGGGGATGGGTTCGGCGAGGCGGGTGGAGTCGACCTCGCGCGGGGCGACGAGGCCGACGGCCCAGTAGGCGATGTCGTTGTGGTGCGCGCCCCAGTCGGTCATGGTGCCGCCGGAGTAGTCATACCAAAAGCGGAACGTGCCGTGGCAGCGTTCCTTCACGTAGTCGACCTTGGGAGCCTGGCCGAGCCAGAAGTCCCAGTTGAGGCCCGCGGGGACGGGCGAAGATTGGAAGGGGCCGCCGCGAAGGCCTTGGGGGAGCCAGACGTTGGCTTCCTTGAGTTTTCCGATGCGGCCGTTGCGGACGAGTTCGCAGGCGAGACGGAAGCGTTCGGAGCTGCGCTGCTGGGTGCCGGTTTGGAGAACGGTTTTGTTTTCGCGAACGGCTTTGATGAGGTGGCGGCCTTCGTCGATCGTGAGCGTGAGGGGTTTTTCGGCGTAGATGTCTTTGCCGGCCTTGGCGGCGGCGATGTTGATGATCGTGTGCCAGTGGTCGGGGGTGACGTTGACGATGACGTCGACGTCCTTGCGCTCGAGGACGCGGCGGAAGTCGGAGTAGGAGTCGGGCTTTTTGTCGTCGACGGTGAACTTGGCGACGGCTTCGGCGGCGTGGTTATCGTCGACGTCGCACACGGCGACGATGTTGCCGTGGTTCATGGCGTTTTGGCCGTCCCACTTACCCATGCCGCCGCAGCCGACGAGGGCGATGTTGGGGCGGTCGTTGGCGGAAAGTTTGGGGGCGGCGGCTTGGGCGGCGAGGAGCTGGCGTTCGATGAACCAGGACGGGAGGCCGGTGGCGGCGGCGAGGATGGCGACGCGTTTGACGAAGGAGCGGCGCGAGAGATGGAAGTGGGGTTCGGAGGCGGCGGAGGAAGCGGGCGAGGGGGAGTTGGGGTGAGTCATGTCGATGGGATTGAGAGGAAAAAATCGGATTGGATGGAGGGGGAGGCAAGTGGGCGGTGAGGGGAAGTGGTGGATCGTAAAGGAGGATGGCGGGCGCGGGGCGGGTTGGGGCGGATTGGGAGAACGAGAAAGAGAACGATTACGAGAACGAAGGCCAGAGGGATGCGGGCGGCGGGTTGGGGACAACCCGCGCTACCTTTCGATTTTTAGGCGGCGGGAATCGGAGTTGGCGGTGATTTCGGGGACATACATCGCGGTGGCGGTGACGGGGAGCGCGCGGAAATCGCCGGGTGTGACGGCGCGGAGGCCGAAACGGAGTTCCCACGTGCCGGCTTCGACGTGGTCGAGGAAGAAGACGCTGCGGTTGTCGTGCTCTTCTCGATACAAGGAGCGGCCGGAGGAGGAGGAGGGGTTTTCGTGTTGGTCGGCGGGGAGGCGGACGAGGCGGGCGTCCCAGCCGCTGAGGGGATTGAGCGGTTCGCAGCCGGCGGGTTTGGGGACCTCGATCATGAGGTATTCGAGTTCGTTCGGGACGGTGAGCGTGATGCGGGCGGTGACTTCTTCAGTGACACGCGTGGAGCCGTGGGGAGCGAGCGGTTCGGGGGTGAGGCGGAGTTCGCCGATGAGGGTGGGTTCGGATTTTTGGCGTTCGAAGGTGCGGGATGTTTCGATGAGGTGCGCGGCGGGTTGGACGCTGTCGCCGCGGGCCCAGGAGGAGGCGAGGGCGGTGGCGAGAACGGGATTGCGGCCGGAGAGGTGACGGAGCGTGAAGGTGTTTTCGCCGGGGCGGAGGGCGGTGGCGGGGATGTCGATCGCGGCGGGATTTTCGAGGAGGGTGTCGCGAGAGAAGGCGAGGCGGCGGATGGGGGTGTTGTTGGCGAGGAGTTCGATTTCGCCGGAGGCGTCGAGGTGGCCGTGATGCTGGAGGAAGGTGTTGAGCGCGAGGATGGCGAGGGCGGTGTCGCGCGTGCTGGACCAGTGGGAGCTGCGGCGGTTGAGGGCGAGCCAGTGGGCGGCGGGTTGGACGAGCGGGTTTTGCGGGTCGGTGGCGAGGAGCGCGAGGAGGGTGACGGCGGTGGATTCGACGGCGCCCTCGGAGGCGCGCCAGTAGTTGCGGGTGGCGCCCCAGAAGGCGGTGGAGCCGAGGCCGGCGGCGGAGGCGCGCTGGACGCCGTTGGAGAGATTGCGGACGAGCGTGGCGGATTGGTCGGGCGTGCCGAAGCGGGTGACGGCGAGCGTGAGCCAGGCGCGGCCGGAGGCGGAAAGGCGGTCGCGTTCGGGGAAGGCGGCGGCGAAGCGGGACTGGAGTTGGGAAAGCGGGGTGAAGTTCTCGAGGTCTTCGACGCGGGCGAGCGCGGCGAGGGCGAAGGCGGCGGAGTCGTCGGAGCGCGTGGAGGCGTTGAGGGCGTGGACGAGGGAGCGGTGGGTTTTTTCGGCGAGCGTATCCGGAATTTGAATGCCGGCGTCGACGGCGAGGGAGAGGCCCCAGGAGACGTAGGCGGTCATCCAGAGATCGGGCGAGGCGTCGGGCCACCAGCCGTAGCCTTGCCATTGGTGGGCCTCGTCGAGGCGGGCGAGGCTTTGGCGGATGACGTCGTCGAGGGAGGCGAGGCCGGCGGAGCGTTCGCGGCGGGTGCGGTCGGCGGCGGATTCGCGGGCGAGGATGCGTTGTTCGACGGCGGCGGGATCGAGGCCGAGGTCGGCGAGGGTTTCGCGAACGACGACGGCGGGGAGGAAGCGGCTCATCGTTTGTTCGACGCAGCCGTAGGGGAAGTCGATGAGGTAGGGAAGGGCGTCGAGGATGGTGAGCGCGAGGTGGGGCGAGAGCTGGATGGAGACGTGGCTGCGCGCGGGATCGAGCGGGGACGGGAGCGCGAGGGTGAAGGAGGTTTCGCGCGTGTCGGGCGCGAGGCGCGCGAAGGCGGCGGTGTGTTGTTGGATGCCGTCTTCGAGGACGGGCAGCGGAAGCTGCATGGCGTCGGATTCGGCGCCGGCGCGGGCGGTGAGGGTGAGTTGGGCGGTGCCGGGGGCGGTGGCGCGGAGCGACCAGGCGGCGGAGGATTCGGAATTGGGGGCGACGGAGGTGGTTTGAGGCGCGAGCGGCGAGGTGGGTTCGAGCGGGCCGGAGATCGCGAGGATGGCGTCGGCGGAGAGGGGGTTGTCGGTGCGGTTGACGAGAGTGGCGGAGGGCGAAGCGGTGTCGCCGGCGATGAGGAAGCGCGGGAGGTTGAGGCGGGCTTGGAAGGGAAGAGAGGTGCGCGCGTAAGTGTGAGCGGCGCCGAAGGTGTTGCCGTCGGGACCGGTGGCGTGGGCGTCGATGCGCCAGCGGGTGAGGTTGTCGGGAAAGTCGAAGGAGACGCGGGCTTCGCCGCGGGCGTCGGTGAGGACGGATGGAGACCAGAAGGCGGTGGAGGCGAAGCGGGTGCGGAGGTGGAGGGTGGGTGGTTCGGCCGATGGCGCGATGTTGCCGAGAGCGGTCGTGGCGGTGGCTTGGTCGCGCAGGACGGTTTTCGTTCGTGCGGCCGCGAGGGACTGGGAAGCTCGATAACCGGTTTCGGCGGCGCTGTTCACGGCGAAGGGAGAGAGGATGATTACGTCGTCGTCGATTTCGCCGGAGGGGTTCAGGATGGCGCCGGGGCGGGGGTCGGTGAAGCGAGTGGGGGCGTCGGTGGTGCCGGCGGACCAGAAGGATTGGGCGGCGACGATTTGCGAGGTGCGGAGGAAGTCGGGGAGGTTGGCGTCGAGAGGATCGGCCGTGTTCGCGGAGTCGGAGGTGCCAAGGAAATCGATCGAGTTTGCGGAGTCGGAAGCGACGAGGGAGAGGACGGCGTCGTCGGCGACCGCGAGGGTGAGTTCGACGTTGGCGGCGGGCTGGCCGGAGGGGGTTTGGGTGGTGACGAGAAGCTGGGCGGGCTGGCCGGGGCGTTGTTCGTCGGGGGTGGCGGTGACGGAGGTTTGGAGCCGGTGTGGTGTCGTTGAAACGGGGATACTCGCGGTGACGGTGGCTTGGTGCGAGGCGGCGGCGGAGGTGTGGTGGAACTCGACGGTGGCGGAGCCGAAGAGCGGCGGGAGGTTTTCGAACGTGTGGAGGGAGACGCGGTCGTGGAGCGCGGCGGGGTGGGTGACGAATCGGGCGGCGCCGCGGAGGGTGAACCAGGCGCGCGAGGCGCCGGCGGGGGCGATGCCGAGGGCGAGGAGCGGTTGGTCGGAGCGAGCTTGGGCGGGGAGGATGAGCGCGGAGGTTTCGGGGTTGAGCGCGAGGGAGGTGGGGAGGGTGTCGGCGGCGACGACGGAGAGGACCTCGCGGCGCGAGTCGAGAAGGAGATCGCCGGGGCGGTCGCGGCGTTGGGAGTTGAAGAGGCTGCGGCGGTGCCAGAGGCGATGGACGGTGGGAAAGATTTCCTGATCGGTGACGAAGCGGATGCGGAAGGCGCCGGGGTGGGGGAGTTCGAAGGAGGTTTCGAGACGGCCGTCGGCGGAGGGTAGGGGGTGTTCGGATACAACGGTTTCGAGGTAGCCCGCGTGGACGAGGCGCCAAGTGTCGGGGACGCGTTGGGTGGCGCTGCCGGAGCGCTGCCATTCGGCGGCGAGACGTTCGGGCGGAATGATGGCGCCGTGGTCGTCGATCCAGACCTCGGACCAGCGCAGTTCGAGGAGTTGGGCGTGGCCGTCGAAGCGAGCGGGGCGATTCTGGCCGTCGCGGACGACGGCGGAGACGGAGATCGTTTCGCCGGCGCGGGCGAGGCGCGGGGCGGTCCAGCCGAGCGGGTCGAGCGTGAGGCCGGTATCGCTAAGGGTGAGGGTGGTGTCGGCGTTGGCGGAGGCGGCGCCGACGGGATTGACGGCGGCGTGGACGCCGAGGCGAGTTTGGTCGGGGAGAAAGGCGGGGAGCGTGAGGGTGAAATCGGCGTGACCGGAGGCGTTGGTGGTGGCGTGGAGCGGGCGGGCGGCGAGGGAGCGGGACCAGGCGGCGAAGGTTTCGTCGGTGGTGGGAAGGAAGTCATCGACGGAGAACTGGCAGGTGACGGGAGCGTGGGTGAGCGGGCCGCCGGAGAAGTAGGAGGCTTCGACGCGGACGGCGATTTCGCGGCCGGGGCGGAGCGCGTCGGGATCGCTGAGGAGGGAGATGTTGGCGAGGACGGCGGGCGGGACGAAGCGATCGATTTGGAAGAGGGCGGTGGAGGATTGGGCGCGGTCGGGGGAGTCGTTTTCGAAGAAGAGATCGAGGTGGGCGTGGCCGGGGCGGACATCGGCGGGAATGGCGATTTCACCGTGAGCGGTGCCGTGGGTGCCGAGGGTGAGCGGGGTGGAGTCGACGAGCGTGGTGTCGTCGAGCATCACGCGATAGCGCAGGGGCGGGAGGTTGGCGGGGATGACGAAACGGTCGTGGTGGCGTTCGCGGGCGACGAGGCGCCAGCGGGCGGTTTCGCCGGGGCGGTAGAGCGGGCGGTCGGTGACGACGTCGACGAAGAGGTTTTCGGAGTGGTCGCGGTAGAGGCTGTAGTAGGAGAACCAGAGGGGCTGGTCGGCGACGAGGGCGAGGGTGCCGTTGGAGGAGGGGTCGAGTTGCGGGAGAACGGCGGAGCCGGAGGCGTCGGTGGTGGTTTGCGTGCGGGCGACGGGTTGGTCACGAAGGCGGGTGAAAAGCTGGACGGGGGCGTGGATGGCGGGAGAGCCGTCGGCGGCGTGGAAGGCGAAAAGCTGGCCGGAGGTGGTGGAGGAAAGTTGGACGAAGCCGCGGAGCGAAGAGACGAGGAAGCGGCCCTGCCAGATGGTGGTTTCGCCGGAGCGCGGGGAGCGGCCCTCGAGGGTGAGGAGGTAGGCGCCAGGGGCGAGGGAGGGGAGGGCTTCGACGACTTGGGAGTTCCAAGCGAGGGAGGAGGCGTTGTTGAGCGGGATGGACCAGTCGCGGAGGCGCTTGGCGGGCGTGGGCCGGGCGATGTCACCGGGGCGGCGGGGGCCGGGGGAATCGGGAAGGTTCAGCGAAATCCAGTCTTCGGGGGAGAGGCGGTCGAGGGTGACGTGGAGCGCATCGAGGCCGGCGGCGCCGAAGCTGAAGCGGACGGGGGCGTCGGGGGTGAGGAGAGTGGGGAGTTGAACGAGGAGGGTGGGACCGGAGAGGGTGTCGTGAAAGGAGCGAAGTTGGGTGCTGAGCGCGTAGACGAGGGCGGCGGGCTGGGCGGGGAGTTGATCGCGGGCGGTGTGGAGTTCGGCGAGGAGCGCGGGGATGTCGGCGGGGGAGTTGGGCGCGGCGTCGGGCGACCAGCGGGAGCGGATGCGCCAGAGGAGGGCTTCGGCGCGGATGAAGGGGGCCCAGTCGGTGTTGGCGGAAGAATCGAGGGCGGCGGACCAGAGGGAGGCTTGTTCGCGGAGGTCGGGTCGATCGGTGGAGAGGCGCGGCGAGGAGAAGGTGCGGGCGAGTTGCCAGGCGGCCCAGGCGCGGCCGGAGGCGCCGGGGGCGATGCGGGTGGCGTGAACGAGGTGGGGGCGGAAGGAGGCGAATTCGGCGTGATGGGTGGGGGAGGATTCGGTGAGGGATTGTTGGAGAAATTCGAGGTAGCGGCGGGCGGATTCGGGGGATGGCGGTTGGGCGGCGAGGTGGTCGGCGACGGTGGCGCGGAGTTTCCAGGACTCGCCGAGACCGAGTTGAGCGGTGAAGTCGGCGCGGCTGGTGAGGAGGGCGATCCAGAGATCGTCGCGGGCGCGGGGGTGTTTCGGATTGTCGTAGGGGGCGGAGAGTTGGTCGAAACGAGCGAGGAGGGTGTCGGACCAGTTGGGGGCGCGCTGCCAGCGGGTGGAAATTTCGGAGCGCCAGGTGGCGTCGAGGATCCAGAGTTCGAGCCAGTGGCGGGCGTCGGGATCGGTCGCGGGTGCGATGGCGAGGGCTTCGGTGTAGCGTTCGCGGGCCTGTTCCCAGGAGTTTTCGGCGGCGAGGGATTTGGCTTCGGCGACGAGGGTGGGGTAGTCGCGGGGGGCGGTGGGTTGCGCGGCGAGGAGGAGCGGGACGAGGGCGAGGAGGAGAAGGAGACGCATGGGAGAGGCGGGTCGGAGAGGGTGAGAGTGAAGTGGGGCGAAACGCTTACGCGTTCCGCTACGAGTAAAGGCGGGCGAGGGCGGTGGCGGTTTGGCGGAGGGTGGCGCGGAGTTCGGGCGGGGAGAGGACCTCGGCGTGGGCGCCCCAGCCGAGTATCCATTGTTCCACTTCGGTGAGAGCGCCGAGGCGGAGGCGGAGTTCGAGGGCGCCGTGGGGAAGGTCGCGCATTTCCTGGGATTCGTGCCATTCGCGTTCGCGGATGCGCTCGGCGACGGCGGGGGAGAAGCGGATGACGACCCTGTAGTCGCCGGTGCCGCCGAGGACGCCGAGGGCGCTGGCGAAGAATTTTTCGGGAGAGAAATCGGTGGGGCGGGTGAAGGTTTTCCTGGTGGCGGCGACGTCGGAGATGCGCGGGAGGGCGAAGGTGCGGAGGGCGTCGCGTTCGAGATCGTGACCGACGAGATACCAGAGGTTTTCGCGATTGGCGAGGTGGTAGGGGTGGACGCGGCGGGGGGATTTTTTCGTGTCTCCAGGTTTTCGATACGCGAAGGCGACCTCGTGTTGGTGGAGGACGGCGGCGCTGAGGGTGTTGAAAACGGCGAGGTCGGTTTTACCGAGGCCGATGTTTTTGAAGGAGACGGACTGGAGTTCGTCGGCGGGAGAAAAGGAAATGCGGTCGCGGAGGCCGCGGGAGAGTTTTTCGAAGGAGACCTCGAGCTGGCGGTGGAAGGGCGTGCCGCGATATTGCTGGAGGGCGCGCTGGGCGACGAGGAGGGCGAGGAGTTCGCCTTCGGAGACGTTGACGGTGGGGAAGGCGGTGACGGGCTGGGTGTAGCGGTAGGCTTGGATTTGCGCGTCGAATTCGATGGGAAGCTCGAGGCGATCGCGCATGAAGGCGATGTCGCGGACGACGGTTTTGCGCGAGACCTCGAGGAGGCGCATGAGTTTGGTGCAGTTGGTCAACGCGCCGCGGCGGAGCTCGTCGTGGATCTTGAGCATGCGCTCGAGGGGCGGGCGGGAGAGTTGGGCGCGGGGGGCGGACATCGGGCGGTATCGGAGAACGGATACGTAAAAACGCAGAAAATGGATTTTCGTCGGGTGGGACAGGGAGTGTCCCACCCTGGGTAGTAAGGTGTCGGCATGAAATCGCAACGCCGCCAGAAAAAATGCTTCGTTCCTCTCGCGCTGACGTGGTCGCACTGTGGCGCGCTTTATCGGGTCACGGCCTGGCCGGACGTTCGTTTCGAATGTCTATATGGGGAGGATTGGATCGAGACGTCGCCGACGGAAGACGCGTTGGCGTCGGCGGCGGTGGAGTGCGACGCGCGGGCGTGGGCGGGTTATTTGGAGTTCGTGCCGGCGGGCGTGCGCGAGGTGATCGAGCGGTTTGGGGTGGCGCGGATGGAGGCGTTGCAGGTGATCGCGCGTTGTCCGGAGCTGGTGAATGAAGTGGCGGAGACGCCGGCGCTGGCGGCGTTTGTGGCGGCGCATGCGGCGCTGCGCGGGACGGGGGGCGCGTGCTGGACGGAGATCAACGCGGTGCACGAGCGCAGTGGAATTTTCGGGCTGCTGGAGTGGCTGGGGCTGCCGGCGTCGCGGCAGACGTTGAATATTCTGCAGAGCCTCGTGCAGCCGGATGTGCCGAAGCGGTTGCTGGAGCCGCTGCGGAATTTGTTGTGGGAGCCGACGGCGATCTTCGCGTTGCAGCGGATGCCGGCGATTTCGGACCGCGATCTGGCGCGGACGTGTCACGCGCTGGCGGCGTGAAAAAGAGCGGGTCGAAGACCCGCCCTACCGTGGGGTTACTCGGAGTCGCGGCGCTTGAGGGCGGCGCGGGCGGATTCGAGTTTGGCGCGTTCCTTCGGGGTGAGGCTGTCGATGCCGGAGGTGGCGATCTTGTCGAGAAGCGCGTCGATTTCGGCCATGGGGTTTTCGCGGGAGGTTTTGGCCGCGGCGGCGGGTTTGGGTTTCGACGGCTTGGGGTCGGGAAGGACGCGGAGTTTCGGGCCGCGTGAAGGAAGTTTGAAGGAAGGGAGCGAGAAGCGGCCTTGGGAGTAGCGGATGTAAGCGTAGGCGAAGCCGGTGGTGGACCAGAGCGTGAGGAGCCGGGTGAGGTCGTTGGCGGCGAGGGCCATGAGCGTGAAGATGCCGACGAGGACGATCGCGACCCATTTCGCGAGCAGGTTGAAGAGCAGCATCGCGTCGGGGTAGAGCGTGGCGAAGGCGACGAAGATGGCGAGCGAGCCGGTCTGGCCGGCGAAGAGCGTGGGGCGCCCGAGGCCGATGACGGTGAGAACGAGCGGGGTGACGAAGTAGAGCGAGACGTAGAGTTGAAGAAAGGGGCGGCGGCCGAGGTAGCGTTCCACTTCGCGGCCGAACCAGACGAGCATCACCATATCGATGACGAAGCCGAGGCTGGGCTGGTTGAGCAGGCCGTAGGTGGCGAGGCGCCAGATTTCACCGCGGAGGACGCCATCGCTGGTGAACATCATCCAGGTTTGAAAACCGGTGGCGCGGGTGGCCAAGACGATCGTCGTCACAAGCATCGATGCGGTCAGCACGGCGACGACGATGTGGGCGGCGTAGAGGGGGTATCCGCGGATCCAAGTCACGGGCTGGTGGTCTTCGGTATCGCCGTAAAGGCTCATGGTGGTGGGGCGAAGCTGCCCAACGCGGAGAGAGTCCGCAAGAGGGGAGGGCAGAAATGTCGAGGAGAGGGAGCGGAGGGGACAGCGGAAACGGGCGGGTTGTTTCGGGGGAGTGCGCGGAGCGGGGGATTGCGCCGGAGCGGGGAGCGTGACAGGGGTGGGGAATGTTTACACGACGTGTTCTGTGGATCGCGGGCGCGGTGGCGTGCGCGATGAATGTGGCGGCGGGTGAAGCGGAGAAGGCGCCGGTGGATCCGGGCTTCAGTGTCAGCCGAATGGATACAGCGGTGAAGCCGGGCGACGATTTTTCGCGTTACGCGGCGGGGAAGTGGTATGAGGCGACGACGATTCCGTCGGACAAATCGCGGTGGGGCGGATTCGACGAATTGCGCGAGCGGAACTGGGCGGCGTTGCGGGCGATCGTGGAGGAGGCGTCGACGCAGCCGGGCGAGGCGGGCACGGTGCGGCGGAAGGTGGGCGATTTCTATGCGTCGGCGATCGACACGGAGACGATCAATGCGCTCGGGTTGAAGCCGATCGAGGCGGAGCTGGCGGCGATCGACGCGGCGGAGACGAAGGAAGCGTTGTTCAAGGAAGTCGTGCAGCAGCACCTCGGGATCGGGGCGCCGTTTTTCAGCACGGCGTTTTATCCGGATCAGAAGCGGAGCGACGTGTATGGATTTTATCTGAACCAGGGCGGGATGAGCCTGCCGTCGAAGGAGTATTATTTTTCGGAGAAGTTTGCGCGGGAGCGGTGGGAGTTCGTGGGGCACGTGGCGAAGATGCTGGAGCTGGCGGGCGAGCCGCGGGCGACGGCGTTTCAGCGGGCGGAGACGGTGTTCGCGATCGAGAAGGCGCTGGCGGAAAACGCGAAGCTGCCGGTGGAGCTGCGCGATCGCGTGGCGAACTACAACAAGATGACGATCGACGACGCGGCGCGGGCATTCGAAGGGTTTCCGTTAAGGCTGGTCGTGGCGGAGCTCGGCGTGCCCGCGGGCGTGAATGAAGTGATCGTGGGGCAGCCGAAGTTTTTCGAGACGCTGGCGAAGGTGACGGCGGAGCGGAGTCTCGCGGAGTTGAAGGTGTATGCGCGCTGGCAGGTGTTGCGCGCGGCGGCGCCGTATTTGGCGGAGCCGTTCGAGCAGGAGAGTTTCCGGTTTTATGGGACGGTGTTGAACGGCACGCCGGAGCAGGAGCCGCGGTGGCAGCGGGCGACGAAGACGGTGGACGGCGCGATCGGCGAGGCGTTGGGGCAGCTTTATGTGGAGCGGCATTTCCCGCCGGAGTCGAAGGCGCGGATGATGGAGATGATCGAGAACATCAAAACGGTGATGCGCGAGCGGCTGGAGAAAGTGGAATGGATGACGGAGCCGACGCGGCAGAAGGCGCTGGCGAAGTTCGCGCGGTTTTCCCCGATGATCGGTTATCCGGAAAAATGGCGCGACTACTCGGCGGTCGAGGTGAAGCGCGACGATTATTTCGGGAATGTGAAGCGGGCGGCGTGGTTCGAGTCGAAGCGCGTGATCGGCCGCACGGGGCAGAAGGTGGACAAGCGCGAGTGGNGCATGACGCCGCCGACGGTGAACGCGTATTTCTCGCCGGTGACGAACCAGATTGTATTCCCCGCGGGGATACTGCAGCCGCCGTTTTTCGATCCGCGGTTGGACGATGCGGTGAACTATGGCGCGATCGGGGCGGTGATCGGGCATGAGATCACGCACGGGTTTGACGACCAGGGGCGGCGCTATGATGCGGACGGAAATCTGGTCGACTGGTGGACGCCGGAGGACGAGCAGCGATTCCGCGAGCGGGCGATGCTGGTGGTGGAGCAGTTCAATGGTTATCACGCGCTGCCGGGGCTGGCGATCAACGGGCAGCTGGCGTTGGGCGAGAACATCGCGGATCTCGGCGGGACCTCGATCGCGTTCGAGGCGTTTCAGCGGTCGTTGCGCGGCAAGCCGACGCCGCCGAAGATCGACGGGCTGACGGCGGAGCAGCGGTTTTTCGTGTCGTGGGCGCAGCAGTGGCGGACGGCGTATCGCGACGACGCGATGCGGCTGCAGGTCGCGCGCGGGCCGCATGCGCCGGGGAATTTCCGGGCGTTTGGGCCGCTGGTGAATCAGCAGGAGTGGTATGAGGCGTTTGGAGTGAAGGAGGGCGATGCGCTGTGGCGTCCGCCGGAGAAGCGGGCGAAGATCTGGTGAAAAGAACGCGAGCCGCGGCGGGAGGGCGAGGCTTCGGGCTTAAATCGGGATTAACGTTCGGAGACGCAGGCGATTGGGCGTCGATGCCTAGGGGTGCCCCGGTGGACTTCCCGAGGGTTCGGTTTGCGGCGGAACCGGGCCGCGGGAGGGGGCGACCATTGTCCCGTTATGAAATCTTGCACCCCTTCCGCGCTCCGTTGCGCGCTGGTTCTTTCCGCGGCGTCGATGTGCGCCGCGTTGTATGCTGATACGTCCACGACGGCCACGGGGTCGTCGTCCACCGACCGGCAAGCGATGTCGTCGACCGCGAAATCGGGGGCGAATCTGAGTCGGGCGGATCGCAACTTCTTCGAGAAGGCCGCGAAGTCGGGCATGAAGGAAGTGAGCGTCTCGCAGGCGACGCTGGACCGGCTGATGAATCCGCAGGCGAAGGCGTTTGCGCAGATGATGGTGAGCGATCACTCGAAGGCGAATTCGGAGCTGATGGAGCTGGCGGCGAAGAAAGGCGCGATGCTGCCGATGAAGGACGACACGGCGTCGAAGCTGATGGAGAAGTGGTCGAAGAAGACGGACGATCTCGATGAGGACTACATCGACGAAATGGTGGACGATCACCAGGAAGCGGTGGCGTTGTTCGAGAAGGCCACGAAGAGTGAAGATCCGGAGATCGCGGCGTTTGCGCGCAAGACGCTGCCGACCTTGCAGCATCATCTGACGATGGCGAAGGACTTGAAGAAAGTCCTCGATTAGCACGCGACCCGAATGGGTTTACCGAATGGGACGGAGCGCGGCTCCGTCCTTTTTTTTTTGGCGGGAGCGAGAGCGAACACGAGCGATGCGGCTCGGTTCAGGGCGTGGCGGGTTCGATGCGGACGAATTTGTGGTGTTCGTCGAACACGAGGCGGAAGCGGCCGTGAATGCCGTCGGTGCTGATGAATTTGTGGAGGACCGAGGTGGGGAACTGGACGGTCTGGCCGTTGGAGGCGCGGGCGATGACGCGCGGCACTTCGCCGCGGTAGTAAGCAGCGACCTGGTCGCGGCTGAGGCTCACGCTGACGATGAGCTCGGGCACGCGAAACGTGTAGTGCGCGGCGCGTGCGACGGGAAGCCGGCAGTTTTCTCGGGCGTCAGTGAATCGGCGCGGGTTCGTTGGACGCTGGCGCGGGCGTCGTGGTGCGCGGCAGACCGGAGCGGCCGCCGGCGGGGGTGTAGCGCCATTGCGGCTCGACGCGTTGCGGGCGGGAGAGGGCGAGGCTGACGGCGAGGTCGACAACGGTCACGGCGGCGACGGCGGTGAGAGCGCCGAGGGTGCGGCGGCGTTGATCTCCGCCAAAATGGCGCAAGGCGGCGGGTTGCGAGTCGTGGCGGGCGAGCGCGGTGCCGAGAAGGGCGAGGTCCATGAGATCGCCGACGACGCGAGACCACATGGACATGGTCGGTTTCGGACGGGCGAGAAGTCCGGCGCCGGCGGCGAGTTCGCGGGCACCGAGGAGGCGGATGAGGTTTTCGTTTTGCTCGTGGACGCCGATGCGGCGGGCGAGGGAGCGAGGCGCGAGGAGTTCGACCAAGCCGAGGCCGATGCTGAACCAGCCGAGATTACGGGAAAGGGGAATGGCTTTCATTGAACAACATGGCCCGGATGGGCGCGGGGCGAAATGGGGAAAATCCTGCGACGAGGCGTGGGCGGTCGGAGGTGGGGAGAGTTGGAAGAGGCTGGGAGAGCGGGGGAACGAGAAGGTGAAAATCTTTTTCGCGAGTGGCCGGGAGTTGGCCCGCGCTGTGCTGGATAGGGAGTGTCTCGCCCGCATAGCGGGGAGACGTTTGGGGTAACTAAGCAAACAATGGGCGGACCGGTTAGGGGTAGCCGGTCCGCCCTCTCTTTTCAGGGGAGAGAACGAACGTCGTGGACGGACGTGGAGCCGGGGAGGTTGCCGTAGGCGGGGCTGCCGGTGACGAGTTCGTCGTCGTGGAGGTCGACGGCGGCGCCGAAGAACGCGGTGTCGGTGGACGGGCCGACGGTGCGGTGCGTTTTCCATTGGCTCTGGCTGGAATGGAAGAGGGTGACGGCGCCTTCGTTGTGCGAGCCGGCGTAGGGGGCGCCGGCGGCGAGGAAGAAATCGTCGATGGCGACGGAGGTGCCGAATTCGTCGTCGGCCTGAGGCGAGCGGGCGAGGAGTTTGGCGTGCGGGGTGACGCGGGTGGTGTTGTAGCGAAAGGCGAAGGCGGCGCCGGCGTTGGCGGAATGTTCGCTGTCGAGCGGGGCGCCGACGACGAGGGTGTGCTGGTCGATGGCGACGGAGGCGCCGAAGGCGGTGTAGTGGGAACTGGGCGGGCCGAAGGGGGAGAGGCGGGCGCATTCGAGGTAGGCGCCGTTATGGAGTTTGAAGAGGTAGGCGGCCTGTGCGACGGGCGCGCCGACGAGGATGTGGTTGCCCTTGATGGCGACGGAGGCGCCGAAGAAGGCGAAGTTGGACGGGTCGGAGGCGGTGAGTTTGGCGCGCTGGATCCAGCGGTTGCCGGAGCGGGTGAAGACGTAGGCGGCGCCGGCGTTGCGGCCGTGGGCGTTGTCGAGGTAGGCGCCGACGACGATCGTGTCGCCGTCCATCGCGAGCGCCGCGCCGAATTGCTGACCGGGCGCGGGATCGGAGCAGGCAAGGCGCGTGGTGAAGTGCCAGGTGTCTCCGGACTTTGAATACACAAAGACGGCGCCGGACGCGTCGCCGTGGGTGTCGTCGAACGGCGCGCCGACGACGACGATCTGGCGGCTGGTGGCCACGGCCTCGCCGAAGGAGCTGTAGGCGCGCGGGGAAGGAGCGGAGAGTTTGGCGCGCTCGACCCACTGGCCGTTGTTGCGGGTGAAGACGTAGGCGGCGCCGGCGTAGGGCGCGAGCTGGCTGTCATCGGGGGCGCCGGCGACGAGGGTGTCGGTGCCGATGCAGACGGAGGTGCCGAGGCGGGCGCCGGCGGTGGCGGTGGGCGGGACGAGCGATTGCGACGCGATGACGGAAGCGCCGGCGCACAGCGCGAGCGCGAGAGCAAGGGCGTGGCGGAGCCACGACCGCGAGGAGCGGGAGGTCATAGTTTGCGGGGGTTGAAGAGGCCGGAGCGCACCGGGAAGGTGCTTCCGAACAGACGAGTTTGGGGGGCGGTGGAAGTGGAGGGTGTGTGTAGGTGAGCCCTTGGCTGGAGAACTCGGAGCGAGTGACCGCCGGGTCAATCCCGTGAGCGTCACCTGCAATGCGAAGCGGGGAGAGGCTGCACGGTTCCCTTGGGGGAAAAGCCCATGCCTGGAGCTGCGCGTGAGCGTGCGAGCGGCGAGATGTCGGGGGAAATCGGGATTGTTTTTTCGGGCGAGTGGGACGGCTCCGGGGCGGCGCGGCGCGGTCGTTAGACGCATGGGCCCGAGAGATTACCGAGCGATCCTGAGTGCGGTGGACGAAGCGATCGCGATCTGCGACAGCTATGGAGCGCAACTGGACGAGGCGCGTCGAAAGATCCGCGATGAATTGCGGCGCGTGCAGGCGGAGCTGCGACGGGAGTTGGAGCCGCCGGTGTCGGAGACGCCTTGAAGCGTCAAAGGGGGCGAGGTGCTCGGGGGAAGACGGCCGCTTGCGTGGGTGTCGGGCCGCAACTTTAGGGGCGGGCGCGAACAATTTCGCGGGAGAGCGGTCGGGCTAAGCGGGCCATTTTCAACGTCTATGACCGATCACGACGCGCGCCGCATCATCGACTGGCTGGATTCGGCACTGGAGCTGTTCCACGCGAACGAAGGGCGGTTGACGGCGCGCGAGGTGCGGATCCTGAGCATGATCGCGGTGGCGCGGAAAGAGTTGGACGACGAGGCCAGTGCGCGGCGAAACCGCACGGGAGGCAGCGCGCCGGCGGACGAGAGCTGAAATCAGCGGGAAGATTTCCAGCGTTCGTAGCGGGCGAGGGCTTCGGCGGGGGCGAGCGTATACCAGGCGTAGCCGGCGATGCGTTCGGAGGAGATTTCCGAGAGGTCGTAGTGAATGGTGCGGTCGCGATCGCCGAAGATCGGCGTGGCGGTGCCGGGTTCGTAGAAGCGGGCCCACAGGGGCGGGGCGCCGGGCGAAGGGACGGCTTGACCGCGGAAGTCGCGCGGAGCGGTGGCGATCTTGAGATCGTGGAGGGCGGTGGCGCGAAACCAGGCGATGACGCCTTCGATCGCGGCGACGACGGCGGGGGAGGGGGCCGGCAGGGACATCAGGAACTTGGCGATGGTGGCGCTTTCGCGGGAGGCGTCGGCGATGGGTTCGAAACTGCGGGCGGCGGCGGCGCGGAGGGTGAGCGGATCGTGTTGTTGGGCCCAGCCGGTGAGGCGGCCGGCGGAGTCGCGGAGCTGGGTGGCGAGGACGCAATCGAGGCCGAGGGCGAGGTGTGTGCCAGCTTCGTCGCGGAGGGCGGGATCGATCCAGCGGTAGTGTTGTTGGGCGTGGGCGACGTCGCGGAGAACCTCGAGGATCTGGGTCATGGCATCGTCGTTGTAGGTGATGCCATCGTGATAACCGCCGATGAGAGGGAAGACCTGGGGGAATCCACCGTTTGGATACTGTGCAGCGAAGATGTAGCGAAGGCCGTGTTCGAAAGCGTCGCGCCATTCGGCGCGGGCGGAGTCGCCGGCGGCGGAGATGACGCGGGCGAGAAAGCGGAGTTCGGAGGTGGTGGCGTCGTTGTCGAAGGTGGGGCTGTCGTTTTCGCCCGGGGTGGGATCGACAGGGCGGGTGTAGTCGGTGCCTTTTTTCCACGCGCCGATTTTCATTTGGGCGGCGGCGATGTGGTCGGCGATGGTGCGGGCTTCGTCGGAGTCATACCACTCGTCGGCGGCGTTGAGACGCAGGCCCTTGCTGTGGACGCTGCCGATGGGCGGACCGGATATGGGGCGGAGCGCGGAGCGGTCGGCGCGGGGGCGGACGGCGAGTTGCCGGAGGAGTTGTTCGGAGCGTTGCCAGTAATCGAGCCAGGCGGGGCGGATGTCGTCGGGAAGGGCGGCGATGCGTTCCGCGGTGAGCGGCAGGAAGGCGTTGTCGGGCCACGGGCGCGGGGGAGGCGCGGCAAAGACGAGGACGGACAAGGCGCTGGCGAACGTGGCGAGGAGAAAGCGACGGGCGGGCATGGGGCGAAGGAAGATTGACGGACCGCGAGAGGAGTGGTTGCGCAGGTCGACGATGAGACCAACGCGAATGCACCAGTCTAAGATTGGAACGCCGGGGGTGTCCGCTTTCGAGCGATGTTGAGGGAAGGTCGTTGTTTCCAATGAGCAGAGCACCCCTTGTTTCCCACATCTATACCGCGGATCCGTCGGCGCATGTCTTCAACGGACGCGTCTATATTTATCCGTCGCACGATCTCGATCTCGACGTGCCGGAGAACGATCTCGGGGATCACTACGCGATGACGGATTATCATGTGTTGTCGCAGGATCATCCGGAGGCGCCCGCGACGGATCACGGGGAGGCGTTGCACGTGAAGGATGTGCCGTGGGCGGCGAAGCAGATGTGGGCGCCGGATGCGGCGTATCGAGATGGCAAATACTACCTGTATTTCCCGGCGAAGGACAAAGACGGGATTTTCCGGATGGGCGTGGCGGTGGGCGATCGGCCGGAGGGGCCGTTCAAGGCGGAGCCGGAGCCGATCAAGGGTTCGTTCAGCATCGATCCGTGCGTGTTTCGCGACGACGACGGGGAGCACTACATGGCGTTTGGCGGAATCTGGGGCGGGCAGCTGCAGCGCTGGGCGACGGGGACGTATGTCGCGGACGGGAAGGAGCCGGAAGGCGACGCGGTCGCGCTGTGTCCGAAGCTGGCGAAGCTGACGAGCGACATGCTGCAGTTTGCGGAGACGCCGCAGGATGTGGTGATCGTCGATGCGGACGGAGCGCCGTTGAAGGCGAAGGACACGGAGCGGCGTTATTTCGAGGGGCCGTGGCTGCACAAGCGTGGCAACACGTATTATCTGTCGTATTCGACGGGTGACACGCATCTGCTGGTGTATGCGACCAGCAAGAATGTGCGCGGGCCGTATACGTTCCGGGGTCAGATGATGACGCCGCCGGTCGGCTGGACGACGCATCACTCGATCGTGGAGCACAACGGACGCTGGTGGCTTTATTATCACGATGCGTCGCTGTCGAAAGGCGTGTCGTCGAAGCGCTGCGTGAAAGTGCAGGAGCTGTTCTACGAAGCGGACGGATCGATTCGGCTGATGCAGCCCTGAGGCGTGAGAAAGACCGACGAAATCGCCGACGGCAGAGTGCGGTCGGCGATTTCGGTTTAGCGGGTGGCGAGGGCGGCGGGGTCGAGGCGGACGAGTTCGAAGCGGTGAGGCGCGGGGCGGTTGAGTTGGTGGAGACGCGCGGTGAGTTCCGCGAATTTGCTTTCGATGCGATCGAGGGTGCCGCGGAGGGTTTCGTAGTCGGCGAAGAGATTGTCGAAGTAGGAGGCGTTGCGGCGGTCGGGATCGGTGCGGCGGGCGGTGAGAAACGGTTCGACGGCGGCATCGTCGTCGGGATCGAGCCCGGCGCGATGCAGGAGCGTGCGGACATGCGCGAGACGGCGGAGCTGGATCTCGAGTTGGCGACGTTCCTCGAGGGTGGCGAGGAGGGCGTGCGACTGGCGGTTTTGCGGCATGTGGGGGAAACGGGCGAGGTTGATGCCTTCGCGCAGTTCGCGCGCGGGAATGTCGGCGATGGATTCGCCGTCGATGAGGAGACGGTAGATGGCGTCGTCGGCGAACGAGACCGTGAGCATCTGGCGATTGAGGGTGTCGTAGAGCGGGAACCACGCGACGGCGTCGGCCGCGGCGGGATCGACGGGAAAGGGCAGCGCGGATTCGAGGGAGTCGAAGGCGAGGCGGCCGGGCGAGGCGGTGAGGCCGGAGATGCGGGCGTGGGTGGAGTGCGCGAGTTCGGTGGGGCCGCGGGGGTCGATGACGATTTCGGAGACGAGCGAGGGCGCGCGTTGCGCGAGGAGGTAGTGGCAGGCGATGAGCAGGTGGCCGGCGGAGTCGGGATGGATGCGGTCGGGGCCGACGAGCGAGGCGGAGGGCGAGGTGGATTGAAGGCGGGTGTTGAGCTCGGTGAGCGGGGCGTGGAGATCGATGAGGCGGGCGCGGTGTTTGCGCGCGACGCGGGCGACGAGCGAGCGGACGCGGTCGAGGGCGGCGTTGACGCCGACGAAGGAGGGGGCGGGGATCGCGGCGGTTTCGTCGTAGGGCGGCGGCGTGACGAGGAGCAGTTCGGGGCGGGTGGGCTGCGCGGCGAGTTGGGTGGCGAGGACGTCGAGATTCCAGCGGAAGTGATCGAGGGCGAGCGCGCGGGCGGCGAAGCGTTCGGGGTCGGTGTTGGCGGGATCGTAGTGGTGGCGGCGAACGTCGTTCGTGCCGAGCATGATGGAGACGACGTTGGGCGCGTGGGGCAGGACATCCCATTCGAGGCGGTGGCGGACATCGCCGACGCTGTCGCCGGCGGTGCCGGTATTCACAAAACGGATGCGGCGGTCGGGAAAGCGCGTGAGGTAAAACGCGTGGAGGTAGGAGATGAAGCGACCGTCTTCGGTGATGCTGTCGCCGACGAAGCAGACGACGTCGCCGTCCTGGAACGAAGCGGGCGCGAGATCGTGGGCGAAGGCGATGTAGCCCTGGCGATCGAGCCAGACGGCGAGCGCGACACCGAGGAACGCGGTGACGAGGAGGAGGAACGGGCGGGTGAAGCGGTGGAGACGCGTGGCAGGATGGCGAGACACGAAGCAAGGAGCGGCGTGAGTTGGATGGAAAACGCGGGCGAGGATGGACCGCGGATTTCGGGATAAGTGCGTCCGGGAAGCCGCGAGCGCGCGGATTCAGAGCAATTTGATAAACGGCTCGGCCGCAAAAGGGCGCGAGAAGATGGACGCGCGGGTGAACGCGCAATCGTCCTGTCGATTCGTGAGGGAGGGCTCGCCGCTCAGGCGAGGAGCCACTCGCTCACGCTCGTGGCCACGAGCGGATTATTCCCACTCGACGTGGCCGAAGACGGTGAGGCGGCGGCGGGGGACGATGCGGTGGCCGAAGGCGGGCGATTGGTGAGCTTCTTTCATCGCGCGCATGGTGCGCTCGAAGAAGAATTCGCGCTGGCCGAAAGCGGGGCGGAGTTGGTCGAGCCAGGTGACTTTTTCGTCGAATTTGGCGAAGAACGGACGACGGACCCAATCGGGTTCGCGGGCTTGGACGAAATGGAGGGAGAAGACTTTTTCGCCCATGATTTCGGTGATGCCGTCGACAATGACTTTGCCGGGCGTGGCGGACATCGACGGGCCGCGGACGGTGCGTTCGAGACCGGACACGCGGCGGTAGGCTTTCTGGAAAATCTCGTAGCAGCGAGCAAGCGGGACCTCGAAGTAGCCTTTCGGGCCGGTGTCGCGTTCGACGAACATGTAGTAGGGAACGGCGCCGAGGCGGACCTGGAGGCGCCAGAGATCGGCCCAGGTGTCGGCGTCGTCGTTGACGTGGCGAATGAGCGGCGCCTGGCAGCGGACGACGGCGCCGGTGCTTTTGATGCGGCGGAGCGCGGCTTGGGCGGCGGGCGTCTGGAGTTCGCGCGGGTGGCTGTAGTGCGCCATGATCGCGAGGTGGCGGCCGGCGGCCTGGACTTTTTCGAAGAGCTCGAGGAGCTCGTCGGCGTCGTTGTCGGTGACGAAGCGATACGGCCACCACGCGACGGATTTGGTGCCGATGCGGATGGTGGTGATGTGATCGAGTTCGGGCGCGAGGAGCGNCTCGATGTAGCGGCGCAGCACGGCGGTGCGCATGACGAGCGGATCGCCGCCGGTGATGAGGACGTTGGAGACCTCGGGGTGTTCCTTGAGGTAGGAGACGAGAGACTGNGCCTGTTGACTGGCGAATTTGAGTTCGTCGAGGCCGACGAANTGAGGCCAGCGGAAGCAGTAGCTGCAGTAGGTGTGGCAGGTNTGGCCNGGGCTNGGGAANAAGAGGACGGTGTCGCGGTATTTGTGCTGCATNCCGGGCAGCGGCTGNCCGTCGAGNTAGGGNACGTTGAGCTCCATTTGCCCGGCGGGGTGGGGATTGAGGCGGCGTTGGATCTGGCGCGCGGCGCGATCGAGCGTGGCGGGCTCGGCTTCGTCGGCGATGAGACGCATGAGCTTCTCGAGATCGGCGGGCGCGAGCATGCCGGGCTGCGGGAAGGTGAGTTGGAAGATGGGATCGTTGGGGACGTCGTCCCAGTCGATGAGCTCCTCGGTGACGTAGTGGTTGACCCGGAACGGAAGCACGGTGGCGACGGCGCGCATGGCGAGCAGATGATCGGCGGGCAGGGCCTGGAGCTGCGGGATGCGCGGAAGGTCGTGGCGTTGGTAGACGCGAAACGTGCGAGGCTGAAGGCGGGCGTGAGCGATCATGATGGCTGGATTCCGGGTTGACGGTTTTTGCTGGGGACGAACCGCGCACGCGGAGCGGTCGTCTGAGAAGCCAGAACACGTTGCGGAATGACGCTGGAGGCGGACAACGCGAGTTGCGGTCTGGCGGGTGGGTTATTTCGAAGGGGGATTTGCGGGGCGTCGAGAGCAACCGTCGAGAAATCGGAAATTTTTTTAGGGGGCGGTGAGGAGGTGCGGGCACAAAAAAGCCCGCCGGGGACGGCGGGCTGCACCTGATGAAGGGCGGCGTTCTTAGCCGAGCCAGAAGCTGAAGTAGAGATAGATGCCGAGGACCATGCCGAGGACGACGATTGTGCCGAGGATGTCGGCGAGGCCGATGCTGCGGCGGGTTTCGTCGTGTTGTTCTCTGGTGATCTCGCTGTAGGTGAGTCCGGCGATCGACGCGGGCGAGGGCGCGGGGGCGGTGAGCGAGGCGGCGATGACGACGATGACGCTCACGAGAAAGAGCATGCCGGAGTAGTAGAGGAAGTTGATCGTGCCGAAGGCGTAGAGCACGCCGGAGTCGCCGAGCGCGCCGGAGCCGGCGGCGGCTTGGAGGCCGAGTTTCAGGAGGCCGAGCGCGAAGCCGACGACGAGACCGGCGAAAGCGCCGCGGGCGTTGATGCGTTTGTTGAAGAGGCCGAGGAGAAAGACGGCGGTGATCGGCGGAGCGAGGTAGCCCTGGACGGCTTGGAGGTATTCGTAGAGGCCGCCTTTCGAAACGAGGGGCATGACGGGGATCCAGAGAATGCCGAGGATCACGACGACGCCGGTGGCGATGCGGCCGACTTTGACGAGTTCGCGATCGGGGCGGCCGGGGCGGAGTTTGCCGTAGATGTCGACGGTGAAGAGCGTGGCGCAGGAGTTGAAGAGCGACGCGAGCGAGCTCATGAGCGCGGAAATCGAAACCGGCGACGACGAGTGCCGCGGAGGCCGGCGGGGAGGAGCGTGGCGACCATCGTCGGGAAGACGGCGTCGCCGCGAACGGAGCCGTCGGCGTTGGTGGCGAGCGGCAGGAGGCCCTTGGTGTAGAGCGCGTAGCCGATCATGCCGGGTATCAGGAACAAGAATACAGGAAGGACCTTGAGGAAGCCGCCGAAGATGGCGCCGCGGCGGGCTTGCTGGAGGTTGCGCGCGGCGAGGGTGCGTTGGACGATGTATTGGTCGGTGCACCAATACCAGATGCCGATGATCGGCGAGGCGATCATGACGCCGAGCCACGGGAAATCGGGATCGGAGAGCGGGCGCCAGAGGGCGAATTGCGAGGGGTTTTCGCCGAGGACGGCCTTGAGTTCGCCCCAGCCGCCGAGTTTGCCGAGGGCGAAGAGCGTGATGAAGACGGAACCGCCGAGGAGGAGGAGGGTTTGGGCGACCTCGGTGTAAACGACGGCGCGGAGGCCGCCGAAGATCGTGTAGATGCCGGTGAGGACGACGGTCGTGATGGCGCCGACCCAGAAGGCGTTTTCCGGCGAGCCGAAGGTGTCGGGGAGCAGCGCCTGGAAAACGACGGCGCCGGCGTAGACGGTGACGGAAACTTTCGTGAAGACGTAGGCGATGAGCGAAACGATGGAGAGCGCCCAGCGCGTGCGGGAGTTGAAGCGGCGTTCGAGGAACTCGGGCATCGTGAAGACACCGGAGCGGTAGTAGAACGGAACGAAGATCCAGCCGAGGAGGAGCATGATCCACGCGTGGAGTTCCCAGTGGGCCATGGCCATGCCGCTGGTGGCGCCGTTGCCGGCGAGGCCGACGATGTGTTCGGAGCCGATGTTGGAGGCGAGGAGGGAGCAGCCGACGACGAACCAGCCGATTTCGCGGCCGGCGAGGAAGTAGTCGGCGGAGGTGGCCTGCTTGCGCGAGGACCAGTAGACGATGCCGACGAGCAACAGGAAGTAGGAGGCGACGATGATCCAGTCGAGGGTAGCCATAGGGTTGGGGTGGCGGAAAGAGCGGGACGTTGAGTGGCGAGCGGAAGGATTGCGAGCGCGCAGGCGGTCTCACAATTAGCGCGGCGCGGAACCGTTCGGTGCGGATTGAAACGTGAACTGCGCGGAGCGTTGGGTGTCGGTGGGAAGTCCGGCTTTGGCGATCAACCGCAAACGTCAGTCAACCGAGGAGTCGTCATGAGCGTTCGAGTCAAAGTGGTTTTCTACAGCCTTTACGGGCACATCTACAAAATGGCGCAGGCGATCGCGGAGGGGGCGCGCGAGGTGCCGGGTGCGGAGGTGGAATTGCTGCAGGTGCGCGAAACGCTGCCGGATGACGTGATCGAAAAAATGGGCGCGACGGAGGCGAAGAAAGCGATGGCGGGCGTGCCGATCGCGGACCCGAAGAAGTTGGGCGAGGCGGAGGCGGTGATCTTTGGGACGGGGACGCGTTATGGGAGCGCGACCGCGCAGATGCAGGCGTTCTTCGATGCGACGGGTGGGTTGTGGAGCAGCGGGGCGCTGGTGGGGAAGGCGGGGAGTTTGTTCACGTCGAGCGGGACGCAGCACGGCGGGCAGGAGACGACGTTGTTGAACATGATGACGTTTTTGCTGCATCACGGCATGGTGGTGGTGGGCGTGCCGTATGCGGAAAAAGGGATTTCTTATATCGAGGAGGTTTCCGGCGGGTCGCCGTATGGCGCGTCGACGATCACGGGCAGCGATGGCTCGCGCCTGCCGTCGGAGAATGAATTGAAGGTCGCCCGCTATCAGGGGCGGCACGTGACGGAGATCGCGGCGAAACTGGCGCGGAAGTGATGGGCGGGGGGCGCGGGTCGCGGCGCAAGGAGGAGTGCGGGAAAGTGGGGCGGGGCGTAAAGCCCCTCCCGCCGCGGCTTACGCGGTGCGGAAAGGGGCGGCGGAGGCAGACGTCGGCGAGGGGACGGGCGCGCCGGAGAGCCAGCGGCGGAAGGATTTGATTTCGGAGAGCGTGCCGGCGACGAGGACGTTGTCGCCGGCGTGAAGACGTTCGTCGCCGGAGGGCGCGATGATCTTCATGCCCTGGCGTTCGATGCCGACGACGCGAATGCCGGTGAGCTGGGCGAGTTTGAGTTCGGCGAGCGTTTGGCCGGCGTGCGAGCCGTCGGGGATGACGAAGGTTTCGAGGATCGAACCGCGGAATTCGTCGGCCTGGTTGGCCTGGCGGGCCTGGGTGTTGAGGAGGTAGTTGCTGGCGGCGGCGATTTGCTCGGTTTGCCCCATGAGCAGGAGTTTGTCGCCGGGGTAGACGCGGAGGTCGGGACGGATGGCGGTGATGACGTGGCCGTTGCGTTCGAGTTCGAGGACGGCGCAGCCGAAGCGCGAGGGAATGGCGAGGTCGAGTAGGGTGGTGCCAGCGTAGGCGGCGTTGTCGGGGACGACGCATTCGGTGAGATGAACGTCCCACTGCTCGAGATCCTGCTGGCGTTTGCCTCGAGCGGCGTCGGCGGCGGCGGCGCCGGGACCGCGCGGATCCTCGGCGAGGACTTCGCGAACGGTGGTCTGCCATTCGCTGTGCCAGTAGATGAGTTTGCGCGAGAAGATGGCGACGACGATGACGGCGGCGGCGGCGATGATGCCCCAGCCCCAGAGGCCGAGTTGGTCGAACGGCACGATGGCGTAGATCCAGATGCCGAGCGCGATGGTCATGAGGCCGGTGAGGGCGTTGCGCACGACGATGGCGGGGAGGAGGCGGGACGAGCCGGCGACGCTTTCGGCGATGATCATGGCGATCGCGGCGAGGTTGCGCCAGATGGCGACGATGGGGACGAGCGCGATGATCGCGATGATGCTCCAGAAGGACCAGACGGTGACGTCGCGGCGCAGGCCGAGCAATTCGCCGTCCTCGGCGAGCAGGTTGAGAAGTTGCGGCGAGAAAACCATGACGCCGGTGACGAACAGCACTTCGACGCCGGTTTGCGCGAGGCGTCCGCGGACGAGGGTCCACGCCATGGAACTGGTGGGCTGGTTCTGCACCTGTTGGATCCAGTTGTGATAGGCGTCGAACGTGCGCGTGATCCAGCGCGGCTCCACGCGTTCGCCGAAGCGGAGAATGGCCTCGGAGTGCCGGTTGATCAGCGGCATGAGGAGGACGGTGAGGATCGAGACGCCGACGGCGACCGGGTAGTAGCTTTCGGGCAGCACGGCGGTGGTCACGCCGAGCTGGGCGATGATGAAGGAAAATTCGCCGAGGGGCGAAAGCAGCAGGCCGGAGCGGCGGGCTTCGCGCGGGCGGGTGCCGCAGAGCACGAGCGCGAGGCCGGCGGCGATGGGGCGGAAGATCATCACGAACGCGACGAGGCCGATGACCATGGGCCAGACGGGCAGGACGAGCTTGAGCTCGATCATCATGCCGATCGCGACGAAGAACACGCTGCTGAAGAGATCGCGCATGCCGGCGAAGGCTTTTTCGACGGCGGTGTGCTGGGGGATTTCGGCGACGATGGCGCCGAGGAGAAACGCGCCGAGCGCGAGCGAGTAGCCGGCTTTGACGGCGGTGAGCGCGAGGAGGAAGAGGACGCCGGCGACGATGATGGTTTGCAGCTCGGGATCGGCGCGCGCTTCGAGGCGGCGGAGAAGACGCGGGACCATCAACAGGCCGGCGCTGACGAGAAGAACGACGAACGCGCTCATGCCGGCGACGACGCGGCTGACGCCGGCGCCGTCGCCCGTGCCGGTTTGCGAGCCGAGGATCGTCAACATGACGACGGCGACGATGTCCTCGAGGACGGTGATGCTCAGGGCGACTTGCGCGAAACGCTCGTGGGTGAGTTTGAGTTCGCCGACGACCTTGGCGATGACGGCCGAGGAGGAGACCATGAACATCGCGGCCATGAAGGTGGCCTGGAGGGGGCTCCATCCGACGGCCTTGCCGAGCGCCTGCGTGAGCACGAGCATGAAGACTGCGCCGACACCGGTGGCGGCCAAGGTCGGCGCGCCCATGCGGCCCATTTTGCTGATGCTCAGGCCGAGACCGATGCCGAACATCAGGAACACGAGGCCGACCTGCGAAAGCGTTTGGATGCGGTCGACGTCTTCGAGAAACGAAAACGGAAGATTGTAGGGGCCGATCAGCGTGCCGGCGACGAGGTATCCAACAATCACGGACAGGCCGAGGCGGCGGCAGATGGCGCCGGCGATGCCGGCGGCGAGCAGCACGATTGCGAGATCTTGGATCAGGCCGATTCCGTCCATAGTTGGCGTCGCCGCGCGATCATGATGAGCGCCGCGGCGTCGCTACCATTCTACGGGGCGGGACGGTGTCCAGCCTGCATCAAGGATTTGGCGCAGATTCGTGCGCGGGAGGCTCAGCTTTGCGGTTGTTCCGGATAGTGGGAGCGAAGCTGTTGATCGAGACCGACGGTGGCGGCGCCGATCGTGCGGCGGAACGGGCCCTGGAAGAAGGTGTTGTTGGGAATGACGATCGTCTGCGTTGGCGAGACCTCGAGCGTTGTGAAGACGAAGCTCATATCGATGACCTTTCCCTTCATGCCGCCGGCGACGAGTTCGATTTCGTCGCCGATGGAGAAGGGTTTCATGATGATGAGAAAGAAGGTGCAGAGGAAGTTGCTGAGCACGCTCCAGACGGCGACGAAGCCGATGGCGATGAGGCCGAGGACGGTGCCGAGCACGGTGACGATCGTCTGGGTTTGAAAACCCCAGCGGCCGAGGATGAGGACGAGGGTGAGCGCGAGGATGCTCCAGCGAAGCGCGATGCGCACGGGCGAGAGCGCGAGCCGCGGCAGATTCATGCGGCGCGCGAGGGCGGCGACGGAGCCTCTCAAGCCGAAGAAGAGAGCGAGGCCGATCAGGAGGATGACGGCGGATTGGATCAGCTTAACGAGATGGTCGTGGTCGATCATTTCCATACGCCGGCGCGGTTGCGAGTGAGCGGGCGAGTCTCGCGGTGCGAGGTTGAAGGCCTGAAAAGACGGTCGGCGGCGCCTTCGATGGCGAGGCAAAAACGGACGCGGGAAAATCGCGGAGGGCGAGAGCGGCTGTGGGAGTTTCGCGCGAAGCGCGTGCGCGCATCACGCTGGCGAGTGCGGCGCAAAGTAGCTCGGGTGGCTTGACAGTTTCGAGGGTGTGTCAATTGGTGTGCGCGGAACCGCCATGAAAGTCGTCATCAACACTTCTCTTTTATTCGGAGTCTTGATGCGTGCGGTCTGTCCTACGTCGGCGGAGCTCGCCGACTGATCGCCACCCCGAATCGGGGCGCCGTGGTCAACGAGCTCCGATAACCCAAGCGCGGATGCGTTCTGCGCGCACGTTTCGGTCGATGCGCCGGGACGCCTACGCTGATCCGCCGCTGCTCGGCGGGAAACCTCAACCCCAGGAGAAAAGAAAAACCCAAAATGAAATCGCTCACTGTTCTCGAACCTCCCACTCAACCCAACGTTCGCAGTCTTCTTGCGCAGAACGGTTATTCCGCCGCGCTGGTCACGCTCGAGCCGGGCGAGGCGTTGCCGATCGAACGGTCGCCGCGCGGTGAGGAGCACCTGCTGTTCGTGGTCGACGGCGGCGTCATCGTGCATGGCGGCCTGTTGAACACGATGCTCGGAAAGAACGAGGCGCATCTTTTGCCGAAGGAGAGCGATTGCACGATCGAAGCGGCCGAAGGGCGTCCGGCGAAGGTTCTGAAGATCGACGTGCCGCCGCGGCAGGTGGTCGACGCTCCGCTCTACACGCTCGATCCGAAGAGCAACTGACCACCGATCCAAACTCTCGACCCCGCGCGAGGCGTCTGCGTTGCGCCGGCCAGGCCGGAACGACGAAGACGCCTTCAATTCGTGCAGGGATCCTCCCACGCCAGCTCAACCTCAAACAAAACCACCATGAATGATCGACCCATCTACATCACCAACGACGATTACTCCAAACTGCGCCTCTTGATCGACTCGCTGGGCGCGAGCGCGCGCAGCCCTGCGGTGCAAAAGCTCCGCGGCGAGCTCGACCGGGCGGTCGTGCTCGATGCGAATGCGCTGCCGCCGAACGTCGTCGCGCTGAACACGCAGTTCGAGATCGAAGACCTCGCGACGGGCGAGATCGATGCTTACACGCTGGTGTTTCCGGACCGCGCGAACGTCGATCAACGCATGCTTTCGGTCCTCGCGCCGATCGGCACGGCGGTGCTGGGTTATGCGGAAGGCGACGAAGTCGAGTGGACCACGCCGGGCGGATTGCGGCGTTTTCGCATCCGGCGCGTGACGCGGCCGGCGATGGCCGTGGCGAGCTGAGCCCGGCGCATCGGCATCAGGGAGAGAGGGTCGTGAGGATCGGTCGAACGCCTTCGAGTTTGATCATCTTTCCGGCGCGGGCCGGCCGCGCGGGTTGAGCGAAAGCGCAACCTGACGGCGGCCGGCGTCGGAGCGCGGCGCGCGCGTGTGCCGCGGCGCCGCGGGAGAGGGACGAGCCGGCGGACGAGAGGGTCCGCTGTTGAACAATCGAGAGGTGCGCGAGGCCAAAGGGCCGACCGCGCCTTCAACGGTGCGCCCGGGCGCACGGGGCAGAAATCGGACGCGGTATCCACGCGTCCCCTACACCTTACCGACATGATGCAAAAACGTAGTTTGGGCCGGACCGGCCTGCAGGTTTCGGAGCTTTCGCTGGGCACGTTGAACTTCGGCTGGAGGACGGACGAGTCGGCCTCGATGGCGATCCTCGACGCGTTTCACGCGGCGGGCGGAAATTTTCTGCAAGCGACGGCGATTTCGCCGGCGCCGGCGCTGCCGTCGGTGTCGACGCGATTCACCGAGGACGTGATTGGCCGCTGGTGGACTTCGCGGGCGATTCCGCGGGGCGATCTGGTGCTTTCGACGCGCATCGACGTGCGCCGCCCGGGCGGGCGGGGTGAGCGGCTGTCGACGTTGATGGGGGCGAAGGCGCGCGAGTCGATGCGGCGGTTGCACACGGATTACCTCGATCTGTTGGTGATCGAGTGGAGCGACGATCTGTTGCCGAGCACGGAGCTGCTGGAGGCGTTCGACGCGCTCGTGCGGACGCATGACGTGCGCTATGTGGCGGCGGCGAACTTCCCGGCCTGGCGCGTGGCGGACTGCGTGTCGCGGGCGTTTCATCGCAACGGTTGCCGGATGGAAGCGCTGCAGGGCGACTATTCGTTGATGATCCGGACGCGATTCGAGCCGGAGGCCATGTCGTTGTGCGACGAGTTCCGGCTGGGTTTCATCGCGACGTCGCCGTTGGCGGGTGGTTTTCTGGCGCGGCGCGCGCGCGGTTTGTCGGGCCGGCTCGACGGGCGCGAGTGGGTGCACCAACGGTTCAACAACCATTATGGTGACGCGGCGCTGGATGCGATCGAGGCGGTGGCGAATCGGCAGGGTGCGCGGCCGGTGCAGGTGGCGCTCGCTTGGGTGTTGGCGAATCCGCACGTGACCTCTGCTCTGGTGGGTGTTCGTTCGGTGGCCGAACTGAAGGAACTCGTGCAGGCGAGCGAACTCGCGCTAGGCGACGAGGATCGCGAGGAGTTGGCGCGTGCGACGGCGGCGGAAGAAGTGGTGATTCCCACGCGTATGCCACTGGGGCGCGGGGTGTTGATGGAAGGTCTGAGTGGATGAACACGTGCAAGATCCGGGGGTGCAGTGAAATGGGCAAAGATTTGCGTTGACTGGGTATAAACCCCTAGGACTACAAGAATGTGAGTTAGTTGTTTTTATATCCCCATGTCCTCCATTCCTGCTTCAACCGAAACATTTCGGTTTATTCGCAAAGGCTTCATGGCCTTTTTTTTATCGCTTTCGGCAACGGCGCTTTTCGGCGCGGTGGTAGCTGATGACGACCTACCGGACGCCGGTGGCTACGCGCTGATTTTGGACGGTGGCGGCACAGCCGGATCGCCCGCCCAGTATGTGGTGGGGCAAACTCCCGGCTACACGCTCGAGGTCCCGAACGACAGTTTGTATCTGGGCGTCAACAAGTCCTACAACTCGCTGACGCTTCAGTCCGGCGGGAAGTTGACGAGCTACGGCGGTTTTTTGGGAAGCAACAGCAACAGCAACTACAACAGCGTCACGGTGACCGGCAGCGGCTCCACTTGGACGAATACTTACCAGGTGTGGATTGGCGACAGCGGCAGCTACAATTCGCTGGTGATCGAAAACGGAGGCGAAGTGTTGAGTCCGCTGACGCACATCGGTTCGGGCGAGACCAGCGACTACAACTCCGTCACGGTGCGCGGGACGGGATCAAAGTGGACCATCTCGAAAGGCTTTATCGTTGGAAGCAGCGGTTCGGACAACTCGCTGACGATTTCCGATGGCGGTTCGGTCACCGCCGCGCTGACCGGCACGATCGGAAATTCGACGAGCTCCGCCGACAATGTGGTGACCGTGACCGGCGCGACGTCCTCCTGGTCGGTTGGCTCGACGCTCACGGTTGGCGCCTATGGGCAGTCGAACAGCCTGGTGATTCAAAATGGGGGAAAGGTCACCAGCGCCTTAGGGGTAATCGGGCAGCGGGGAGAAGCGACGGGCAACAGTGTCACTGTGTCCGGAAAGAACTCTCAATGGACTATGACCGGAGATTTCGAAACGGGAGCAGGTGCGAACAGTTCGTTGAGTATTCTCGCGGGGGGCAGGGTGGAGAATTACCACGCGACCGTTGGATCCAACTCGTTTTCTGAGGGAGCTTCGGTTTTGGTCTCCGGGAAGAACTCGACCTGGATGATCAAGGGCGATCTGGACATCTCCCCGCTCAACAATGCGTCCAACAACTCGGTGACGATCCTGGATCGCGGGCTCGTGATCGTAGATGGGGCATTGTCTATCGGGAGCAGTTTCGTGCCCACGGTGGACGATTTCCTGAACCTCGATGGCGGTTTTCTCGCGTGGAAAGGCGATAAGGTGTCTGCGCTCGAAGCCATGATCGCGGGCGGGACGATCCGCGGTTTCGTCGATGGCACTTGGCAGAGCGTGGATGCGTCGCACTTCAATCTGGCCTTCCTCGCTGACGAGGCGGCGGCGCTCGATTTCACCAGCGGGCTGTATGGCAGTCTGGCGGGCTACACGGTGTTGACGACGTTCAGCGCGATTCCGGAGCCGGGCACGACCGCGGCGATCTTCGGCGTCGTGGCGCTGGCGGGAGTGTGGTGGCACCGCAGCCGTCGCGAAAAGCGGAACGGCAGCGCGACCGCCTAAAGAGGGTTTGTGGCTCAGCGAGCCCGACGGAGACGTCGGGCTTCGTCCGGCTTGGCGCGGTGTCGCAGCTTGTTACTCGAGCTGAATGATGCCGCGCTTCACGGCGGTGAGGATGGCCTGCGTGCGATCGTTCACGCGAAGTTTCGCGAGGATGTTCGTGACGTGGATCTTGACGGTTCCTTCGACGACGTGGAGCTCGGCGGCGATTTCCTTGTTGCTCAGGCCGCGCGCGACGAGGCGGAGCACTTCGGTCTCGCGGGCCGAGAGCTGCGACAGGATGCGGCCGTTCATGCGCGTGGCGATTTCGGGCGGAAGATACTGTTCGCCACGGTGAACCTGGCGGATCGCTTCGAGCAGGCGATCGAGCGCCATCTCCTTGACGACGAAGCCGGCGGCGCCGGCGGTCAGCGCCTGGAAGACATCGTCGCCGCTGGCGTAGTTGCTGAAGATGAGCACGCGGACGTCGCCGAATTCCTCGCGGAGGGCGGCGATGGTTTCGAGGCCGCTCATGCCCTGCATGCGCTGATCGAGCACGACGACGTCGGGGCGATGGATCCGAAACGCCTTGATCGCCTCCGCGCCGTTTTCGACGTCGGCGACGACTTCCATGTCGGGTTCTCCGCTGGCGGCGGTCATCAGGCCCATGCGAAGGACGATGTGATCGTCGACGAGGAGGATGCGGATTTTTTCAGAGGGCGGAGCGGTCTGCATCGGAGGAGGTTGGATGGCCGGGCGGCAATGGAACGACGATGTGAATCGAGGTGCCGCGGCCGGGAGCGCTGCGGATCTGGAGGGTGCCGCCGAGTTTGGTGGCGCGCGTGCGCAGGCCGCGAAGGCCGAAGTGATGGATGTTTTTGGAGAGAACCTCGTCGGGATCGAAACCGACGCCGTCGTCGACGATGGAGAGCGCGACGGCGGCCGGGCGGTAGTCGAGATCGATCGCGATGCGGCGTGGGGTGGCGTGGCGCACGGCGTTGGTGATCGCTTCTTGCGCGATGCGGAGCAGGTGGTGCTTGGTGGTCGACGCGAGGGGAACGGGCGTGCCGGCGACGGCGATGTCGATGGTGGCGGAG
>Ga0065721_10003472_pt1 | contig 80699 bp, 70 predicted proteins | sample Mesricmetagenome_FD_59108 | JGI IMG/M metagenome (GOLD analysis project Ga0065721, IMG submission 59108) | Mesophilic microbial community from rice straw/compost enrichment Sample: eDNA_1 v2 (version 2) | ecosystem: Engineered > Solid waste > Grass > Composting > Bioreactor | place: USA: Davis...
CCGCCTCTCCGCTGCGGCAGGTTGTCCCGCATGAGCGCATCTGATCCCCCCGCCATTGAGTGGCTCGGCCGCATCAGCTTCGACGACGCGCTTGAGCGGCAGGAAGCCGAATTGCGCGCCGTGCGGGCCGGCGATTCACCCGGCAGGCTATTTCTCCTCGAACACGATCCCGTCTTCACGATCGGCCGCACCCGCGACCAGTCCAGTCTTCTCGGGGCGCAATTCCCGGACACTCCATTGCGGGAAATCAACCGCGGCGGCCAGGCCACGTGGCATGGCCCCGGCCAGCTCGTCGGCTATGCCATCCTCGACCTTCACCACCACGGCCGGGACCTGCTGAAGTATCTTCGCTTCCTGGAAAATCTCCTCATCGACGTGCTCGCCGACTGCGGGCTTGTAGGCATCCGGCGCGAGGGATTGACCGGTGTCTGGATCGGCCACCGAAAGATCGCCTCCATTGGCGTGGGTGTCCGTCATTGGGTCACGATGCACGGGTTCGGGCTGAACGTGTGCGGAGAACTCGACGGGTTTGCGAAGATCATCCCGTGCGGCATTTCCGGCGTGGAAATGACCTCGATCGAACGCGAGCACGGGCATCCCGCCACAGTGCGGGAGGTCGCGGATTTGGTTGCGCAGCGCTTCCTCCCCGCCCTGGCCTCGCTGGGCTAGCCCGTCCCCGAGATCCATCATCGCGCGCCGCGCACGCACCGCCATCGCGGCGGGAATCCCCGTGAGGATGAATCCGAAAATTCCAGGAAGCACCATGCGAAAACGCGCGAGCGGGGGCGGCGGCACAAAATCGCCGTAGCCGATCGTCAGCGCCGTGAAGAACGCGAAGAAAATCCCATCCGCCTGCACCCAGGACTCAAGCCAACCCAGATCAGCAAAGCCAAACAGGACGACGATCAGCAGGACCCCGTGAACACCGGCCAGATTGCCTTCTGGCCGTCCGGGAGGCGCCGCAGAAACGTGGTCGTCTTTTCGAGAATGCGACCCGTCCGCGTCACCACACTCAGAGCTTCAGGAAGTTTTCCAGCAGCCGTTTGCCCTCCGAGGTCAGGATCGACTCCGGGTGAAACTGCACACCGTAGATCGGCAGCTCCTTGTGTGCGAGGCCCATGATTTCGCCCTCGGCGGTCCATGCCGTGACCTCCAGGCACTCCGGCAGAGATTCCTTGCGCACGATCAGCGAGTGATAGCGCGTCGCCTCGAACGGACTGGGCAGTCCGGCGAAGACGTTCGCGCCGTTGTGAAGAATCGGAGACGTCTTGCCGTGCATCAAACGCTCCGCCCGCACCACCTCGCCGCCATACACATCACCGATGCATTGGTGGCCGAGACAGACACCGAGAATCGGCACTTCGCCACCGAGTTCGCGCAGGACATCGCAACTGATCCCCGCCTCCTTCGGAGAACACGGCCCCGGGGAAATGCAAATCCGCTCCGGTCTCATCGCCCGGATTTCCGCAGGCGTGATTTCGTCATTGCGCCGGACCTCCGGCTCCGCCCCCAGCTCGCCGAAATACTGGACGAGGTTGTAGGTGAACGAGTCGTAATTATCGATGACGAGAAGCATTCGAAGAGTCCGTTGATCAAATTTCCTTCGCGCGGGCAATCGCACGCATCGCCGCCATCGCCTTGTTCACGCTTTCCTGATACTCGCCCTCGGGCGTCGAATCCGCAACCACGCCTCCACCGGCCTGCACGTAGGCGACGCCGTCCTTGAGCACGACCGTCCGCAGGGCAATGCAGGAGTCGAGGTTGCCATCGAACCCGAACCATCCGACCGCGCCCGCGTAGACGCAGCGTTTGCTTTGCTCGAGTTCGTTGATGATCTGCATCGCCCGCACCTTCGGGGAGCCTGAGACCGTTCCGGCCGGGAACGTCGCGCGCATCACGTCGTAGGCCGAGCGCCCGCCCGCAAGCGTCCCGGAAACGTGGGAGACAATGTGCATGACGTGGCTGTAGCGCTCGATCGTCATGAAATCGCTCACCTTCACCGACGCAAACTCCGCGATTCGTCCCACGTCGTTGCGAGCGAGATCGACGAGCATCAAATGCTCCGCGCGTTCCTTCGGATCCGCGAGCAGGTCCGCCTCGAGCGCGAGATCCTCCTCCTCGGTTTCCCCCCGCCTGCGAGTGCCTGCGATGGGACGGATTTCCACGAGCCCATCGGTCACCCGCACATGCACCTCCGGCGAACTGCCAACGAGGGAGAATCCTCCGCCGATCTCGAAGCAGAACATGTAGGGCGAAGGATTCACGAACCTCAGCGCCCGGTAGAGATCCAGCGGATCACCCTCGAACGGCGTCTCGAATCGCTGCGACGGCACCATCTGAAAAATGTCACCGGCGCGGATGTATTCCTTCGCGGTCTCGACGATCGCGTGAAACTGCTCGCGCGTCGTGTTCGACACACACCCGGGTGTCTCCCCTTCGGCTTCGGCGAACACCGGTGAAAACGCCACCGGCTGCGCAAGCTTCCCAAGCGCCGACCGCACCCGGGCACAGGCTTCCTCGTAGGCCGCCTCCGCGGTAGTGCCTTCCAGGAAGGCGTTCGCCATGACTTTCATCCGCCGCCGCCGGTGGTCGAAGGCGACCATCACATCCGTCAGCAGGAAAAACATGTCGGGAACCCCCAGTTCGTCCTTCGGAGGCGCCGGAATGACCGGCTCAAACCAGCGCACCGCATCGTAGGCGAGATAGCCGACCGCGCCTCCGCGGAAGATGGGAACGCCCGCTTGCGGAGCCACGCGAAATCCTTTCATCGCCTCCTCGAGCTCCCGGAACGGATCCGTCTCCGCCTCGTAGGTGCGATGGTCTCCGGCGGCGTCGCGGGCGGTCACGGTGCGATCGTGCGCGGTGAAGGTCCACCTGGCCCCCGCACCCACAAACGAATGCCGGCCCACATGATCACTGTGCTCCGCGGATTCGAGCAGGAAGCTCGGCTCCGAGGGATTCCTCAGCTTGCGATAGACGGACACCGGTGTCTCCACGTCGGCGACCAGCTCGCACCACACCGTCACGACATTGTAATCGTGGGCAAGCTGCGAGAATTCGTCGGGCGTTGGCTGAATCGGTGGATGCATCGGAGTGGATACACAACCAAGCGGGCCACTCCGCCGCAAGCCATTCGGCACGACGGTTCCGGAGAATCGAAGCCCGGGCGGGCGTCAGAACTGCACCTTCGGCGCCTCGCGCTGCGCGGCGTCGTCGATCTCGAACAACTCCGCGGCCGGGAAGTTGAACATTCGCGCAACGATGTTCGTCGGGAAGGTCTCGCGCTTCGTGTTGTAGGCCATGACGGCGTCGTTGTAGGCCTGCCGGGCAAACGCGACCTTGTTTTCCGTGGAGGTGAGCTCCTCCTGGAGGGCCATCATGTTCTGGTTCGCCTTGAGGTCCGGATACGCCTCCGCAACGACCATCAGGCGGCCGAGGGCACCGGTGAGGCCGGCCTCCGCGGACCCAAGCGCGCGCATGGCCGAAGGATCTCCGGGATTCGCCGCGGCGTTCTTCTGCGCGGTCTGGGCCGCGGTCCGTGCGGCGGTGACGGCCTCGAGCGTCTCCCGCTCATGGGCGAGATAACCCTTCGCCGTCTCGACAAGATTCGGAATCAGATCATGGCGCCGCTTGAGCTGCACATCGATCTGGGCAAAGGCATTCTTGAAGCGGTTTCGCAGTGCAACGAGCGCGTTGAACTGGCTGATGAAGAAAAGGCCCACCACTGCGGCGAGCACGACGAGGGCGATCAGGATGCCAACTGCAGTCATGCGAAGACACTGCGCATCCGCAGAACGTTGCGCAATGCGGAAATCGCGCCGCTTTTTCCCTCGAAAATCCCGCCGTCGTCTGCTTCACACACTCGCATGCCCGCGCTCCTATTCGATCTCGACGACACCCTCATCGTGGACGAGGCGGTCTCCTCGGAGGCCCTCGCCCGCACGGCCGAGCAGGCGTTCCAGGCTGTCGGCGCGAATATCGAGGCCTTTCAACGCGACGCCCGCGAGATTGCCCGCAAGCTTCACAAGGAGGCCCCCGTTTACCCCTATTGCCGGCGCATTGGCATCAGTGCCTTCGAGTGCCTCTGGGGACGTTTCGAGGGCGAGTCTCCGGAGCTGACCGCACTTCGCAACTGGGCGCAGGAATACCGGGTGCGGGTCTTCGATGCCGCGCTGCGCAGGCAGGAACTCGACGGCGGTGAAACGGCCGCGGACCTCGCCGCCGTGTTTTCGGAACAGCGCCGCAAGCTCTCCCGCCTCATGCCGGACGCCCGCGAAGTCCTTGTCCGCCTCTCCAAAACCCACAAGCTCGGCCTGCTGACGAACGGCGCCCCCGACCTGCAGCGCGAAAAGCTTCGGGCCTCGGGACTCGAGCCGCTCTTCGCGGCGGTGGCCGTCTCCGGCGAGCACGACATCGGCAAGCCGGAGCCCGAGATCTTTCATCGCCTGCTCACGGAGCTCGACACCCCGCCCGACGACGCGGTGATGGTCGGCAACAGCCTCGAACGCGACATCGCCGGCGCACGCAACGCCGGCATTCGCAGCATCTGGATCAAGGTCCCAGGCTCGGAGGAACATCACGAGGTCGAACCGGATCACACCATCGCGTCGCTATCGGAAATTCCCGCACTCGTTGAATCCCGGGAAGTTACGCATTGACAAAGCGCAAATCCGGGCGACTCTGCGCTTGTTATGAAATTCCTCGCATTCGCAGCAGTCGCTCTCCTCTTCGCTGGAACCACCTTCGCCGGAGATTGCGGTGGCGGTTGTGGCAAGAAGGGCGGCGACAAGAAGGACACCGTGACGACTTCCGTCCGTCTCTAATCCGGGTCCTTGATCCAAGAAAGCGCGGCCGTGGGTTTCCACCGCCGCGCTTTTTGTTTGCTTGCATCGCTCCATCCGGAGCCGACAAATCCCGCTCATGCGACCGCCGCATTTCGCCAGACGCATCTGGGCGACCATCGTATTGACGCTCCGGATCTTCAGCCGGATCGAGGCCGAGCAGCGCGCGGCGGCGTTCGCATATTACGCGCTGTTTTCGATGATCCCGCTGGTCGCGCTCCTGCTTTCCGTGGGGTCGATGTTCTTCGACGCGCAGACCGTTCACCACGCGATCACCGAATACATCCCCCTGGGCGCCTCCGAACATGAAATGATCTTCCGCCTGGCCGCGGATCTCGAGCGCAAGCGCGGCGGCATCAGCGTTCTCTCCATCCTCATCCTCTCCTGGACCTCGCTGCGATTTTTCCAGTCGCTCGTGCGCGCCGTGAACCGCGCATGGCACACGATTCCGATCCCGTGGTGGCAGATGCCGCTCAAGAATTTCGCGATGATCGCCGTCGTCGGCAGCGGACTGGGAATCGGAATCCTGATCCCCGCAATCACTCAAGGCATCGCGAAGGGACTGACCACGCTCGAGCACCTCATCGCCCGGGATTTTCCCGGCGTCCACCTTGCGCCCATGATCACGCTGCTGGACTGGTCCCGCATGGTCGTCGGTGCGCTCGTGTTGTTCTACACGTTTACGATGCTCTACAAGCTGGCTCCGCGGCGTCGCGTCGCCTTCCGGCAGGTCTGGCTCCCCGCGCTCCTGGTAACACTTGCCGTGCAGATCTGCCAGGTGGCGTTCGTGACCTACCTGCCGCGCTTCGTCGACTACGGCATATACGGCACCATCGGAGGTCTCATGCTCCTCCTGATGTGGATCTACCTCAGCGGACAGATCATCATCGCCGGCGGCTGCCTGTGTGCGGCGATCGAACGGGTGGCGAGACAGCCGGTGGCCGTCACTCCATCCAGTTAAGGAAATTGAAGTTTGCCGAAAGGGTGGCTGCAATCGTGATCGCAGCGGCAAGAAGGATGGCAAGCGCACCGGCTGCCGCACCAAGCAGGATGTTGCGAATGAGCCGGTCCTCCGAATTCTGCATATCGAGCATGTCGCAGGAAATATGGCTGCGGCCCCGCGAAGTCAACGCTTCCGCCCCCGCAATTTGAAGAGAACCGGAAGTCCCGGGTATTCCCTCAGCCGTCGCACCTGCTTCGCAAGGTAGCTCTGGTAGGAATCCGAGAGTTTGCGCGGATCGTTGACGAAAAGCAGAAATTCAATCGGAGCAAAAGGCGGACGATCCGCGTCGGCCACCTGCGTCGCGTAGAGAATCTTGAAGCGGGAAGTCCCGCGGACCGGCGGAGGCTGCCTCTCCACCGCGAGCTTGAGCAGGCGGTTCAACTCCCCCGTGCCGATCCTGCGTCCGGCATGCTGACGGATCTTTTCGATCATGTTGAACAAACGCGGAACGTTCGTCTTCTGTTTCGCGGAAAGGACGACAACCGGCGCATACTCCAGAAAGAACAACTCTTCGCGGATCGCCTCGATCCGCTCCTTCATCTCATCCGGCGTCTGCTCCTCCACGAGGTCCCATTTGTTCAGCACGATGATCGCCGCCTTTCGCGCCTTCTGCATGAGGCCGGCGATTTTCTTGTCCTGCATCGTCACTCCCTGCGTGACGTCGATCACCAGAATATTCAGATCCGCACGCTCGATCGCCTGCTCCGATCGCATCACGCTGAAGACCTCGACCGAGGTGTTGTGTTTCGAGCGGTGACGGATGCCCGCCGTGTCCACGAGCAGGAACTTCGAGCCCTTGAACTCGTAGGGGATGTCCACCGCATCACGCGTCGTGCCTGCGATCTCGCTGACGATCGTCCGCTTGTCATTGAGGATCGCGTTCACGAGCGAGGACTTTCCAACGTTGGGCCGGCCGACGATCGCAAGCTTCGGCGCCCGCACATCCTCTTCCACCGCTTCTCCGAGATCGATTTCGTCACTGATCCTGCGAACCACCTCGCTGATTCCACGTCCGTGCGCCGCGCTCGTGCAGAGTGTGTTTGTAAAACCCAGGCGCGCAAAATCGCCTTCGAGTGTCTCCTGGCGTTCGTTGTCGATCTTGTTGATCACCAGGATCACCGGCTTCCCCCATTCCCGGACAATCCTGGCAAGGTCGGCGTCGAGCGGCGTGATCCCGCAGGGACCATCGACAACAAAAAGAATGAGATCGGCCGTCGTCATTGCCACCTCCGCGGCAAAGTGCGTCTCCTCCGCAAAGTCGGGATCCGGCTCCGCGCCAATGCCTCCGGTATCCACGATCTCGAAGGGAGCGGAACCGAGTTTGCACACGGCATGAATGCGATCCCGCGTCACGCCCGGCTGGTCGTGAACGATCGAGATGCGGGAGTTGGCAAGACGGTTGAAAAGGGCGGATTTTCCGACGTTCGGCCGCCCTACAATGGCGACGGTTCTCATGTTCCGGATTCGTGGTGCGCGAGCTGTGCAACTCCGCGAATGACGTATTCCATCCCACTTACCAACGTGAAAATTCCCGCGAGCGCCACAGGAATCTCCACGTAACGAATCTGCAGCATCACCCAGGACACCGCGATCATCTGCAACGCCGTGGCCGTTTTTCCGATCCAGCTCGGCTTCACCTCGAGGTGGTCGCACACAAATCGCACCACCACGCAACCCGTGAGCACCACCGCATCCCGCGCAATGACGAGCACCGGAAACCACAGTGGCAGCGCGACCCGCCAGTCGCTCACGCTCAGCGTAATGATCGCCGTGAGAAGCAGCCCCTTGTCGGCGATGGGATCGAGGATCGCTCCCGTGCGGCTGACCTGACCAAACCTTCGGGCAACGGCGCCATCAAACGCATCCGTGACCGACGCTACGATGAATACGCCAATCGCCGCCCAGCGAAGGGATTCCACCGCCACTCCCTCCCGCACGCCGGCGCCGTAATAGACGGCGAGCAGCGCGAACACCGGAATCAGCAGGATCCGCACGATCGTGATCTGGTTCGCCAGCGTCATTCGAATGACTCTATGCCGGCGAAGAATTTGCTTCAATCGCACTCGTCGCCGCGCGACCGGCATGCCATAACCGCTTGGGATGGGTCGGGAACTCCAGGTCGCGCTCCTCGTCGCCGGAGCGGCATGGATCGCATGTGCGCTGATTCCGGCTTCCGTGCGCATCGCCCTGCGGAACGGCCTGCGCTGCATGGGCCGCTATCCGGACCTGTGGCGGATTCCCCTCGCCTTCGGACTTTGTCACGGACTCTTTCTGCTCGGTGCCGAAATCGCATTCATCGCACGCACCGGCGACGTATGGGAGTGGCTGACATCCTTTACCTTTCAGGAGCCGCCAAACGCTCTGCCTGCCTCTCCGGATACGTTCCTGCAGGCAGCGGAGTTCACGGCATCGATTTTCGCGCTGTTCACCGGCACGTTTCCTCTCTCCGCACTCTGCGCCCTGGCCTTCCTCGCAAACTACAACGGCCTTTTCATCGAGATCTCCCGCGCGATCCTCCGCCGCTTTCCGCGATTCGGCTGGCTCCTCGTCGTCCTGCTGGCGATTTCGGCGCTCGCAACGATCGTCCGGCCCATTGCGTATGTGCTGATGCCGGAACTCTCCGGATGGATCGGATTTTACGGCATCGCGGCACTCGTGATGCCAGCCCTGATCTTCGAGCTGCTGCTTGGGCTGTTTTTTCTCACCTACCTCATGCTCATGGCCTACGCGTGGATGCGCGGTCTGCATTTCCACCGTTACAAGCTCTTCCTCGTCGCCGCGCGGAGAACCGGCTTCGTGCTGAAGTGGTCGCTTCCACTCGCGACCCTTTCGTTTGCACTCGTCTTCGTTCCACAGCTTCTCGCGTTGCTCGTGGACGATGCCGCACCCGGTGTCGCCGGGAGTCTTCGCGCGGCCAGTGACCCGTGGGGACGGCTCCTGGTGACGTTGCTCGTCCTCTTTTTCTGCGCCACACAGGCGACACTCGTATTTCACAACGAATCCCTGCGCGACGCACTGCGCGACAGCGTCCGGTTTTCCATCGCGAACATCGCGAGCATCCTGCCATTCATCGCGGCCGTTTTTCTTCCGTTCCTCGTTCTCGAAGGCGCCTCGACGTATCTGGCCTTCTCGCTGGGAGGAACCGACACCGTGGGCTTCGGGATTGCGCGACTGGGGATCGTCGTTGCGGGATCGCTGCTCGGCGGATGGTTCATCGCCGCGTGGGTTTGTCTTTACAAAAGCCGCTTTTCATCGCGTAAGGAGATTCCGTTTTGATCGCGCTCCGCTGCTCCCGACTTCACTGCGACCGGCCCGACTGGACGCACGGGCCGTCGCGTTTCGTGGACATCTCGCTGTCCCTGCAGGAGGGCATGCTCCACGGCATTCTCGGCGCTCCCGGCAGCGGCAAGACCCTGCTCCTTCACACCCTTTCGTTGCTGGAGGCTCCCGACTCGGGAAGCATCGAGTTGTTCGGGAATCCCGTTCCTCGCGATGAGGATGTGCGCGCCGCCATGCGAAACACCGCCTTCGGCTACGTCTTCGCAAACCCCTGTCTACTCCCGCGGTTGAGCGTTGCCGAAAACATTGCCATGCCGCTCTTTCGCATCGCCAGCGTGGATGAATACCAGGCGTCCGCCCGCGTCTCGGAACTCCTCGCGGTGTTCGGCCTCGGCGACATCGGCAATCTCGATGCGGAATCGTTGCCCCCGGAAATTCAGCATCAGGTCGCTCTCGCCCGCGCGCTCGTTCACCGGCCCCGTATTCTCGCACTGGTCGATCCGGCGCGACCGGTTGCGATCCTTCCGCTCGTGCGGCTGGCGGTCGAGAGCTTCGGCGTAACCTGCCTGTGGAGTTTCAACGATTCCGGACTTTCCGGCATGTTCGACCGCGAACTCACTCTCGAATCCGGTCGCATCGCCTCCGAGCGCGTCAGCATCCCGTGAGCGACTTCATCCCTCCCGCCATCGAGCCCGGACTCGACGAAGGTCGGAAAAGTTCGACGCTCGCCTTCGCGCTCTTCTGCCTGCCGCGCGATCGCCGCGCCGACATGCGCGATTACTACCGCTTCTGCCGAATCCTCGACGACATCGCCGATTCCCCGACCGTCCCCCGCGCGGAAAAACGCTCGGCGCTGGATGCATGGCGCTCCGCCCTCGATGGCGACCGGCCGCTGCCCGGTTTCCTTTCCCGTCTGAACGACCGTTATGCGCTCGACCTTCCCGTGCTCCGGGAAATCGTCGCCGGAATGGAAATGGACATCGAGGGCTTCGACTGCGAAACGTTCGACGACCTTCGAACGTATTGCTGGCGCGTCGCGAGCGCGGTCGGCATCGGCTGTCTCCCAATTCTTGGCGCGGATCGCGACCGTTCCCGCGACTTCGCCGAGAATCTCGGCATCGCGTTGCAACTCGTCAACATCCTCCGCGACGTCGGCGAAGACCTGCAAAATGGCCGCGTCTATCTGCCGGCGGAGGACATCAAGCGTTTCGGACTCAGCCGGGAAACGCTTGTGAAGGCGGAGGCGACTCCCGCGTTCCGTTCCCTTCTCCAGACCCAGGCGGACCGCGCACGGCGATTCTTTGCCCACGCCGAAGCAAATCTACCCTCCCCCGACCGGCGTGCGCTTCTGGCGCCCCGCATCATGATGACTCTCTACAGAACGCTGCTCGACCGGATGGAGCGTGACGGTTTCCGGACAATCTCGCACCGATACCGCCTGCCACGACCGGCGAAGCTTCTGCTGGCCGCGCGCACGATGGTCTCCTGAGACGATCAAAGCCCCTGCGCCAGTCGCCGGATCGCCCGCTCGAGCACCGGAAAATCCAGCGGCTTCACGAGATGCTCGCTGAATCCCGCTTCGAAGCTGCGCCGGATGTCCTCCTCCATTCCGTAACCGCTCATGGCGATGCCCTTGATCTTTCCACGGTCCTTGAGTTGCCGCATCAGTTCGTATCCGGGCAGATCCGGCAGTCCGATGTCGCTGACAAGCAGGTCGAACGTCTGCCGTTTGGCGATTTCCAGTGCGTCAGTCGCGGAGGTCGCGACGGTCACGCGATGTCCCGCCGCATCGAGCAGCTTTCGCAGCATGTAGGCGGTGTCGGCATGATCTTCCACAACAAGGATGCGAAGCGCCCCTCCGTGACGGCCTCCATCGTCCTGCGCATCCGGCGCTTCATCTTCCATAACGGCAACGGGCAGCTCGACAAAGAATGCACTTCCGGATCTCGGGCCGTCGCTTTCCGCCCGGATGGAGCCCGAGTGAAGTTCGACGAGCGCTTTCGTGATGGCGAGACCGAGGCCCAATCCTCCGAACTCCCGCGTCACCCGCGCATTTCCCTGCTCGAACGCATCGAAGATCCGTGGAAGCACTTCGCGATCGATGCCCACCCCGGTGTCGCGCACCATCACCTCGAACCGATCGGGCCCCTTTCGATTCGTCACGACGTCGATTCGGCCTCCCGCCGGCGTGAATTTCGCGGCATTTTTGAGGATGTTCCACAGGATTTGCTGAAGTCGCGCAGGGTCTGCGCGGACGCATCCCTCCTCCTTCGCAAGATCGATCCGAAGATCCACACCCTTCTGCTGGATTTGCTGGCGGCAGGTGTCCACGACATGCCGCACCGCTTCGTTCAAATGGATCGCCTGCAGTCGCAACGAAAGCTTTCCGGCCGTGATCCGGCTTAGATCCAGCAAATCATCAATCAGCTTCGTTTCGAGCTCCACGTTGCGCCGGATCATCGCCATGTCCGCCCGCAGATCCGGTGGAAGTTTCGGGTCCATTTCCAGGACGCTCGCCGTCATCAGCACGGGCGTCAGTGGCGTGCGCAGCTCGTGGCTGAGCACCGCAAGAAAATGGTCCTTCGACCGGTTTGCCGCCTCCGCGGCATCCTTCGCCTCCTGCATCGCGGTCTCCACGCGCTTGCGTTCGGTGACGATGCGGGTCGTGCCCGCCACCGCGACGACGCGTCCCGCCGGATCGAACACCGGATTGTAGATGTATTCGTGATGATCCGTGATGCCCGTGGCGCTGGTGAATTCCACGTCGCCCATCACGGCCTTGCCCGTTTCGACCACTTGAAGCAGCTCGTCGGTGAGACGCCTGGCCAGCGCTTCCGGATAATCCAGCTCGAAAAGATTCTTCCCCTTCACCTCCTCGAGCGAGCGGCCCCAGATCTCGAGCAGCGGCTTGTTTGCATAGATCACCCGGCCACTCGTATCGAACGTGTAGGCGAGGTCGGCGATGCTGGAGAGCGTCGCGTCGAACAGTCGCGCCTGGGCCTCGATGTCCGCCGCCAGTTTGGCAAGCTGTGCCTCCTGCTTCTTTCGTTCCGTGATCGATCGGGTGGATCCGGCAACAATGGAGACACTCCCGTCCGCTTCGATCACCGGACTGAGGATGTATTCATAGTATCCGGTCACGCCGGACGGGCTCGTGTAAGGCGTCTCGTCGACCAGCGTTTTCCGGGTTTCGAACACCTCGGCAATCTGGCGTTGAAGGCGCGCCGCAAGTTCCGGCTCGTAGCCGAGGTCAAAGAAGTTCTTCCCCACAGCCTCCTCGAGCGAAAGCCCCCACAGGTCGAGGAGCGGCTTGTTTACGTAAATGAACCGTCCGTCCCGATCGAAGGTGTAGGCAAAATCGCTGATGTTCGAGAGCGTCGTATCGAATACCCGGGCCTGTTCCTGCAGCTGCGCATGCAGCTCAGCCACCTCGGATTCGTGAGCCTTCCGCAGGGAAATGTCCCGCACATAGAGCGAGAGTCCGCGAGCCGAAGGAAACGCCCGAATGTCGAACCACGCGTGCAGTGGTGCATAGAAAACCTCGAAGCTTCCCGCCTCCTGCTCCTCCATCGCGCGTTTGTAAAAACGGCCCACCTCGGTATCCACGATATCGGGGAACTTGTCCCAGAGCACCGCCCCCAGCAGATCGTCCGCCGATCCATACAACGGCGCCACCAGCTGCAAATACGCGGGATTCACGTAGGTGATCCTCCAGTCGCGATCGAACGAGATGAACGCGTCGCTGATGCTTTCAAGGATCCCCCGGAGTCGTTCCTCGCCAGCCTCCAGTTTGCGCAGGAGATTCCGGGTCTCATACTGGCGGCGCCTTGCGCGGAGGGCGACCTCCACGGCACTGACCAGCGTTTCCGGACGGAAAGGACGCTCAAGCAGCCCGACATTTCCTCCCGGGCCGAAGACCTCGAGCCGTCGCAAGCGGGTCTGGTTGGCCTCTCCACCGGAGGTGATGATCGTAATCGGAACGTCCGACCACGCGGGTTGCTCCCCAAGTGCGTCGACAAGGTTCAGCACCTCGCGGCTCGCGAGCACCTCCTCGGCGATGAGGATCGACCCGCACCCCTGGCGCAGAGCCTCCACCAGCGCCGCGACGTCCGTGCAGTTTCTGCACTCCATCCCTGCATCAGCGAGAAACCGGCACGTCAGCGGCGCGTCGTTGGCGCTGGGAGCCAGCACGAGCACGCGCAGCTCCACCGTGGGGTCCGCAGGATTGTCCGTCCCGGTGATCACGGCTGAATCGCTCATGCGTCACCCCACCGGCGGCCGGGATCCGCTGTCATCAGTGGAAGCCATCGGGATTCCGGACAGGATGCCCCGCATCCCACGCAGGGGATCGCCGACGTGAATCCCATCGCGTTCGATGGAGAGGTCCCGGATCGTTCGCTCGTGACTGCCGCTGCGCTTCTTGATCACAGAAACCGCCTGCCGGATCTCCCCCTGCGACTCGTAATAACGCAGCGTCAACACGGTGTCCGCGAGATACGTCAGATCCACGGACGACTCCACCGATCCCACCAGGCCCTGCTGTGCCAGCACCATGATCGTAATGACACCCTGCTGGCTCAGATACGCAAGCAGTTCATGCAACTGAAGATTCAGAAACCGCTCCTCGGGAGTCGCGTTGAGGTAGCCGTTGATGCTGTCGATGACGACCATCTGAACGCCATCCTCGACCCTCTTGCGGATGCGATAGCTGAGTTCTCCGGGCGAAATTTCGGCCGGGTCGACCTGGTCAACCTGCACGAGCCCACTCTCGATGTGAGGGGCAATCTCCAGATCGAGCTGGGCCGCGCGATGCACCAGCGTTCCCACCGTTTCGTCGAACAGGAGGAAATACGCCTTCTTTCCGGTTCCCGCGAGCGCGTGGGCGAACTGCAACGCGAGGGTGGACTTTCCCGTTCCCGGCGGACCGATGAACATGTTGCTCGTGCCCCAATCCAGACCGCCACCCAGCTGGGTATCGAGCGCGGCGATGCCGCTTGGAAAGGATTCCCGCGCAAACGGAACATGATGCTCGGCTGCCACGAGTCGGGGAAAGATCACCATCCCCCCCGTGTTCAGGATGAGGTCGTGATTGCCTTCCCGGAATTTTACGCCGCGCACCTTGCGCACGTTCAACTGCCGCCGCGACATGCCGTATGCGGGCGAAAGGCGCTGAAGATCGAGCACCCCGTGCGCGATGCTTTCGATCTGCAGATCCCCTGCTCCGGCCGTGCGATCATCGAGCAACAGGACGGTGCACTTGCGGCCGGCGAAGGCCTGTTTCAGGCGCAGGATCTGCCGCCGAAAACGCAGCGGCGTCTCCGCAAGCATGCGCAACTCGGACAGGGAATCGAAGACAAGTCGTTTCGGGTTCACCCGCTCGACCTCGTTGAGCAACGCCTGGGTCGTGCGATCGAGTTCCACATCCGACGGGTGAAAAAAGGTGTTCTCCGTGCCACCCCCGAGCGCGGCCTGCATGGAGGAGAGCTCGAAGAGATCGATTCCCTCCAGATCCCATTCATGGGAGCGGGCAATGGATTCGAGTTCATCCCTCGTTTCCGAAAGCGTGATGTAGAGCACGCGCTCGGCTCGACGAACCCCCTCCAGCAGGAACTGCATGGCCAGCGTCGTTTTTCCCACGCCAGGATCGCCCTGCACGACGTAGAGGCGATTCGGAGGAAACCCGCCCGCGAGCACATCGTCCAATCCTTCCACGCCCGTCTCGCAGCGAGCATCCTTACCAGCCTGTTTCACCATAGATCGCCCAAGGATCGAACGTCGCAGCCTCCGAGCGCGTGCGAATTTTCTTCCGGCTAAATGCTCATCGGAGAAACTTCCGCACCCGTTCCTTCACGGAATCGTCCATCCGGATGATCGGTGGCCAGTCCCGATCGAATCCCTCTCCCGGCAGCTTCCGGGTGGCATCGATCCCAAGCTTCGAGCCGACCGCGATCCGGCTCGTCGCATGGTCGAGCACGTCGGCCGGGCCTCGGGTCATCACGCTATCGCGCTGCGGATCGGTATTCGCGCAAAGCCGGAAAAGCACCTCGCTCGTGTCGTGGACGTTCACGTCCTCGTCCACCACGACGAGATATTTCGTGAACATCATCTGTCCCATGCCCCAAAGGCCGTGCATCACCTTGTAGGCCTGCATCGGATACGTCTTGCGAATGCTGACGAACACGGCGTTGTGAAAAACGCCCTCCGCCGGCAGCGCGATGTCGACGATCTCCGGGAAGTTCATCTGGAAAATCGGCAGGAACAGCTTCACCGACGCGCCGCCCATGTAGAAATCCTCCATCGGCGGAATGCCGACGATGGTCGCGGGATACACGGCATCCTTGCGGTGCGTGATCGCGGTGATGTGAAACGCGGGATACGGCTCCGGCAGTGTGTAGTAGCCGGTGTGATCGCCGAATGGCCCCTCCATCCGCAGCGGCTCCGTGGGGTCGATGTATCCCTCGATCACGAAATCCGCGTTTGCCGGCACCTCGAGATCACACGTCTCGCACTTCACGAGTTCGATCGACTTCCGTCGCAGGTAACCCGCGAGCAGAAACTCATCGAGTCCGTCCGGGAGCGGCGCCGTCGCGGCGAAGGGAAATGCCGGGTCCCCGCCTAGGAAGATCACCACCGGCATCCGCTCCCCCGTTTCGTAATAGCGGCGGCCATGGCGGGCCGCGACCTTCTGCAGCTGCCAGTGCATCCCGGTCGTGCGCTCGTCGTAGATCTGGATGCGATACATCCCGAGATTCCGCTCGCCGGTGTCGGGGTCCTTCGTGACCACGCACGGCAGTGTGACGAACCTCCCTCCATCCAGCGGCCAGCATCTTAGAATCGGCAGGTTCAACAGCGTGGGCGGCTGCGCATCGAACGTCGAAGGGTCCTTGACGTCCGGAGCGGCCGGCCAGCCCGTGGCACTCGCAGCCGGACTCTCGATGCGATGAATGACCTCCTTGCACGGACCGGTGCGGACCGTCTTCGGCCGCGCGTGTCGGAGTTCGATCGCCGTGCCGAGCAGCTTCATTGCGTCCCGCAATCCGGTCGGGGGCTTTGCCTTCATCAGCGTTGCCAGATCCGCCGCGACCGCATCGACGGATTCGGCATTCATCGCCATGGCCATCCGTTTCCACGAGCCCATCGTGTTGATCGCGACGGGAAACGGCGACACCACACCATTGACGGTCGGCTTCTCGAACAGCAGCGCCTTCCCTCCGCCGGGCGATTTCATCTCCGCATCGGCGATCGCGGTGATTTCCAGCTCCGTCGCGACCGGCTCGGAGATCCGCCGCAACTCTCCGGCGCGATCAAGCGCCTCCACAAACTCACGATACGAGGAATACGCCACGTCAGGAAACGGTCGCGGGTTGCATCTTGGTTGGGCTCCGCTCACCGGCGGGCTTCAGCGTCAGCGCGTGAATCTCCGCGCCAATCCAGCGGCGGAATCCACGCCAGAAGGACCGCGCCACACGCAGATCGGGCACAAAACCGTCGCCGAGTTCGCGCCAGCCCGTGTTGTGCCGGCCGTAGCAGCCCGCCTCGCGGCGCTTCCGCGCAATCACGGCAAGCCGGCGGTTGTAGAACTTCATGAATCGTCCGGCCTTCGTGTCCACGGGACCGTTGAACGGCAGGCAATCCGAGTCCTGCTCACGGGCCACGGTGATTTCCCGGATCGGCCCGAGATAAAAGAGCGAGATGTCCATCCAATACGCCGCGGACATCAGCTCCGCATCGCCGAGGTAGTAATACTTGTCCTTGTAGAGCGCGCGAAACCACGTGTCGTAGCTCTGCCGGAAGCGGCGGTTGATTTCCTCGAGATCCACGGCGGTTCCCGCCATCTCGGCCTTGATCCGTGCCAGCGCGAGCCGCACCGTCCACGAGCAGTAGTCCAGCCCCGGGCTGTAGAGCGGGTCCATGAATCCCGCGGCGTCGCCGACGAGTTGCCAGCCCGGTCCCGCGATCTTCTCGCTGTAATACGGGAGATTCGAATACGCGCGCACGTCGTTCTCGATCGGCTCGGCATTCGCGAAAATCTCCCGCCCGACGGGGTGCGTCATCAGGTGCGCCTTCAACCGCTCCCCGAGTCTCGCTCCCGCAGGCGGCGTGAAAAGCCGCGAGTCGTAAACGAGTCCCGCGCTGAAGTCCCCGCCCTTCAGCGGAATGATCCAGCACCACCACCCGTAGCCTGTCAGGTGATTCGTCGCCGCGCCGCGGCCCGCGATGCAGGAGGTCCCGTAGCGCGGAAACTCCGTCCGGATTTCATGGCCATCCCAATCCCGCACGTTGCGAAATCGCGCCCAGATCGCATTCGTGGGGTGCTCGTCGAGCTGACGGAAAAAGCCATTCCGGCGGGCCAGCACCGCCGCGCGCCCCGAGGCATCAATGACCCACCGCGCACGCACTTCGACCCGGTCCGGTCCCCGCTGGACGGATACCGAGGTTCCGTTCACTTCTTCGACCTTCGCCGGCCGCCAGACCTCGCATCCCTCCGCCTCCGCGCATTGCAGGATGTGTTCATCCAGTTTTTCCCGGTCGATCTGAAACGCCGGAACCCGCACCTGGTAGTTGGTGCCGATCTCCGCGCAGTCCTCGAACGGCGTGTCCGCATCGTGCGTGAACCACATCCGCAACCCCTGCTTCGAAATGTGGTGGTGCGCGAGATAGCTCGTGAGCGCCAGCCGCTTGTTCAGAAACTCGCCGCTGATCTCCGTCGTCGCCTCGCCAACCTTGCGGTCAAACTGCTCACTCCGCTCGACGATCAGCACGGTGAGATCCGGGGCCTCCCGCCGCAACAACAGCCCCAGCGAGGCGCCCGACAGCGCGCCTCCAAGAATCACGACATCCCGCTCCATTTGCCCCTAGATAGCGGACGGAGCATCCCGAGGCAAATTTCGCGTTTCAATTTTCCTCGGAAAAAAGATTGCACCCCACCCTTCGCCCCTGCATATTTCGCGCTCCCTTGGAGCCGTAGCTCAATCGGTTAGAGCGCTGCCCTGTCACGGCAGAGGTTGCGGGTTCGAGCCCCGTCGGCTCCGTTTTTTGTTGCCCTGATATCTCAGGAACTTCCACGAGAAGCGGAGCTTTTCATGACGGAATCGCGACAAGGTGATCGATTGTAATGGCTCTGGCGCCTGCGAGCGCTTGCGTGAACTCGGTGGTATAATCCGATGGAAGGCCTGGAAGATCCGATCGTTTAAACCTCGTTGAGAACCGCTTCCACGTTTCCTTCTATCCCCGCAAGGAGGTCTTTCGCTCGACTGCCGACGGACACTCCGCCGGCTCCTCCCGAGTGTTCACCGAAATAGGAACGGTTCATCAGGGACGCCCCATCTTCCGAACACGCCTATGACCTGACCCGATGTTCAAACCCACCAAGCATACAACAAGCCCTTCGCGTCCCCGTCGCTCATGACGAACGACCGGAAAAGATATGGGCCGCCGCAACGAATGCTGCGACGGCCCACTGTTCCCCCCAGAACGCCGACAGGTTCGCATACTGTCGGAATCGTGCAACAGAAATTTTTTTGCAGGTGTTCATGCCTTCAGTCACGACCGGCACCTTCTGTCGCACGTGGGGGCGACCGCCTAAAAAATCACCGTCTGAGCCGCGCGCGGAGGTATTCCTCGACGTCCTGAACCGAGATGCCCTTCTCCGCGTTGAAGGTGCCGGCCTTGTCCCACCACATGCCGTCGCCGCGGGCGAATGCCGCACGATACCGGGTCATCACGTCGTCCGGTGCCGCGGCGAGGTCGGCGAGTAGTTTGTCCATGGTCCATTCCTCCTTCTCGAACGTCCGGCCGGTGACGCGTTCGACCACTTCCGCCAGCTTGCCGTAGGAGATCGTATCGCCTGCCACGTAGACGATCTCGTTGGCGATCCGCGGCTCAGTCAGCAGGATCTCGGTCGTCAGTTTTCCGATATCCTCCGGTGTTGTCACCGTGACTCGTGTATCCCAGCTGCCGAGTCCATGAATGGTCCGGCGGTCGAGATCGACCACGTCGAAGGAGGGCTCGAACAGGAAACTCGTGAACATGCCGGTCGAGACGATCACCCACTCGGTGCTCTGCTGGGCACGAAGCAGCTGACGGACTTCGTATTGCTCGTCGAATACCGGCTGTCCGCTCCCCCGGCCCACGATGTCGTAGTCGACGCCGAACTGCCACGGGAAGTATCGCTTCACGCCTGCGCTCAACACCGCGCGGGTGATCTTCAACTGCGTCCCAGGACCGGCAACGAACCCGCTGCAATTCACCACCGTCCGGTATGGCTTGAACAGCCCGGTCAGCGCACCTTCGTCGGCGCTCAGGTCGAATCCGACAACCTCCACACCCAGCTCGCGCAATTTTTCCAGGGTCGACGCGTTTCGCCCGGTCGGATTGGTCGCCGTCCGGTGTGACACCACCACCGTGAGCCGCTGGCCGGCCGCTCGAATCCTCGGCGCGAGCGCGCTTAGGACAGCCATCCCAAGCTCGCCGGCGCCAATCACAAGGATGTCTTTCAAATCCACTTTCGCAGTTTCCATTGCTTCCATCTTTCGTTCTGATTTCGCCGACGGGGCTCCCGCGGCATCGTGCGTTCGAGCGAGTCTTAGAAGCCCTCCAGCGTCACTTTCCCACGCGCTTTGCCGGACTCGATGAGGGCGTGCGCGCGCTTGAGGTTCTCCGCACGGATCGGCCCGTAATTCTCGGCAAGCGTCGTGCGGATCGTGCCGTCGTCCACGAGGCGGGAAACCTCCCCGAGCAGCCGTCCCTGCTCGGCGATATCCGGCGTCCCGAACAGCGGACGCGTGAACATCAACTCCCAGTGAGTCGACACGCTCTTGCGCTTGAAGGGATTGATGTCCAGTGACGGCGGATCATCGATGAGCGCAAAACGCCCCTGCGGCGCAATCAGCTCGACGACCTGGGAGAGATGCTGGTCGGTGTTGGTGGTCGAGAACACGAACGCCGGCGCTCCAATGCCAAGAGCGGCGACCTGTTCGGCGAGCGGTTTGGAATGATCCACGACATGATGCGCGCCGAGTTCGCGCACCCAGGATTGCGTTTCCGGTCGTGATGCCGTGGCGATGACGGTCAACTCCGTCAGCTTTCGCGCAAGCTGGATGGTGATGGAGCCGACACCACCCGCACCACCGATGACGAGGATCGCCGGAGCGGCGCCGGGCACGGCACGTCCTTTGACATCGAGCCGGTCGAACAACGTCTCCCACGCCGTGATCGCGGTCAGCGGCAACGCCGCCGCTTCCGGCCAGCTGAGCGACCTGGGTTTCGGGCCGACGATGCGCTCGTCGACCAGGTGGAATTCCGAGTTGCTCCCCGGTCGCGTGAGCGCACCGGCGTAGAACACCTCGTCGCCGGGTTTGAACAAGGTCACATCCGAACCGGTTTCGAGGACGATTCCGGCGGCATCCCAGCCCAGCACTTTCCATTCATTGCCCTCCGGACGGACGCTTCGGCGGACCTTGGTGTCCACGGGGTTGACGGAAACAGCCTTGATCTCGACCAGCAGGTCACGGGGACCGGGCGAAGGTCGCGGCAGATCGATATCGATCAGCGAATCGGGATCGGTGATGGGCAACGGTGTTTTGTATCCAATGGCACGCATGGTGATTGAGATGTGTTTGTTCGCAACAAATGGTGCCTTGACGCGATTTTCGCAAGAATGCACATAAACTGCACATAGTGTCGAAAAGGATACCGTTGCATGCCTCGCATCCGTCATAAGCGCTTCGATTGCAGTCCCGGCTGTCCCGTGGAGGCGGCCCTCACCCTGATCAGCGGAAAATGGAAGGCCGTCGTGCTCTGGCACCTGCTCCAGGGCACACTGCGCTTCAACGAAATCCGCCGTCGCCTGCCGGATGTCACGCAGCGGATGCTCACCAACCAGCTCCGCGAGTTGGAGGCGGATGGTTTCATCACTCGCACCGTCTACCCGCAGGTGCCGCCGAAGGTGGAATACAGCCTGTCGGAACGCGGCCGCAGCCTCGAGCCGGTGCTTGTCGCGCTCAAGACGTGGGGCGAGACGCACGTGCTTGCCAAACGCAAGTAGCGTCTCATCGGCGGATGTCACGAAGCGCCGAAAATCAGCGCCCTCGAATCCTGCCATCCGCTTCTTCGACCGGTTGCTGAAAAAAATATGGGCCGCCGCGACGAATGCCACGACGGCCCACTGTTCCCCCCAGAACGCCGGAACACTCGCACGCTTTCGAAACCGCGCAACGGAAATTTTTTTGATGTCCGCTGCCTGAGGACCGGGTTCCTCGACGCCTCCCGGATGAGGTTATCATCGCGTCGCGGACGGGTCCGGGCGCTGACGATCTCGATCAACGCATCGTGAAACGGTGCAGTGGTGCATTGGGCGTTGATCTCCCTCCCGGATTGCGTATCGCTTCCGCATGCAACTTCCCAAGCCGACCGACACGCTGGCCGATTGCGTGTGGCTGCCCCGGATTTTGAAAAAGGCCCGGCTGCTCACCGCGGGCGCGTTGCCCGCCGAATTCGCTGAGCGTTTTTGTCATCCGTCGGGCGTGGATGGAGAATTTCTGCGATTCTTCGATTTGACGAAAGAAGACATCCTTCGTCTGAGCGCCCTGACGGATCCCGAGGTCGTCGAGTGGTTTCATGCGGACCCTTCCCGAAACGCGAAGATCCCGGAATGGAATCGAGTCGCGCAAAACCTCGGCCGCCCCGGCTTCCCGATGGCCGACCGGTTGCCGGTTGCCCTGTCCAGGACCTACCGGCACGTGGCGCACCTGAACCCTCAAACGGTCTTCGAGGTTCTCGAGGCCGACGATGCCAGCTGATCCTGCCTGCGGCGCCGGTCAAGGCTGCGCCGCGGTGTCCTGCTTCCACGGAATCGTGCCATTTTCCATGGCCACGCTCAGGTTGTGCAACCAGATCGGCCAGACCCAGTCCGTGAAACGCTCCTGCGGCAGGTAGTCGGAATGGATTCTCAAGGGAAACGTGACGGTATCCGGATCAAAGAACCGCTCGATTTCCTTCAGCGGCACCCAGGCGTAGGGACCGCGCTCGAAATACACGCGGTCCGTGGAAGGCGGCTGCGATTTCAGAATCTCTGAAACGGGCACCCGGTCGATCTTCACGAAATAAAACGCGAACGGGCCGTCCAATGTCGGAGTCTGGCCTTCGATCCGACGCAGGAGTTCGCTCCGCCGGAAATAGCCCCGCGTTTCCTCCTCGGTCTCGCGTGCCGCCGTCTCCGCATACGACTCGCCCGCCTCGGCGTTCCCGCCAAAGGCAGCCCAGCCGCGATCCACGGGCTTCACGTGATCCGCAAGCAGCAGTTCAATCCCCTTATCGGTCTCGGTGTAGAGGATGATTCCCGCCGGCCCCTGGGCGATCGCCTGCAACCCGGCGAAAACCCAGCACGTGATCAGAACGAAAACCCGAACACTCATTGCGCGCGGCAGAGTCCGGAATTCCTGCCAAGGAGGCAAGCGTCATCCCGGGCGACCAAACCATTGCCGCGTCCATGGAATCCCGAAGGCCCCGGGACCGGAGATCAGCCGGGCCCACGTCCGGAAAATCGGCGGCTCGTGGAAGGTCGGGGCGGGATTTTCTTTGCCATGCCTCCTTCGCCGCGATAGCGGGTTCCCAGTCCCGCCTCGTGCGGTCCACCGTTCGACGATTCACCCATGACCACCTTTTCCCAACTTGGCGTTTCCGGAGAATTCCTCCGTGGTCTGGAGGAACTCGGCATCACCTCTCCCACGGCGATTCAACAATCGGCGATCCCGTTCCTTCTTGAGAACGGTGGCGATCTCGTGGCGCAGGCGCAGACTGGCACCGGCAAGACGGTCGCCTTCGGCGTGCCGCTGCTCATGCGCGTCGATCCCGACCAGCCTGTCATTCAGGGGCTCGTGCTCGCCCCCACCCGCGACCTTGCCAAGCAGATCGGCAAGCACCTCTTTCGCTACACGAAACACTGCACGCGCCGCATCTTCGTGGAGGTGGCCGCGGGAGGCGACAAGATCGACCTCCAGATCGCACGGCTGCGACGCCCCACCCACATCGTCGTCGCCACTCCGGGACGTCTGAACGATCTGCTCGAGGCCCGCGCCCTCTCGCTTGACGCGGTGAAACATCTCGTGCTCGACGAGGCCGACGAGATGCTCACGATGGGCTTTCGCGAGGACATCCTCCGCTTTTCGAAACTCACGGAAAACCGCACGAGCACGTGGCTGTTTTCCGCAACGTTCCAGACGGGCATCCGCCGGCTGATTGCCGACCTCATGGCGCCCGATCCGAAGATGCTCACCGTCGCGAAGAAGGACGTCGTCAATCGCAACATCCAGCACCGCTACGTGGTCTGCCCGCGCCATGCGAAGGACGAGTTCATCGCCCGGTTTCTCGACGACCACCCCGACGATCGCGGCATGATCTTCTGCCGCACCCGGGCCGGCGCCATCCGCCTCGGCAGCGAGTTGAAGAAGCAGGGCATCGCCGTGGATGTCCTGCAGGGCGATCTCAGCCAGAAGGATCGCGACAAGGTCATGCGCGCCTTCCGCAAGGAGCGCAGCCGCATCCTCATCTCCACCGATGTCGCCGCGCGCGGCATCGACATCGACGGCCTGGCCTTCGTCATCCACCGCCAGCTTCCCGAGCAGACGCAGTATTACACACACCGCTCCGGACGCACCGCCCGCGCCGGCCGCAAGGGCCTCTCTCTCTGCCTGATCGAACCCGACGAACGCGAGCGCATCACCGAACTCGAGCAGGAACTGGGCATCCACTTTCAGGCCCTGCGCTGAGGCTCGCTGCGGGTCGTTCCGCTGTCGCGGGGTTTCTCCGCATCCCCCCTGCAAGTGCATCAACGCCCGCAGCCGGATCGTCGTTTCCATCCGATCGATCCCGCCGCCGCCCCATCCATGGTGAAGCCTCCCCGCGCATCCGCGTCGAGCTTCCCGACCGGCAGCACGAGGCGCCGTTTTCCGCAGCCAGCTCCGACCGCCCTACCGCGCAGCCAGCCTCACCCGCGTCAGGGCCTGCACAGCGAATCTCCGCTGTCGGTCCGTCGTTTCCATTGCCGCAGGATGCCGAAACCTCCGGCGGCGAGGAGAAGAAGAATGACCGCAGGCTCCGGGATCACGCTCATGATCTGGTCATTCGCGGCGTCCGCCCCCAGCGCATAGAGCGCGGCCACCTCGGCATCGGTCAAGGCTCCCGCATACAATCGGAAATCTTCGGTGCTTCCGCCCAGAGACGGATCGCCCCACGGACTTTGCCCGCCCACCCCGGCCTTGAAATTCGGATTCAACGACAACGCCGGCAGGTCGAAGTCGGTGGAATTCACGAGCACCTGCCTGGAGACAAGTTCTCCATCAATGAACAGCGAGACCGTGCGGGTGGGCGCGTCATACGTGGCGAGAAACTGCGTTTGCTCGTCCAGCACCGTTTGGCGTCCCGGCAAAAGGGTCTGGTGAGTGATGGAGCTTGTCCCGGCGGTCACCGACAGGGAGGAGAGGCCCTGGTAATTTGGAAGGGCAGTCGGAAACGGTCCTCGATCACGCACCGCCGTGATAGCCTGATTGGGCTCGGTCCCGAAACCGAAGATCGTGAAGTAATACTCCTCTCCTGGATGCGTAGGCGTATACCAACTCTCGATCGAAAAACTGGTGCCGAGGGCTGGAAAGACGCCGGCCGGAATCAACATCGCGGGACGCTGGCTTGGACCGGCTTCGGTATACAGGGCTCCCTGGAAAATCGTCGCCCCCTCCGAGAGAATTCCGGTGGCACCCCCGATCGAATCCGTCGTGTCGCCGTCGAACGAATAGCGGTGCGCGAGCGATGCCGCGGAGAGATTTCCAACCATCCAAAGAGCCGCAACCATCCGCAGGCACGGCAGAACGCGTGACATCGAGAACCTTCCCACCACGGTCAGCCCGATGAGCAGCAGGATGAAAAGCACCGATTCCAGCATGGCGTCGAATTACGAGTTCCGACTGGAATAAAGATTCCAGCCATCCAGTCCCGGATCTTATCACGAGTTGCGAGACACGCAATCCCTGATCCCGTAAGGCTTCGATCGTCACCCATTTTCCAGGATGACTACCACGTTTTGAGATCTTCACCGCCACGGATCGCTGGAAGCGAACTGTGCACGCGCCGACGATTCCCGAATCGCGCCTAATCCGTCACCCGCGCGGCGTGAATCTTCACGTGGAGATGGATGTGATCGTTGACGAGATGCGGGCCGAGAAATCGGAAGAGCTTGCCGGAACCGTATTGGCTGCCGAATTCCGTGCGATCGAGTTCCAATTGTCCCTGCCCGGTGAGATGACCGTCGTCTTTCGCAGCAACGACGATGGGGAATTCCAACTGCCGGCTGATGCCGCGCAGCGTGAACGTGCCGTGCAGCATGTAGTTCGGCGTGCCCTCGGTCGCGGATTCGATCTTTTCCGCGGAGGTGGCGATGAATTCCGCGGTCGGATGGCGCGCGACGTCGAAGAAGTCCGCGGTGTGGAGGTGTGCGAGGAGCATTGCCCTCATTCCAGCGTCCGCGATGTCTTCGTTCGCGATGCTGGCCATGTCGATCGTGAAGCGGGCGGACTCGAGCACGCCGGAATGCACGCGAATCTCGCCGTCCGCGAGCCGCACGGTGCCATGGTGATGATTGAAGAGATTCCGTCCCGTCCAGCGGATCACACTCTCCGCGGGATCCACGCGAAAGACCCCATCGGGAACCGGAGATCGCGGAAATTCCCCCGTGCCTTCGAGCGAAAATCCGGCCGCCTTCCATGCTGCAAGTCCACCTTCGAAAATCCCGACCTCCCCGAATCCGGCGCTACGCAGCTTTTCCGCAGCGGCCGCGGCGTCGAGCGCCCCCTCGCCCGCCCCGTAAACGACGATTCGCGTCGTCGGATCGAACCCGAATGCGCGGACCTGATCCAGAAATGCGATCTCATACACACAGGCATTCCGCGAACCCGGAATGCGGGCCGCGGCGAACACCTCCGGCGGCAGCACATGGAGAAGTTTCGGCGGCTGGCCGGACTCGAGCTGCCGGGCGAGATCGTGGGCGTTCATGAGGGCGATTGTGGTGGAGAACCCGATCGACGGACAGCCGGATTGGTGGCAGCCGCGTCCGCAGCGAGGTCCCCGCCGCCTCTCAGAACTTCTGCACTTCGTCGGGGCCGGGCGTGCCGTAGGCGGGATCGAGCGCGCGAATGGAAACGTCGCCGTCGTCGAGGATCTTCACCTCGAGAGGGACGATCGTCGTGCCGCGCTGGTTGATCGTCTGGGCGTTGTCGCTCAGGTCGCGTTGCTCGATGCCTTCGCGCGGCAGCGGCGGGACGTTGGCATTGAAGAAGGCCGTGCACCACCACTGCCCGTCGCGCGTTTGAAAGGGCGTCCCATGCCCGAGGAAACGCCCGACGAACCGGCGCGGGCCGTAGGGACCGGTGATGTGGTCGGAGGTGCAGTAATACAAATTATACGAGCCGCGTCGGCCGCGATCCGTGGACCAAGCCGTGCCGAAGTGAACGTATTTATTCCCGACCTTGATCATCGTGGCGCCTTCGTGACCGATGCGCGTGATGGTTTTTCCGGGATCGTCCGGATCAGGACGCGAGCCGGCCGGATCAATCCGCGTCTCCGGTCCGGTGAACTTCGATAAATCCGGCGCGAGCGGCTTGACCACCGTGTTTTCCGAGAGGACCCACCAGCCGTCCTCCGCGCGGAACAGCGACGGATCATGCTGTCCCTTGAAATCGCGGCCCATCGGATACGTCCACGGGCCCTTGAGTTCCGGACCGGCGGACAGGGCGAGGTTCGATTTGGCCTTTGGACAATGCACCAGCGCCCAGCGCTTCAGCTCCGGAATCCAATGCACTTCCGGCGCCCAGACGAATTCACCGGGCTCCTCGTGCGCGCCGTCCTTTTCGAGATCGAAGATCACGCCGAGATATTCCCAGTCGATCAGGTCCCTGCTCCTCCAGGCCCTCACCGTATTGCCGACGGCGGATTCCGGGCCGAGACCGACGTTGTATGGATCGGTCTGCTCGCGCGGGTCGTCCTCGTTGATCGTCGTGCCGGTCAGATAATAAAAATCATCCGGCCCGAGCGTGATGTAGGGATCGCGGATCCAGCCCTCCTTGATGTAAAGCGCGCGATCCCGCGAACGCAGTCCGGATTCAATCTCCGCGCGCGACATCGCGGGTTGAACCGGCGCGGCAGGGACGCGCGGAATCCGGCTGAATCCGACGTCGGCATTTTGTCTGGGCTGTCCGCACAGCGATGCCGGTTGAACGGCAAGCGCGAAACCAAAGAGCAGGGAAACACAGGGGGAAAGATTCATGGACGCGGACTGTCTAAGCGAAATCTCCGCGACGAGCGATCACGTTCCTCCCGCCGAGCGTGTGCCGGAATGACTATCCGTCGAAGATCACCGGCAGGCGCGTCTGCAGCGAGGTCCACGCCGCGGCGTAGAGGAAGGCGATCCCATATTTGACCTGCGAGCGGCCCGGGTGCGGATCGTCGATCCGCTCGCCGGACTTCAATCCCGCCCAGTCCGGAAACTCCCCCAGCCGCTCGCGCAGCGCCGCGAGTTCGAAGAGCAGCTTCGTTGTCGATCCCACTCGGAGTTCATTGCCTGGCAGCCGCAGCGGCCGCTTGAAATCAATCGGCGCATACAGCCCCGAGTTGTCGTCGTGCTCGAGGAGATGCGCGAACTGGACCGTGCCCACGCTCAGCGCCCGTCGGAGGAGCGGCGACCCGCCAAAGCCCTCCGCCATCTCAAATTCCCCGCTCCCAAACTCGCAATGCGCCGCGAACTCCCGCACCGCATGCCACGCCTCGAACGTGAACTGCTCCGAAAACGCGATCTCCCCCTCGTCCGCCCACGCCTCGACATTCAGCGTTCGCTGCTCAAGCCAGCGCCGCACGTTGCCCGCCACCTGCCGCGCCTCCTGCGGCGGAAACTGCGCCTTCGGATTGCCGGTCCGCGTCAGCGGGACTCCGAGCTGAGCCGCCAGCCGCTCCGCCGCCGTCGTGTATTCCCCCGCGAGAAACGCGCTGAATGGCATCACGTGAATGTCGAGACTCATCGCCCCTCCAGCTCTGAAAATTCCGGCGCATCCGGCAATCCGAAAATTCGGTTGCACGCAATTTTTGCCGCACTCACTCGTCCACGCATCGACGCGCCGGCAGAAATTTCACCAATGACCGCAAATCATGCCGATCAACAGGTAACAGCCTGTGACGCGGCGTTTTCTACGGCCCACAACTTCAAGATGCCTTCAAAACAATCCGCGCCTGCACACCGCGGCACTCATGTTGGATGGAGATGGCAATTGCCTCCGCCGGTCGTCTTCTTGGGAAACCTCAACCCCGTCAACACGCCTCCGAGGTCCGTGAACCCACCTCCGAGGCGGGTTCACCCGTCTTCGAGGCGCACCAAGGCACCTCCGAGATCCCCTCACCCGCCTCCAAGACCCGTCAACGCACTTCAAAGGTGCGTCATCCCGTGTTTGAGGGTCCCTGGCTGTCTTCCGAAGCTCGTCTACCTGACGAAAGGCTTCACTGTTCCGGGGTGGAGGCAAACGCCATTCTCACTCCAGCGTCCCAAACCACTCGCGATCGATGGTGATCTCCTCGACTACTTTTGGAGTGACGCGGATGCCGAGCCGAAGCTCTTTGAGTTTCTCAACCAACTCGTCCCCATCAATTAGGTCAAGTGGCGGCGCTCCATCGCGCTGAGCTTCCGCGCGAGCGTCTCGGGTGAACGTCCCCGTGGTGATCACAAGTCCCTTGTCAGCCCGACCAACCATTGCTCCTCGAAAATCACGAATCACTGACGCAGAAACCGTGTCCTTGTAACGCTTGCATTGAAAGTGGACGTGGAACGAGAGGAGCCCTCCAATTTTCACCACTCCCCGGCCGTCTATCCCGCCGTCTCCACTTCGTCCGGTAACCTCGACCTGAATGAATCCGGACTCTCTCAGCAAACGCTGGCAAAGGTTCTCGAATGCCTTCGGTGAAATGGTCTTCAGTAGCTCAAGCGTCTCATCCTCCCAAGTGAGTTCTTTTGGGAGCTCCGGCGCGTCAATTTCGGAAATATCCGGTTCAGCATCGTCTCGCTGGCGGTCATTTTGAATTTTGACGAACCGATTGACCTCGGCGGGATCAACTTCCGTGATTGTGGTGGCGGCCGGCGTCAGTGCCCATACCCCTCGCGATGAGTTTTCCAAAAGGCCGAACCGTTTGAGGTAGTTCCGAGCCCAAGCCAGTCGATAGCTGAGCTTTGTCCGATTTCCCCGATGGATCTCGTTCATCTCGTCTTCCGACAGCCCCAAAATATCCGCGACTTTGTCCTCCTGTTCAGAAATCGAGGCGGAACCTCCAAGTTCGCGGAGGGCCTTGAGAAGCGGATTAAACAGTCCGTCGTAGGTGGGAATCGGCATGGCTTGCGCTGATAATTAGACCGCTGAACGCGAACAGCGCCAGATTCAAACAATCCGCATGTCCGTCGAAAGCGACGCAATTAACGGAGCTTCGATCTTGCTGCAAGGTAGCCTGCGGACCTCCGGGCCGCAGGGTGTTCAACGATGTCGCGGCCCGGAGGTCCGCGACCTACCTCTCGGCTGCGGTCCCCGATTGCAGCGTTCATCAGCTTCGCTACACTGCCGGGCCATGATGTTCTGGAATTCCGCCGTCGCTGAAGAGGTGCCTGCCGCAAAGAAGACTCCGCTGCGCTCGGAGGTGGCTGTCGAGGATACGTGGGACCTGACTCCGCTCTTCGCCGACGATGCGGCGTGGGAAGCGGATTTCACGGCGCTGGGATCGGACTACAAGAAGATCGCGGAATATCGCGGGCGGATCGCCGAGGGCGCGGCCGTGCTGGCCGAGGCGCTTGAATTCGAGAAGTCGATCGACATGCGCGTCGAGGCGCTGAATCAATTTGTCGCGCTGCGGACGACCGAGGACAGTTCGAACTCCGAGGCGCTGGCGCGCGAGGCGCGGTTCCAGGCGCTGTGCGTGCACATCGGCGAGGCGTTTTCGTTTCTCGGGCCGGAAATCCAGGCGCTCGACGATGCGACGTTCGACGCGTATCTCGCCGATCCCGCGCTGGCGGAGTGGACGATCCCGTTGAAGAAACTGCGCCGGCTCAAGCCGCACACGCTTTCGGCGGCGGAGGAGCGGCTGCTGGCGCTCGGCTCGACGGCGATGGCCGGGCACAGCGAGACGTTTTCGCAGCTCACGAACGTGGACATGAAGTTCGGCACCGTGCGCGACGACAAGGGGCGCGAGGTGGAGCTCACGCAGAGCTCGTTCTCGTCGCTGCTCGTGCAGCGGAATCCGGCGGTGCGGCGCGAGGCGTTCGAGAAATTCTACGCGGAGTTCGACGACCACAAGTTCACCCTCGCCTCGACGCTGGCGAGCTCGGTGCGGGCGGATGTGTTCAATGCGCGGGCGCGGAATTATCCCTCGGCGCGCGAGGCGGCGCTCTTCCGCGACGACGTGCCGGTTTCCGTTTACGACTCGCTCATTGCCTCGGTGCGTAGGAACCTGCCGGCCCTGCATCGTTACTACGAGCTGCGCAAGCGCCTGCTCGGGCTGGATGAGATTCACCACTACGACACGTATGTGCCGATCGTGGACGGCGTGGAGACGCATTACACGTGGGACCAGGCGGTGGACATGGTGATCGAGGCGCTCGCGCCGCTCGGCACCGAATACACGACGACGCTCGAGCACGGATTGCGCGAGGGCCGCTGGTGCGACCGCTACGAGAACAAGGGCAAGCGCTCGGGGGCGTTCAGCTACGGCACCTACACGAGCCCGCCCTACATCATGATGAACTACAAGGAGGACGTGTTCTCCGATGTGTTCACGCTCGCACACGAGGCCGGGCACTCGATGCACACGTGGCACTCGACCCGCGCGCAGAGCTACCAGAACTACCACTACCCGATCTTCCTCGCGGAGGTGGCGTCGACGTTCAACGAGGAGCTGCTGCTGCACCACCTGCTGGGCAAGACGGACGACCCCAAGATGCGCGCGTATTTGATCAGCCGTCAGATCGACGACTTTCGCGGCACGCTCTTCCGGCAGACGATGTTTGCGGAGTTCGAGAAACTCACGCACGAGGCCGAGGAGGCCGGCGAGGCGCTCACGCTCGACACGATGCGCTCGATCTACCGCGGATTGCTCGACGCGTATTTCGGCCCCGACTTCGCGATCGACGACTGTCTCTCGCTCGAGTGCCTGCGCATCCCGCATTTCTACAGCGCCTTCTACGTTTACAAATACGCGACCGGCCTCAGCGCCGCCGTCGCGCTCAGCGACCAGGTGCTCAAGACCGGCGACGCAACGCGCTACATCGGCTTCCTGAAATCCGGCGGCTCGAAGTTCCCGATCGACACGCTCGTCGATGCCGGAGTGGACATGCGCAAGCCCGACGCGGTCGACGCCGCGCTGGCGATCTTCGCGAAACGCGTGGACGAGCTCGACGAGCTGATGAAGTGATTCGCCGGAAAGGACGGAATTGGAGGCTCCGGTAACGCCGATTTCAATTCCTGAAATGCGGCGGATTCCGCCTCGTCAGTAAACGATCAGCTGCACATCCCGCGGATGCCCCCGGGGGTGCAAAGATCCGGTTCTTTCGGCGCGCTGGGTCATCCGAATCGCCCTGCCGGCGCCATTTCCGCTGCGCCATTTGCAAAAACCTGTCGAGCCAATGTCGCGTTTTTTTCGGACGGGAGGATCGGAAATTGCCCCAATAGCTTTGGATGCCGCCATCCGACGACTTCGGCGAAGAAAACCGTTTGCAAGGCTGACCGTGCGCCCATGGACGGATTTCCAATGCCGGGGAGGGATTGGGTCCATTGGGTCAAAGCGGTGGAAATCTTTCCGTTTTGCGCACCCACGCATCCCACTACGATGCCGCGATGCGTCGTCACTCTTTTCGCCACTCCCTGTTTGCCGTCCTGCTGTCGGTCGCCTTTGCCGGCGGTCTGGTTCATGCCGATGTCCGGGTCCCGTCCGCCGATTTCAGCAAGATCATTCCCGCTCCTCCGGCGGATGATTCCCCGGCCGGGATGGCGGATCTGGAAACGGTGCTGAACGTCCAGAAGTCGCGCACCGAGGAGCAGATCAAGGAGGCCAAGCGCGTCGACAGCCAGTCGGCCTTCGGATTTGCACGGCCCGTGCTTGGCGAATGGTATCGCTCGGAGGATTTCCCGGAGGTGAAGGAAATGATCCACGAGCTCGCACACGCTGCAAATGAGGTATGCGAAGCCGCGAAGAAGCACTGGAACCGCCCCCGCCCGTATCAGCGCGATCCCCGCGTGGAACCGGTGACCGGCAGGCCGGGCAACGCCTCGTATCCGAGCGGCCACAGCTTTGGCGCGACCTTCTGGTCGATCATCTACGCCGAGGCGTTTCCGGAATACGCGAAGGAATTCGACGAACAGGCGCAACGGGCGATGTGGGGCCGCGTGATCGCGGGCGTCCATTACCCGACCGACACGACCGCCGGCTACATCCTCGCGCACGCGGTGGGTGAAAAGATGCTCCAGGATCCGGAAGTGAAGAAGAAGATCCGCAAGATCCGGGAGGAGATCGAGCGCAAGCGCCCCAAGGCGGAATGATAGCCGCGCCGCCATTCTGTCGATCGCTCCAATCCGCCGCCGGCAGGATTCCGGCGCCCCTCTCCTCCATTTGCTGATGTCCCTCGGTCACCCGTTCCATTTTCTCGCCTGCTTCGGCGTTGCCGCCGCGCTTTTCGCGCAATCCGAACCGTCAACGGACCTCGTGGATTTCGTCGACCCGATGGTCGGCGCGATCGGGCCGGGTTCGTGTCCGATCGGCCCGTGCCTGCCGAATGCCTCGATCTTTCCCAGCCCGAACACGCTCGAACCTGCGGCCGGCGGCTATCGCCACGGGAGCCCGATCATCGGCTTCGCGCAGCTTCACGGCCAGGGCGTGGGCAGCAGCACGATGTCCTATGGGAACTTTCTGATCTCGCCGCAGATCGGGCCGGGTTTTCGCGAGGCCGACCATGCGTCGGAGATGTCGGAGATGAACCCGCGGCCGTATGCCTTTCGCGGCCGGCTCGACAAATGGGGCATCGATTGCACCGCCGTCGCCGCGGCGCGCAGCGCGATCTACCAGTTCGACTTCCCGGCGTCGGACGACGCGCGCATATACTTCGACGTCGCGCGCAAGCTGAAGAAGACCGACGGCATGAAGAACGGGTCCGTCAAGATCGACCTCGCAACGGGCACGATCAGCGGCGGCGGCGAGTTCGATGGAAACTGGAATCCGGCACCCTACCGCGTCTTTTTCTACGCGCAGGTCAGCCCGAAGCCCGTGGCCGGCGGCACCTGGCAGGGGGACGACGCCGTGGATGGCCGCCTCGCCGCAACGAATCGCGACCGCGACGAACTCGGCGGCTGGCTGCAATTCAACACGACATCCGAGCGCACGGTGTTCGTGAAGGTCGCCGTGTCGTTCCATTCGGTGGAAAAGGCGCGTGAGGCGCTGGAGAAGGAAATCCCCGGCTGGGACATCGCCGCGCTCGAGCAGCAGGCGAAGAAGGCATGGAACACGGCACTCGGAAAGGTCCGCGCACCGGGCATCTCCGACGACGAGGCCCGCAGGCTCTACACGGCGCTCTATCGCACGCGAATCATGCCGCGCGACCGTAGCGGCGACGTGGAAGGCTGGGCACCCAACGAGCCATTCTGGGATGACCAATACACACTCTGGGACACCTGGCAGTCGCTGTTTCCCCTGCTCGCGCTGACCGCGCCCGACGTGCTGGCGGCGAACGTGAATTCCTTTGCCGCGCGATTCAAACACAACGGCCGCGCCGAGACGGCGTTCATCCAGGGGAAGGACTATCAGGTCGGCCAGGGCGGCGACGAAGTCGATCTCGTGATCGGTGACGCGTTCGTGAAGAAGGTCCCCGGGATCGACTGGCAGCAGGTCTGGCCGCTGCTCGAATTCAACGCCAGGCGTCGCACCGACAGCTACCGCCGCCTCAACTACCACGCCACGGATGCCAAGGCGGATGGCTACGACTGGCGCACCCGCTCGGGCACGACGACAATCGCCTTCGCCTACGAGGACTGGGTGACCTCCCGCGTCGCCGCCGCCCTTGGCAAGACCGCCCTCGCCCGCGAGTTGCAGGAGCGCTCGGGAGCCTGGAAGAACCTTTGGGACGACTCCGCCGAGGACGCGGGATTCACCGGATTCATCCGCGGCAAGTCCTCCAGCGGACAATTCACGGACCATCCACCGACCTCCGGCGACGATTTCTACCAGGGCTCGGGCTGGATCTATTCGTTCAACATTCCGCACGACCGCGCCGAAATGATCCGCAGGATGGGCGGCCCCCGGCGCTTCGTGCAACGGCTCGAATACGCGCTCAGCCAGCGCAACAACGCCTATATCGATTTCACGAACGAGCCGAGTTTTCAGACGATCTGGCTCTTCAGCCATGTGGGTCGTCCCTATCTCGCCTCCCAATGGTGCAACGAACTCCGGGGCAAGTTCACCGACAAGGGCTATCCCGGCGACGAGGATTCCGGTGCAATGTCGTCGTTGCACTTTTTCCTCACGGCGGGCTTCTTCCCCAGCGCCGGCCAGACGCATTACTACCTCCACGGCCCGAGGGTCCCCGAACTGCAGTTCGATCTTTCCAACGGAAAAACGTTCACCGTCATTGGCCGGAACGCCGGCGGTGAGAACATCTTCGTCCAGTCCGCAAAGATCGACGGCCGGCCGCTGGACCGCCCGGTGATCGATCACAGCCAGATCATGGCCGGCGGCACCCTGGAATTCGAGATGGGCCCCCATCCCACCACATGGGGCACCAACGGCGATTTCGCTCCCCCCGCGAAACGACAGGCGGTCGCGAAGCTCAGCGGCCCGTGGACGGCCATGCAGGGCGATCCGGGGATCGAGGGCGCAGATACGGATTCGCCGGTCTGGAACCGCGCGGCGGGAACCGCCATCCAGTCTCCGTTTCCGAACATCACACTGAGCCGTCCGGGCGACTCGCTGACGCTGACGGCGGCATTGCAAGTGGAAGGCTCCGCATCCGTCCCGACCGACGGACTCTCATGGGGGCTTTTCCACGCGAAGTCTCCGACCACCGACGCCGGCTGGCCGGGGTATCTCGCGACGAGCAGCCGGGACGCCACCAATGCCGCCTCCTTCCAGCGAAAGGCCTCCGGCGAATCCGAGGCCTTCCACAGCCCCGGAGATCCGATCGCAACCTGCACGACGCCCGCCCCTCCGCTCACCGAGGGGGCGTATCGACTCATTCTCACCGTGAGTCGCGGCGAAACCGACACCCTCGATTATGTCGCCGCGCTGGTCCGCACGTCCGACGAGGTCATGCTCGCGTCGTTCACCGGATCCGACACCGATCCCGCGACCTTCACCTTCAACCGCGTGGGATTGCGCGCCGGATCCGGCATCAAATCCATCCGCCTTTCCAACGCCGAGCTCGTGGCCAATCGCGACGTCCCGGCACCAAAGCAGGCGCCGGCCCGGGCGGCGGGAACCCCTCCGACTTCGGGCCTTTGAAAGTTTTGTTCGAAACTTTTTAATAAAATCGGGTCTGCTGCGTTGACCCCGCAGACCCATGTCTCCCGAAGCCTTCCTCACCCGCGCGCTGGAGCGTTACGAGCGACCGCTCGTCAGCTACGCGAAAGCGATCACCGGCGATCTGGAATCCGCACGCGACGCGGTGCAGGAGACGTTCCTGCGTCTCTCCCGGCAGGATCTCGACGCCATCGAGCCGCGGCTTGCGCCGTGGCTCTTTTTCGTCTGCCGGAACTGCGCACTCGATCACCGACGAAAAGTCGTTCGATTGACCCACGCCGTGGACGATGCCGTTCCCGATCCCGGCCCAATCCCGAGCGATGAAGCCGGCGCCTCCGAGGATGCCGAGCAACTCCGCTCGCTCGTCGCCCGTCTCCCCGAGAAGCAACGCGAGATCGTCCGGCTCAAATACGACACCGGACTCTCCTACCGCGAGATCGCCGAGGTCATGAAAACGACCGTCAACCACGTCGGCGTCCAGCTTCACAATGCCATTGTCACCCTGCGCGCCCAGTGGCAGCGCGCGAACACGGAAATCCTGCCATGAACGATCCCCGCATCACCGCCTACGCCGTGGGTGAACTCGATCCCGCCGAACGCGAAGCCTTCGAGCGTGAGCTCGCCACCTCGACGGAACTCCAGCGCGAACTCGCGGAAACCGTCGCGCTTTCCGAGGCCCTGTCCCGGTCCCTCGCCGATCCCTCCGCAACGCTCGACGACGACGCCCGGCGCAAGCTCGTCGAAACATTCGCGAATCGCGAGGCTCTGCGCACGCGCAAGCCGTTGCTTCAGCGAGCCTGGATTCCCGCACTTGCCGCCGGCATCGTCGCAGTGCTGACGCTCGTCACGCTGCAAACCGGACGGGAGCATTCTCCAGCGCTACTGGCACAGGCACCGATGCCTCAGGAGATGGCCCCATCGCCCACCACCCGGAAATCCTCAGCCAGTCAGGTGACCACGGAGGACTCAACGCCCGACGTCGGCAGCGGGGTCGGCCTCGCGATGGGCGCGAACACCCGGAGGAGCGAGCCCGCCCTGGTAGAATCTGCTGCCGAACCCGCGCTGGCGCACGCCCAGCTGGAGGCAGCTAGTCCGATGGAAGGAGGCGATGCCGCGTTCGGCTTCGGATCAGCCGAAGTCGCGAAAGCCATTCCAGCGACAGCTCCGGAGCCCCGACAAACGGTCGCGATGAACGAAACCAGGGCCAGGATGCTTCCCGTCGACAGTCCCGTCGGCGGGATGAGGGCTGCGCTGGACGGTATCGAAGTTCTTCGTCGGCAGCCCTTGGATGGGTTTCACACCGAGGCCTACGATTCCGTTGCTGGAAATACGTTTCTCGATGTCGAAGGCAATCCGCTCTCGACGTTCTCGATCGACGTCGACACGGCCAGCTACGCGAATGTGCGCCGGTTCCTGAACGAAGGCCGGCGCCCCCCCGCCGGCGCAGTGCGCATCGAGGAACTGATCAATTACTTCCCCTACTCGCTTCCGCAGCCGGAGGGCGACGCGCCGTTCTCGATCACCACGGACGCCTCCCGCGCTCCGTGGAATCCCGGGCGCCTCCTCGCCCGCATCGCCCTCAAGGGGCGCGATCTCGACAAGGAGAACCTCCCGCCGTCGAACCTCGTGTTTCTCGTCGACGTCTCCGGATCGATGCAGCCGGCAAACAAGCTGCCGCTGTTGAAGCGTGCCCTGCGCGGCCTCGTCGACCAGCTCACGCCTCGCGACACCGTCTCGATCGTCACCTACGCAGGGTCGTCCGGACTCGTCCTGTCTCCCACCGATGGCAACGACAAGGCTGCGATCCTCGCCGCGCTGGACCGGCTGGAGTCCGGCGGTTCGACAAACGGCGCGGGCGGCATCCAGCTCGCCTACGAGACGGCGCGCAAACATTTCCTCAAGGAAGGCAACAACCGGGTGATACTTTGCACGGACGGCGACTTCAACGTCGGCGTCACCAGCCAGAGCGAGCTCGTCGACCTCATCGAGCGCGAGCGGAAGTCCGGGGTGTTCCTGTCCGTCCTCGGCTTCGGCACGGGCAATGTGAAGGACTCGACGATGGAGAAGCTCGCCGACAAGGGGAACGGCAACTACGCCTACATCGACTCGCCGTCGGAGGCGCGCAAGGTGCTCGTCGAGCAGATGGGCGGCACGCTCTTCACGATCGCGAAAGACGTGAAGATCCAGGTCGAGTTCAATCCCGCGACCGTCGCCGGCTACCGCCTGATCGGCTACGAGAACCGCCTGCTCGCAAAGGAGGATTTCAACGACGACACGAAGGACGCGGGGGAAATCGGCGCGGGCCATACGGTGACGGCACTCTACGAGATCATCCCCGCGGGTCAGAAACTGCCCACCAACCGCAGCGTGGATCCGCTGAAATACCAGGCTCCGGCCCCCGACCCCGTCAGCAGCAGGCACCCTGCGTCGAACGACCTGTTCACCGTCAAGCTGCGCTACAAGGCGCCGGATGGGGACACCAGCAAGCTCCTGGAGCGTGTGGTCGGAAACGAGGTCACGGACTTCGAGCAGGCGTCGGCCGATCTCCGCTTCGCAGCCGCGGTCGCCGCCTACGGCATGAATCTCCGCGGCGATGAGAACGACTCGAAGATGGATTGGGCGGAGATTCAGCGGATCGCCCGCGGCAGCCTCGGCGACGACCCCGGCAGCTACCGCGCGGAATTCCTCACTCTCGTCGAAAAGGCAAAGGCAATCGCGAACGAACGGTAGCCACGGGATCTTCCCGTGGCAGGGCGTGGCTCCCGGCGACCGGGGCCGCGCCCTGCGTCAGCGGATCTTTTTGTATCTCTTCTCGAGCTTCTTGAACTTCTTCCGCCGCTTCTCGGCGTTCTTGATCTTCGTCGCCTTCATCGACTGGTTCAGGAGCTTCACCATCGCGTTGTTTGCCGGATCTGCGATTACAGCGCGCGCGACCTTCTCGCAGAATTTCAGCTGCTGGATCGTCTCCCTGCGCTCCTGTCCGGTCCCGGTGCGCTTCGTCTTCTTGATGTCCTTGCGGAGCTTCCTGAGATCGTGTTGCGCCTTGTTGATCGTGGGTTGGTAATTTGGCGTCGGCGCGGGAGTCGCAGTGGGTTGCGGCGTCGGAGTGGGCGTTGGCCCGGGGGTCGGTGTTGGCTCCGGAGTCGGAGTTGGTGTCGGAGCGGCCCCCCAGGCGCCGAGGGTGATCTGCACGGTTGATCCTGGAGTGACGGTGCTGTCGAACTTCGAAGGCACCTCCGGTTGATCCGCCGGAGCCGGCGGAACCGGACCCGCATTCTCGTCGTAGGCGAACCCATAGGCCGCGCTCATGATCCCACCGCGCGCGTTTGCAACGGGGCTGGCAGGCTGCAGGAAGACCGGCGTGCCATTCACCGTGCCGGCATGCATGAAAAGCGAGAAGAGATTCTGCACCTGGTTCGCCGGATACCAGTTTGTCTGGGTGCCCCAATACTCGGAGGCGTTGGGCCCGATGCCGGGAGTCGCGACTCCGCGATTCAGCGCGGCGACCAGAAAATTCTCCAGGCTGGCGAGCACGGACTGGGGAGGTGTGTTGACCTGGAGCTGGATCGCGCTGTCACCAAAGAAGCCGCTGTTCCCGAAAACCATCTGGCCGGAGGAAAGAAAGTTCGCGATATACGGTTGTTTCGAGAAGAGATACTGGGAGTTGGGCGCGGGATTTCCTCCGGCAAGCGGCGGAGCGAGCGTGAGCACGTTCCCGTTGATCGCGGAAATCGTGGTGACGGACATGCCGTTGACCGGGGTCAGTCCGGCTCCGGAAACAAACATCCCCACCTGCAGGCCGGGAACCTCGGACGCCAGCGTCAGCGTGGTCGTGCCGTTGGCGTTCTCGATGCTGCCCTGAATCCGATTGCCCTGACCGTCGGCAATGATCGAGGTCCCCACTGGATTGAAGATGATGAACTCGGTGCCGTCCGTCTGGCCCGTGAACCTGAGGCCCGGCAGCATCACGCTGGTTCCCGGATAGGTCTCTGTGACCGGTTCGGCCTTGTAGGCCTGCCCCGGGATGCCGGCAGGATTCGAAGGAACGCCCTGGACCTCCAGGTTGGTGGCCGAAAAAAGAGTGTTCAGCGCGTCGTCGAAGACCGTGTGAAGCGGACTGCCGGGATTCAGGAGATTTCCATCAGAATCCTCCGCCGTGAGATACGCGCCGGGATTCAGGATCCCCAACGGCTGACCCGCAAAGCTGGCGGAGTCGAAAACCAGGTCGAGATAGGGCTCACCATCGGCGCCGAGAGCTTGCATGAAATCCGTATACGCGTCGAAGATCGCCGCACGCGTTACGTCCGGTGCGTTGAGCGGCTGCCCGTAGATGTTTCCGGGCGTTGACAGGCTGTTCAGCCCGACGGTGATCGGAAAAACAAATCCATCCACCGTCTGCACATCGAGGGTCGCATTCTGTGCAACGCCTCCCGCAGGCGGAGGAATGGTGATCTCAACAATCGAATACGGTGGGTAGGTCGGATCGCCCCCGGGATTGGGCGGCTGCTGTCCGTAGAGAACCGAAGGCGCGGGGTCGCCCGCCTTGACGACGAAGAAATAAAACCTGCCCCCGTCGAACTCCGTGAGCGAGTCCAGTCTGATGGTGCTGATTTGCCCGCTCCCGGATCCGACGGGATAGCTGTTTACCGTCGATCCTGCATTCTCAAGCGTCCCGTCGGGACCAAGCACCAACGAGCTGCCAATGCTGAATCCCATCACATAGATCGAATACTGACCGGAATCGAGGCCCGTGCTGTTGGTGATCGTAATCGTGTAGTCCTCGGCGAAGGCCCGAGCGGAACCGAATGCCAAAATCCCGAGCGCAGCGACGGCCGCTGCCAGAGGTCGAAGGTGCATGCCCTTCGGCGTATCTTCATCCGTCGTTTCCTGACGAGAAAATTATCCGTTCACAAACGATTGCCCGCTCCCCTTTTCCTGCGAAAGCGCGCATGCTGCGTGCGTGAAGACTTGGCGGAATCCCAGCCCCGGTGACCTCGACGATACCTTGCCGGAAGTTTTCGAATCCGACGTCGAGGCCGCGGTTTCCAGCGCCTCCCGCGCCGCAATGGAATGGTCGCGCACTCCTCTCGACGTCCGCATCGCGGCGCTTCGCGAATGCCAGACGGCGATTCGCGCGGAATCCGAAAATCTCGCCCTGCTGATCGCCCGGGAAACGGGAAAGCCGCTCACCGAGGCACGGGGCGAACTCGGCGCCGTCGTTGCGAAATTCGATCTCACGATCGCCGACGCGAAGGCCTTCATCGCGGACCACCCGGTGACGGACGGCCCGCATCCCGCGCTCGTTCGTCACAAACCGCGCGGCCCCGCCGCCGTCATCGCGCCATTCAACTTCCCCATTCACCTCGGTCACGGCGCGACCGTCGCCTATCTGCTTGCGGGCAACCCGGTGCTTTACAAGCCCTCGCCGCTCGCCGCAGTCACGGGAGCGGCCTACGGGGAACTCATGGCGGCGTATCTGCCTCCCGGAGTCTTTCAAATCGTGCAGGGATTCGGGGAAACCGGTCGCGCGCTCTGCGTGCATCCCGCGGTGCGCAACGTTTGCTTCACCGGGTCCATTCCGGTCGGCACCGCCCTCGCAAAGGAACTTGCCGCCGACTACTCGAAATCGCTCGCTCTCGAACTCGGCGGCAAATGCGCGGGCATCGTGTGCGACGACGCGAATGTCGGATCCGCCGCGCGCGACATCGCACAGGCTGCATTCCTGACCGCCGGCCAGCGCTGCAATGCGACCAGCCTTTGCTACGTTCACGAGTCCCGGCTCGACGAGCTCGCGGCACTTTTGAAAGCCGAGACGGCGGCATTCGCGCCCGGCAATCCACTCGACGAGGCAACGAAGATGGGGCCCGTGATCAGCGCCGCCGCCGTCGATCGCTACCGTGCGCTTTCCGCGCTGAACCTCGGTGAATTTCTCACACCGTCGGAAACGCCCGGGACCGTGCACGGCAGACGCGGCCATTGGGCCGCTCCCGCGATTCTGATTTGCCGGGACTTCGAGCGATTGACGGAATCCCCCCTCTTCCGCGAGGAGAGTTTCTGCCCGCTGCTGACCGTCGTTCCGTTCCGCGACGATGCCGGAGCCATCGCGATGCACAACGCCTCACCATTCGGACTCACGGCTTCGATCTTCACGGCCGATCGCGCGCGCTTCGACCGGATCGGAGACACGCTGAGGGTCGGGAACCTCTACTGGAATCTCCCCACGACCTTCTCGCCATCGACGCTTCCCTTCGGCGGACTCGGCATCTCCGGCAACGGAAAACCGGGTGCGCGCGGCTTCATTCGATTTGCGGCCGACGAGCAGGCCGTGCAGTGGCGGAGCACTGATCAGTGACAAGCGGCGGACGATGGGCTTTCATCTGACCATCCCCCACCGGACACCCGCCACTGCCTCATGAAACGCGGCTTTCTCGACAAACTCATCAACCGTGTCGGCGTCGTGCAGCCCGCCGACGTGCAGGGTTACCTCGTCGAACTCGCCCGCGAGAAGGGATTCCTCGAGACGATCTTCAACGCGATCCTCGAGGGCGTCATCGTCACCGATCCGAAAGGGCGTGTAATCTGGATGAACAAGGCGGCGTGCGGATTCTTCGGCATCCAGGCCGACACAAGCATGGGCCGCCCGCTCAAGGAGGTCGTGCGTGGACTCGACATCGAGAGCCTCGCCGATGCCACGCAGACGGTGAATCGCGACCTCGAGGTGTTTTATCCCGAGAACCGCATCCTGAATTTCTACGTCGTCCCCATCCTCAGCGACGACGGAGAGGAAACCGAGGGACACGCGGTCATTCTTCGTGATGCCACGGAGCTTCGACGCTCCACCGAGGAAACGATCGAGAGCGAGCGTTTCTCGGCACTCACGCTGCTCGCTGCCGGCGTCGCGCACGAGATCGGCAACCCGCTCAACTCGCTGAACATTCATCTCCAGCTCATGGAACGGCGGGCCCGCAAGCTGCCGGTGAAGTCGCGGCGGGAATTCGAGGAAAGCCTCGCGATCGCCCGTGGCGAGGTCGCGCGCCTCGACCACATCATCACGCAGTTTCTCCGTGCGATCCGGCCGCAGCCGCTCGAGACACGACTCGACAACGTCAACGCCGTCGTCCTCGAATCGCTCGCGTTTCTCGAGCCGGAGTTGAAGGACCGCGACATCCTCGTGGACACGCATCTCGACGAGCGACTGCCCGCCGTGCCAATCGATCGCGACCAGCTCAAGCAGGCGTTCTACAACGTGATCCGCAATGCGCTCCAGGCGATGAAGACGGGCGGCATCCTGCGCGTCGTGACCGCGGCGGACGAAACGTCGATCTTCGTCACCTTCACCGACACCGGCGGTGGCATTTCCGCGGAGAACATGGGCCGCATCTTCCAGCCGTATTTCTCGACGAAATCCGGCGGCAGCGGCCTCGGCCTGCTCATCGTGCGGCGCATCGTGCGCGCGCACGGCGGAGAGGTCGCGATCGAAAGCACCGAAGGCAAGGGAATCACCCTCACGATTCGACTGCCGCGCATCGATCAACGCGTGCGTCTGCTCGAGGCCGGCGGCAATGCGTGACAAGAGGTGACCCCCGCACGTTTTTGAGCGTCGTCAAAGTTTTGTGCGAATAAAGGGTTTGGTCTTTTTCGCGCGCATCTGCTATCTACCCTGCACAGTGAACGCAGCGGCTGCGCCGACCCATGACAGTGTAGTAAAGAGGGCAGGAGCTGCCGGCGGATGGAAATTCGCGGCCCGCATCATCGTGGCCATTTCTCTTCTGGCATCGGGCGCATTCGCGCAGACGACGATTCCCGAAACCGATCCTCCGCTCCGGCCGATCCAGAACATGTTCGAGCCGCTGTCGACGCCGGCGCTCAAGATTCACGAGACATCGATCCCGGTGCTTCTCATCTGCGCGGCGATCTTCTGCGTTGTAACCACACTCCTCGTCTTCATCGTCTGGAAATTCCGTCAGCGCAACGAGGAGGACCGCCACGTTGAACCGCCGCAGGTCTACGGCAGCAGCCACATCGAGCTGGCGTGGACGGTCATCCCGATCATCATCACCGTCGTCCTCATCCTCATCACCGCACGGACGATCGGCGAGATTCAGAACGCGAAGATTCCCGACGACGCACTGCGCATTCGCGTGATCGGCCACCAGTGGTGGTGGGAGGTCCACTATCTGAAGCAGAACGAAAACGGCGAGTGGGTCACCGACTTCATCGCGGCGAACGAAATCCACGTCCCCGTCGGCACCAGGGAGGAGCCGAAGATGACGCACATGATTCTCGAGTCCTCCGACGTCATCCACAGTTTCTGGGTTCCCCAGCTCGCCGGAAAGACGGACCTCGTGCCGAACCGCAAGAATGAACTCTGGATCGAGCCGTGGGCGACCGGCACCTATCTCGGCAACTGCGCGGAATACTGCGGAACGCAGCACGCGAAGATGAAGATCCGCGTCATCGTCGAGGAACAGGACGTCTATGAGGCTTGGGCGCAGAACCAGCGGACCCCTCCTCCGCCTCCGCCGGCGAACGTCGCCCTCGGACACAAACTCTTCATGGATTACGCGTGCGCGAACTGCCACACGGTGGATGGCACGATCGCCGACGGCGTGTTTGGCCCGGATCTCACGAAGCTCATGACCCGCCGCACGCTGGGATCCGGCGCGGTGGACAACACCCCGGAAAATCTCTTCAAGTGGGTCCGTGACCCGCAGGCAGCCGACATGAAGCCCGGCTGTCTGATGCCCGACATGAAAATGCTCGACTCCGAAGTGCGCGAGATCGTGGCCTATCTGGAGACGTTGAAATGAATCCTCACGCTCCCGGCGCGAATCCCGCCGCAGACATTGACCTCCAGCCCGTAGCGCCAGGTTCCGAGCGCGGCTCGCTTGTCGCGCTCATTCAGGACCTCGTCTTCACGGTCGATCACAAGAAACTCGGGTTGATGTATTTCGGCTCGGGCCTGCTCTTCTTCGTTGTCGCGGGAATCATGGCGGCGCTGATGCGTTATCAGCTCGCGATTCCAAATCATGGCTTTCTGGAGCCCGACGTCTTCAACCGGCTCTTCACGATGCATGGCACGGCGATGGTGTTCCTCGTCGGCATGCCGATGATCTTCGCCTTCGCAAACTATCTGATCCCGCTGATGATCGGCGCGCGTGACATGGCGTTCCCGCGCTTGAATGCCTTTGGATTCTGGATCTTCCTGTTCAGCGGAATCCTGCTCTTCTTCAGCTACATCGCCGGTCCCGGTCTCTACGACGCAGGCTCCGCACCGGATGTGGGATGGTTCGCCTATTCGCCGCTCACGGCCCGCGCGTTTTCCCGCGGTCACAGCACGGATTACTGGACGATCTCGATCCTTCTTGGCGGCATTGGCAGCATCGCCACGTCGATCAACATCCTTGTCACCATCTTCTGCTACCGGTGCAAGGGCATGACCCTCGGACGCATGCCGCTGCTCGTCTGGCTCTACATCGTTGTCGCGTTTCTCGTGGTGATCGCGCTGCCCCCGCTCAGCGCCTGCCAGATCATGCTGCTGCTCGACCGGTTCCTGGACGCGAAATTCTTCGACACGCAGGCCGGCGGCGACGCGGTGCTGTGGCAGCACTTCTTCTGGATCTTCGGCCACCCGGAGGTATACATCCTCATTCTGCCGGGCTTCGCCATCGCCTCCGAAGTCATTCCCGTTTTCTCGCGCAAACCAATCTTCGGATATCCGGTGATGGTCGCCGCCTCGGTGATGATCGCCTTCATCAGCCTCGGGGTGTGGGCGCACCACATGTTCGCCGTCGGCATGACGTCGTTCGGAAACACCTTCTTCGCGATCTCGACCTTCCTTGTCGCGATCCCGACCGGCATCAAGATCTTCAACTGGCTCGGCACGATGTATGGCGGCAAGATCCGGCTGCGGCCGCCAATGCTTTTCTGCATCGCGTTCCTCTTCCAGTTCCTCATCGCCGGCCTCACGGGCGTGATGCTCGCCGTCGCGCCGTTCAACTGGCAGCTCACCGACTCCTATTTCGTCGTCGCGCACTTCCACTACGTGCTCATCGGCGGCCTGCTCTTCACGATTTTCGCGGGCGTCTACTACTGGTATCCGAAATGCACCGGCCGGATGCTCGATGAGAAACTCGGACTCTGGCACTTCTGGCTTTTCACGATCGGCTTCCACCTCACCTTTTTTCCGCAGCACATCGCAGGCTTCCTCGGCATGCCCCGCCGATACTACACCTACGACGCCGGCCGTGGCTGGGATGAGTGGAACCTGATTTCGTCCATTGGTGTTGTGATCCAGGCGGCGGGCATCCTTTTCTTCGTCTACAACCTCCTGCACTCCTACTTCAAAGGTGCAAAGGCGGGCGACGATCCGTGGGATGCATGGACGCTCGAATGGGCAACCACCTCCCCGCCTGCTGAATACAACTTCGAGAAGCCGCAGGTCGTGCGCAGCCGCAGACCGCTCTGGGACCTCAAGCATCCGGACGATCCGGACTGGAAATACGAATGAGCGCGGAAAACGTCAACGCGGGCCAGCCGCAGCATTTCATCAACGACCCGGCCGACGAGTCGACGCCATGGGTTCTGCCTTCGCCGCGTCGCGTCGGCATCATCTGCCTGATCCTCACGGAGACGGCGCTGTTCTCGATCTTCGTCGTCGCGTATCTCTTCTACATCGGTCGCAGCCTGAACGGGCCCTTCCCCGCAGATGTTCTGCATCTACCGGTTTTCGCCAGCGTGTGCCTCATTGGAAGCAGCTTCACGATCATGGCGGCGGAGTTTGCGCTGAAGAAGGCCAACCACGCCCTCTTCAACCTCTGGTGGGGCATCACGATGCTCCTCGGCATCATCTTCATCGTTTACACCGGCCTCGAATGGCACGAGCTGATCTACGAGAAGAACCTTACGATCCGGACGAACGTCTTCGGCTCGACCTTCTATTCGTTGGTCGGCCTTCACGCGAGCCACGTCATCGTCGGTCTCTTCCTGCTCGGGTCGGTGCTTGTTTCCAGCTTCCGCGGAAAGCTCCACCATGACCACCACGAGCACGTCGAAGTCATCTCGTGGTATTGGCACTTCGTCGACGCCGTGTGGATCGTCGTCCTTGGCGTTGTCTACATCCTGAGCGTTCACATGGACGCTCCCCTCATGCCATGAGCGACGATCCCCGCAAACACGATCCCGACTACGTCGAGCTGCCGACGCCCACCGCGTGGCCCATCGTCACGGCGTTCGGCCTCACGCTGCTCTTCGCCGGTCTGGTCACCGCGCTCGCCGTAAGCGTCGTCGGTCTCATCTGCGCGATCATCGGTGGCATCGGCTGGTTCACCGATGTCTTTCCACATCCGAAGCACGAGTATGTGAAGGTCCGGCCCATCGACCAGCAGCCGGATCCTTACAAGACTTCGCGCCGCAGCGTTTCGCATCTCAAGGTGGGCTCGAGTCATCATCGCGCGCGCTATCCCGAGGCCATTCACCCGTATTCCGCGGGCCTGCTTGGCGGACTTGCCGGCGGCGCGGTCATGGCGGTGCTTGCCGTGGCCTACGGTCTCATCGCAAAAGGCAGCATCTGGTGGCCGGTCAATCTTCTCGCCGCCGCCGCGGTCCCTTCCCTTGCGGAGGCGACTCCCGAGGCGATCGCGGCCTTCAGCCTCGCGGGCTTCATTGTTGCGATCATCGTCCACCTCGCCCTCTCCGTCCTCATCGGTCTGCTTTACACCGTCCTTCTGCCCATGCTCCCGGCGAAACACGAATGGTTCTGGGGCGGCATCGTGCCTCCGCTCATCTGGACGGCACTCATCAGCGCATCGATGCCGATGATCAACCCCGCCCTCGCGAAGTATGTCGACTGGCCCTGGTTCATTCTCTGCCAGGTCGCCTTCGGAGCGGTCTGCGGATTTGTGGTGTTCAAGACGGCACGGGTCGAGACGATGCAATCATGGTCATTCGCCGAGAAAATGGGCATTGAAGCGCAGGAGAAGGAAAAATGAGCTTCCGCCATCTCCTCGCCGCCACCGCCGCGATCAGCGGAGCATTCGCGCTCTCTTCCTGCGACGATGCCCCCGGTCGCCCGAAGCCCGAAAACCGCTGGACCCCGCCATCGAGCGTCACCGATTTTGCGACGCTCTATCGCGAAAACTGTCTCGCCTGCCACAGCGACGGAACGACGACCTCCGCATCGATTCCGATGTCGAATCCCTTCCTGCTGGCAATGCTGCCGGAGGAGCGCCTCCGTGACGTGATTGCAAACGGCATTCCCGGCACCGCCATGCCGTCGCTCTCCATCGCGAAAAGCGGCGTTCTTACCGAGGAGCAGATCGATTCGCTCGTGAAGGGCATCCTCGCCTGGAAGGAGGCCCATCCCGTCGAGGGCCCGCTGCCGGCATACTCCGCGCCGTTGGGCGATGTGGTGGCCGGCGGACAGGCGTTCGGCATGTATTGCGCGAGCTGTCACGGCGCCGATGGCACCGGGGCGACCGCCGGCTCCGTCGTCGCTCCGGCCTATCTCGCCCTCGTCTCCGACCAGTATCTCCGCACGGTCACGATTGCCGGTCGTCCCGACCTCGGCTGTCCGGATTACCGCTCCAGGGTTCCAAATCAACCGATGAGCGACGACGACATCGCCAACGTGGTCGCGTGGCTCGCCTCTCAACGCAAACCCGGCCCCGCCGAGCCGCCCGAACCCGGGGAAAGCAACTGATCCATGGATCCGGAAACTCCATCCACTCCACCGCAGACGCCGCCCGCTCCCTGCGAGGGCTGCAAGGGCACGCGTCGTGATTTCCTGCTCAAGCTCGGCGTCGGCCTGAATGTCGCCGCCGGTGCCATGATCGGCATTCCAATTGCCGGCTACGTCGCATCCATCCTCGTCGAGAAGTATCCGCTCGAGTGGATCAATCTCGGCCCTCTCTCGAAGTTTGCCGAGGGCACAACCACTCTCGCGAGCTACCTGAACCCCTATCGTCGCACGTGGGACGGAGAGACGGATCTCATTCCCTGCTGGGTGCGCCGTCTGCCGGATGATCCCAAGGAGGGCGTCAAGTTCCAGGTCTTCGCCATCAACTGCACGCACCTCGGGTGCCCTGTCCGTTGGTTCGAGGAATCGCAACTCTTCCTCTGCCCGTGCCATGGCGGCGCATATTACGCCGACGGCAGCCACGCGTCCGGCCCGCCGCCGCGCGGACTTTTCGAATACGAATACAAGATCGAGAACGACTCCCTCTTTGTGAAGGGCGGCCTCCTCCCCACGCTCGCGCACACCACCCCGTAGTCCGATGGAAAAACTGCGCCAACTCTTCTTCTGGGTCGACGACCGCCTGCACGTCTCGAAACTCTTCGAGTCCACGGCGGGCCATCACGTCCCGAAGAGCTCCGGCAGCTGGTTCTACGTCTTTGGCAGCGCGACCCTGCTCTGCTTCATGATCCAGGTGGCCACCGGGATCTGCCTGGCTCTCATTTACCAGCCCTCCGCCTCCGAGGCCTACGCCTCACTGGAATACCTCAGCTACGAGGTCCCGCTCGGCTGGTATCTGCGCGCCGTCCACAACTGGGGATCGAACTTCATGGTGGGCATCATGCTCATTCACATGACGCAGGTGTTCCTCTTCGGCGCCTACAAATACCCCCGCGAGATCACCTGGCTCTCCGGCTGCGTTCTTCTCTTCCTCACGCTGGGCATGGCCTTCACCGGCCAGGTGCTCCGCTTCGACGAGGATGCCTACTGGGGCCTCGGCATCGGCGCCTCGATCATGGGCCGTTTCCCGTTCTTCGGGCAGGAAATGGTCAACATGATGCTCGGCGGGCCCATCATCGCAGGCCAGACGCTCTCGCGCTTCTTTACGCTCCACGTCTTCGTCCTCCCCGGCGCGATCATTGCCCTCGTCAGCCTGCACCTCCGCATGGTTCTCACGAAGGGCATCAACGAGTATCCGAAGCCCGGCATCCTCGTCGACCGCAAGACCTACGACGCACATTATCAGACGATCCTTCGCAAGGAGGGCGTGCCGTTTGTTCCCCACGCGATCGACAAGGACTTGATGGCCGCGGGCTTCGTCATCCTCGCCATCTTCTTTCTCGCCGCCTTCGACGGTCCCAAGATGCCGAACGGCCCCGCCGATCCCACGCAGATCGATACCGTTCCGCGTCCGGACTTCTTCTTCCTCTGGATCTTTGCGCTCGCCGCACTGCTGCCACCCTACATGGAGACGTTCGTTCTCCTCGTCGGTCCGGTCGTTGCGTCGATCATCCTCTTCACCCTTCCGTTCTTCAACAACACCGGAGAAAAGAGCTGGCGCCGCCGGCCGATCGCGGTGATCACCGTCATCCTACTCTGGGTCGGCTTCTCAGTTCTGACCTACCTCGGAAAAACCTCGCCGTGGTCGCCCGAGATGAAGGCGTGGACCGCCGATCCGACGCCGGCGGAATTCATCAAGGGACGCACCCCGCTGGAACTCCAGGGCGCCCTCGTTCTCCAATACAAGCAGTGCCGCGCCTGCCACGCGATCGACGGCATCGGCGGCCATCGCGGACCCGACCTCGCCGACGTGGGCATGCGTCTCACCGAGCCGCAACTCGTCCGGCAGGTCATCCAGGGCGGAGGCAACATGCCCGCCTACGGAAAGAACCTCACCCGGGAGGAAACGACCGCTCTCACCGCCTATCTGGTTTCGCTTCGTCCTCCCGGCATTCCGCCCGCCCGCGACTCGACGCTTCCCGCGAAACCGGCGGTGGAACAGCCGCTCGCCAACGCGCAGTAGCCGCCGAACCAGTCGTCACGCTTCGACCCGGCGCTGGAGGAGCGGCACGGTGAAAATAGCGGCGAAGGAAGGCGCGGCCGGCACTACGAAAAGTTGCAGACGGCAGCCCCAGAGTTCGACGCAGCGGCGAGCGTGAGCCGGCTTCTCCGCACCAAAACATGCCCCCCAGGAACGAGCGACCATGAAAACGGTCGAACATGTTCACGGGGGAAAATGCCGGATCTCAGGAGCGCCGCTCGAAAACGCGCACGTAATCCACCCGCATCTCCGCCGGGAGCGCCCGATCATCCACTTCAAATCCCGGCCATTCTCCTCCGATCGCAAAGTTCAGCAGGAGGAAAAACGGGGCGTGAAACGACGACGTGCCGTTCACGCCGTCCTTGATGCTCATTTCGTGATATTTCCGGCCATCGACGAACCACCGGATCGCCTCCGCGTCCCACTCGACCGCATAGACGTGAAACCGCGTGACCGGAACCTGTGTCTCGCCGCCATACATCGCGCGCTTTCCGTCGGGCCCCTCCCAATGCGCCGTGCCATGAATCCGTGGTTCGGCGTTGATGTGTTCCATGATGTCGATCTCGCCGCACTTCGGCCAGCCGACCTCCCCGATGTTGTCGCCAAGCATCCAGAATGCAGGCCACGACCCCTTGAACGATGGCAGTTGAATTCGTGCCTCGATGCGGCCGTATTGCCACGACCTCCGGCCCTGCGTCTTCATCCTCGCTGACGTGTATTTGAATCCGTCGCGCTCCTCTTTCTTTGCGGTGATGACGAGGTGCCCGTTCTCGATACGCGCGTTCTCCGGGAGATAATACTCCAGCTCCCGGTTGCCCCAGCCGTTCGAGCCGTTGCCGGTTTCAAACACCCAGTCGCCGCTGATCTCCGGGCCGTCGAACTCGTCCGCCCAGACCAGTTTCCATTTCGCGTTGTCCGCCGCAAACGCAGATCCCGCGACAACCGCTGCGAGAAGGATTCGCTTCCACATGGCGGCAGTCTGCCGACTCCCATGGAATCCCGCGAATCCAAACTCGCCTCGTATTTAACGCAAGGACGTCACTGAAGCCGCAGCGTCACGATCTCGAATGGCTGGAACTCAAGACGCAGCTTTCCGTCGCGGAGCGGGAGGGTGGTCTCATTCTCCTCGAGCAGATTCGTCGCCCACGCCTTTTTCACCGGCAGGGTCGTGGTGAGCGTCGCGGAGCCGCGCCCGCCCTCGGTTTCGTAGAGTCGCACGATGAGTCCCTTTCCATCCTCCGCGCGCTTGACCACCTCGATCACCACGCCGGGCCGGTCGACGGTAAACAACGATTGCGCAGACGGAAGGTTCCCCTTCGCGGGCCGGGTCGTTCGCACGATCAACGGAGTGTTCAGCGCGGCGGCCTGGCGGCGAACCTCGACGAGGTCCCCGCCGGCGTGCGGAAGGATTGCATAGGTAAACTCGTGACTGCCGCGGTCCGCCACGGGATCCGGCGAAATCGGCGCACGCAGCAGACTCAGCCGCATGGTGCTTCCCTGGATGTCATGGCCGTATTTGCAGTCGTTGAGAATCGCGACGCCGAATCCGGGTTCCGAAAGGTCCGCCCAGCGTTGCGCGCAAACCTCGAAGCGCGCCAGGTCCCAGCTCGTATTCGCATGCGTCGGCCGCTCGACCTGGCCGTATTGGATTTCGTAGGTCGCGTTCATCGCGCGCACGTTGACCGGAAACGCGACCTTCAAGAGCTTGCGGCATTCGTGCCAGTCGACCTTCGTCTCGAAATTCACGCGCGCGGAATCGGCATTCACCACGATCCGCTGGTCGATTCGGGAATTCCCAAAGGCCCGCACAATCCGGACGACCGCGCGCACTCCACCATTCTCGACGACCTCGATCTTTTCGAGACCGTCGATCGTGACCGACGTTTCCTTGTAGAACACATCGACGTCCCACGCGTCCCAGGCATTCGGAATGTCGGTGTGGAGCTGGAAGACATTGCCGGCACCGGCCAGCGCCTCGCGCTGTGCGCGGAGATCGAACAAAGAGGACACGTTGCCCTTCGCATCGATCGTTAGGCGAACGAGGCCGTTGTCGATTACGAGCGACTTCCCCTTCGTCCGCACCGAAACCGCATTTCCGGGCGCGATGTCTCCGGTTTGCTGAACCTGATATCCGCACGCCGGCGCCTCGACCAACTGCGGAGTGCCGTCGATCTCGACGACTTCGCGCCGCGCAAACCCGAGCGTGTTCGCGACAAGGACCGGATCCGAAAACGCCGAAGTGTCGATTACCGCCGCCAGCGAACCCAGCGCCGAGTCGCGGACGGATTCGCCGAGCTGACGGATCGTTTCGTAGTCGCGCGCGGCATCGAGATACACCCAATGGATCGAGCTGCCCGGAACGATGTCGTGAAACTGGTTCAGCAGCACGAGCCGCCATGCGCGAAGGAGCGCGGCACGGTGGGAGTTCGGATCCCCGCCAATGCCCGTAACATCGTAAACGGCACGCTCAGGATCGACGACGACCTCCTTGCGATCCGGCACGAGAAGCGCGCCGACAGCGTCGAAGAATTCCGCATCGCGCAGGAGCAGTTCCGACTTCCGGTTTCCACGCTTCGTCTTTGCCTGCGTCGTGTAGGTGCCGCGATGGAACTCCAGATACAACTCGCCCACCCACAGCGGCAGATCCTTCGCGTCAGCGGCGGCCTTTTCGAAGAACGTGAGCGCCTTTTCCTGCTCCAGCTTTGGCAATCCGTCGAAGTCCCGCAGACGCCGCGCCTTCTCGAGATGCTCGATGTCGGGGCCGCCTCCGCCGTCGCCCCAGCCGTAGACGAGGAGCGAACGCGTCGCGCGATCGTGCTCGCGGAAATTGTTCACGTTCTTCGCAAGTTCCTTCGGCCCCGTCTGCGCGTTGTAGGTATCGGCCGGCGGGAAGTGCGTGAAGATGCGGGTGCCGTCGATTCCCTCCCATTCGAACGTGTGGTGCGGGAACTTGTTGAACTGGCTCCACGAGATCTTCTGCGTGAGAAAATAGTCGATGCCCGACTTCTTCATGATCTGCGGCATCGACGCCGCGTAGCCGAACACGTCCGGCAGCCAGACGTCCTTCGTCTCGTATCCGAATTCCTCACGGAAGAAGCGCTTGCCGTGAAGGATCTGGCGGACAAGGGACTCACCGGATGCGAGGTTGCAGTCGGGTTCGATCCACATCGAGCCGACCGGCTCCCACTGCCCGCGTTTCACGGCCTTTTTGATGCGCGCAAAAATCTCCGGATAATAGACCTTCATCCACTCGTAGTGGACCGCCTGCGAGCACACGAAGACGTATTCCGGATACTTCTCCATGTAATCGAGCGCGGTGGAGAAGGTCCTCGCGCATTTGCGGATGGTCTCCCGCAGCGGCCAGAGCCATGCGGTGTCGAGATGCGCATGACCGACCGCCGAGATCGTGTGAACCAGTCCGCCGTTCCTGCGCGCCAGCACGGGTTTGAGGATGGCCGCCGCAGCGCGGAGATTTCCCCCATCCGGCGCCTCGAAGGCATTGAGCGCGGCATTGAGCGCGTAAACCAGTTCCCCGCGACGGGGCGAATTTTCCGGCAGCACTTCGACTGCTTCCACGCCGACCTTGAAGTCGTAGTAGAAATCGAAAACCGCCCGGTCGAAGATCGCGAGTTCCGCCCGCTCGAGCTGGTATTCAGGCTCGCCGTCGTATCGCGGCAGATTCAGGTCCGACTCGAGCTTGCGCGGAATGAGCGATCGATTCGCCGCCGCCTCCAGAAGAAACTCGAACTTCTCGCCGCCCTTCGCCCGCCGCGCAATTTCGACCTCGTCGCGCTTGAGATTGATCGCGCGGTCAATCCTGCCCTCCCGATACACAAGTCCCTCCGCCGTGAACCCCTCGTGCCCCGTGCTCGACAGGCGCACGCGCGCGACAACCTCCCGCCCCTTCCACGCCTTCGGCACCGTGCCGCGGAACCGGAACCACGCCGTATCCCATCTTCCACCCCAGCGGCAGCCGACCGTGCAGGGGGAAAACTTTGCGCGCCTGGCCTTTTCAAACGGCACCGGCTCTCCGTGCACCTCCCACAACGCGGCATCGATCGGTGCGGATTCCGGGTAGATCAGGGCCTCGATCCGGGGCAGGGCCAGGCGGAGGCGGTTCTCGGTAAGTGCAGGGTGCTTGAGCATGGTCGAAACAGCGCCTATAGCGCCAGCCCGGCAAATTGAGAATGCCGATTTGCGATATGACCCGAATCCGGACAAGGGTTTGAAGAAACAAGGACTTCCGCCACCAGTCGCACCGCGCTACACAGAACGGCGATGACAGACAGTGTTCGCGTGCGGATTCCCGCCTCTTCCGCCAATCTCGGCCCCGGCTTCGATGCACTCGGAGTCGCCCTCCGGCTCGCAAACACCGTCACGGTCAGCCGCTCCCCGGAAACCTGCCCCGCCGATGAAATGGCCGTAGAGGCCGCGGAAGCCTTTTTCGCCACCTCAGGCGTCGCGCCATTTCCATTTTCCTGGAAAATCCGGGGTTCCGTCCCGCGGTCCCGGGGCCTCGGCAGCAGTGTCACCGTTCGACTCGGCCTCCTTCACGGTCTCAACCGTCTCGCAGCATCCCCTCTCGATGCTGAAGCGGTCTATCGACTCTGCGCAAAGCTCGAAGGGCATCCTGACAACGCCGCCCCCGCCGCATTCGGCGGATTCACCGTCGCCCGGCCCGACGGCTCGTATCAGCGGTTCCGGGTGAGTCCAAAGGTTCGATTCATCCTGCTGGTCCCGGATTTCGAAGTCCGGACGGCGGATGCCCGCAATGTCCTTCCTTCGGAAATCCCCTTCAAGGATGCGGTTCGCAGTTCCGCAAACGCGGCAGCCATTTCCGCGGCCTTCGCCAGCGCAAACTACGAGGCTCTGCGCGGCTGCTTCGAGGATCATCTCCACGAGCCCTATCGTGCACGGCTGGTGCCCGGCCTCCGCGACATCGTAGCCGCCGGCGTCCGCGCGGGTGCCATTGGCGGATGGCTCAGCGGCTCCGGATCCACCATTGCCTGCATGGCAATCGATAATCCCGAAGCCGTGGCCGAGGCCATGAAATCCGCAGCCTCTTCGAATGCGACCGTTCATCTCACCACCGCGGACAACCGCGGGGTGACCATCACCTGATGCGTCGCTGGCTCGAAGGCATTGAAACCTTCGCAATCGACGTCATTCTCGAACGTCGATACGGCCGCCGCGCCGACATTCTGCGCTGGATCCTGGCCGGTCTTTCCCGGATCTATACGCTCGTCGTCCAAGCGCGCCTCGCATTGTATCGGAACCGTTTTCTTCGGGAACACAACCTCGGCTGCACCGTGGTCAGCGTGGGCAATATCACCGTCGGCGGCACCGGAAAAACTCCGGTGGTGGAATTGCTGGCCCGCGAACTGACCGCTGGCGGGAGGAAGGTTGCGATCCTTTCACGCGGATACAAAAGCGTTCCAAAACCGTTTATTTCAAGGGTCTTTGAAAAGATATTACGTAAAAAAGCGATTTTTATTCCGCGCATTGTTTCAGACGGTCAATCCCTCCTTCTGGACTCCCGCACCGCCGGAGACGAACCGTTCATGCTCGCGAACAACCTGCGTGGGGTGGTCGTGCTGGTGGACCGCGACCGCGTGAAGAGCGGCCTCTATGCAATGAAGAATTTCGGGACGGACATTCTCTTGCTTGACGATGGATTCCAGTATGTTCGGCTCGACCATCGAATTGAAATTGCGCTGGTGGACAGTCAGGCGCCATTCGGAAATGAGTTTCTCCTCCCCCGCGGCACGCTCCGCGAACCTCCGGACAATCTCGCCCGCGCTACACATATCCTCCTCACCAAATGTTCGCAGGCGGAAAATCCGGATCTGATTTCGCGAATCCGCCGCTATAATCGAACCGCCGAGATTATTACCACAACTCACCATGCGCGGCATGTGCGGAACCTTTTGACCGGCGAAGTAAAGCCTCTGGATTTTCTCAAAGGCCTGAGGGTCGGATCCCTCTGCGGCATCGCCGCCCCCGAAAGCTTCGAAGGGGCGCTTCGGAAACTGGGCGCTCACATCGAGCTGTCGAAAATTTACACCGACCATCACCGCTACACGGAGAAGGAGATCGAAAACTTCATCAACCGCTGCTCGCGACGCAATCTGGACGCCATTCTGACGACGGAAAAGGACGCTGTCCGAATCCCCCGCATTCTGGACGCCGCTGTGCCTCTTTACTACCTGCGGGTGGAAATCGACATCCTCGCAGGTCATGACAGCTGGCAGCGTCTGATAAAGCGGCTCACATTCCCGCAACCCGCGCCGACCCCTCCGCCGGTCTTCGCCGGGTAGTTCCTCCGGCCCGCGCGGACTCTGAGAACCCGCCGATCTCTCCCGACGGACCAGCCAAGGGGACAGACCCGCAGATTTCCGCGGATCCGCCCCCCCCGAGGGCTTCTAGTCCCGATCCTTCTGCTTCGTCTCCTTGATGGTGCCGTCCGGACTCACGTAGGCAACGTGCGTTTCGCCGTCCTTCGTGACCTTCACTTTGTACCACACCTCATCCTCCTTCATGGTGCGATGGGCGGAGGAGATCTGCGCATCGGACCACTTCTCGTTCACCGATTGAGTGACCGCGGGAGGAAGTTCCGTTACGGAAATCTCCTCGCCCTTTCTGTCATCCGCATAGGCAACCATCGCCCCGAGAGCGACGGCGCAGGCCGTAAGTTTGATCAGCTTTTTCATAACGAGAAGGTTACGTCACGACTGCCAGGCGTGAGGGTCAGGAAAGTCCCTGCGGAGCTGGTCGGTTGATTCCACCAGGACAATCACCGGCTCCGCGAAGAAAATACAACGGATCCTCCCGGATGGACGCCAATGGCACGTGGTCTGCTGATGTGAGTATTACGAAAACCCAACATCGTAATACCAAACCCACTCGCATCCCATGAAACTGACCCGCGCCTGGAAATTCTTCGCCGCCCCGCTGGCGGCCATCTCGACGCTTACCGGCACCGCAGCGGCCGCCCCGTTGAAAATCGGCTACAGCGACTGGCCGGGCTGGGTCGCCTGGCAGATCGGCATCGACAAGGGTTGGTTCAAGGAAGCCGGCGTGGATGTCGAGTTTCTCTGGTATGACTACGTGGAGTCGATGGACGCCTATGCCGCCGGGAATCTCGACGGTGTCGGCATGACGAACGGCGACGCGCTTGTGACCGGCGCGACCGGCAAGCCATCCGTCTGCATCCTCGTCAACGACTACTCGAACGGCAATGACATGGTAATCGCCAAGCCGGGCATCACCTCCCTCGAGGAGTTGAAGGGCAAGAAAGTCGGTCTCGAGGAAGGCTTCGTGACGCATCTCCTGCTCCTCAACGCGCTCGAAAAGGCGGGCATCCCGGAGACGGAGGTCACGACGGTTAACACGCCGACAAACGAAACGCCGCAGGTGCTCGCGGCCGGCGCAGTCGACGCGATCGCCGCCTGGCAACCCAGCTCCGGCATTGCGCTCAAGACCGTCGCCGGGTCGACGCCGATTTACACCTCCGCCAGCGCACCCGGCCTCATTTACGACTGCCTCTACGTCAGCCCTGAGAGCCTCGAGGCCCGCAAGGACGACTGGCAGAAGGTCGTCGCCGTCTGGTATCGGATCGTCGATTTCCTGAAGGACGAGGAGAATCTCGACGAAGCCATGAAGATCCTCGCCGCACGCGTGAACGTGAGCCCGCAGGAATACGAATCGTTTTACAAGGGCACGCACATCCTCACGCTCGAGGAAGCATTGAAGGTCTGGGAAAAAGGTCCCGGCCTCGACTCGATCTACGGTTCCACCGATTACGTGAACGCCTTCAACCTCAAGTTCAAGGTCTACGAGGATTCGCAGGATACCGCGAAATACCTCGATCCGAGCTTCACGAAGGAATTCGCCGATTCGAAGGATTGACCGGAGCCGCCAGCCCCGGTTCCGGCCGGGGCTGGCTCTCCCAAAGCCAACCGTCACATGGCCCACCGCCTGCTCCCATTCTCGGATGCCCGCGGATAAGCAGCACTGGTTCCGCATTCGGGAGGAACTCCCGCCGAGACGCGCCGCCCTGCTCACGGCTGCGTCATTCCTCCTGCCCATCGCCATCTGGTGCATCGTGAGCTACACGCCATTCATCTGGCACCCGGACGTGAAGCTCCAGCTCAGCGCAATGCGCGAGGGCGTCAGCACCACCTACACCGCCGGCGATCACGTCAGCCGCGACTTCTTCCCGACCTTCGTCGAGGGCGTCCGGTCCGACAATGCCGCGATTCGCGGATCCCTCGCCGATCCGGAATTCAAGGGCAACCCCGCGATGCGCCGCGAAAACCAGCGCCGCCTTCGCCAGCTCGCGCCGGTCGCCATTTCCAACGGCTGGCTCTCCGCCGGCGACGCGGAAAACGACGCTGCGATCTACGAAATCTGGAAGGGGATCGCCACGGGCGTTCTCGTGTCGACCCGACCCGCGCTCACGGATGAAAACCTCGCGATCGTCCGCGAAAACTGGACCGCTCTCGCGGCGGGTTCGGAAACCTTCGACTTCAAGGCGCTTCCCGACAAACCGCTCCTCAAGCTCGTTCCCCAAGGGCGCCTCGCAAATCCCAATTACCTCCCCGCCCCGCACGAGGTCGTCATCAAGGGCTGGACGCTCTTCACTCAGCCGCTTTCCAGCGGCCAGTGGCTCTACCAGCGGTTGATGCACTCGATCACGATCGTGTTCTCGGGATTTCTCCTCGCCGCCGCGATCGGAGTTCCGCTCGGCGTGCTCTGCGGCACCTACGACGCGTTCTCGAAGCTCTTCGAGCCGTTCATCGACTTCTTCCGCTACATGCCGGCGCCGACGTTCAGCATGCTGCTCGTCGCCGTCTTCCTTGCCCACGACGCGCCGAAGATCGCGCTCGTCTTCATTGGCACCTTCTTCCAGCTCGTGCTGGTCGTCGCGAAGACCACGCGCCAGCTCGACCGCTCGCTCCTGGAGGCGGCGCAGACCCTGGGCGCAAAGCCGCCGCAGCTCCTCGGCAAGGTCGTCGTTCCCGGCATCCTGCCCGACCTCTACAACGACCTCCGGATCCTCCTCGGCTGGGCCTGGACGTGGCTCGTCATCGCCGAGCTCATCGGCGTGAAGTCCGGCCTCACCGAGTTCATCGAAACCCAGGGCCGCTACCGGAACTTCGACGCCGTGTTCCCGGTCATCATCCTCATCGGCGTGATCGGCTTCTGCACCGACCAGTTCCTCGCGTGGTTCCGCGGCATTCTCTTCCCCTACACCGCCCGCAACCGCCGCCCGCTCGGCCTCGGCCTGCCATTCAAAGGACTCTTTCAACGCAGTCCGGTCATTCCCGCAGCCACTCCGGAATCCAGCCGCTGATGCAACTCGAACTTCCCGACTACCGCGAGCAATCCCCAGAAGTCCGAGCCCGTTTCGCCAAAATCGCGCAACGCCCCGTCGTCCTCGGCGTGGAAGGTCTCACCAAGCGCTTCCAGACTCCCCGCGGCGAGGTCACCGCCCTTGAAGACGTAACGTTCAACGTCCACCGTCGCGAGTTTCTCACGGTGATCGGCCAGTCTGGTTGCGGCAAATCCACGCTCATCCGCATCCTTGCCGGACTCGAAACACTCACCGAAGGCAGCGTGCTCGTGGACGGCAAACCCGTCACCGGGCCCGGACCCGAGCGCGGTATGGTCTTCCAGGGCTACACGCTTTTTCCATGGCTCACGGTGAAGAAGAACGTGATGTTCGGCCTGCGCGTGCGCGGCACCGATACCGTGACCGCCGAGAGCGAAGCCCGCCAGTGGATCGAGATGGTCGGCCTCTCGAAGTTCGAGAACAGCTACCCTCACGAACTCTCCGGCGGCATGAAGCAGCGCGTCGCCATCGCCCGCGCTCTCGCCAACCAGCCGCGCGTCCTCCTCATGGACGAACCCTTCGGTGCTCTCGATGCCCAAACCCGCTGCCAGATGCAGACCTACCTTCTGCAGATCTGGCGCAATGTCGACATCACCATCGTTTTCATCACCCATGACCTCGACGAAGCCATCCTTCTCGCCGATCGCATTCTCGTTCTGAAGCCCCACCCCGGCCGCGTCGAGGAACTCATCGAGGTCCCGGTTCCACGTCCCCGCGATCCCGGCCAGCTCCTCACGCCGGAATTCCTCGCCACCCGCAAACGGCTCGAGGAACTCATCCACCCTCCAAGCTCCGCCACCACGGACAAACTCCCGAACCTCCGCCTCACGGTAGTGGGGGACGAGGTGGAATAGCGTCGTGTTTCGCGGAAGGTCGATCCAACCGCGAAATTGCTCGCGTTCGGGCGGCCAGAATCCGTTGGCGAATGCATAGCAATTGCACAGAGCAATCACCTGGGTGGCTCCGAAATCCATCTTGCGAGGACATCGAATCCCTTAGACCGCCTTGCCAGGAGATCAATCTCCCATGCACGGAAGTGAGCCACTCCTGGAAGGGTGGACGGTCCGCCACCCGTGCACGCGTTGAATGGCTAAAGGCTCACGGGAAATTCACAGAGACTTCATTTGTCCGTCGAATTTCTTCATGCACAATGTCTCCATGCTTCGCCGTGTTGCCGGTTCCGCCCTTCCATGCTGCGCGATCATCGCAGTCCTCATCGCTCTTCTCCCGATCTCCAATCGAATGACCCGCATCATCGGGATTGGCGCGCTTGCCTTGACTTTTCTAAGTCTCCTCATTCTCACATGGCCCAAAGGAAAGCTGCGAATTTGCATCCTAATACCGCTCCTTGCCGGATTTCTTTTCATTCTTCTTCCGACAAGAAAGTCTTTACCTGTTACAGAACTGAAACATTCATATCTTTCTCATCTCAAAAGATATGAATCGGTTAATTACGTTTTTGGAGGAGAAAATTTTTTAGGGATGGATTGCTCCGGGTTGGTGCGGCGCGCGATGGTCGATGCCTTGTTGGATACCGGTTTTCGCGCTTTCAATCCCCGCCTCGTTCGGGACGGAATCCGCCTATGGTGGACGGATGCGACCGCTCAGGGATTAGGCGATGGAACAGATACGGAACCGATCCAAACCACTCCAGCGCCTCTACCCACCCTGACCCATCTCCAGCCCGGAGACCTGATCGTCAGCGCGGACGGCATCCATGTCCTCGCCTATCTGGGGGACGACAAATGGATCGACGCGGACCCGTCCGCCGGGAAAGTTCGCATCCTTCCCACCAGCGAAAACCCGTGGCTCGTCGAGCCCGTCCGAATCGTGCGTTGGAAATGGCTCGCCGAGCCGACCGAGTGACAGCCCTTACTCCTGCCCCATCGCGGCGGCGATTTGGTCGTAAAGCCACACTTTGGCGTGGGACCAGTAACGTTCGACCGTTCGCTCCCCAATTCCCATTTCCTCGGCAATTTCGCGAATCGATAGTCCGCCATAAAATCGCAGGAGAACCACCCGGGCTCGAACAGGATCCTCCCTCTCGAGCCGGCAGAGCGATTCGTGAACGAGCAGCAGCTTGTCATCGTCGCTGACGGGGACTTCCTCCGCGGCGTCGAGGGACACCCGCTGAAAATCGCCTCCCCGCTTCGCCCGCGACCGCTGTCGCGCCCGGTCGACAAGGATGTTTCGCATCGTTCTCGATGCCGCGGCAAACAGATGTTCCACGTTGCCAAACTGTTTCCCGGCATCCGTGCCGGTAAGACGGATCCAGGCTTCGTGCACGAGGGCCGTTGGCTGGAGGGTATGACCTGGGGCCTGCAAGGCCATGCGGGAGGCTGCGATCCGGCGCAGTTGCGGATACAACTCGGAAAAGAGCTGGCTGGCCGGTTGGGCCGGAGTTTCTGGGGGCATGGGCTTGATGAAACTATTTGAGGACATTCGGAAGCCGTCAAGCGGGTCCATCTACCGACGATGGCGCTTCACCGGTGATTTCCTGATCGGCTTCCTCGAGCAGCAGACGCCCCACCAGCCAAGAAAACCAGAAGCCGCCCTCCGTCGGACTGCCTAGAGCCTCGCCCGATTCCGGCGCGCGCTCGATCATCCGGCGGGCAGCCGCCAGATCGCGAGCCGCCCCGGCCCGATCCCCAAGACGGGACCTTGCCATCGCCGTCAGGCAAAGCGTCGCTGAGACGCGCGTGCCGGTGGCATCCGGATACGTCAGGGAACGGCCCGCCCACTCCAGCACCCGCTCCGGGTCGTTGAGCCGATGATGGTAGAGCGTGAGTGAAAAGGCATTCCACTCCGGATAGGTCGTGCTTCCGGATTCGACCGGAACATCCTGCGCACACGTCAGAGCCGTCTCCCGCAGCTTTGCGAGGAAGTCCTTGTCCGCCGGCGCGAGAAGGGCGGCCTTCAACAGGTGCTCGGCCTGCAGGGCATTGGCGGCGGGGAGATGCCGTTCGAGCGTTTCCCGGCGGAATTTCTCGTAGGCGCCGGGGGGCCCATAGGCACGAAGGACGGGGGCAATGGCCAGCACGTCGGTGCTTTCGATCGTATGAACCGGATCGTCGAGACGGTTTGCCTGGTCGAGCAGCGTGTAACACTGCACCGCCTGTTCCCACCGGCCGTAAATGGCGTTCCAGTGGCCCAGCGTGCGAAACACGCCCGCCGCCTCGCGGGACGGTTCGATCGACGCCAGCGGGTGTTTGCGCAACAAGGCATCCGCCTCCTCAACCCGCTGCTCGCTCAGCAACGCGGCGGCCTGCGACACGTTGGCCCGCGCTTGGGCCTGCTCGCGCAGATGGGCCTCCCGGGCACGGGCGATCTCCGCCTCCCGACCCAGCCGCTCCTGCTCCAGAAGCGCCCGCCGTTCGTTGAGGAACAGCCACATCGATGTGCCAAATCCCCCCGCCAGCGAGACGACAATCGCCGCGCCAAGGGCGCAGGCGAGCCGGTTTCGTCGAACAAATTTTCCCACGAGATAGAGCCGTCCCGGCGGTCGGGCTTTCACCGGCTCGCAGGCAAGGTAGCGCTGAAGATCCGCCGCCAGGCCGTGAACCGTCTGGTAGCGCCGCTCCGGTTCCTTCGCCATCGCCATGGATACGATTCCCTCCAGATCTCCGCGCAGTTTCGCGATGAGACGGGCCGGCTCCTCCTGACGGGCCGCGGCGATTTCGGCAAGCTCCCCGGGCGGCAGCGAGGCAAGCATGCGGGAGAGGCGTGGCGGTTCCTCCTCGAGCAGGATGCGGCGCATCTCGGAAACCCCCACCCCGGCCAGCGCCTTTCCGTCGAACGGCGGACGACCTCCCAGCAGTTCATAGAGCAGCGCACCGAGGCTGTAGACGTCGCTGCGCGTATCGACCTTCAATCCGCTGAAATCGACCTGTTCCGGGCTCATGTAAGGCGGCGTGCCGATGAGTTGATCCCGGGATGTCCAGATCGTTTCGGAAGCCTCGCGCATCGGAGCGGCCGCCTTTGCGATGCCGAAGTCGATCACCTTGGGAACGGGCTCGCCGTCCTGCAAGGTAACGAGGATGTTCGATGGCTTGATGTCCCGGTGAATCACGCCCTTTTGATGCGCGTGCTGGATGCCCTGGCACACCCGCACGAAAAGATCGATGCGGCGTCTCAGATCCAGCCGTTCCCGGTCGCACCATGTGGTGATCCGCTCGCCCGTAACGCGCTCCATCACGAAATACGGCCGGCCCGTGGGCGTGGAACCAGCGTCGAACACCCGCGCGATGTTCGGATGATCCATGAGCGCAAGCGCCTGCCGCTCCGCCTCGAACCGGGCGATCACGTTCTCGGTATCCATCCCGAGGCGGATGATCTTGAGCGCCACACGACGGTGGAAGGGCTCCTCCTGCTCCGCCTCGTAAACCACCCCGTATCCGCCCTCGCCGATCCGCTCGATCAACCGGTAGGACCCGATGCGAACGCCCGGTTCCTCCTCCGCCCCTCCCGGCTTCGCAGGCCCGGCCGGTTCCGGAAGATCCTCAAGAATCTCCTCCGCGAGCCGGCCCTGATGCTCGTGGGCTTCGAGGAAAAACGCGGTGGATTTTCCGGTTCGCCGCAGCAGACGCCGCATTCTCTCCAGCCCACCTTCGTTCCCGCGGTAAAACTGCTTGAGGAATTCCTCCCGCGCCTCGCCGTCGAGCGAGAGCGCCGCTTCATAGACCGCGCTCTCGATATCCAGCGACGTGGACGAATGAATCGGGGTGTCCATGGGAATGCGTCGCCGTCATGCGGACGGCCTGAATTCTATATCTCCGTTCGGCCCCGCCTGCAAAACGGGATTCTGTCAGGCGCCTTCGGGACGGACTGGGCGGGTTCCCGGTCGCTGCGGGAAAAGTGAAAAAATTTCGTCACCGCTGGCAGGTTTCGCGCGGAAACGGCGTAACCCGTGTTGGCAACCCGTTTCCTGAACGGAAAAGCCACCCAAAACCAATCCTCTCATGAAATACCCCAAAAGCATTCTTCTGGCAGTCCTGGGCTGCAGCCTCCCCGCGTCGGCGGTTTTCGCAGCCGACATTTACCAATCCGGCTCCATTCCCGCCGGAAACACCTGGAACAACTCGACCTTCTGGGGCGGGAATGAGGTCGTTCCCGAAAACAACTACATCACCGCTCCGTTCGGGACCCCCGAGGTGGCTTTTGCCGTTGGCGGCGTCACGTGGCAGACGGCCGGCAACATGCGCGACTCCGAGGGTTCAAGCACCTTCAACGGCGGCGCGCTGGTCCTCAGCTCCGGCACGCGTCTCCTCAGCAAGGCGCTCGGTGGCGCAACCAGCACGGCAAACATCGTTCTGAATGGTGGCTTCATCCACTCCGCGGCCAACGCGAGCGGCAGCGCCACGCTGGCCGGCACAATTTCCTTCGGCGATGGCGTCGACCTCGGCGCGATCGGCCTGATCGCCAACACGAACTTCACGTTCAACATCGCCTCCACCATCGTGGGAGGACCGGACGTCACGTTGCAACTGGCGATGAATGGCTCCGACCGCATGAACTTCCTGAACATCACCGGTGACATCAGCGGATTTGCGGGAACGTTCTTTGTCTCGACCGCGGATGGGGGCGTCGCCCTCGGCAGCGCGTTCAGCATCACCAGCTCCGCACCTCTCGCCACACTGGAACTGGCGGTGGATTCGCCGAACTTCATGTTCGACCTCTCCAGCGACATCACCTTCGGCTCGGTGATCGTGGGCAGCACGATCCTCGATGCGGGCACCTATTCCGTGGAGGATCTCGATCTGCTGGCTCCCGGCCGCTTTTTCGGTGAGGGCTCGATCACCGTGGTTCCGGAGCCGTCCAGCTTCGCGCTGCTCGGAGTCGCGCTCGCAGCCGGCATCGCCGTGTCGCGCAAACGTCGCTCGTAACTTTTTGTTTGGGGTTGTCCCGACGGGATCGATGCGGACCGTCGGGACATTTCCCCCAATGGCTGGCCCCACCCCTCGGATGCCCGCTAAAACAGCGAAGTCCGGTTCCGGACCGCTTCATCCAATGCCCCGCCTTCTCCTCCCGATTGCCGTCGCGTGCTCTTTGCTCCTGATTCCGGGAGCCGGCTCACAATCCCTTCCCAACGACACCCCCGACCTCGGTCCGCTGGACCTGCGCTTTCACCGGCAAGCCGTCCGGCGGTTCATCTTTGATCAGGAGATTCCCCTCGGCGGACTCCTCCCCGGCCAGATTTTCGGTTTCGACAAGGTCCACCCTGTTTTCGACACGCCCGGGAAACCCCGCGCACGGTTCGTCGAGCACGACGGTGTGCTTGAGATTCTGCCTGCCGACGGCGGACCGGGCGACGCGTCGATCTGGGTGAGCGGCATCAATCCCTACGCCACCTACATCGCCGATGTCCGCTCGCTGCCGGCGGGCGCCCAACTCCGCATGGAGTTTGGCACGCTCCCGCAACCCGCCGCCAATGACGAGGCCACGGCCCCCGACAAGGTCGAGGTCGTGCTCGACCCGGCGGCGCCCATTTCCCTTTCGGTGCGCGTCGTGCGGGCCGGCAATGTCGTCCGCGCGCACGACTTCCCCGAGGCCCCGCGGCTCGAGGCGCCCTTCGAGCTCTTCGTGCAGCTCTACGGCGAGAGCCTCGGCGTCTTCGCCCGAAAGGATTCCAACGTCCTCTACCTCGGCTCGCTCGAGCCCGACCAGCCGTTCTCCGATGTTCTCGACTTCCGCGTGCGCGACGTCCTCGCCCGCGCGGCCTTCACCCTCGGTGCCACCGTCCCGCCCGGCGACCCCGTCGTCCTCGGCGGCGTGCGCTCCGTGCTCTCCTCCGGCATCGGGCAGGCCGACATCCGCGCCATCTCCTATGAGGACGGCACGCCGATCATCGAGGACAACCGCCTGTGGTTCACCTTCAGCTGCCGCGGCATCGGCACCGCCACCGCCAGCCAGGGCGTGATGAGCATCGACCCCTCCGTGTTCGACCCGCGATTCGAGGGCGTCATCGTCTTTGACCGCGGCGACGGCCTCCTGCGCAACGACTACGCCTCGCACCTCCTCTACGACCGCACCGCGAAGGAATGGCGCGCCGTCTCCGCCTGCTTCTCCGGCGGCGGCCGCGGCCCCACCGGCATCGCCATTTCCCGCTCCCAGCGCGACCCGCGCCGCGGCTTCTTCGTGATGCCCTCCATGCGGATGCCCCAGGAAAACCTCCCCGTCCAGTGCGAGGACCCCTCGCTGCTCTGGGACGAAAAGGAACGCAAATGGCGCCTCCTCGTCTCCGCCTTCACCGACGCCGGCTTCCGCACCGTCCTCTTCGAATCGCCCAACTGGAGCGGCCCCTTCAAGGAGATCGCCCGCAACCCCGACCTCAACTCCACCGGCACCCAGATCGTGCAGATCGGCTCGAAACGCTACGTCTTCTCCGGCTGCGACCGCATCCCCGGCCGCGACACCGGCGGCGTCATCGCCCTCAGCTACCCCGACCTCAAATACCTCGGCCCCATGCACTACGACCTCGGCCCCGAAGCATTCGGCGGCCGCGTCTGGCCAAACATCCTGCGCCTGCCCGCCGGTTACCCCACGCGCTACATGTCCATCCCCATGGACCGCATGAACATGCCCGACATCCGCACGCAAAACTGGAGCTACGGCGCCCTCTACCTCTTCCAGGCGGATTCCTGAGCTGCCGGGAGCCACACCCTAAACGCAGAGGATTTTCCGGACCCCCGTGTCCCCCAGCCTGCGTCGCGCGTTTTTCGCCTCGACCGGCGGGAATCCCTTCCTACGTTGGAAGGCTTGCTGACGATCCGAAAACTCAAGAAGACCCTGGGCGGCCGCACCCTCCTCGAGGACGCCGCCATGCAGATCAATTACGGCGAGCGCGTGGCTCTCGTCGGCCCGAACGGCGCGGGAAAATCCACGTTGTTCTCGATGATCCTCAAACGTGAGGAACCCGACTCCGGGGTCATTGAGCGCGACGAATGGACGATGATCGGATACCTCCCTCAGGAGGCCGAGGCCGTCGGCGAGGAAACCGTGCTTGAAATTGCAACCGGCCGCGCGGGCGAGCTGGCGGCACTCGAGGAAACGCTGCGCACACTCGAGGCCGCGGGGGATGTCTCCAGCGCCGAGTATCAGGAGGCGACCAACAAACATACCGCACTCAGCGATCCCAAGGTCGAGGCCCGTGCGAAGCGGATACTGGCCGGGCTCGGTTACAAGGAATCGGAATTCGATCGCAAGGCGAAGGAACTCAGCGGCGGCTGGGTGATGCGCGCCCATCTCGCGCGGTTGCTCGTGATGGAGCCAGACCTTCTCCTCCTCGACGAGCCGACGAACCACCTCGACCTCCTTTCCCTCCTCTGGCTCCAGAACTATCTGAAGACCTACTCCGGCGCGCTCCTCCTCATCTCGCACGACCGGCAGTTTATGGATGAACTCGTCGAGACGGTTTACGAGATCGCCGATCAGAAGCTCATTTCCTACACCGGCAACTACGCCGCCTACCTCGGGCAACGCGAGGCCCGCTACGAGCAGCAGCTTGCCGCCTGGAAGAACCAGCAGAAGGAAATCGCCGCATTGCAGGAGTTCGCGGATCGATTCCGCCAGGTGGCATCGAAGGCCGCGCAGGCTCAGAGCAAGCTCAAGCAGATCGAGCGGATGGAACTCATCGAAAAGCCGACGCCGCCGAAGAAGCCGTTCCGCTTCCAGATCCCGCAGCCGCCTCGCAGCGGACAGCGCGTCATCTCGCTCGAAGGCATTCACATGGCCTACGGCGAGAAGAAGGTCTACGAGGGCCTCGATCTCACCATCGAGCGCGGCGAACGCACCGTCCTCGTCGGACCGAACGGCGCGGGCAAGTCCACGCTGCTCAAGATCCTCGCCGGCGTCGTGGAATTTCAAAAAGGCACCCGCAACGAAGGCCACAACGCGAAGATCGGTTACTTCAGCCAGCACCGCGCGGCGACGCTCGATCCTTCAAAGACGATTCTCGAGGAGGTCCTCGCCAGCAACGGCGAACTCCGGGAGAACGAAGCCCGCGGCATCCTCGGTTCGTTTCTCTTCCGCAAGGACGACATCTACAAGAAAACCGGCGTGCTCAGCGGCGGGGAAAAAACCCGTCTGAATCTCATCAAATTTCTCGTCGATCCGCCCAACCTCCTCCTGATGGACGAGCCGACGACCCACCTCGACATTCACACCGTCGAGTCACTCATCCTTGCGCTCGAGGCCTACGAGGGCACGCTGGTCTTCATCAGCCACGACGTGCATTTCATCCGCAAGCTCGCGACCAAGGTGCTTCACGTGAACGCCGGAAAAGTCACGCCCTACCCGGGCGGCTACGATTACTTCCTTGAGAAGACCGACGCGCTCAACGATGCCCGCGCCGCTGTCACGGCCGGTTAAACTGCCCCGGCACACCATGCCATCCGAGACCAAGCAGCGCATCGTCGCCCTGATTCTCGAAAAGCTCCGCGAGGAATTCGACGCCCGGCTTGCCGCCTCACGGCAGACACGCGCGGAGGGGAACGACGAGGAAAGCAAGGCGGAGGGGAAATACGACACCCGCTCCATTGAGGAAAACTACCTCGCCGACGGGCTGGCACAGCAGGCGCAGGCCGCCGCACTGGCCGCCGCGGAATTCGAGAAGGTCCCCCTCGAGGATCTTCCTCCCGGGTCCCCCGCCGATGTCGGCGCACTGGTCGAGATCGAGTTTCCAGACGGCGTGGAGTGGTTCTTCATCGGTCCGGCGGGAGGCGGAACGGAAATCACGCTCGACGGCCGGACGATCACCGTGGTCACGCCGGAGTCCCCGCTCGGCGCAAAGATTCTCGACCGTCGCGCCGGCGCCGACATTCCCGGATTGAAACTTCGGAGCGTGACCTGATGGCTCCGCATCGTTCTTCCGCCTTCGCGGATTTCCCGCTTCAATCATCCCCGGCCCGCACATGAAGACGATCATTTCCCAAATCCTCTCATCGGTGGATAAATCTGCGGGCCATCGGAATGTCCTTCTACTCGGCCGTTTCCTCGCGCTGCTCTGCGTGATGATCGCCGTCTACACGGCGCTGTTTCACATCATCATGCTCCACGAGAACCAGCGGCACTCGTGGCTCACGGGCCTCTACTGGACGCTCACCGTGATGAGCACGCTCGGTTTCGGTGACATCACGTTCACGACCGACATGGGGCGGTTCTTCTCCATCATCGTGATGGTGTCGGGAATGATCTTCCTGCTCGTGCTTCTCCCGTTCACGTTCATCCAGTTCTTCTACGCGCCATGGATGGAGGCGCAGAACGAAGCACGCGCGCCGCGCAAACTCCCCGAGTCGATGTCGGGTCATGTGTTGCTGACCAATGACGATCCCGTCTCCGGCTCGCTCATCCGCAAACTCGACAGCTACCGCATTCCCTACGCGATGATCGTCAACGACCTCCCCGAGGCTCTGCGACTCCACGATCTCGGGATCAACGTCATGCTGGGCGAACTCGACCGTCCCGAGACCTACCATCTTGCCCGGGTCGAACAGGCCGCCCTCGTTGCCTGCACGGGCAACGATTTCGCGAATACGAACATCGCATTCACCGTTCGCGAACTCGCAAAGAACGTCCCCATCATCGCCACCGCCAACTCCGAGGAGTCCGTCGAAATCCTCCAGTTTGCCGGCAGCACGAGCGTGCTGCGCCTCCCCGAAATGATGGGACAGGCTCTCGCGCGCCGCATCATCGGCGTCGACGCAACGGCGCACGTCATCGGCAGTTTCAAGGACGTCGAGATCGCCGAGGCCACCGCTGCAGGCACCCCTCTCGTGGGCCGGACTCTTGCCCAGTCGAAACTGCGGGAGACGATCGGCGTCAACGTGCTCGGTCTCTGGAAACGCGGCCGCATCGAAATCGCGACCGCCCAGACGAAGATCGACGATCATTCGATTCTCCTCCTCGCGGGAACATGCGAGCAGTTCGCGAGATACAACGAGCTTTTCTGCATCTACCACGTCAGCGGCGCGCCGGTTATCATCGTCGGCGGAGGCCGCGTCGGCCGCGAAACCGCTCGAGCCCTCGGAGAACGCGGCATTGATTATCGAATCATCGAAAACCAACCCGGACGCATCCGCGATCCCAAGACCTACATCCTCGGCAGCGCAGCCGATATCGTCACCCTCGAGCGGGCGGGAATTCGCGAGACTCCGGCCGTCGTTATCACGGCGCACGACGACGACCTGAACACCTACCTCACGATCTACATCCGCCGTCTGCGCCCGGATGTGCAGATCATCAGTCGCGCCGTTCACGAGCGCAACGTCGCCACACTGCACCGTGCGGGCGCCGATTTCGTGCTGTCCTACGCGTGGATGGGCGCCAACTCGATGTTCAACTTCCTCCAGCGCGCCGACATTCTCATGCTCGCCGAGGGACTGCATGTCACCGAGACGCGTGTCCCTGCGGCGCTTTCCGGCCGCACGCTCGCGGAGGCCGCGATTCCGCAGGAAACCGGCTGCGGCGTGGTGGCGATCGGCTCCGCCGATGGTCTGCAGATCAATCCGCCCGCGGACAAGCCGCTGCACGCGGGACACCCGCTCATCCTCATCTGCACCCCCGAGGCGGAGCAGAAGTTCATGGCGCGATATCGCGACCATTGATTCCCGGTCGGAACCGGCGCGTTATCTCCAGAGCGCCGCGATCGCAAACCACCCGATCATCACCAGCGCGATCGCAACTTTTCCGACCATTCCGGCGGCGGTCCCCAGAAACGTGCCCACCGAGGATTTGCCGGCGGGAAGGATTCCCCGTCCCCCCAGCAACTCACCAATGAGCGCGCCGACAAGCGGTCCGACGAAGATCCCGACAATCCCGAAAAACAGCCCCGCGACCGCGCCCAGAATTCCGCCTATCGCGCCCCAGCGCGTTGCGCCAAACCATTTTGCGCCCGCGGCGCCGCTCACCAGGTCGAGCACCTGTGCGAGCACAACGAGCCCCAGCAACACGGCCAGCGTGGGCCAGCCGACGGCGCCGACGGTGAAGTGATTCAGCACCGCTCCTCCGAGGATCAGAATCGTTCCCGGAATCAACGGCACGACGGTTCCGAGAAGGCCTGCCAGCATCAAAAGCACGGTCAATCCCCACCACAGCACGTCCATGACGCCACCCTGCCGCAACGCCGACTCCGGGTCGAGCGCGACAATCCCGGTTGACAAATCCCCCGCAAAAGCGAAATAAAACCACCCCTCCGGGCCGTGCTCCACGGCACGAAGAATGGTGGCCGTAGCTCAATGGTAGAGCTCCAGATTGTGGTTCTGGCTGTTGCGGGTTCGAGTCCCGTCGGTCACCCCACCTTCCGTCCGCAACGGAAGGAATTCACGACGGCAATCAGGCCGTTTTGCCACGCAACCGTAAATCGCCCGGAAGCACGGCAGGTCTTTTCTTTCCCGCAAAAGCCATTCACGCTCGTCCCATGCCCGCCGCCAGGAAATCCCAGGCAAATGCCTCCATTCATTTCGTCACCGGCTCCGACGAAGCCGCGGTGAAAAAGGCTGCCGCCGGGCTTGCCGCGGAACTGGCGCCCTCGGACGACCCGTTCGCAATCGAGACGATCGACGGCGCAGTGGCGACCGTGGATGAGGCCGCAGCACGGGTAAAGGCCACGATCGAGGCGTTGCTCACGGTGCCGTTCTTCGGCGGAGGCAAGCTCGTCTGGCTGAAGAGCGCGACCTTTCTTGCCGACTCCGTTACGGGCCGTTCCGAAACGGTGCAGAATGCCGTCGAGGAACTGCTTGCCCTTTTGTCGAAGGGCCTCCCGGATGGAATCGTCTTCCTCCTCAGCGCCATCGAGCCCGACAAACGCCGCTCCGCCTACAAGACGCTCGGCAAGATCGCGACCGTTCATCTGCATGACAAACCGGACTTCGGCTGGAATGCGACCGAAGCCGATATTGTCGACTGGGTCGCCGAACGCGCCGCGGCCGCCGGTCTCTCGCTCACCGAGGAAGCCGCCGCTGTTCTCGCGGCACGGGTTGGCGCGGAAACCCGCCAGCTCGACAGCGAAATCCAGAAACTCCAGCTCGCAGCCGACGATGGCGCAACCGTCGAAGTCGACACCGTCCGCGAACTCGTTCCATCGACGCGGGCGGGCGGCATTTTTGACCTCGGCAACGCCCTCGCGAAGCGGGACCTCCCGCTTTGCCTGCGCACGCTGGACCAGCTGTTCCGCCAGGGGGAACGCGGAGTCGGCATTCTCCTGGCGGCCATTGTGCCGACCGTCCGGAATCTGCTCGTCGTGAAGGACCTGATGGTGACGCACAAGATTTCGCCGCCGACGAAGCCGCAGTTTTTCTCGGCGGCTTTGAATCGTCTCCCCGAGTCTGCAATCGCACATCTTCCCCGCAAGAAGGACGGCTCCCTGAACACCTACCCGCTGGGAATCGCGGCGACGAACAGCGCGCGATACGCCCTTCCGGAACTCCAGGAAGGTTTTGCCGCGTGCGCCCGCGCCAACCGGGATCTCGTCACCACGCAGCTTGCAGAGGACATCGTCCTCTCCCGGCTGCTCGTCCAGATCGCCGGACGTCGCAGCTGAACGTTGCTCCTCCCTCGAACGCAAAAAAGCCCGCCCCGTTTCCAGGGCGGGCTCTCGCGCAAAAACCGGAGGAATCAATCGTCCGCCTTCTCGGCGGCACGCGCTGCCTCGGCCGCAGCTTCGGCCTGACGACGTTCCGCTTCGGCACGTCGCGCCTTCATTTCCGCCTCCGCACGGCTCTCCTCGCTGGTCGACGCCGCCTTGGTCGCCGTGGTGACGGAGGTGTCGGGAAGTTTCGCCTTGGAAACGTTCGGATTGCCATCGGCGTCCGCGCCCGTCCCCGCCCCGGTATTCGACGCCGATCCGCGGCCGGTTCCGACTCCCACATTGGGATGCACCTTCGCATCGTCGGTTTGCACGTCCGGTGTCGTGACCCGATGAGTCTCCACCGCCGTTCCCGAGCCTGTGTTCGACGCCTTGCCATGTCCGGTGCCAACTCCGACATTGGGATGCGGAACCGGTTCATCGTCCGCATGCGCGGTCACGGCAAACATTCCGAGAGCAAGCGCTGCGGCGATCTTTGGAAGAAGAGTAGTCTTTTTCATAGCGGGAGAAGATCGGATGCCACTCCCGCCTCGGCGTCGGAGGACGCACCCGCCGGCCTGTCGGTGTTTTCCCCCAGTTGAAAATCCAGAGGGCATCAACCTGCGCGGCGGTCGCGCTGCCGCTATTCCGCCACGCGCCGATAGGGCCACTGTTGTTCAGTGTCGGCTGGAAACCGGATCGCGTCTGCGAGCATGCGCCGCAAGGAGCTGCGGAGTTCGCTTTTCTTTTTGCGCTTTGCAAAACCGAGGGCACGGAGAGCCTCCGACTGACGGGGGAGTTTGCTGAAGTTCATGGAGTGACTGATTCGGAGAAAATTTCCTTACGTGCAGATTGCCACTCTGCAAATCGGGAGGCGCCATGAGCTGCCCGTCGGGTGATTTCCTGAGTCTCGCGGCTGTTCTCCGTCCGTTCCTGACGTCGCATCCCGGCGTTTTCCTGAAGGCACTTTCATCCACCTTCCCCGAAACCTCTGCATGCTGCTCCGATCTGTTTTCGTCGTCGTCGCCGCCGGCTTGCTAATCAGCCCGATTTCCCTCGCCCTCGACCTGTCGAACGCGCTTCCCGCATCACTGCTCACAGAGCGTCCGTCGCATACCGACTCATCCTCCGGAGCGACGGAATTCGATCATGTGGCCCTCGAGTATGCCTCTCGGATCGAGCAGTCGGACAACGGGACCGTCGCAACATTTGACACTCTGCTCGGCATCATTGCGTTCAACTCCGACGAAGTCACGGTGCAGTGGGTGCAGGCTCCCGATCCCGTTCCGGCGTTCGTTCGCATCGGGCGGCAGCACTCGTCGGAAAGTCCGGAGTTGATTCTCGCGTGGTTGACGGAGTCCACCGCCATGAAGCTCGAGCAGGGTTACGAGGAAGTGGCGCGCGAGGAATTCCAGACGGCCTACGGACGGGCGAGTTTCGCGCTGTTGCGCAAGGGCGATCAGTATTTCTCCACCTACGTTCAATCCGAGCGCACGCAAAATGGAAGCGACGCGGTGTATCTCGCCCATTCCTATCACATCGAGTTTGGAATCTGGTCCCGCGCGGGCGCATTCCGCAGGCAGCAGGCGTTGCTGAAACTTGGAGACTAAGCCTCATCCACCCGGTGAAACCGGACGCGCGACGCGGGTGATGTGTCCACGCCGAGAGTATTGGCCAGGTGCGAGAGGGCGAACCGCTTGCGGGACGGCGTCTCGGATGCCACGCAGTCGCGCGGAACGACGATCTGGTAATCCCGCATGTGCGCGTCATTCGCCGTGTAGAGCACACACATGTCCGCCGCGAATCCCGTGATCACCACGCGCCGGACTCCGAGCCGATCTAGAAGAACCTCCAGAGTGGTCGAGTAAAATCCCGAATGCATCGGCTTCAGCACGAAATAATCCTTCTCGTCAGGCCTGAGCAGTTCGACGAGCGGACGCCCGGCGCAATCGTCCTCGAGACAGTGCGCGACCTGCTGGCGAAAATCGGAACGCCACCGGCCGAAGTTGTCGTTCACGTAGATCACCGGCACCGACGCGGCCCGGGCCCGCTTGGCGAGAGCGGCAATGCGACGGGCCGCCGGCAGTGCGGCGCGCAGCAAGGCCCGTCCTCCGGAAAAATCCAGATCGTTGATGGCGTCGATCACGAGCACCGCGTCATGCGAACGTGGAACGTCGGGATCGACCCAATGCACACGACGTTTGCGCGGCGATGCAGATTTCATGAACCGCGCCTCAGGAAGCCGGTTCCATCCGCGTCTTGAACCGGAGGAGATCTTCCTCGAGTTGCTGTTCCGGTGATGCGCCGAGGAGGCCCGAAATCCACGCCCCTGCGCGCCCGGCCGGCGGCAGGTATTCGAGGGCGACCTTCACCCGTGTCGCACCTTCATCCGCGGGTTCAAACCACACCGAGCCTGCGTTGCGAACATCGGCTCCCGGCAGCGACTGCCACGCGATGAGCTCGTCCGGATGATCGTTGATAATCTCGGCCTCCCAGCTCACCTCGCGCCCGTGCGGACCGGTAACCGACCAGTGCGAGCGGTCTCCCTGCACGACCACGGACTTTACGTGCGGCATAACCTGCGGGAGGTTCGTGAGATCCCGCCAGAAGGCGTAGAGATCCGTCGGCGAGCGGCGAATCTCCACGGATCGCTCGATGCGGATTCCGGCGCTTCCTGGCACCCCTCTGCCATCGTCGCATGCCGTATCGACGCCGAGCGCCCGATATGCGCCGCAGCGTCCCGTCGCCCCGCGGAGCAGTAGCATTCCTCCCGCCAACGCGAGCAAAGCCCCGCCGAGATCACGCCGCGCCACGCCCGCGCTGACAAGTGCCGATCCAGCCGCGGCGGAAACAATCCGCTCAACGCGGCCGACATTGATGGGATTGTCCGTGGAGAGCGAGAACTCGCGAAAAAAGGGAGCGACAGAATCGAGCATGGCTGAAAATGGTTTCAATCCCATCGCACGCATCGACTCCTGTGGATGCCCCGGGGCATCCGATCGCTCTCCCCCGCGCGAACTTCCTCGCACGTTTGATCGCTATGAGCAGGGCAATCTGGAAAGGCGCCATCACCTTCGGCCTCGTCAACATCCCGGTCGGTCTCTATCCGGCCATCCGCCGCGAAGAGTTGAAATTCCGGCTCCTGCGCGGCTCGGATCTCAGTCCGGTGAACTACAAGCGCGTCGCCGAAGCCGATGGAAAGGAGGTTCCGTGGGATCAGATCGTGAAGGGCTACGAATACGAGAAGGGGAAATTCGTGGTGCTGAAGGATGAGGACTTCGCCCGCGTGGACATCGAAGCGACGCAGACGGTGGACATTCTCAACTTCGTGAAGATCGACGAAGTGAACCCGGTTCTTTTCTACAAGCCCTACTACATGGAAGCGGCCAAAGGCGGCGACCGCGCCTACGTTCTGCTTCGCGAAGCACTCGAGACGAGTGGAAAGATCGCCATCGCGAAGGTCGTCATCCGCACCCGACAGCATCTTGCCGCCGTGAAGCCGCAAAAGGACGGGCTCATGCTCGAACTGATGCACTTTCCCGACGAGATCCTCGACGTGTCGGAATTCAAAACTCCCAACGTGAAAGGTCCCGGGAAACCCGAGCTGAAAATGGCTCTCCAACTCATCGAGAGCATGACGGAGCCCTGGAAGCCCGAGCAATACACCGACGAATACCGCGATGCGCTGGCGAAGGTCATCGAAGCGAAGATCGAAAAGGGCGGCGCCCCGGCACCCAGGACCGCGAAACACCGCGCGCCGGCGAACGTCATCGACCTCGTTTCCGTGCTGCAAAAGAGCATTGCCGAGACCTCCGGATCATCGGGCTCGAAGAAATCCGCTCGTCGCAAGCCGGCTGCGAAACGCGCTGCGGCCAAGAAAAAGACGACACGCAGGAAGGCTGCGTAGCAGGCCATGTCGCTGCGCGAATACAAGCGAAAGCGCGACTTCACGAAGACCGCGGAACCGCCTCCCAGGCGGGCGAAATCAAGCGGGCGACGCTTCGTGATTCAGAAACACGCGGCGAGCCGGCTGCATTACGATTTTCGACTGGAACTCGGAGGCACCCTGAAATCATGGGCGGTTCCGAAAGGCGTCCCCTGCTCCCACGGCGAGCGACGACTCGCCGTGCAGGTGGAGGATCATCCGGTGTCCTACATCGATTTTGAAGGCTCGATTCCTGCGGGCGAATATGGCGGCGGCACGGTGATGGTGTGGGACGCCGGAACGTGGGAACCTTCAACCCGAGCGCCCGCAAAAGACCTCGCCGCGGGCAAACTTCACTTCTCGCTGCACGGCAAAAAACTCGATGGCGCATGGCATCTCGTCCGGCTGCGTGACAGCGAAGAGTGGCTGCTGATCCGCAGCGGCGAGGATATGAAGCCCGTCTCGAAGAAGGCGGACGACACTTCCGTTCTATCCGGAAAGTCGATGAAACAGCTTGCGAGCGGCGAACGGGTCTGGAGTTCGCGGCAAAGCGCGAGGCGAAAAAAAAGCACCGCGCCGCTTCCTGCTTTTCAGGAACCGATGAAAGCGAAACTCGCAGCCCGCCCTCCAAGCGGAGAGTGGCTCTACGAGATCAAGTTCGATGGATTCCGCGCACTCGCGTTGATCGGCGGCGGAGAGGCGATGTTGATGTCACGAAACGAGAAACCGCTTGGCGCAAAGTTTCCCGAGGTGCTCGACGCTGTGACGAAGCTCGGACTCGAAGATTCCATTCTCGACGGCGAGATTGTCGCGCTTGATCCGGATGGCCGCTCGTCGTTTCAGCTTCTGCAGGCCTACGACATCGGCGAAGAAAAACCTCCGATCTGCTTTTACGTCTTCGACGCGCCCCGGCTCGCGGGAAAGGACCTTCGTGACCTCCCGCTCCTCGAACGAAAGGCACATCTCGAGCGGGCGCTGAAATCCGCGCGGGATCCGGTTCGCTTCTCGGGAGCGCTCGGCAGCAATGCCACGGTGCTGCTTGAACGCGTGAAGAAGCTTGGTCTGGAGGGCGTGATCGGCAAGCGCGCCGATTCCACCTACGAATCCGGCCGTCGAAGCGGCGCCTGGATCAAACTCAAACTCGTGCAGGAGCAGGAATTCGTGATCGGCGGCTTCACCAATCCGGATGGCACGCGCAAGCACTTCGGCGCGCTCATCGTCGGCGTCTATCGGGAGGGCGATCTCGAGTTCGTGGGAAAGGTCGGATCGGGCTTCAACCACGCGATGCTTCGCAATCTGCACGGGAAAATGCAGAAGCTCGCGCAGCCGGAATGTCCCTTCACCAATCTCCCCCAACCCCGCTCCTCCCGCTATGGACAGGCAATCACGAAATCCGAAATGCGCCGCTGTCACTGGATCGCACCAGATCTCGTGTGCCAGGTGAAATTCTCGGAGTGGACCCGTGACAATCACCTCCGCCAGCCGGTGTTTCTCGGCCTGCGAGAGGACAAGGACGCCCGCGAAGTCATTCGCGAAATTGCCGCACGCTGATGCCGAAGTCCGCCACACTCGATGTCGCAGGCCGCAAGGTGCCCGTTTCCAACCTCGACAAGGTTTTGTATCCCAAGGCGGGATTCACGAAGGGGCAGGTCATCGACTACTACATCCGCATCTCCCCCTGGCTTCTCCCTCATCTTGCCGCGCGGCCGATCACGTTGAAGCGGTATCCCGACGGCGTGGAGGGCTTTTTCTTCTACGAAAAAAAATGCCCGTCCCATCGTCCGGAGTGGGTCGAGACAACCGCTGTTCCGAAGAAGAACGGCGACGAGATTCAATACTGCGTGGTGGGCGATCTTCCCGCACTGGTGTGGGCGGCGAACCTCGCCGATCTCGAGCTTCACACGTTTCTGCACAAGGCTCCACGGATCGAACGTCCGACCTCCATCGCATTCGATCTCGATCCCGGTCCGCCCGCGGACATTCTGCATTGCTGCAAGGTCGGCCTGTTGTTGCGCGACCTCTTCTCAGCACTCGGACTCGAAAGCTTCGCGAAAACCTCCGGATCGAAGGGCCTTCAGGTTTATGTTCCGCTGAACACACCGGTCACCTACGAGAAGACGAAACCCTTCGCTCACGCCGTGGCCGAGCTGCTGGAGCGTCAGGCTCCCAAGATGGTCGTCTCGCGAATGCAGAAGGCACTGCGCAAGGGACGCGTGCTCGTGGACTGGAGCCAGAACGACGACAAGAAGACAACCGTGAACGTCTATTCGCTTCGCGCGAAGGAGCAGCCGACGGTTTCGACCCCTGTGATGTGGGAGGAAGTTGAGGAGGCCGTCAAACGACGAAAGCGCCTGTCGTTCGTTGCGGATGATGTTCTGCAGCGCACGGAGAAGCTTGGAGACCTCTTCACTCCAGTGCTCGAACGAAAGCAGAAGCTGCCCCCAATCTCCGCGCTGCCGTAGGGTCGCATGGGCGGCCGGCGGGCGAACGGCTTGCGATCCTCAACGCAGAACCATGAGCCCCACGAAGAGCCACCGGCTGGAAGTCGGCGAGGACCCCGTGTTTCAGGAGTTTTCCTGGAAGGCGCAGCGGATCGGTTTCATGGTGATGCTCCTCTTCGTCGCTGCGGCCGTGCTGGGGCTGTTCGGAGCCGGTGGTCCGCTGGCGGAGAGCGTGGTGCGCGCCAACGGACTCGAAGTAAACTACGAGCGGTTCGTGCGATTCGACACCGGCACGACCATCGAAATTTCCCTCCCGACGAAAGCCGGCGACTCCATCTCCGTCGAGATTGGCCGAAGCTTCGCAGATGCCGTGCGGATCGATCGGATCGTTCCTCCGCCTCACTCCATCTCCGCGAACCCGAAGTCGCATGTGTATGCATTCGCTCCGGCGTCCGACTCCCCGTCCATCGTGACCATCGCATATGCGCCCTCCCGCGTTGGCCAGCTCGATGGCGCGATCCGCGTGAACGGTCACACGGTTTCATTTCGCCAATTCGCCTATCCGTGACCTATGGAATCCGTCCTCCGCGGCCTTGCTGTTTACGCGTTTTTGATGCTCGTATTTCGCATCAGCGGCAAACGCTCGTTGGGCGAGATCACCACGTTCGATTTCGTCGTCCTGCTCATTGTCGCGGAGACCACCCAGCAGGCTCTGCTGGGCGAGGACTAGAAGCTATCTCAAAATATAGCTGAGTGGAAATGGCATGCTAGGTGCTGCATGTGTGACATGCAACTAGCTGATGAACAGTGGGATAGAGTCAGAGGAANCTTTCCGGAGGAGAACATTCCTGACGGCAGACCGGGAAGGAAGCCGGTGGCGACAAGGCGAGTTCTTGAGGCAGTGCTGTGGATA
>Ga0065721_10003927_pt1 | contig 80650 bp, 73 predicted proteins | sample Mesricmetagenome_FD_59108 | JGI IMG/M metagenome (GOLD analysis project Ga0065721, IMG submission 59108) | Mesophilic microbial community from rice straw/compost enrichment Sample: eDNA_1 v2 (version 2) | ecosystem: Engineered > Solid waste > Grass > Composting > Bioreactor | place: USA: Davis...
TGCCAACGATTTCCAGTTCTTCGCCAACCTTGACGATACCACGCTCAACGCGGCCCGTGGCAACCGTGCCGCGGCCGGAGATCGAGAACACGTCTTCAACCGGCATCAGGAACGGCTGGTCGATCGGACGCTCNGGCGTCGGGATGTAGCTGTCAACAGCTTCCATCAGTTCGCGGATNGCGTCTTCGCCGATCTTCTTGTCGGAATCTTCAAGAGCAGCAAGTGCCGAACCCTTGATGATCGGAATGTCGTCGCCCGGGAAGTCGTAGGACGACAGAAGTTCGCGAACTTCCAGCTCGACGAGNTCGAGAAGCTCGGCGTCGTCAACCTGGTCAACCTTGTTCAGGAACACGACGATGGCCGGAACGCCAACCTGGCGAGCNAGCAGGATGTGCTCGCGGGTCTGCGGCATCGGGCCGTCAGCAGCCGAGCAAACCAGGATCGCNCCGTCCATCTGTGCGGCACCNGTGATCATGTTCTTCACATAGTCAGCGTGGCCGGGGCAGTCGACGTGCGCATAGTGGCGGTTGGCCGTCTCGTACTCAACGTGCGCCGTCGAGATGGTGATGCCACGTGCCTTTTCTTCCGGCGCAGCATCAATCTGGTCATAGGCCTTGAACTCGCCGAAGTACTTCGTGATCGCCGCCGTCAGCGACGTCTTGCCATGGTCAACGTGACCAATCGTGCCAATGTTGACGTGCGGCTTATTGCGCTCAAACTTGCTCTTTGCCATTGAATGCTTCCTGTGAACATAAGAGGTGAACCCGGCTGCCGGGTTTGGTGTCGCCGTTTAAGGCTTTCCACCAGAATGCGCAAGACATAATTACGACCTGCGCCGGGACAAGGGCCGGGCGCAAGAGAGCTTGCGAATGACGCCCAAATCCAGCGTCTTTGCAGCGATGATCAGACGCCGCACTAAAGCATCCGACGGATGATCTGCCTCAGGTCTGCGTGATGATTTNGAGCGGGTAGCGGGAATCGAACCCGCGTATTCAGCTTGGAAGGCTGCTGCTCTACCATTGAGCTATACCCGCGGGGTATGGTCCGATCATGAGACGAATGGTGGAGAGAGTTGGATTTGAACCAACGTAGGCTGAGCCAACGGATTTACAGTCCGTCCCCTTTAACCACTCGGGCATCTCTCCAGTTTCGTCCGGATCGTTCGACCAAGTTTGTCAGACTGTTTGGCTGGGCGCCTCTCGGTCTGCGCCGCGTATATGACCGCCTCGTTTCGGTCTGTCAACACGACTTCTGAGCAAAAATTGCGAAAATAAACATGAGCCGATCCGAAGGCCTTTGTTTGCAGGGTCTATGCCTGAGGCCGGCCCGTGGCTATATAGCCTCATGAGCAAGGACAACACTAAAGACCGATCGAACCGCGATACGCATTACGCAACTTTGCGCCGCCAAGTGCGCGATGCAAAGCGTGAGCGTGGCGAGATTCCCACCCCGCCCCACAAGAAGCCGAAGTCGAACAAGGACTGGAAGCCGCCGCAGTTGCAGCCCGAACAGGTTCTCCTCTACGGACTGCACACGGTGCGCGCCGCGCTCGACAACCCGGAACGGAAGCTCATCAAGCTGTCCATCACCCAGAACGCATTCGCCCGGCTTGATATCGGCGAAGCGGAAACCCTTCCCTATCCCGTCGAATTCGTATCACCGCAGGACATCGACAAGGTGCTCGGCCCCGAAGCGATCCATCAGGGTGTCATGCTCGAGACGAGGCCCCTGCCCGTGCGCCGTCTCGAAGCCCTGAAGGAAAGCCCGCTTCTTCTTGTGCTCGACCAGGTCACGGACCCGCATAATGTCGGCGCCATCATGCGTTCGGCCGTCGCCTTCGGCGCTGGCGCCGTTATCACCACCCAGAGACATAGCCCGACGGAATCGGGTGTGCTGGCGAAATCCGCGTCGGGTGCGCTGGAACTCATCCCTTATATCCAGATCACCAATCTTGCGGATGCGCTCGGTGAACTGCACCAGCTCGGCTTCCAGACCATCGGGCTTGATTCCGAAGGACCTGCCGTTCTGGAAGAAACCTTCAGTGGTGACCGGATCGCCCTCGTGCTTGGGTCCGAAGGCAAGGGCCTGCGACAGAAGACCCGCGAAACGGTGAGTGCGCTCGCACGGCTCGACATGCCAGGCGAGATCAAGTCCCTCAACGTGTCGAATGCCGCAGCCGTCTCGCTTTATGCAAGCCGCCAACATCTGGCGCGCACAGGATCGGGCAAGGCCGGCTGATGCAATCGCTGGCTGCCACCTTCGAGACTGCGGCACTTCTTGCCGGGCACGCCATCATGCGTGTCCGTGACGCAGGCACCGAGACTCACTACAAGGCGGATTGCTCGCCGGTGACGGAGGCCGACGAGCAGGCCGAGGCGATCATTCTTGCCGAACTCGCCATGCACTGCCCCGGCATTCCGGTCGTGGCGGAAGAATCAGTTGCGGCCGGAAACACGCCGCAGATCCGCGGCTCCGCCTTCATCCTTGTCGACCCGCTCGACGGCACCAAGGAATTCATCAGCGGCTCGACAGACTTCACCGTCAACATCGCCTTGATCGAAGACGGCGTACCGACGCTCGGCGTGGTTTATGCGCCGGCGCTCAAGGTTGCCTATCTCGGCGGCGATAACCTGGTGGAAAAGCTCATCATCGGTGATGCTTACGTCGTCGTTGAGCGCCAGCGCGTCTCGGCTCGGCCGGTGCCGGAACATCCGATCGTTGTCGCCAGCCGCTCGCACAATACGCCTGAGACGGACGCCTTCATCCGCACCTCCGGCGCATCGGAGATTCGATCCATCGGTTCCTCCTTGAAATTCTGCCTACTCGCAGAGGGTACGGCTGACCTGTATCCCCGCTTCGGACGCACCATGGAATGGGACACCGCAGCCGGCGACGCGGTACTGCGGGCCGCAGGTGGCATCACGCTGGATGTCGAAGGGGCGCCGCTTCGCTACGGAAAGACGGGCCAGACCGGCCTTGTCGATTTCGCCAACCCGGATTTCATAGCCTGGGGTCTTCGCGAAGCCACACGCCCTACTTGAGGTAACCTTGTTTCGCACTAGCTGGTGGGACGCGTTGCAATAACCTTCCGATGCGGTAGGAAATGCACATTTGGGTCGTAGCGGCGGGCTGATCGCCATATTGAGGATGACGCATGCGTATTGTGATGGTTGGGTCGGGCTATGTTGGCCTGGTATCGGGTGCCTGCTTTGCTGATTTCGGGCACGACGTGGTCTGCGTCGACAAGGCGGTCGAAAAGATCGAGGCGCTGAAGCAGGGCATCATGCCGATCTATGAGCCGGGTCTCGATGCTCTGGTCGAATCGAATGTGAAGGCCGGCCGCCTCTCCTTCACCACGGATCTGAAACCCGCCGTTGCCGATGCCGACGTCGTCTTTATCGCGGTCGGCACGCCGTCGCGCCGTGGTGATGGCCATGCCGACCTCGGTTATGTGCATGCCGCCGCACGCGAGATCGCCGAGGCGATGACCGGCTTTACCGTCGTCGTTACCAAGTCCACCGTACCGGTCGGCACCGGCGACGAGGTGGAACGCATCATCCGCGAAACCAATCCGGGTGCCGATTTCGCCGTTGTCTCCAACCCGGAATTCCTGCGCGAAGGTGCGGCAATCGAGGACTTCAAGCGTCCGGACCGAATCGTCGTCGGCCTTTCGGACGAGCGGGCGCGCGATGTGATGACGGAGGTCTACCGGCCGCTTTACCTCAACCAGTCGCCGCTCCTGTTTACCTCGCGCCGCACCTCCGAACTGATCAAGTATGCCGCGAACGGCTTCCTCGCCATGAAGATCACCTTCATCAACGAGATCGCCGATCTTTGCGAGAAGGTTGGCGCCGACGTGCAGGATGTTTCGCGCGGGATCGGGCTTGATGGCCGCATCGGCTCCAAGTTCCTGCATGCCGGCCCCGGTTACGGCGGCTCCTGCTTCCCGAAGGACACGCTGGCGCTTGCCAAGACCGCGCAGGATTTCGATGCACCGGTGCGCCTCATCGAAACGACCATCGCCATCAACGACAGCCGCAAGCGCGCCATGGGCCGCAAGGTCATTGCCGCCGCCGGCGGCGACGTGCGCGGCAAGAAGGTTGCGCTGCTGGGCCTCACCTTCAAGCCGAACACCGACGACATGCGTGACAGCCCGTCGATTGCGGTCGTCCAGACCCTGAAGGATGCCGGCGCCATCGTCTCCGGTTATGATCCGGAAGGCATGGAGAACGCTAGGCAGATGATGGAGATCGACTTTGCGAGTGGTCCTTACCAGGCCGCCGAAGGTGCCGATGTCGCGGTTCTCGTCACCGAATGGAATGAGTTCCGCGCGCTCGACCTGAAGCGCCTGAAGTCGGTGATGAAATCGCCGATCCTCGTTGACCTGCGCAACGTCTACCGCCCGCACGAGGTCGAGGCGCAGGGGTTCGCCTATACCGGCGTCGGCAAGGCCTGAGCCACGACGAAACGCGCGGCTCGCGGCTACGTGCCGCGGGCGCGCTAGCGGGCCCGTCCACCCAAAAACAAAAAGCCCCGCCGGGTGGCAGGGCAAGTTGGGAAAACCGCAGCATATTGCGGCAGTCGAACTGTGCACAGGATCTGGCGCCGAACGAAGCCCAGAAGCCGCGATTCCGGTACGCTTGATCAAAGATTGCGGGGCGGCCGTGAACACCCTGGCACTGTTGTCGGATTGTCTGAGGAAAGAAGTGGTGCCCCCGGCAGGGTTCGAACCCGCGACCCCCTGATTACAAATCAGGTGCTCTACCAACTGAGCTACAAGGGCACTTGTAGCGGCGGAGTTAAGCGGTTTCGCCCGCTCTGTAAAGAGCAAATCTGAGAACGAGAGTTCAAATGCCGGATCGTTTCAGGCGTACGCAAATGCCGCGACTGCGCTTGTGCAAGGGCTTGGTTCTCGGGTACCTAAAGTCGGGCAAGCTCGCCGCACGGCGAAGCGAAGTCCAAGGTTCCAGCCTATGCCCTGCGGGCAGCATCCAAAGGCCTGATCAATGTCCCGTCAGTCGCAAACGCTCTCCTTCATCGCCTCGACTGCCCCTGAGGCGCAGATGGCCCTGGAAGAACTGGTGCGGCTTTACGGCAATGTCCCGCCGGCCGATGCCAATATCCTGGTGGCGCTTGGCGGCGACGGCTTCATGCTGCAGACGCTGCACGAGACGATCAACACCGACAAATGCGTCTACGGCATGAACTGCGGCTCGGTCGGCTTCCTGATGAACGACTACCGGGCAGATGGTCTTCACGAGCGCATTGCGCATGCGGTGGAAAACGAATTCCACCCGCTGAAGATGACGACCACGAACGAGGACGGCTCCACCTCCACCGCGCTCGCCATCAACGAAGTCTACTTGTTCCGCCAATCCTACCAAGCGGCGAAGCTGCGGGTGGTGATCGACGGGCATACGCGGCTCGAGGAACTGATCTGCGACGGGTTGATGATTGCAACACCCGCCGGCTCGACCGCCTACAACCTCTCGGCTCATGGGCCGATCCTGCCGCTTGAAGCGCCATTGCTCGCCATGACGCCGGTCTCGGCCTTCCGGCCCAGGCGGTGGCGTGGTGCCCTGCTTCCGAATCATGTCTGCGTTGATCTGGAGATCCTGGAGCCGGAAAAGCGGCCGGTGAACGCCGTTGCCGACAATGCAGAAGTGAAATCGGTGCTGCATGTGCGCGTGGCTCAGTGCACGGACGTGACGGCGCGTCTTCTATCCGACCCCGACCATTCCTGGTCGGATCGCATCCTTGCCGAGCAGTTCAGCAACTAGCACAAACGAAAAAAAGGCCGGATGCGTGATCCGGCCCTTCTCTTATCCTTAGACCTTAATCAGTCGACATCCGCGACATCCACGTCGGGCTTGCCGCTGATGCGGTGCGCCAGCGCAGCCTCCATGAACTCGTTGAGGTCGCCATCCAGAACGTCATCCGGTGCCGTGCTCGACACGCCGGTGCGCAGGTCCTTCACCAACTGGTATGGCTGCAGGACATAGGAGCGGATCTGGTGGCCCCAGCCGATATCGGTCTTCGATGCCGCTTCGGCATTCGCCGCATCTTCGCGCTTCTTCAGCTCGGCTTCATACAGGCGGGCACGCAGCATTTCCCAGGCCTTGGCCCGGTTCTTGTGCTGCGAACGCTCCTGCTGGCACGCAACCACGATGCCCGTCGGAATGTGCGTGATGCGCACCGCCGAGTCGGTCGTGTTGACGTGCTGTCCGCCTGCGCCCGAAGACCGGTAGGTATCGATACGGCAGTCGCTCTCGTTGACGTCGATGTTGATCGATTCGTCGACAACCGGGTAGACCCAGATCGACGAGAAGGACGTGTGGCGGCGAGCATTGCTGTCATACGGCGAGATGCGCACGAGGCGGTGCACGCCCGATTCGGTTTTCAGCCAGCCATAGGCATTGTGGCCCTTGACCAGCATGGTCGCGGACTTGATGCCGGCTTCTTCGCCGTCATGCACTTCCATGAGTTCGACCTTGAAGCCGGAGCGCTCGGCCCAGCGGGTGTACATGCGCAACAGCATGTTTGCCCAATCCTGGCTTTCCGTTCCACCGGCGCCGGAATGCACTTCAAGATAGGTGTCGTTGCCGTCCGCTTCGCCGGACAGCATGGCTTCGACCTGCCGGCGGCCGGCTTCGGCCTTCAGGGCCTTCAGCGCGTTCTCCGCCTCGGTGACGATGCCCTCGTCGCCTTCTTCTTCGCCAAGCTCGATCAGCTCGATATTGTCGTTGAGCTGGCTTTCCATGGCCTTCACGCCATTGATGCCATCTTCAAGCTGCTGGCGTTCGCGCATCAGCTTCTGGGCTTCCTGCGCATCGTTCCAGAGGTTTGGATCCTCTGCCTTGTTATTCAACCAGTCCAGTCGTCTTACCGCCTGATCCCAGTCAAAGATGCCTCCTCAGCAGGCTTATGGCCTGCTTGATTTCGTCGACGACATTGATGATTTCCGCACGCATGGCGTTGGTTCTTCACTCTCTATTTTCGGATTTCAAAGGTGCCGTGGACATAGTTGGCTCGGGACCGGATGTAAAGACCAGCCCCTGCCCTCGCCTCGGCTCGGGGAAGCCTTAGAACAGCCCCGGCATGCCGGAGGTGACCGCCTGCTGCGCCTGCGGCGAGTGCGAGAAGATCTGGTCCTGGGTCATGTATTCCCCATCGCCGATGACCTGGAAGACATCCGCCGGACCGGTGCCGGGCTTGAAGGCCTCGACGATCGTATCCGGCTCGCCTTCCATGGCGCCCATGCCAGTCTTGCGGTTGACGGCAACCAGTTGCATGCCTTCCGGAACGTGGAACTTCTCGGCTGGCGTCAGCTTTGCGGCTTNTTCCAGGAACTTGCCGAAGATCGGGGCTGCNAGCCCGCTGCCCGTACCNGCGTGGCCAAGCGGCGCCGGCGTGTCGTAACCGATGTAAAGACCGGCCACGAGGTTCGGGGTGTAGCCGACGAACCAGGCATCCTTTTCGTCATTGGTGGTGCCGGTCTTGCCGGCGACGTCGCGGTCCTTCACCGGGATCTTGCCGGCCGCCGTGCCGCGCTGGACGACGCCCTGCATCATCGAGGTAATCTGGTAGGCGGTCATCGGATCGAGAACCTGCTCGCGGGTGTCCACCACGGTCGGTTCTTCCTGATTGTTCCAGGCGTTGGCATTGCAGCCGTCGCAATTACGCTCTTCGTGACGGAAGATCGTCTTGCCATAGCGGTCCTGGATGCGGTCGATCACCGTCGGCTTGATCTGCTTTCCGCCATTCGCGAGCACAGCGTAAGCCGAGACCATGCGCATGACAGTGGTCTCACCCGAGCCGAGGGACATGGCGAGCACCGGCAGCATCTTGTCATAGATGCCGAAACGCTCGGCATATTCAGCAACCAGTTCCATGCCCATGTCCTGCGCAAGGCGCACGGTCATCTGGTTTCGTGACTTTTCGATACCGGTGCGCAGCGTCGACGGGCCGCCGGAATTGCCGCCGTAGTTGTCCGGGCGCCAGACCTGGCCGCCCGAGACGATCTCGATCGGCGCATCCAGAATGACCGATGCCGGCGTGTACCCATTGTCGAGCGCCGCAGCGTAGACGAACGGCTTGAAGGACGAGCCCGGCTGGCGCATGGCCTGCGTGGCGCGGTTGAACTCAGACTGCGCGTAGGAGAAGCCGCCCGCCATGGCGAGAACACGACCGGTGTTCGGATCCATGGCGACAAACCCACCCTGCACCTTCGGCGGCTGGCGCAGGCGATAGGTCTTGGCGGCCTCATCGATCAGCTCGACATAGATCACGTCGCCGCGGTTCAACACGCCTTCCGGCGACTTTGCGGTCTTGCGCTTGTCGGTGGCGTCCCGGAAGGCCCATTTCATTCCGTCGGCGTCGATCGTGCCGGCTTCGCGTGCGGGGTCAACCTTGCCGGCACCATCCGTGGATGGCTGCAGACCGATGCTGACCGACTTCGGCGTGACGTCGAGCACGACGGCGAGCTTCCATTCCGGCACGTCGCGTAGCGCTGACATCTTGGCGAGTTCCGGCCCCCAGTCGGCGACCATGGAAATCTGCGCAACCGGCCCATGGAAACCGCGGCGCTGGTCGTATTCGACGAGCCCTTCCTGCAGCACCTTGCGAGCGATAACCTGGAGTTCGGGATCAAGCGAGGTGCGGACGGACAGGCCACCTTCATAAAGCGACTTGTCGCCGTAACGCTCGATGATCTGGCGACGGACTTCCTCGGAGAAATAGTCAGAGGCAAACAGGTGGATGCCCGAGCGGCGCGGGTTCACGCCAAGCGGCTGCTTCTTGGCCTCGTCGGCATCAGACTGGGTGATGTAGCCGTTCTCGGCCATGCGATCGATGACCCAGTTGCGGCGCTCGAGTGCTGCCTTCTCGCGGCGGAACGGATGGTAGTTCGCGGGTCCCTTGGGAAGGGCTGCCAGATAGGCGGCTTCTGCCGTCGTCAGTTCCGTTACCGATTTGTCGAAATAGGTGAGTGCCGCACCGGCAATGCCGTAGGAGTTCAGGCCGAAAAAGATCTCGTTGAGGTAAAGCTCGAGGATCTTGTCCTTGGAATAGGTTTGCTCGATGCGGAAGGAGAGAATCGCTTCCTTCACCTTGCGGTCGATCGTCTGGTCGGCGGTCAGGAGGAAGTTCTTCGCCACCTGCTGCGTGATCGTGGACGCGCCCTCCGGGCGGCGGCCCGAACCGAGGTTCTGGATGTTGGAAACGATCGCGCGGGCGAGACCGGTGATGTCGACGCCCGGGTGGTTGTAGAAGTTCTTGTCTTCCGCCGACAGGAAAGCTGCCTTGACGCGATCCGGCACGGCCTGGATCGGCAGGAACAGGCGCCGCTCACGGGCATATTCAGCCATCAGCGCGCCATTGCCGGCATGCACGCGCGTTGCAACAGGCGGCTCGTACGAGGCAAGAACCTCGTAATTCGGCAAATCCTTGGTCATACCGGCGAGGTAGATACCAACGCCGGCGGCCACGACCAGGAAGAGGACGCAAGCCAGTCCAAAGAAATACCCAATCAGTCTGATCATTGTCTGAGCTACCGTTCAGCTTTCATTCGGCGCATGGATCACCATGGCATGATTTAACGCGTTTTGCACGGTGGTTGCGGCTGTGCAAGGCGGAGAAGATCAATCGTCTGCGATCACCTGCGTGTTAGCTTCAGCGAGTAACCGGTTGAATGTGAGTAAAATAGGGCTCTCGGCGCGCTATTAACCCTTGTGAAAGGTCTTCAGCATCGATGCGTGGCGCAAGCAACACCATTGCGACCTTCCAGTCACACTATCCACCGTTGGCGACAGCGCGCTCCCGGTAGCGGCGCACGGCATCAACAATGCGGTCGGTGACCTTGATGCGCCAGGAATCATCAAGGAGAAGCTTTTCGTCGTCCGGATTGGACAGGAAGCCGAGCTCCAGAAGCACGGAAGGGATGTCGGGCGCCCGCAGAACCTGGAAGCTGGCGTAGCGGTGCGGGTTGTTGATGAGGGCCACCTGCCCTTCAAATGATTCCACCACATGCGAAGCGAGCGCCGAGGAGAAAGCCTGCGTCTCGCGGCGTGCGAGATCGAGCAGGATGTCGGCGACCTCCGGAGGACCGCTCTCGATGCTGAAGCCCGCAAGCTGATCGGACAGGTTTTCGCGCGCTGCGAGATTTTCCGCCATGCGGTCGGAGGCCTTGTCCGAAAGGGTATACACGGTGGCCCCGCGGATATCGCGCTGGTTCAGCGTATCGGCATGCAACGAGATGAAAAGGTCGGCATGGCCCTGCCGGGCGCGTGTGACGCGCTCCGAGAGCGACAGGAAGGTATCGTCGTCGCGGGTAAGAAAGGCCTTGGTGCCCGGCAGCTTGTTCAACCGCTCCGCCAGGATCTTCGCGAAAGCCAGCGTAATGGTCTTCTCGGGCGTCTTCGTACCGATGCCGGTTGCGCCGGCGTCGATGCCACCATGTCCGGCATCGACCGCAACGGTGAAGACACTGTCGCCTTGCGAAGAGACCAGCGGATCTGGCGTCTCGGCCGATGGCGTCGACCAGTCCTGCGTCCTGACGAGGTTGGCAAAGACCTCCTTCGAGGTCATCTCCGCATCGAGTACCAGCCGATAACTGCCGTTGTCATTCTCCTGCACCTCGGCCAGCACCAACTTCACCGGTTTCGTTGCCGTCAGCACAATACGGGCGCTCGTCTCGTCCATGGTCCCATAGCGAATGTCCTTGAACAGCCCACGTGCGCCGAGATCTTCGGCCGGGAATCCGAAGGCGGTCGCTGGCAGGTCCACGATCACCCGTTCCGGGTTGCCGACATAGTGGACGGAGAAGTCCGGCTTCTTCTCGAACTCCACGACGATTCGCGTGCGGGTATCGTCCCCGGCCACCCGTGCGCCGTACGCAAGCAACGGGGGCGCGATCGTCGTCGCGTGTACCGGAGCAAGCGCAAGCAGAAGCGCCGCGACTATGACAAGGAGTGCCGCGGTGATTCGCGCTGTACCGACCATCGAGGTTGTCGCGAGTTGCCCGAAGAGACCCGTCCCGTCGCGCCCGCTCAAGATGTCATTCTCATCGAAAGTCCCGTCCGCAAGATATGAGTACCCGCGATGCCATGTCCACGGCACCCCATTTGCCGGAAACATCGCGAATCATTATCCAATTTCAGACGAGGATAAGCCGAGCAATTCCATCCAGAATATGGCCGACTTGGCTTTTCCCTTGCCAATGTGACAGATAAACCATACAACGCGAACGAGGGTAAAAGTGTTGACGGGATAGTCTGCCGATAGGCTGCCAGCCACTTATGGACCGGGCGCCGACGACCGACAGTCATCCGCCGTCGCTACACTTTCTCCTGATACTGAATCACGTCCGGCGGTGGCCGGTGCAATCCCGGATGGCACGCCATCCAACGCTCGTTTGGAGCACACTCATCGGGCCTTTCGGCCTTCGTATTGTCTTTCTTGTTGGTCTTCGATGTTGCGGCACAAAATCTATAACCTGAAGGGACTGAGGGAGCGAGGAGCCCCGTCAATCTTCGGGTTGCTGCAATGGGCAGGTCCTGCGGGAACATCTTTATCCGGCGCAGCGACCCGTTCGCATGACAAGCCTGCCTTCACGGCGGGCCTGTTCGCGTTTCCTCGCCTGCGCCGAGGAGCAGAATTTCAATGGCAGACAAAATGCTTATCGACGCGTCTCACGAAGAGGAGACGCGGGTAGTCGTCGTTCGCGGCAACCGGATCGAAGAGTTCGATTTCGAGTCGCAACATAAGAAGCAGATACGCGGCAACATCTATCTCGCAAAAGTAACCAGAGTTGAACCGTCGCTTCAGGCGGCGTTCGTTGATTACGGCGGCAACAGGCACGGTTTCCTTGCCTTTGCCGAAATCCACCCGGACTATTACCAGATCCCGCTCGCTGACCGTCAGGCCCTGATGCAGCAGGAAGCGGAAGACCAGCGCAAGATTGCAGAAGCCGAAGGCGCCGACCCGGTGGTCGATCTCGCCCAGGAAGAACAGCCGGACGTTGGCATTACCCCCGCCCCCGCTCCCCAGGTAGAAGCAGCGCCCCAGGCAGACCAGGCCAGCGAAGCCGGTGCCGAGGCTGCCGAAGCAAGCCCGGGTGAAGAAGCCGCCGCCCAGGAAGAAGAAAAGCCCAAGGCGAAGCCGAAGCGTACGCGCTCCCGCAAGAAGGCGGTTGAAGCCGTAGCCGAGGAAGCACCGGCAGTTGAAGCCCAGGCAACTGACGCTGCTGCTGCAGAAACCACCGGATCCGAAGCTCCGGCTGAAGGCGACGCCTCCGGTTCGGACGAGGACGATTCCAAGCCCGGCGAAATGGCCGCAATGGTCGAGACCGATTCGATCTCGGAAGAAGTTAGCGCGCGCCGTCCGTCCGATGATGATGACGAGGACGAAGACGACCACCACGAGAAGGAAGAAATCGAATCCGTTGGCGCCGAAGACGCCATGGAAGAGGTTCCGGATCGCGTCGTCCGCAAGCCGCGCAAGCAGTACCGCATCCAGGAAGTCATCAAGCGCCGCCAGATCCTGCTGGTTCAGGTCGCCAAGGAAGAGCGCGGCAACAAGGGCGCAGCGCTGACGACCTACCTGTCGCTCGCCGGCCGTTACTCCGTCCTGATGCCGAACACCGCACGTGGCGGCGGCATTTCGCGCAAGATCACCCAGCCGCAGGACCGCAAGCGCCTGAAGGAAGTCGCCCGCGAGCTCGACGTTCCGCAGGGCATGGGCGTTATCCTGCGCACCGCCGGTGCAAATCGCACCCGCGTCGAAATCAAGCGTGACTTCGAATACCTGATGCGCCTGTGGGAAAACGTCCGCACGCTGACACTCAACTCGACTGCGCCGTGCCTCGTTTATGAAGAAGGCTCGCTGATCAAGCGTTCGATCCGCGACCTCTACAACAAGGACATCAACGAGATCATCGTCTCGGGCGAAGAAGGCTATCGTGAAGCCAAAGACTTCATGAAGATGCTGATGCCGAGCCACGCCAAGGTGGTTCAGCCCTATCGCGACATCCACCCGATCTTCTCGCGCTCCGGCATCGAGGCGCAGCTTGACCGCATGCTGCAGCCGCAGGTGACGCTGAAGTCAGGCGGCTATCTGATCATCAACCAAACCGAAGCGCTCGTCGCAATCGACGTCAACTCGGGCCGCTCGACCCGCGAGCACTCGATCGAGGACACTGCACTCCAGACGAACCTGGAAGCAGCCGAGGAAGTCGCGCGCCAGTTGCGCCTGCGCGATCTTGCCGGCCTCATCGTCATCGACTTCATCGACATGGAAGAAAAGCGCAACAACCGCGCTGTCGAGAAGAAGCTGAAGGATTGCCTGAAGAACGATCGCGCCCGCATCCAGGTCGGCCGCATCTCCCATTTCGGCCTGCTCGAAATGTCGCGCCAGCGCATCCGCGCCTCGGTGCTGGAATCGACGACGCAGGTCTGCAGCCATTGCGGCGGTACCGGCCACGTTCGTTCGCAGTCGTCGATCGGCCTGCACGTGCTGCGCGGCGTCGAGGAATACCTGCTCAAGAACACCACCCACGACATCACCGTGCGCACGACGCCGGAGATCGCGCTTTACCTGCTCAACCAGAAGCGCGCTTCTATCGTCGATTACGAGAACCGCTTCGGCGTCTCGATCTTCATCGAGTCTGACGTCAGCGTCGGGGCCGCCCATTTTGCGATCGACAAGGGCGAGCCGGTCGAGAACCCGGTGAAGATCGAGACCCTGGTCCCATTCGCCTCCATGCCCGTCGAAGACGAGGATGATGACGTTATCATCGAGGAGGAGGACGAGGACGAAGAAGAGCTTGCACCGGCACAGCCGCAACAGGCTGCCCAGGATCGTGCGCAGGGTGAAGACGGAAACCGCAAGCGCAAGCGCCGCCGGCGTCGTCGCAACCGCAATGGCGGCGAGCGTGGCGCAGAAGGCGATACCGCCCAGGCATCTGGCGACGACATGTCGGACAGCGATGAAGACGACGGCGAAGGCGAGGACGATGCATCCGAAACCGTTGCCGACGCAGACGCGTCCGCAGCAACCGCATCGGGTGAAGAAGGCGATGAAGGCAACCGCCGCAAGCGCCGCCGTCGCGGCAAGCGTGGTGGCCGCCGCAACCGCAATGGTGAGGAAGGCAGCGAACTGAACGCTTCCGAAGCCGAAGACGGCGATAATGAAGGCGAAGGCAATGAAGGTGCTGCCGCAACCGAAAGCGCTGTAGCCGAAACGGAACTCGCCGCTGAAACGGAAGCCCCGCTCGAAACAGCGGCTGCGGAGGCTCCTTCGGAGGCCGACGCGGTTGTTGCCGAAGAGACCAAGCCGAAGCCCCGCCGTGCTCGTCGTGGCAAGGCAGCGGCCGCCGCAGAGGCCGCTGCCTTGGAAGCGCCAGCAACCGAAGCTCCCGCGACCGAAGCACCGGTCGCCACCGAAGCCGCGGCTCCCGAGGCGCCTGTCGAGGCAGTCGTGGAACAGGTCGATGCTGCACTCGGCGAAGAGCCGGCCGCTCCCGCTGAGCCTGCTGCTGAAGCGCCCGCGGCTGACGCAAGCGAAGAAGCCAAGCCGGTTCGCGCCAACCGCGCATCGAACATCTCCTCCTCGACCGAGGCAGTGGTGAAGAGCTCCGAGCCGACCGCTGCGCCGGAAGGTGATGGCGAGCCGCCGAAGCCGAAGAAGGCCGGCTGGTGGCAGCGTCGCGGCTTCTTCTGATAGCCAATAAACGTGATCTAAAGGCCGCCTTTCGGGGCGGCCTTTTTTGTTTCCGGAATTCCCGCTCCCTTCGCAAACTGATTCAAAGTTGTTGCCAGTTTGATTCAATCGCCGCCGCTAAGTCTCTGACAGGTAACGGCGGTTTCCCTCTCCTCCACGAACAATTGATGCCGGGACTGCAGCGATCAAAACAGTTTCCGGTTTTGCAGACCGGTCGAATAGCCTAAGCTCGTCGCACGACGCAGCCTGCTTCGGCGCTGCCATGCACACCAACGAGGAAGTGAATGACCCGCCTGTTCAAGACCCTTGCCGCCGGCTCCATGCTCGCTCTTGCCTTCACCCATGCGGCGCCGGCGCTCGCCATCGATGAACAGCAGAAGCAGGAAATGGGCGCGTTCATCCGTGAGTACCTGCTGCAGAACCCGGAAATCCTTCTTGAGGTGCAGGATGCCCTGCAGGCCAAACAGGCCTCGCAGCGCACGGCCATGTCGACCAAGGGCATCGCTGACAACAAGCAGGCGATCTTCACCTCACCAAACGACGTCGTGCTCGGTAACCCGAAGGGCGACGTCACCGTGGTAGAATTCTTCGACTACAATTGCGGCTACTGCAAACGCGCGCTGTCGGACATGAACGAACTTCTGGAGAAGGATCCGAACATCCGCTTCGTCCTGAAGGAGTTCCCGATCCTCGGTCCTGACTCACTTGCCGCCCATCGTGTTGCGAATGCCGTCCGGCTGCTCGCGCCCGGCAAGTATGCCGAGTTCCACCAGGAGCTCATGGGCCAATCGCACGCATCCGAGAAGTCGGCGATCGCTGTTGCTTCGTCGCTTGGGTTGAATGAAGCCGATATCCGCAAGTCCATGGCCGAGAACCCGAACGACGACATCGTTCGCGAAGCCTACGAGCTCGCGACCGCAATCGGCATCACCGGCACGCCGACCTATGTCGTCGGTGACGAAGCTGTCTTCGGCGCCCAGGGGGTCGATGCGCTCGAGCCGAAGGTCGCCAATGTTCGCGCCTGCGGCAAGGCCACCTGCTAACTTCCCGCCTCAAGCTCTATCCAGTAGGGGACTGGCGCGCCTTTCGGCGCTTCAGGGCTTTCCCTTGCGTTCTCACCGGTCTATAGGTGGCCGCTGAACTTCAGGATGGAACAAAAGATTGCCGATGAACAAGACGGTCTTCGTCCTCAATGGCCCGAACCTCAACATGCTTGGGAAGCGCGAGCCAGGCATCTATGGCGGCAATACGCTCAAGGATGTCGAGAACGAATGCGTCGCGGCCGGCGCGGCATTGGGTCTGACTGTCGACTTCCGCCAGAGCAACCATGAAGGGGTCCTGATCGACTGGCTTCATGAGGCAGGCGAGAAGGCTATCGGCGTCGCCATCAATGCGGGCGCCTACACGCATACCTCGATTGCGCTTCACGATGCGATCAAGGCCATCTCCGTTCCGGTGATCGAAGTTCATATCTCGAACGTCCATGCACGCGAGCATTTCCGCCACCACTCGGCGATCGCTCCAGCGGCCAAGGGCGTGATTTGCGGCTTCGGCATCCAGAGCTATGTTCTGGCGCTCAACGCCCTGAATTCCCTTAGTGCCTGACACGATAAACAACACAAACAGGATTTGCCATGTCTGAGAAGAAGAACGGGATCGACAAGGGACTGATCCGCGACCTAGCGAACATCCTCAACGATACCGACCTCACGGAAATCGAGGTTGAGCAGGACGACCTGCGTATTCGCGTGTCGCGCCAGGGTGCGACCCAGTATGTTCAGGCGCCAGTCGCTCCTTCCTTCGCTCCTGCCGCCGCGGCACCTGCTGCAGCAGCAGCCCCGGCCCCGGTTGCCGCTGCCGACAACAAGAATGCCGTGACCGCTCCCATGGTCGGCACCATCTATCTTGCTCCGGCTCCTGGCGCCCGCGCCTTCGTTGAAGTCGGCACGATGGTCAAGGAAGGCCAGACGCTCCTCATCATCGAAGCGATGAAGACAATGAACCAGATCCCCTCGCCGCGTGCCGGCAAGGTGACCGAGATTCTGGTCAACGACTCCCAGCCGGTCGAGTTTGGCCAGCCCCTCGTCATCATCGAGTAAGGCCCATGATTTCGAAGATCCTCATTGCCAACCGTGGCGAGATCGCGCTTCGTGTCCTGCGGGCCTGCAAGGAGCTCGGCATCGCGACTGTTGCCGTTCACTCCACGGCTGATGCGGATGCGATGCATGTGCGCCTTGCCGACGAAAGCGTCTGCATTGGCCCGCCGCCGTCGCGCGAAAGCTATCTGAACATCCACCAGATCGTCGCTGCCTGCGAAATCACTGGCGCCGATGCGGTGCATCCAGGCTACGGCTTCCTGTCGGAGAACGCCAAGTTCGCCGAGATCCTCGAAGCGCACGGCATCACCTTCATCGGCCCGACGGCCGAGCACATCCGCATCATGGGTGACAAGATCACCGCCAAGAAGACGGCCCAGGAACTCGGCATTCCCGTTGTTCCCGGTTCTGATGGCGAAGTGAAGCCGGAGAACGCTCTGGAGATTGCCCGCGCGATCGGTTTTCCGGTACTCATCAAGGCAACGGCCGGTGGTGGCGGACGCGGCATGAAGGTCGCCAAGAACGAAGCGGATCTCGAGGAAGCCGTTTCCACGGCCCGTTCGGAAGCGCTTGCCGCATTCGGTAACGATGCCGTTTACATGGAAAAGTATCTCGGCAAGCCGCGCCACATCGAGATCCAGGTCGTCGGCGACGGTGAAGGCAACGCCATCCATCTGGGCGAACGTGATTGCTCGCTGCAGCGCCGCCACCAGAAGGTCTGGGAAGAAGCCAACTCCCCTGCCCTCAACGTCGACCAGCGCATGAAGATCGGCCAGATCTGCGCCGACGCGATGAAGAAGCTCAAGTATCGCGGTGCCGGTACGATCGAGTTCCTGTACGAAAACGGCGAGTTCTATTTCATCGAAATGAACACCCGCCTGCAGGTGGAGCATCCGATTACCGAAGCGATCACCGGCATCGACCTCGTGCACGAGCAGATCCGCGTCGCCTCTGGCGGTGGCCTGTCCGTGTCGCAGGAAGACATCGTCTTCCACGGTCACGCCATCGAATGCCGCATCAACGCCGAGGATCCGCGGACCTTCGTCCCGTCGCCGGGCACGATCACGCATTTCCATGCCCCCGGTGGCCTTGGCGTACGCGTCGATTCGGGTGCCTATGCGGGCTACAAGATCCCGCCCTATTACGACAGCTTGATCGGCAAGCTGATCGTCCACGGTCGCACCCGCGTCGAATGCATGATGCGCCTGCGTCGCGTTCTGGACGAGTTTGTCGTGGATGGGATCAAGACGACCTTGCCCCTGTTCCAGGACTTGGTCGACAATCCGGATATCGCCAACGGCGACTACGACATCCACTGGCTGGAACACTACCTGGCCGGAGACAAGGCGCACTAAGAAGGGCTTAGATGGCTGGGCGACGCGGCAAATATTATCCGGCAATCACACCGGACATCCTGTTGCGCGCCTATTCCATCGGTCTCTTCCCAATGGCGGAATCGGCAGACGACCCGGAGATCTTCTGGGTCGAACCCGAAGTTCGGGGCATCCTGCCACTCGACAGCTTTCACGTGTCGAAAAGCCTCGCGAAAACGGTCCGCCGCCGGCCGTTCGACATCCGCTTCGATACCGCGTTCGATGAGGTGATCGCCGCCTGCGCCGAACCGGCACCTGACCGGCCGAGCACCTGGATCAACTCCACGATCCGGCGCCTCTACGGCAACCTCCACAAGATGGGACACGCGCACAGCGTCGAAGCATTCGAGGGCGATGAACTCGTTGGCGGCCTTTACGGCGTGTCGCTTGGTGCGGCCTTCTTTGGTGAGAGCATGTTCTCCCGGCGCACGAACGCCTCGAAGATCTGCCTCGTTCACCTCGTCGAGCGCCTCAAGGCGCACGACTTCATCCTCCTGGACACGCAGTTCACCACCGAACACCTGAAGACGTTCGGCGCAATCGATATTGCCAAGGATGATTATCTGAAGCTGCTGCGCGAGGCCGTCGACCTGCCGCACCGGCGCTTCTGAGCGTCAGTTGCTCGCGCTGCTTGGCGGCGGAACATCCGATTCCTGTTTGCAGCCCGTCAGCCAGATATCGTAGATGGGGTGTTCGACGGCGTTGAGACCTGGGCTGTCGGCGAACATCCAGCCGGAGAAGATACGGCGGATCTTGCGATCGAGAGTGATCTCGTCCACCTCGATGAAGCCGTCCACCCGCTGCGCTTCGCTTTCGTCGCGCGAGTAGCAGACCTTCGGCGTCACCTGCAGCGCGCCGTATTGCACTGTTTCATCGACATAGACGTCAAAGGTGGTGATGCGGCCGGTGATCTTGTCGATGCCTTTGAACACTGCAACGGCATTGGAGATGCGGGCAGCAGACACGCCATCCGCCGCAAACGCCGCCGACACGGCGATGACACTGCCAAGCAGGTACTTGCGAAGATAAGACGTTGGCAAACCCATACTGCGTCCCGCTGCGGCCGTTACTGGCTTTGAGAGCTAGAGGTGGATTGTGGCAAAACCGGTGCGACCCGGGCCGCTCAGTTCCCCGGCGTCCAGGCGTCGTAGTCGCCGGTCACCCGCGGACGCTCACCGGTAGCGGCCAGCGATCCCTTCGGACGGTAGGCGAGCGGCGTGCCCGTAAGGTTTTCCTTGTGCGGCTTCTGCCATTCGCGCGGCGTGTAGGTTTCCTGCGACGGCGGCACATCCGTGCGGTAGTGCATCCAGCCATGCCAGCCCGGAGCGATCGCGGAAGCCTCGGCATAGTTCTTGTAGATCACCCAGCGGCGCGGCTTGCCCCAGGAGGTCATCGGCCCTTCGTAATAGATGTTGCCGAATTCGTCTTCGCCGACCTTCTTGCCGTGGCGCCAGGTGAAGAACCGCGTACCGATCGTCTGTCCGTTCCACCAGGTGAAGATCTGCAACAACAAGTTTTTCATGATCGGTCCGTCAGCTTCGAAAGCAGGTTAGGTAAGCGCTTTGACTTTGCCCCGCTTATGCCGCCTGCGCGCGCGGATGTCCAGCGATTCCGGGGCAAGTCCATGTCATTTGAAGGTCATATAGGCATCCGCCCTCAGACAGCCAGCCGCTTTTCCAGGATCACCGCCGGCAGGCCGGAATTGGGAGCACCACACTCCGCCATGCGGTCGACTTCGACAAATCCCAGCCGCTCATAGAAGGAAAGCGCGCGCTTGTTCTCCAGCGCCACTTCTACCCGCATGATCTCGGCATCTGGGAAGCAGCTTTCGAGCTCGGCGAAGATGTCGCGCCCGATGCCCTCGTTCTGGCACGAGGGCTTCACGTAGAGCTGGTGCAGCATGGCGGTCTTAGCCATCTTCGGATACATGGCGGCAAAACCCATGCCGCCGATGTCCTTGCCGTCGTCGGCAACGAGGAATTCCCCGTCCCTCTTCTGGATCCGCGCCCGGATGGCGTTGGCCGAGTGCCAGCTGCGCACCATCTGCGCCACCTTGTCTGCGCCGTAGAACGGATCGTAGGTGGCGTGGAAGGTCTCTGCCAGCAGGACGCGGATCTTCTCCGCGTCCTCTTCTCCTGCCGTGCGGACGAAGTAGACCATGGGCCTACTCCTCGATCCCCAGCTTCGCCTTGACGAGCGCCTGCACGGCTTGCGGATTTGCCTTGCCGCCGGTCGACTTCATCACCTGGCCGACGAACCAGCCGGCGAGCGTGGGCTTCGCCTTTACCTTGGCGACCTGATCCGGGTTGGCGGCGATGATCTCGTCGACTGCCTTCTCGATCGCGCCGGTGTCGGTCACCTGTTTCATGCCGCGGGCTTCGACGATCTCAGCCGGATCCCCGCCTTCGTTCAAGACGATCTCGAAGAGGTCCTTGGCGATCTTGCCGGAGATGGTTTCGGCCTTGATGAGGTCGATGATGCCGCCAAGCTGGGCGGGCGAAACCGGAGTCTCTTCAATNTCTTTGCCGAGTCTGTTCAAGGCGCCCAGCAAGTCGTTGATGACCCAGTTNGCGGCCATCTTGCCNTCGCGGCCTTCNGCCACCGCTTCNAAATAATCGGCAATCGCCTTTTCCGAAACCAGCACCGAAGCGTCATAGACCGACAGCCCCAGTTCGCGAACAAAACGGGCCTTCTTGTCGTCCGGCAGTTCCGGCAAGTGCTCGGCAAGTTCGGCGATGAAGGCATCGTCGAATTCGAGCGGAAGCAGGTCCGGGTCGGGGAAATAACGGTAGTCGTGCGCATCTTCCTTGGAGCGCATCGAACGCGTCTCGCCCTTGTTCGGATCGAACAGGCGGGTTTCCTGGTCAATCGTGCCGCCATCCTCAAGGATGCCGATCTGGCGACGCGCCTCATATTCGATTGCCTGGCCGATGAAGCGGATGGAGTTAACGTTCTTGATCTCGCAGCGCGTGCCGAAGGGCTCGCCCGGACGCCGAACGGAGACGTTGACGTCGGCGCGCATCGAGCCTTCGTCCATGTTGCCGTCACAGGTGCCGAGGTAGCGCACGATGGAGCGAAGCTTGGTCATGTAGGCCTTGGCTTCGTCCGAGGAGCGCATGTCGGGCTTCGAGACGATCTCCATCAGCGCCACGCCCGAACGGTTGAGGTCGACATAGGACATGGTCGGATGCTGGTCGTGCATCGACTTGCCGGCATCCTGTTCCAGGTGCAGGCGCTCGATGCCGATCTCGATGTCCTCGAACTGGCCCTGACGGTCCGGACCGAGCGAGATGACGATCTTGCCTTCGCCGACGATCGGGTCCTTGAACTGGGAGATCTGGTAGCCTTGCGGCAGGTCGGGATAGAAATAGTTCTTGCGGTCGAAAACGGAGCGCTTGTTGATCGCCGCCTTCAGGCCAAGCCCGGTGCGAACAGCCTGCTTCACGCATTCCTCGTTGATGACGGGCAGCATGCCGGGCATGGCCGCGTCGACGAGCGATACGTTGGAATTGGCGGGCTTGCCGAATTCGGTGGAAGCACCTGAAAAGAGCTTGGACTTCGACAGGACCTGCGCGTGCACTTCCATGCCGATGATCACTTCCCAGTCGCCAGTGGCGCCGGGAATCAAGCGTTTCGGATCGGGCGTGCGGACGTCGACAATAGTCATCTGATGCTCGTGATATGGTCTCGGATAGGTGTTCTGGAGGTAGAGCAAATGGCGCACAGGCGCAAGCTTAACCGACCACTTGACGCANGCGGAANGCGCTAGAAGCTTGCGCCNTAGACGCCGAGATCAGGCTGGACGAGTTCCTTCGCCAGNCCCACGGACTGAACATCGCGATCGATCTTCGGCGAATAGGNGACGGTCAGCCATTTCAGCGAGTANCCGTGCTTCTCGAAGAAGCCGATCGCCTCGCTGTTTTGCGCATGTGTCTCGACCCGTGCCACATCAAAACCCTGGTGCAGGATTTCCGCCTCGATTTCAGCGAGGAGCAGTTTCCCGAGCCCCTGCCCCTGATAAGCCGGATCGACCCAGAAATCGGAAATCAGCTCATCGAGCTTCTCGCGGGCTGCCCAGCCGGCCAGCACGCCGCCGCGTTCAATGACGGTGATCGTCAGCCAGGACGAGCGGGTGAAGTTCAGGAAGGCCGAACGCGCGCCTTCGCGCATGCTGTTCATCTCGCCAATGGCGACCATGGCCTTTTCCCAGGACCGGAAGCCGACTTCCGCCAGCGCATCGACTTCATCTTCACGCGCGTTGCGGATCGTGCCCATGGCGCCCCCTTGTTTGCCAAGGCAGTAAAGCATCGCGCTTTGGCTTTGACCAGCGGCTGCCCCACCGCTTGACGATTTCCCCAAAGCATCCTAGTTCGAATCCCGTTGTCCTGATGGAGTTTTGATGTTCTCGTCCCGAGAGGCCCGCTGAGGGGCCGGCCGCCCAAGCAGCGCACCGGCCCAGACAAAAACGACCGCCCCGGCGCTTGCCGCGCCGGAAACGTTTTGCGCGCTCGCACGAGCGCTTCTCCGGACACAAGAACTATGGACATTTCGCGCGCCGAACAGCGCATCCTACACCTGCTCGCCCAGGGCGGCAGGATCGAACTCACCCGTGACGACAACCGCAAGATCGAAAAGCTGCAGCTCATCACCCGCGAGGGCTGGGCATTTTCCGGCCTCGACCTCATTACCTTCCGCAAGCTCAAGCAAAAGAAGGCGATCAAGTCCCAGGGCGGGCGGCCGTACCGAATCACCGAAAGAGGTTTGGTGCTGGTGAGGTCCGAGCAGGACAACCGCTAAACGCAAAAAGGCGGCACCCGGGGTGCCGCCTAGACTAACTGAACCCGTTGATATGGCTTCGCGCCCCTCGAACACCAGAAAGCAGTTGCCGGTGATCAGCCATCCGTCCTGTTAGAGATCATTGTCGTATTGATAGGAATTGAACCTGTCAGCGACGACTCGCCCAGAATTGCGCGGGTTCACGTACGTTTCCAAGAAAACGGCAGTACTTTTCCAACCACCTGCGACCATTGTCGATTTTATGTCGACGCCGAGCGCCATAGCATTGTTAGCCATGGCGTGGCGGCCACACGTATGACTTGGTTTGTAGGGAATACCCGCGCGTTGACATACAGCTAAGATTCTCTCATTCACTGCATGTCTATTCTTGTACCTAAAAACTCGGTCGATATGAGCAACGTCGTCGCGCATAACATAGAGCCTGGCGGTTAACCCGTCTGTCAGATGCCTGACGGACTGCGCCCCATTTTCACTTTGCGCAAGACGGCAGTACGCATCTTAAGATCCACGTCACCCCATGTGAGTTCGATGGCCTCGGAGACCCTAGCGCCTGTTTGGCTCATAAATAGCACCAACGCAGCAAGATGGGGGAGTTGGTCTTTATCGCACTGGCGAATGAACGCATGGATCCATAACTGGGAGGCAGCCTTCTTTCTAAGTGGTGCTTCCGTCTTGAACCGGCGAACTTTAACGAGGGGGGACCACCCCATTTGATGGGCATGATTCAGAACAGCGCCTACAGGGGTTATGACCATCCTATTGCGAGAAGAGTTGGATTGTTCGGGGAGTAGTCGTTTAGCTAGCTGAACAATCTCTGGCGGCACTATGTCCGCAAGCGCTCGATGACCAAAATCCTCGACAATACGCGGTAGATACTTACCTTCTCCCCCGTGCCTAACATAGCTCTCCGCAGCATCAGCAAAGGTTTTGTCCAAGATCCGCTCCATCTCGCCCTTATGGAGACTATAGCAGCACTAGGCACGAGGGGTAGTATCTTTTCAGCGTTTGTTACCACCACTTGGCGGGCGTGAACTTTCCGGCGGCCTGTTCGATGACATGCGCCGTGCGGAACAACGTCTCTTCCTCGAACGGCTTGCCGATCAGCTGAAGCCCAAGTGGCAGGCCCTTCTTGTCGAGGCCGGCGGGAACGGCAATGCCCGGCAGGCCTGCCATGTTGACCGTCACGGTGAAGATGTCGTTCAGGTACATCGCGACCGGATCGGCGGAAAGGCTCTCGTCGGCGATACCGAAGGCGGACGACGGGGTTGCCGGCGTCAGGATCGCGTCAATGCCCGCGTCGAAGACGGTTTCGAAATCGCGCTTGATCAGCGTGCGAACCTTCTGCGCCTGCAGGTAATAAGCGTCATAATAACCGGCCGACAGAACATAGGTGCCGATCATGATGCGGCGCTTCACTTCCTGGCCGAAGCCGGCAGCACGCGTCCTCTCGTACATGTCGACGATGTCCTTGCCGTCGACACGCAGGCCGTAGCGCACGCCGTCATAACGAGCGAGGTTCGACGAAGCTTCAGCCGGGGCCACGATGTAATAGGCCGGCAGTGCGTACTTGGTGTGCGGCAGGCTGATGTCGACGATCTCGGCACCGGCTTCCTTCAGCCAGGCGATCCCCTTCTGCCAGAGCGCTTCGATCTCTTCCGGCATGCCGTCCAGGCGGTATTCGCGGGGAATGCCGATCTTCATGCCCTTTACCGACTGGCCAAGCGAGGCCTCGTAATCCGGCACCGGCAGGTCGACCGAGGTCGTGTCCTTGGCGTCCACGGAGGCCATGGACTTCAGCATGATGGCGGCGTCGCGCACGTCCCGGGCAATCGGGCCAGCCTGGTCGAGCGACGAAGCAAAGGCAACGACGCCCCAGCGCGAGCAGCGGCCATAAGTTGGCTTGATGCCGACCGTGCCGGTGAAGGCGGCCGGCTGGCGGATCGAGCCGCCCGTGTCGGTCGCGGTCGCGCCGGCGCAAAGGTGCGCGGCAACGGCTGCAGCCGAACCACCGGAGGAACCACCCGGCACGAGTTGCTGGTTGGAGCCTTCAGCCTTCCAGGGGTTGATGACCGGGCCGTAATAAGACGTCTCGTTGGAGGAGCCCATGGCGAACTCGTCCATGTTGAGCTTGCCGAGCATGACCGCTCCATCGTCCCAGAGGTTCTGGGTGACGGTCGATTCATATTTCGGCTTGAAGCCATCGAGAATGTGCGAGCAGGCCTGGGTGTGGACGTCCTTGGTGCCGAACAGGTCCTTGATGCCGAGCGGAATGCCTTCAAGCGCGCCTACCGTTCCCGCCGCGCGGCGCGCATCGGAAGCCTTGGCCATTTCCAGCGCCTTTTCCGGCGTCACGGTCACATAGGCGTTGAGCGCCTCGTTCGCCGCGTCGATGGCCTTCAGGTAGCTCTCGGTCAGTTCGACCGAGGTGATTTCCTTGGCCTTCAGCTTCTCGCGGGCTTCGGCAATGGTGAGGCTTGTGAGTTCGGTCATGGTCATCTTCAATGGTTCTTGAAACAGGCGGGAGGCTTGGCGGCGGCTTCCGGAACGGAAGCGCTCACTCGACGACCTTCGGCACAAGGAAGAAATTGTTGTCGGTCACCGGGGCATTGGCCACCACGTCGGCGGCCTTNTCTCCATCGGTGACATCATCAGNGCGCTTGCGCATCTGCATCGGGGTGACCGANGTCATCGGCTCGACGCCGGTCACATTCACCTCGTTCAATTGTTCGACGAACCCGAGAATGCCGTTCAGTTCGCCGACCATGCGATTGGCATCTTCCTCGGTAACCGCAATGCGGGCAAGGCGCGCGACGCGCTTTACGATGGCGAGATCGACGGACATGGTGCAACTCCAGGCGAGAAATTTTCTACCGCTATAATGGCGCCATCCGGTTCCCGCAACAGGCAGCGCACCGCAAATCACCGCGGCGCGCCACTTGAGTGGTGAGTTGATCAGTAGCTGAGGCTGCCCCCGACGGCCGGCGTCTCGACCCGCGTGCGCGAACCTTCCATACCCTTGACGAACTTCTCCGGGGTCTGGTCGACGATCGGGAAGGAGCCGTAGTGGCACGGGATGGCGTGCTTGAAGTCGAAGAAGCGCTGGCAAGCGAGCGCTGCAACGGCACCGCCCATGGTGAAGCGATCGCCGATCGGCACGATGCCGATGTCTGGCTGGTGCAGTTCGTTGATCAGCGCCATGTCGGAGAAGATGTCCGTGTCGCCCATGTGGAGGATCGACGGCTCGTCTTCGAAATGCAGCATCAGGCCGTTGGCATTACCGAGCGCATGCGACACCCCGTCCTCGGTGATCTGGGCCGAGGAATGCAGCGCGTTGGTGAAGGTCGCGGTGAAGCTGTCGAAACTGATCGTGCCGCCGGTATTGCCCATTTCGAGCTTGGCGACACCCTTGCTGCCGAGCCATGCTGCCAGATCGGCATTGGCGAGAACCGTGGCACCGCTCTCGCGGGCAAGCTGGACGGTATCGCCGACATGGTCGCCGTGGCCATGCGTCAAAAGGATATGGGTGATGCCTTCAGCCGCGGCCTTGGCGTCCTGACCGGAGAAAGCGGGGTTTCCCGTGAAGAACGGGTCGATCAGAATTTTCGCCTTCGCCGTCTCGATCCGGAAGGCGGAGTGCCCAAGCCAGGTGATCTTCATGGAAATACTCCTCTAGTATAAAGACTAAGTGCCCCTGACAGATAGCCGCGATGCCGCTAAAGGGAAGTCCCCAGGCAGCGCGAGATGCGTTTATCCGAATGCAGGACGACCACATATGACGGTAATGACGATCGAGGAACTTGCGGCGGCGCTGCGTCCAGGTGAAGCCGTTGCGGGCCTGGACCTTGGCACCAAGACGATCGGGCTTGCCATGTCGGATCTCGGTCGCCGTTTCGCCTCCCCGCGACCGGTCATCAAGCGCGTCAAGTTCACGCAGGATGCGGCGACCCTGCTCGCTTTCGCGGAAAAGGAAAAGGTGGCGGCCTTCATCATCGGCCTGCCGGTCAACATGGACGGTTCGTCGGGCCCACGCGTCCAGGCGACCCGTGCCTTCGTGCGGTCGATGTCCGATAAAACCGACCTTCCCTTCGTGTTCTGGGACGAGCGTTTGTCGACCGTGGCCGCGGAACGTGCACTGCTGGAGATGGACGTATCGCGCGCCAAGCGGGCGGACCGGATCGATTCGGCCGCCGCGAGCTTCATTCTTCAGGGCGCGCTCGACAGGCTTTCTTCACTGGCGAGAGACCGCGAGGCCTGACGGCGGCGCCACCAGGCGGCAATTGCCTTGCGCTTGCGGAATGCAATGATGGCGAAGACGATCAGGCTGTCGAAGGCGATCGCGCGGGCCACCAGCGGCGGGATCGTCTCCGGCGGAATGCCGAGGATGTTGCCGTAGATGGTGAAGACGAGGTCGTGGGTGTGGCGCGTCAGCATGAAGAAGCCGAAGCTCATGTCGTAATAGGAAAGCCCGTACCAGCTGGACAGCAGCAGCACGGGGCCTGCCCACAAAATCACAAACCACTTCATGCGGTTCTTCTCCTCGACTCGACCGGATACATCTCCGGAAGGATGAGCCATCTCGACAATGCCATCAGGCTCAAGACCACGGCGGGAACGGAAATATCCAGCGCCAGCATCGCAAAGAGCGTCGTCATGACCACCAGCAATGCATGATCTTTGAGAGCAGTTCCCATTCACCTCGGTCCGGCGACTGTCGTGGTTAACAATTCGTTAATCAACTTAAGGCGCGGGAGGTTCGGGGCAATGCAAACCGGTCAACATGGTTAACGCGGCGGGCCAGACTGTGGAAAAGCGGTCAGCCGTAGATGGCACGCACCAGGCGGCGCAGCGCTGCGGCCACCTTTTCCCAGTCCTTCTCGGTCTTCAAGGGCACGCCTGCAAACTGGCCGCTGACGGCAGCGGAGATGACCAGGTGCTGGATCGCGGCAAACAGCATGGCATTGGTCGTGGCGGCATCGACGCCCTTTGGCGGCGTCAGCGAGCCCTTCATCCGGTCCAGCCACTTGCCGAGCGCCTTGGTGCGGGCTTCCGCCAGACGGCGAACCTGCGGTGTGTCCTGCGACACCTCCCAGGCAACGATCTTGCAGACCAGCGGATCGTCGCGCAGCGCCTCCATGAGATAGGTGGAAAGCTTTTCCATGAGGTCGCCATAGGTGAGCAGGAACATGCCGCCGGTGTCTTCCGGGATCTTGTCCTTCACCCAGGTACCGAGATCGTTGCCGATGGCCTCGATCAGACCGTCAAGGCCTCCGTAGTAGCGATAGATGAGTTGCTTGTCGCAACCCGCTCGCCGGGCCACCGCATTGATGCCGAAGCCTTGGAAACCCCGTTCGGCCAGAAGATCACGCGCGGCCAGAAAAATCGCGCGCTCGGTTCCAGCGCGGTTCCTGACCTTGGGTGCACTGGCTTGGTGAGCAGTAAGTTCCGGGATCTGCAGCATGGTTAACCTGTCCGAGTCTTGATTGTTAACCGCGATAGTGGGGTGCCGGGGGCGCCGCAAGCAGGTGGGAAAGGCGATGCACAGAATTGCTGGCCTGCATCCGCTGATTTACCGCCGCAGCATTGCGCTTGCCGCCGGGTAAGACTAACGACAGTGCACCTGCCTCCAAAATTTCTTCCCATATGCTCATCGTCTTCCAAAGCATCCTCCCGATCTTCCTGCTCGTGCTTCTCGGCATGGGGCTCAAGCGCACGCCGGCGATCAACAGCAGCGTCTGGGACGGACTTGAACAGCTGAGCTACTGGGTGCTCTTCCCTGCCCTCTTGTTCATGACGATGGCGAAGGCCGATTTCGCCAATCTCGGAAACCTGAGCGTCAGCATCGCCGCGATCGGCGCGGTGCTCGTCATGTCGGGCGGCCTGCTGCTCGCCTGGCCATTGTTTCGCAACGCCGGCACCAGCGGACCAGCCTTCACCTCGGTGTTCCAGACAGCGACCCGCTGGAATGCGTTCATCGCGCTTGCAATCGCAGCCAACACCCATGGCGCGGAAGGGCTGCTGACGGTCGGCCTCGTGATGGCGGCGATCATCATTCCGCTCAACCTGATCAATGTCACCGTGCTGCTCTGGTTTTCAGGCCGCGACCGCAACTATCTCGCGATCCTGTACCGCGTCGTCACGAACCCGCTGATCATCGCAACGCTCGCCGGCATCCTCGTGAACGTCAGCGGCATCCCGATCTTTGCGCCGCTGATGAAGACGGTGGAGCTCCTGTCGCAGGCGTCGCTCAGCCTCGGGCTCATCACCGTCGGTGCCGGCTTGCGCGTTGCAGATGCGCTGAAGCCGCGGGCCGCCGCGCTTGTCGGCGTTGGCCTCAAACTCATCGTTTTCCCGATCGTGGCAGTCGCGGTCGGCTCGCTCTACGGGATTTCCGGCGACGGGCTCGTGCTCCTGGCGCTCAGCGCTTCGGTTCCCACCGCCATGAATGGCTACCTGCTGGCAAAGCAGCTGAACGGTGACGCCGACCTCTACGCTGCAACGGCAACGCTGCAGGTCGTCGCGTCATTCCTGACGATCCCGGTGGTGATGGCAGTGACCGCTCAGGTCGCAGGCGGATAAAGCAGATCCACGATGTAACGGGCGTCGAAGCGGGAATCGAGCATGCCGTAGGTCGAGCGCCAGCCGCCGGCCAGCCGCGTTTCGAGGAAAGCATCGGCGATCTTGCCCGCACCAAGCCGCATCAGTTCGGCGGCGCCTGCGGCAAGTGCCAGTTGTTCGACCAGAAGCCGTGCAGCACCTTCATCCGATTCGCAGAGCGCCATCGCGGCGCGCAGCACCTCGACCGTCTTTTTGCCGGATGGCCCGAGGTCGCGCTCGAAGCCGGCCAGCACCGTCTCGAACAGGTCCCTGCCGCGGGACAGGACGCGCAGCACGTCAAGCGCCATCACATTGCCGGAGCCTTCCCAGATCGCGTTGACGGGGGCTTCGCGGTAGTGGCGGGCGATCGGCCGCTCTTCGACGTATCCGTTACCGCCAAGGCATTCCATCGCCTCATAGATCAGCGACGGGGCGATCTTGCAGTTCCAGTATTTGATGACCGGCGTCATGACGCGCGCAAAGGCCGCGTCCGTCTGGCTGCTTGCGGCACGATCGAAGGCATCGGCAAGGCGGAAGGCAAGTGCCGTTGCGGCAGCAACATCAAGCGCCATGTCGGCCAGGACCCGCGTCATCAGGGGCTGGTCGATGAGCTTGTTGCCGAAGACGCTGCGGCCACGCGTATGGTGCACGGCCTCTGCAAGCGAGGCACGCATGATGCCGGCAGACGCCAGGGCACAATCGAGCCGCGTCAGCGTCACCATGTCGAGGATGGTGCGGATGCCAGCACCCGGTTCGCCGAGCAGGAAGCCGAAGGCATCGCTGAACTCAACCTCGGACGAGGCATTGGAGCGGTTGCCGAGCTTGTCCTTCAGGCGTTGGAACTGCAGGCCGTTCGCGGTCCCGTCCTCGAGCAGGCGCGGCACCAGGAAGCAGCCGATCCCCTCGGCCGTCTTGGCGAGCATGACGAACCCGTCGCTCATCGGCGCCGACATGAACCACTTGTGGCCGGAAAGCCGGTAGATGCCCTCGCCGACGCGCTCGGCGGTCGAGCGGTTGGCGCGCACATCCGTGCCGCCCTGTTTTTCGGTCATGCCCATCCCGAGCGTGACGGAGTTCTTCTGCAGCGCCGGGCGGTTCGTCGAATCGTATTTGCGCGACAGGATCTTTGGCGCCCATTCCTTCTGGACCCGCGGCGAAGCCATCAGGGCCGCGATCGAGGCGCTGGTCATCGTCAGCGGGCAAAGATGCCCGCATTCAAGCTGCGACGTCAGGTAGAAACGCGTCGCCCGTGCCTTGTGCTCGTGCCCCTTGGCTTCCGGAATGCTTTCCCAGACGGACGAATGAAGCCCGGCCTGCATCGACCGGCGCATCAGCGCATGCCATGCCGGGTGGAACTCCACCGTATCGAGCCGTTCGCCGCGCGGCCCGTGGGTCTTCAGCTTCGGCGGGCTCTCGTTCGCCATCCGCGCCAGTTCCTGCGCTTCCGGCGAGGTGACATATCTGCCAAGTTGGTCATATTCTTCGCGGATCGTGCGGTTAAGCGTGCTCGTCAGGTCAACGACGAGCGGATCCGATCGATAGGCATTGATGCCGGACCACGGTTCTGGCTGGTTCAGTTCTGCGAATTTTTCTTCGGCGCGCGACATCTGGTTCATGCACCGCTTCTAGCCGGTTTCTCTGCAAATTGCAGTGGGATGTCGCAAATTTCCCGTGCATTCGCTTGCCGCCCTTTTCGTCACACCTTATAGACCGCCGAACGCAAGCGGAGACACGACTTATGGTCTTCTTCCCCCACCGCCACCTCCTCGGCATCAAGGGTCTCACCGAACAGGACATCACTCTTCTTCTCGACAAGGCCGACGAGGCCGTGAAGATTTCCCGCCAGCGGGAAAAGAAGACGTCCACCCTGCGCGGCCTCACCCAGATCAATCTCTTCTTTGAAGCCTCGACGCGAACGCAATCCTCGTTCGAGCTCGCGGGCAAGCGCCTCGGTGCCGACGTCATGAACATGTCGGTCGGCAACTCCTCGGTGAAGAAAGGCGAGACGCTGATCGACACCGCGATGACGCTCAATGCCATGCGTCCCGACGTGCTGGTGCTGCGACACTCGTCCGCAGGTGCTGCAGCGCTTCTGGCGCAGAAGGTTGCCTGCTCGGTGGTGAATGCCGGCGATGGCCAGCATGAGCATCCGACCCAGGCGCTGCTTGACGCGCTCACCATTCGCCGCGCCAAGGGCAAGCTTTCGCGCATCATCGTGGCGATCTGCGGCGACGTGCTGCATTCCCGCGTGGCGCGATCCAACATCCTGCTCCTGAACGCCATGGGCGCGCGCGTTCGCGTCGTCGCACCCTCGACGCTACTTCCCTCCGGCATCCGCGACATGGGTGTCGAGGTCTTCCACTCCATGGAAGAAGGCCTGAAGGACGCGGACGTCGTGATGATGCTGCGCCTGCAGCGCGAGCGCATGGCCGGCGCCTTCGTGCCTTCGGTGCGGGAATACTTCCGCTTCTACGGCCTCGACGCCGAAAAGCTGAAGGCGGCCAAGGAGGATGCGCTTGTGATGCACCCCGGCCCCATGAACCGCGGTGTCGAGATTGCATCGGAAGTCGCCGACGGTCCGCAGAGTGTCATCGAACAACAGGTCGAGATGGGGGTCGCGGTCCGCATGGCCGTCATGGAAACCCTGCTGACCTCCAATGACGGAGAGCGCGCATGACTGCCACCGTCCTCAAGAACCTTCGCATCATCGATCCGTCCCGCAATCTGGACGAGACCGGCACGATCATTATCGGCGACGATGGCCGCGTGCTTGCCGCCGGGCGTGACGCGCTGAACCAGGGCGCGCCGGAAGGCGCCACCGTCAAGGACTGCAGCGGGCTCGTTGCCACGCCCGGCCTTGTCGATGCGCAGGTGCATGTCGGAGAACCCGGCGCGGAACATACGGAGACGATCGAGTCTGCGGCGCGTGCGGCAGCGGCTGGTGGCATCACCTCGATGATCATGATGCCCGACACCGACCCGGTGCTCGACGATATCGCGCTCATCGAGTTCGTGCAGAAGACGGCCCGCGACAAGGCGGCAATCAACATCTATCCCGCGGCTGCCCTGACCAAAGGGCTCGCGGGCACGGAAATGACCGAACTCGGGCTGCTGAAGCATGCCGGTGCCGTCGCCTTCACCAACGGCCGCCACGGCCTGTCGGACAGCCTTCTCCTGCGCCGCGCCATGACCTATGCGCGTGAGTTCGACTCGGTGATATCGCTCGAGCTGCGCGAAAAATACCTCGGCAATGGCGTGATGAACGAAGGCCTGTTTGCAAGTTGGCTCGGCCTGTCAGGCGTGCCGAAGGAAGCGGAAATCATCCCGCTCGAGCGGGACCTGCGCATCGCAGCCCTCACCCGCGCCAAGTACCATGCGGCGAAGATCTCGGTCGCCGAGTCGGCCGAAGCGATGAAAACTGCCCGCTCGCGCGGCGCCAACGTTACCTGCGGCGTGTCCATCAACCACCTGTCGCTCAACGAGAACGACATCGGCGAATACCGGACCTTCTTCAAGCTCGCGCCGCCGCTGCGCCGTGAAGAAGACCGCATTGCCATGGCGGATGCCGTGGCGGATGGCACGATCGACATCATCGTCTCCTCGCATGATCCGCAGGACGTCGACACCAAGCGCCTGCCGTTTGCCGACGCAGCCGACGGGGCGATCGGGCTCGAGACGATGCTCGCCGCTGCCCTGCGCCTTCATCATGACGGCCGCGTGCCGCTGATGCGGCTGATCGACGCCATGTCGACGCGTCCCGCGCAGATCTTCGGGCTCGATGCCGGCACGCTGAAGCCGGGCGCCAAGGCAGACATCACCCTGATCGATCTTGAAGAGCCTTGGATCGTGTCGGAGGATATGCTTCTCTCGCGCTCGAAGAACACGCCATTCGAGAAGGCTCGTTTTTCCGGTCGGGCCGTTGCGACCTATGTCGCCGGCAAATGCGTCTATTCTCTTTGAGGAGACCCGCTTGAACGAGCTTCTGAACTGGCAGATCACCTTGCCCGTCGCGGCGGGCGCCCTCATCTTGGGTTACCTGCTGGGGTCGATCCCGTTCGGCCTCATCCTGACCCGCTCCGCCGGGCTCGGCGACATTCGTTCGATCGGTTCGGGAAACATCGGGGCCACCAACGTGCTGCGCACCGGCAACAAGAAGCTTGCGGCTGCGACGCTTCTGCTCGATGCGCTCAAAGCGACCGCAGCGGCGCTGATCGGCTGGTACCTCTTTGGCAAGGAAGCAGGCCTGCTTGCAGGCTTTGCCGCCTTCCTTGGCCACCTCTTCCCCGTCTGGCTCGGCTTCAAGGGCGGCAAGGGCGTCGCGACCTACATTGGCACGCTGCTTGGCGTCGCGCCTCTGATGGTGCTGGTCTTTGCCGTCATCTGGCTTCTCGTTGCCAAGATCAGCAAATATTCCTCGCTTTCCGCCCTGGTTGCAACTCTGCTCATCCCGGTTGTACTGTGGTTCATGGACCAGCCGAAGGTCGCGCTTGTCATGGCCCTCATGACAGTGATCTCCTGGTGGAAGCATGAAGCCAATATCAAGCGGTTGATGGCCGGTACCGAGAGCAAGATCGGCCAAAAGGGATAGGACGGGAGCCCATCCATGGCAGACGGCAGCGCAAGGCAGACAGGAATTGCGCTGACGGACCGCCAGAGGATTTCATGGCTTCGCCTGATCCGCTCCGACAACGTCGGGCCACACACCTTCCGCGACCTGATCAATCACTGCGGCTCCGCCGAAAACGCGCTGGCCATGCTGCCGGAACTGTCGGCACGCGGCGGCGCCACGCGCTCTATCCGCATTGCCACAGCCTCCGAGGCCGAACGGGAACTCGAAGCCGCCCACAAGCATGGTGCCCGCTTCATCGGCATCGGCGAACCTTACTACCCGCCCGCGCTGCGCCAACTTGATGGCGCGCCACCGCTCCTCGCCGTCAAGGGAAACCTGCATGCCGCCACGCAGCCGTCGGTGGGGCTTGTCGGCTCACGCAACGCCTCGATCGCCGGTGCGAAGTTCGCCGCCACGGTCGCGCGCGAATGTGGACGCGCCGGATACACGGTGACGTCGGGTCTCGCCCGCGGCATCGATACCGCCGCCCACCGCGCCAGCCTCGACACCGGAACCATTGCCGTCCTTGCCGGCGGTCTCGACCAGCCCTATCCGCCGGAAAACATCTCCCTCCTGGACGAGATCACCGATGGCGTTGGCCTCGCCGTCAGCGAGATGCCCTTCGGCTGGGAGCCACGTGCGCGCGACTTCCCACGCCGCAACCGCCTGATCGCCGGCATCTCGCTTGGTGTCGTTGTTGTTGAAGCCGCAGAGCGCTCCGGTTCGCTGATCACCGCGCGACTTGCCGCAGAAGCCGGACGGCTCGTTTTTGCCGTGCCGGGCTCGCCGCTCGATCCGCGCTGCCATGGTACCAACGGTCTCCTGAAACAGGGCGCCATCGTCACCACCGGTTCGCGCGACGTCATCGATGCGCTGGCGCCGCTCTCTGAGATCGATGTGCCGGCGCCACCCGTTGTCGAGGAGCCCGACAAGAACGCGAGCGCAATGCTGCCACCCAATGACGATGACCGCATGAAGATCACCTCGGCGCTCGGCCCCACCCCGGTTGAGATCGACGACATCATCCGCCACACGGGCTTGGCGCCATCGTCCGTTTATCTCGCGCTGCTGGAACTCGATCTCGCCGGGCGGCTTCACCGCCACGCCAATGGTCTGGTGTCAATCGCGATGGAAGACTGATCGCGGACGACGTCCCGCCTGCACGTCTCCGGCTTCGACATAGGCCATCTCGATCAGGTAGCAGAGCATGTCCGCTCCCTCCCCGAGTGCCACCTGCCGCAACTCCCCCAGCATCTGCCTGATATACGCAATATTCTCCCTTGGCTCGACTTCAAGCCGGCCAGTCATCTCGCTGCGAAGGATCATGTGTCACCCTAGAGAGAGGATTGAAACTTACGTCCAATATTTTTCACCCATCCGCAAGTCGAACTCTACGTTGTTTATTTAGAATTGCAAGTAATTGCAGATCCCCCTCCGGTTGCGGCCGCTTCAGCCCCCTAAAATCGGTTGCGCCTCTTGACCGCAGGCAAAAGGCCCTCCATGTCGGGATCGAAGATTTTGCCTGGAAGCTCCGCCTCCGGGCACGCCTCTATTTCCAGAGAAGCAAAAATGAATGTTGTCGTCGTAGAATCTCCGGCCAAAGCCAAGACCATCAACAAGTATCTTGGCTCGGGCTACAAGGTTCTCGCATCTTTCGGTCACGTGCGTGACCTGCCAGCCAAGGATGGCTCCGTCCTTCCCGACCAGGATTTCGAAATGTCCTGGGAGGTCGATGCCTCCTCGCAAAAGCGCATGAAGGATATCGCGGACGCCGTGAAAGGTTCCGATGGCCTCTTCCTCGCAACCGACCCGGATCGCGAAGGGGAAGCCATTTCCTGGCACGTGCTCGATCTCCTGAAGAAGAAACGCGTCCTTGGTGACAAGCCGGTGAAGCGCGTCGTGTTCAACGCCATCACCAAGAAGGCCGTGCTTGATGCCATGGCCAATCCGCGCGATATCGACGTCCCGCTGGTCGACGCCTATCTTGCGCGCCGCGCCCTCGATTATCTCGTCGGTTTCAATCTCTCGCCGGTTCTCTGGCGCAAGCTGCCCGGGGCCCGTTCGGCTGGCCGCGTTCAGTCGGTTGCCCTGCGGCTCGTCTGCGATCGCGAAAACGAGATCGAGCGGTTCGTTTCGGAAGAATACTGGAACCTGTCCGCATTGCTGCGCACCCCGCGTGGCGACGAGTTCGAAGCGAAACTCGTGTCTGCGGACGGCAAGCGCCTGCAGAACCGCGGCATCAAGAATGGCGAGGATGCAAACCGCCTGAAGGCGCTGCTCGATGGTGCGGCCTATACCGTGGATACGGTCGAGGCAAAGCCGGTAAAGCGCAATCCGGGACCGCCATTCACCACCTCCACGCTGCAGCAGGCGGCATCGTCCAATCTCGGCTTCAACGCCTCGCGCACCATGCAGGTGGCGCAGAAGCTTTATGAGGGCGTCGACATCGGCGGCGAGACGGTCGGTCTCATCACCTACATGCGTACCGATGGCGTGCAGATGGCGCCCGAAGCGATCGAAGGCGCGCGCCACGCGATCGTCGACCAGTTCGGCCAGCGCTACCTGCCGGAAAAGGCCCGTTTCTATTCCACCAAGGCGAAGAATGCCCAGGAAGCGCACGAAGCGATCCGCCCGACCGACTTCAACCGCTCGCCCGACAAGGTGCGCCAGTATCTCGATCACGACCAGCAGCGTCTTTACGACCTGATCTGGAAACGCGGCATCGCCAGCCAGATGGCGTCCGCCGAAATCGAGCGCACGACGGTTGAGATCCTTGCCGACAACAACGGCCAAGAGGCTGGCCTGCGCGCCGTCGGCTCCGTCGTCCGTTTCGACGGCTTCCTTGGTGCCTACATGGACCAGCGCGAAGAAGGCGAAAAGGGTGAGGATGACGACGAGGACGGTCGCCTGCCGCCGATCCATGCGCGCGAAAAACTCGACAAGCGCAAGGTGGATGCAAGCCAGCACTTCACCGAGCCGCCGCCGCGTTATTCGGAAGCATCGTTGATCAAGAAGATGGAAGAGCTCGGCATCGGCCGCCCCTCCACCTATGCAGCAACGCTGAAGACGCTGTCCGACCGTGAATATGTCACGGCGGAGAAGCGCAAGCTCGTGCCACAGGCCAAGGGCCGCCTCGTCACCGCCTTCCTCGAAAGCTTCTTCACGAAGTATGTCGAATACGATTTCACGGCCGATCTTGAAGAAAAGCTCGACAAGATCTCGGCCGGTGAACTCGACTGGAAGCAGGTCCTGCGGGAGTTCTGGCAGGATTTCTTCGGCCAGATCGAAGACACCAAGGAACTGCGCGTCACCAACGTGCTTGACGCCCTGAACGAGGCGCTCGCCCCGCTCGTCTTCCCCAAGCGCGAAGACGGCAGCGACCCGCGCATCTGCCAGGTCTGCGGCACCGGCAACCTGTCGCTGAAGCTCGGCAAGTATGGCGCCTTCGTCGGCTGCTCGAACTATCCGGAATGCAACTACACCCGCCAGCTTTCCTCCGAGGGCGGTGCGGATGCGGAAGCAGCCGGACTGAACGAGCCGAAGGCGCTTGGTGCCGATCCGCATACCGGTGAAGAAATCACGCTGCGTTCGGGCCGTTTCGGGCCATATGTCCAGCGCGGTGAAGGCAAGGAAGCCAAGCGCTCCTCGCTGCCAAAGGGCTGGAAACCGGAAGACATCGACCACGAGAAGGCGCTCGCGCTCATCAGCCTGCCGCGCGATGTCGGCAAGCACCCGGAATCTGGCAAGATGATCTCGGCCGGCATCGGCCGTTATGGCCCGTTCCTGCTCCATGACGGCACCTATGCCAACCTCGAAAGCGTCGAGGACGTATTCTCGATCGGCCTGAACCGGGCGGTGACCGTGCTTGCTGAAAAGCAGAGCAAGGGCCCAGGCGGCCGCACGCGCGGCACGCCGGCGGCGCTTAAGGAACTGGGAGACCATCCGGATGGCGGCGCAGTCACCGTTCGCGACGGTCGTTACGGTCCTTATGTCAACTGGGGCAAGATCAACGCCACCCTGCCGAAGGGCATGGATCCGCAATCGGTGACCATGGAACAAGCCATGGCACTTATTGTTGAGAAGGGCGGCAAGGCCGCGCCTGCCAAGGCAAAGGCCAAGAAGACGGCGACCAAGGCTGCGGCGGACACGAAGAAGACAAAGGCTCCCGCTAAAAAGGCGCCAGCCAAGAAGACCGCTACGAAGGCGAAGAAGACGGACACGTGAGAGAACCGCAAGACAGGTCGAGACGTCAACAGAAGCGCGCCGAGCGTGCTGAACGAGGAGCCGGCGCGGCATCGGGCGATAAGCCCGCGATCATCCACGGGGCCGTGCCGCCGCGCGAAGTCTTGCTGGAGTTCATCTCGGAGAACCCCGACAAGGCTTCGAAACGCGAGATCGCCAAGGCTTTCGGGTTGAAGGGCGACACGCGTGTCGAACTGAAGGACCTGCTTCGCACGCTCGAGGAGGAAGGTCTCCTCACCAAGAACCGCAAGTCGCTGACGCGCCCGGGCGCCCTGCCCCCCGTCACGGTGCTCGACATCACCACCCGAGACAAGGACGGCGAACTGATCGGCCGGCCGAGCGAATGGCCGGATGAGAACGGTGCAGCACCGGCGGTGTTGATCCGGCAGTCATCGGAAAACCGCGGCAAGGGCAAGACACCGGCCGCCGGCCTTAACGACCGCGTGCTCGCCAAGATCTTCCCAAACAAGGACAGGTCCGGCCCTGCTTATACGGCCCGCGTCATCAAGGTCATCGACAAGCGCCGCGGCGCCGCGCTCGGCGTCGTCCACAAGCTCGCCGATGGCGAGATCCGCCTGCTGCCGATCGATCGGCGCGGCGAGGAGATGGTGATCGATTCAACCGATCTTGGCGAGGCCAAGGACGGCGATCTCGTCGAGTCGGAAGTCGTTCGTTCCAGCCGTTTCGGCTTGCCACGGGCACGCGTCCTGTCCGTTGTCGGTTCGGTGGGTTCCGAAAAGGCGATCTCGATGATCGCGATCTATGCCCACGGCATCCCGCATATTTTCCCCAAGCAGGTGCTGGACGAAGCCGATGCCGCCAAGCCGGCCACCATGTCGAAACGCGAGGACTGGCGCGACCTTCCGCTGATCACCATCGATCCGGCGGACGCCAAGGACCACGACGACGCCGTCTATGCCGAACTCGATCCGTCGCCTGACAATCCGGATGGCGTCATTGTCACGGTCGCGATCGCCGATGTCTCCTGGTATGTCCGCACCGGCTCGCCGCTGGACCGCGAGGCGCTGAAGCGCGGCAATTCCGTGTATTTCCCGGACCGCGTCGTGCCGATGCTGCCGGAGCGCATCTCCAACGACCTCTGCTCCCTGCGTGAAAGCGAGGACCGCCCCGCACTTGCCGTGCGCATGGTCTTCTCGAAGGAGGGCCGCAAGGCGAGCCACACCTTCCATCGCATCATGATGAAGAGCGCCGCCAAGCTCTCCTACCAGCAGGCCCAGGCGGCGATCGATGGCAAGCCGGACGACAAGGCCGGCCCGCTGCTCGACACGATCCTGAAGCCGCTGTGGCACGCCTATGGCATCCTCAAGCGTGGCCGTGACCGTCGCCAGCCCCTCGAGCTCGACATGCCCGAGCGCAAGATCCTGCTGAAGCCAGACGGGACCGTTGACCGCGTCTTCGTTCCGGAACGTCTGGATGCTCACAAGCTCATCGAAGAGATGATGATCCAGGCCAATGTCTGTGCTGCCGAAACGCTCGAAAAGAAGCGGCAGGTTCTGGTCTATCGCGTCCACGACGCGCCGTCGCTCGCCAAGCAGGAAACGCTGCGGGAGTTCCTGGCGACGCTCGGTATCTCCATGGCCAAGGGCGGCCAGATGCGTTCCAACTCGTTCAACGGCATCCTGTCGCAGGCCGAGGGCACGCCTCACCAGGTCATGGTCAACGAGATGGTGCTGCGCTCCCAGAGCCAGGCGATCTACAGCCCCGACAATATCGGCCATTTCGGCCTCAACCTGATGAAATACGCGCATTTCACCTCGCCAATCCGGCGTTATGCGGACCTCATCGTGCATCGTGCGCTGGTCGGGTCGCTGGGTCTCGGTGAAGGAGGCATCACGCCGGATGAAGAAGCGCAGCTCGATGACATCGCCGCCGAAATTTCGACCTTCGAGCGGCGCGCCATGGCCGCCGAGCGCGATACCGTCAACCGGCTCGTGGCGCATCATCTGGCAGAGCGCATCGGCGAAGACTTCGAAGGCCGCGTCTCCGGCGTCACCAAGGCGGGGCTGTTCGTTTCGCTGCCAACCTATGGGGCCGATGGGTTCATCCCGATATCGACGCTTGGCAACGACTACTTCATCTATGACGAGGCTCACCAGGCGCTCTCCGGCGAGAAGAGTGGGCTGGGCTATCAGATCGGCGACAGCGTCGAAGTGCGGCTGAAGCAGGCGATACCGCTTGCCGGCGCGCTGCAGTTCGAGATGCTGAGCGAAGGCAAGAAGATGCCGACGGCAGTCCGGTCGTTCCATAAGTCGGGTCGGCGTGACCGTTCATCCGGGCGCGCCAAACCGGGCACCCGTCCGCCCCGCGGCCGCAGGAGGTAAGAATGTCAGTGCCACAAACCGACACGAGCACGGTGCGATTTGGCGCCGACGCCGAGAACCCTCGCCCGCTGCTGCGCTCGATGAAGCGCGGCATGCTCGGCCGTTGTCCGAACTGCGGCCAGGGCCGGCTTTTCCGCGCCTTCCTGAAACCCGTTGATTCCTGCGCCGAATGTGGCGAAGACATGCATCACCACCGCGCCGACGACCTGCCGGCCTATCTGGTGATCTTTGTTGTCGGCCACGTGCTGATGGCCGGCTACATGGCGTCCGACCTCCTCTTTACGCTCTCGCCATGGGTGCATCTGGCGATCTGGAGCCCGCTGTCCGTGCTTGCGGCACTGGTCTCAATCCAGCCGATCAAAGGCGCGGTGATCGGCCTGCAGTGGGCGAACCGCATGCACGGCTTCGGCGGCCATGGTGACGAGGATGACGTGTTCGAACTGCCGCCGCGTCGGGACGGAACGCGTGGATGACCTCCGACGGCGAGGAACACGTTCCGTCTGCCATGGACGAAATCAAGCATGCCCGCGTTCCGGGTGTCCGGCCGCGGGACGCGGCCTCGCTTCTGCTGGTTGATCGATCGAACGGCGCCCACCGAGTGCTGGTCGGCCGTCGTGGCAGCGCGCATGTCTTCATGCCGAATGTCTATGTCTTTCCCGGCGGCCGCCGCGATGCACGCGACCATTCCCTGCCATTTTCCAAGGATCTCGATGCGCGGGTGTTCGACCGATTGCTCACCGGCGCTTCCGCCCGTCTCGGGACTGCCCGCGCCCGGGCATTGGCACTCGCCGCCCTGCGCGAACTTCGCGAGGAAACCGGACTTTCCTTCCCCGAGGAAACCGGCACCGACCTTTCCAGGCTTCGTTACGTCGCGCGTGCCATCACGCCGCCCGGCAACGTCCGCCGTTTCGACACCCGTTTCTTTCTCGCCTTTCTCGACGAATGCGGCTTTGACCTGCGCCATCTTGCCGACTCAGATGAGTTGCAGGACCTGCGCTGGCTTGACATCCGTGAGCTTTCCAGTCTGAAACTCCCGGCGATTACGACGCGGGTGCTGGAGGATGTGAGGGATCTCATAGCCGACGAGCCCTCCTTGCCGTTCGGCAGCCCGGTCAACTTCTACTTCATGCGACGCGGACGTTTCATCCGCAGCCGACTGTAAGGAACAGGGAATGCCCCAGCCGACGACGGACTCGAACGGCTTTGTCGAGAAGATCCACTGGCCGTCGCTGGTTGCCGCCACGTCCGCCATCAGTGCGGTCGGTATCGCGATCGGGCTCGGGCTGCCCCTGCTCTCGATCATCCTTGAAAAGCGCGGCATTCCCTCGACCCTGATCGGGCTCAACGCCGCCATGGCCGGCATCGCGTCGATGCTGGCAGCACCCATCACCACCAAGTTTGCCCATCGCTTCGGCGTCGCGCGCACCATGATGGTGGCGGTAATGATCTCGGCGCTCAGCGCCATCGGCTTCTATTTCGCCGAAGCCTTCTGGATGTGGTTCCCGCTGCGCTTCACCTTCCATGGCGCAACCACCACCCTCTTCATCCTGTCGGAATTCTGGATCAACGAGGCTGCCCCACCGCGACGCCGCGGCCTGGTGCTCGGGATCTACGCGACAGTGCTGGCCGTGGGTTTTGCGCTAGGGCCGCTGCTGTTCTCGCTGCTGGGAAGTGATGGCATCCTGCCCTTCACGGTGGGTGCCGGCATCATCATGCTGGCCCTGATCCCGATCTTCATTGCTCGCAACGAAAGCCCCGTCCTCGAGAGCAAGCCGGACCGCAACTTCTTCCACTACATCTTCCTGGTGCCGACCGCGACCGCTGCGGTCTTTGCCTTCGGCGCCGTTTCGGCCGGTGGTTTGTCGCTGTTCCCGATCTACGCCCTGCGCGAACAGCTGAGCGAATCGCAGGCAGCCGTGCTGCTCACCGTCATGGGCATCGGCAACATGGCCTTCCAGATCCCGCTCGGGCTTTACTCGGACAAGCTGAAAGACCGGCGCCCGCTGCTCGCCGGCATGGCGGTGCTTGGCGTGCTGGGCTCGCTCGCCCTGCCCTACCTGATCGAGCATTGGCTCTTGATGGCGGTCATCCTGTTCTTCTGGGGCGGCTGCGTCTCCGGCCTTTATACCGTCGGCCTGGCCCATCTCGGCGCCCGACTCAGCGGTCCGGATCTCGCCGCCGCCAATGCCGCCTTCATCTTCTGTTATGCGGTCGGCACCGTTGCCGGTCCGCAGGCGGTCGGCGCGGCCATGGATGTCGGCGGCAATGACGGATTTGCCTGGGCTCTGGCCGGATTCTTTGGCTTCTATGTGGTTGTTTCCGTTGGCCGCGTGCTTTTCCGGTCAAATCGAGGTTGACTTTTCGGGCGCGATTTGTAATTTCGCGCCAGATTTCGCCGTGGGCCTCACGCGTCCACGGCTTCATTTTTCTCAGAGGCAGAATACCATGGCGAAAGCTACGACCATCAAGATCAAGCTGCTGTCGACGGCTGACACCGGTTTCTTCTACGTGACGAAGAAGAACAGCCGTACGTTCACCGACAAGATGACCAAGACCAAGTACGACCCGGTTGCCAAGAAGCACGTCGAATTCAAGGAAACCAAGATCAAGTAAGACTTGATCTTCGGACAAGATCGAGGCGCCGATCGCAAGATCAGGCGCCTTTTCTTTTGGCTGTAGTATCTAAGCCGCCTCCCCGTCCAACTGGTCCCCAAACGGAAAACGCCGCTCCTGACGGAAGCGGCGTTTTCGAATGGGGGTCGACCAGCCTGCAAAGACGGCACGAGGAACCGTTGGATATGCTTGCCAGTCGACCGACCCCACGACCCAGGAGATGCGGCGGACCTGAACATCATGGGGTATCTCCGCCCCTTGCGGGGCTTGTCTTGAGGTGAAATTCGCCCAAAACAAAAAGAAAATCAACAGATTCTTAATGCGATACCATGGCTGCTTCTGCTCTTGGTTAAAATGCCGCAGCGATTCCGCCGCAGGCGCCGATCACCTCGTCGGCGGAAATGAGTTTACTCAAGAACATCTTGTCGCGGGCGGTGGCTATATTTGCCCACCTCGGATCCCGAGGCAAGACTTCACGTCCGCCGCCTGAATCTAGTCCGTGCTCGTTGCTACGCCCGGCATAGGACAGAAGGAAAATAGTCTTAGGGACATTGCTTTGGGAACGGCAAAATACATGCCCCGCCTGCAGTGCAATGCACAACGGACGCTGTTTGACCAGAGGCATTCCCATGATCATCTGACGAATAACCACCCGCCAGAACTGATCACGGAGGATCAAAAATCAGTGGTAAACTTCTACCAGCGCAGGATTTATAGCACGTTTCGCGCGCGGCGCAGCGTTTTTCGGACCAATCTGCTTATTTTAGAATTGAATGATTCTCTCAAGCGGCAGCGGCAACGACGCGGTTGCGACCACCGTTCTTTGCCTCATAAAGGGCCTTGTCGGCCTGCTTCAGCAACTGCTCCGGTGTCTCCGCACCAAAACTGTTGGATGCGATGCCCAACGATGCCGTGACATTCAGCGAAACGCCCGCGCTCTTCAAAATGAAAGGCTGATCCTCGATCATCCGGCGCAGCCGCTCAGCGATCGCCGCGGCCGCCGGAGCGTCCGTATCCGGCATGACGACGACAAATTCCTCGCCGCCATAACGGCAGGCGAGATCGGCCCCACGGACCGTCGAGCGAATGCGGGCCGCAAACTCCTTCAGCACCTCATCACCGCAGTCGTGGCCATAGGTGTCATTGACCGACTTGAAGCGGTCGATGTCGGTAATGCACACCGATAGCGGCCGGCCCCGGGTCGCAGCGCGGTTGAAGAGCACCTTCAGGTGGTTGTCGAGATAACGGCGATTGTGCAGGCCGGTCAGTCCGTCGGTAACGGCGAATTCGATGGTCTGCCGCACGCTCATCCGCAGGCGGTCGTTGTAGCGCTTGCGCTTGATCTGGGTGATGACGCGCGCCACCAGTTCGTTGGGGTCGATCGGTCGAACGATATAGTCGTTGACGCCGAGGTCGAGCGCCCGAACGATCATCTCGTCGGCGCCGAGTTCCGTCACCAGCAATAGCGGCAGGAAGCGGGTCCGCTCCAGCGAGCGGAGCTGCGAGCAAAGCCGCAGCGGGTCGTAATCGTCGAAATTGGCGTTGACGATCACCAGGTCGACCGGGTTCTCTGCCGCCTCGAACAGTGCCGCCTGCGGATCGGACATGGCGATGACACCGGCGACCGGTTTCAGCGCCTTTATGATCCGCTCCTGGGAGCTCGCGCGGCCATCGACCAGCAGCACCTGCGCCGCCTCGTCGCGACCATCGGTCCCCTTCAGCATGTCCTCGAGCGCGATGTTGCTCGCCGTGTCGGCACGGATGCGCAGCTCGTCGCTCAGCGTCTTCAGCCGCACCAGGCTTTTGACACGTGACACGAGCTGCAGGTCATTCACCGGCTTGGTCAGGAAATCATCGGCACCGGCCTTCAGGCCGCGCACGCGATCCGACGGCTGGTCGAGCGCCGTCACCATGACCACCGGAATATGCGCTGTCTTCGGATTGGCCTTCAGCCTTTCGCAAACCTCGAAACCATCGATGCCCGGCATCATGATGTCGAGCAGGACCAGGTCGACATGGGTGTTGTCGCAGATCTCCAGCGCCTTGTAGCCGTCGTCGGCCGTCAGCACGTCGAAATATTCGGCCAGCAGCCGGGCCTCGAGCAGCTTTACGTTGGCTGGTATGTCGTCGACGACCAGGATACGGGCGGTCATTCGGTTCGCTCCGATGTCATGCGTCGCCCAGATAGGTCTTGATGGTCTCGATGAACTTTGGAACGGAGATCGGTTTGGAAACGTAGGCTTCGCAGCCGCCCTGGCGGATGCGTTCCTCATCGCCCTTCATCGCGAAGGCCGTGACAGCGATGACCGGGATGACGTGAAGCTCGTCGTCTTCCTTCAGCCACTTCGTGACTTCAAGACCGGATACTTCCGGCAGCTGGATATCCATGAGGATGAGGTCAGGCCGATGCTTGCGCGCCAGGTCGAGCGCTTCCATCCCGTTACGGGTCTGGATGGTGTCGTATCCAGACGCTTCGATCAGGTCTCGGAAGAGCTTCATGTTCAGCTCGTTGTCCTCGACGATCATCACCCGTTTGGGCATGGCGATCCGTTCCTTCAATCCCGCCTTGCAAGCGTTCCTTCAGCATATAAGCTCCCGGGCGGCCGAATCCACAGGGCTCCATTCAAGTCACGGTAGAGCCATTTGGTTGAAAAAGAGGTAATGCTGGAACAATGCGTCACGAAATCGGAAAAGACAGGGCACAGCAGGCAGACCACGAAGAAACGGCAGCGGCCATCCTGGGCTGGCTGGCGAACGAGCCGGATATGCTTGGCCGCTTCCTGGCGCTCTCCGGCGTGCAGCCGCAGCAGTTGCGCAATGCGGTGAATGACCCCGGCTTCCTAGCCGGCATGATCGACTTCCTGATGGGCCATGAGCCCACGCTATTGGCCTTCTGTGAGGCAACCGGCACCAAGCCCGAGACCGTCTCCGCGGCCTGGCACCATTATTCCGGCCCCGGCCTTGGCTCGGGTGATTTCTGACATGGACGAAATCCTGGACCTCTCGCATGTCGAGCTTCGCGACCGGCCTCTCATCGTCTGCGACGTCGACGACGTGGTGCTGCATTTCGCAGCACCCTTCCAGCACTTTCTCCGCGACGAGGGTTACGAGCTGATCCCGCGGTCCTTCAAGCTCACCGGCAACGTCGTCTCTATCGCCAACCAGGTGGAGGCGGAGGCGAGCGAGGTGAAGGAACTGGTGCGGCGGTTCTTCGACGCCCAGGAGAACTGGCAGGTCCCACTCGACCTGGTAGTCGAGACACTTGAATATCTCGCGACTGATGCAGACGTCGTGTTTCTCACCGCCATGCCGCCGCTCTATCGCGACCAGCGCCGCCGGCTGCTCGATCGGCTGAGCATGGCTTTCCCGCTGGTGGCGAGCGAGGCGCCGAAGGGGCCCATCATGCACCGGCTGCACGCCGGGCGTCCCCTGCCCTCGGTCTTCATCGACGACATGGCCCACAATCTCCAATCCGTGCGCGACCACGTCGAGGGTTGCCTGCTCTTGCAGATGATGCCCGACTCGCCGCTGCATCAGCTGGCGCCGAAGCCCGGCGAAGGTGTGGTGCGCGCCACCGACTGGCCGCATGCGGCCGAGCTCATCCGCGCCCACATCACATCCGGCTGATCGCACCCGCGATAGGTGTGCACGACACAGCATGCCCCTTGAGTCGCGTCAGACCCGGGACTAACGTCAGGCAGTTCAACCTTTGTTCCTTGCCATGCCGACGTCCGCGCCCGATGAGCCTCCTGGCTTTTGCCGAGACTGCCTTGTGGAGCAGAAGGTCCAGGCACGCCGGTGCCGCGCCTGCGGCAGCCCTCGCCTCGTCTATCACAACGAGCTTTACCGGCTGACGCTGGCGCATATCGATTGCGACGCCTTCTACGCGACGATCGAGAAGCGCGACAATTCGGAGCTTGCCGACAAGCCGGTGATCATCGGCGGCGGCAAGCGCGGCGTGGTCTCAACCGCTTGTTACATCGCCCGCATCAATGGCGTTCGCTCCGCCATGCCAATGTTCGAGGCGCTCGAGCTTTGCCCGGACGCAGTGGTGATCCGGCCGAACATGGAGAAATACGCCGCCGTCGGCCGGCAGGTGCGCCAGATGATGCTGGACCTGACGCCGCTGGTTCAACCGCTGTCGATCGACGAAGCCTTCCTTGAGCTCGCCGGCACCGAACGCCTGCATCACGATCCCCCGGCGCGGGTGCTGGCCCGGCTTGCAAAGCGTGTCCAGGACGAGCTCGGGATCACCATTTCGGTCGGCCTCTCCTACTGCAAGTTCCTCGCCAAGGTGGCGTCGGATCTGGAGAAGCCGCGCGGCTTCTCCGTCATCGGACAGGCAGAAGCCTTCGACTTCCTGACCAACCGCCCGGTGACGACGATCTGGGGTGTCGGCAAGGCCTTTAACGCCACGCTCGCCGCAGACGGCATCCGCACCATCGGCCAGTTGCAGACCATGCAGGAAACGGACCTGATGCGCCGCTATGGCTCCATGGGCCAGCGCCTCTACCGCCTGTCGCGCGGTATCGATGATCGCGTGGTGCATCCGAATGATCCGGCCAAGAGCGTCTCGGCCGAGACCACCTTCTTTGACGACATCTCACGCTATGATGACCTTGTGCCGATCCTTCGTCGCCTGTCCGAGAAGGTCTCGACGCGACTCAAGAAGCACGGCATCGCCGGGCAGACTGTGGTGCTCAAGATGAAGACGTCGGACTTCAAGAGCCGCACCCGCAACAAGCGGCTTGAAGACCCGACGCAGCTTGCCGACCGCATCTTCCGCACAGGCCTGTCGCTGATGGAGCGGGAAACCGACGGCACCAGGTTCCGTCTCCTCGGCATCGGCGTTACCGACCTTTGCGACCCTGCCCGGGCCGATCCGGCCGACCTCGTGGATCTCCAGGCGACCCGACGTGCGGCGGCCGAAGCGGCGATGGACAGGCTCCGCGACAAGTTCGGCAAGACGGCGGTGGAGACCGGCTATACCTTCGGCAGGCGCTGACGGGATCAAGGAAATGTGACTTCGTTGCGGACAAAATGCTCGGCTTTTCCCCATCCTGAAAACCTTCCTTAAACCTCATTCGCTAATATGCGGCCCTTGTATTGCGTATGAGGTCCGTCATGTTGCGTTCGCTGGTTTTTGGACTGGGTTTATTATCTGCGACCATGCTGTCGCACGGGGCCTTCGCCGCAGGCGGCCGCACGCTGCAGATCGTGGTGTCGAAGGACAAGCAATCCATGGTGGTCTATGACGGCGACCAGGTCGTCACCAAGACCCGCGTTTCGACCGGCAAGGCCGGCCATACGACGCCGAGCGGCATCTTCTCGATCCTGGAGAAGCGCAAGTATCACGAATCGAACATCTATTCGAATGCGCCCATGCCCTGGATGCAGCGGCTGACCTGGTCCGGCATTGCGCTGCACGAAGGTGTGGTGCCGAACTACCCGGCATCCCACGGCTGCATCCGCATGCCCGGCGCCTTCGCCAAGTCGCTCTTCGACATGACCGAGCGCGGCGCGCATGTGATCGTTTCCGACGCTCCTGTCGCTCCCGAACGGATCGAGAGCGCCAATCTCTTCATGCCGCGCAAGCCGCTGCCCAAGGGTCCGCTGCTGACGGATGTGGAACTTCGCGCCCAGGCGATCGATGTGTCGAAGAAGGCGGAAGTTGCCATGAACATGCGCCCGGAGAACCCGGCCTTGTCGCATCCGGCTGACAAACCCGAACTCGAAGCCGAGACGGATGGTCCGCCCTTGCGCATCCTCATCACCCGCCGCGGCGACCGGGAAATGCTGATCGACGTCCAGCATCTGCTGCAGGAGATGGGTTTCGATACCGGCGGTTCCGACGGATACCTCGGGCCACTGACGCGCAGCGCGATCGACGGGTTCAAGCGCTGGAAGGGCGTGCCCTCAGGCGGCGGCCTGATGAGCGCAGAGTTCATCGACGCGCTTTATGAAGCGGCCGGCAAGGAAAAGCCCCCGGCCGGCCAGATCATGGTCCGTCGCAACTTCCAGCCGATGTTCGAGGCACCTGTCGGCATCAAGAATCCCGAAATCGCGCTCGGCACGCATTTCTTCGCGGTCGACAAGGTCGATCGCGGCGCCGAGAGCGCCGAATGGACGGCGGTCAGCCTGCCGCACGCGCTTTCGGATGCGACAAAGAAGCGGCTCGGCATCACCGTCGAGGACCAAAGCACCGCAGCGCAAATCTGGGAGCGGATCGATATCCCCGCTGAGGTCCGCGAGCAGATCGAGAGCATGATGACCGATGGCACGTCGGTGACCATCAATGACGAAGGCATTGGCCCGGAAACCGGCAAGGGAACAGACTTCGTCACCCTCACCAAGTCCTCTGCCCGCGCCGTCAATGCCGTGGCGACCAAGGAGCCCAGTGTCCGCAAGATCAAGCCCGTGCGCCAGTCCCGCCAGGAAGTCCGGCGCGGCATGATCGGCCTCTACTGAGGCCGCATGGCCTCAGAGCAGTTCCACATCGAGCACGCCCGGCGCTGCCTTGAGCGCCGCGGCGATTTCCGGCGAGATCCGGTATTTCTCGGTCAGTTCGACCTCGATCTCGCGCTGGCCGTCGTCCTTGATGACAACGAACGAGACCAGTCCATCGCCCCTTGCATTGAGATGACGGGCGACGGCGCGCAGCGGGCTCGAATCCCGCAGGTAAACCCGCAGCGCCTTTTGCATCTGAACCGACTTTTCTTCGAGCGACTGCGCCGTCTGGATGCGCAGGCCGATGCCTTCCGGACGCTCTTCCGCCTGCACGGTGATCAGCAGCGACTTGCCCGGTTCCAGAAGGTCGCGATATTGCGCCAGCGCCTCGGAGAACAGAACCGCCTCGTATTGGCCCGACGAATCGGAGAAGGCGACGATGCCCATCTTGTTGCCGGTGCGCGTCTTGCGCTCCTGCCGGCTGGTAACGGTGCCGGCAAGCTTGCCGACCGTCGCACCCGCCTTCACCGAAACGGAGAATTCCGCGAATGTCTGCACCCGCATCTTGGCGAGGATGTTGGCGTAGGAATCAAGCGGGTGGGCTGAGAGGTAGAAGCCCAGCACCTGGTATTCGCGCATCAGCTTTTCCGACGGTGTCCACGGATTGAACGGCGGCAGGATGAGCTTTTCCGGGCCGGTGCTGGAGGAGGCGCCGAAGAAGCCCATCTGGCCGCTCGCCTTCTCCTGATGGGCGGTCTGTGCATAACCGATGATGCGATCGAGGCCACCGATCAGTTCCGCGCGGTCGATGCCGAAGCAATCAAAGGCGCCAGCCGAAATCAGGCTTTCCAGCACACGCCGGTTCACCTGTTTCGGATCGACCCGCAGGCAGAAATCCTCCAGGCTTTCGAACGGACGGTCGCCGCGGACNTCGGTGATGTGTTCCACCGCNGAATCACCCACGCCCTTCAANGCGGCGAGNGCGTAATAGATCTTGTTTTCGCCGGTCTCGAAATGCCGGTANGAGGTCTGTACCGACGGCGGAATGACCGCGATGCCGAGGCGTCCNGCGTCCTGGCGAAAGTCGTTCAGCTTTTCGCTGTTGGCCATATCGTAGGTCATCGACGCGGCCAGGAACTCGACCGGGTAATGCGCCTTCATGTAGGCCGTCTGGTAGGAGACGATGGCGTAGGCTGCGGCGTGCGACTTGTTGAAGCCGTAGTTCGCGAACTTCGCCAGCAGATCGAAGATCAGGTCGGACTGCGGCTTGGACACGCCGTTCTTCACCGCGCCCTCGACGAAGCGGGCGCGCTGCTTGTCCATTTCCTCCTTGATCTTCTTACCCATGGCGCGGCGCAGCAGGTCGGCTTCGCCGAGCGAGTAGCCCGACAGCACCTGGGCGATCTGCATGACCTGTTCCTGGTAGACGATAACGCCCTGGGTTTCCTTGAGCAGGTGGTCGATCATCGGATGGATCGACTCGATCTCCTCCTCGCCGTGCTTGCGGGCGTTGTAGACCGGGATGTTTTCCATCGGGCCCGGACGATAGAGCGCCACGAGCGCAATGATGTCCTCGATGCAGTCCGGGCGCATGCCGATGAGCGCCTTGCGCATGCCGGCACTTTCCACCTGGAACACGCCGACGGTTTCACCGCGCGACAACATCTCGTAGGTCTTCTTGTCGTCGAGCGGGATCTTGGCGAGATCCACCTCGATGCCGCGCTTGCGGCAGAAATCGACCGCCGTCTTCAATACCGTGAGCGTCTTCAGGCCGAGGAAGTCGAACTTCACCAGTCCGGCCTGCTCGACCCACTTCATGTTGAACTGGGTGACCGGCATGTCCGAACGCGGATCGCGGTACATCGGCACGAGCTTCGACAAGGGTCGGTCGCCGATGACGATGCCGGCCGCGTGCGTCGACGCGTGGCGGTAAAGACCTTCGATCTTCTGGGCGATGTCGAGCAGGCGGCCAACGACGGGCTCCTTCTCGATCTCCTCCTGGAACTTCGGCTCGTCCTCGATCGCCTTTGACAGTGGCGTAGGGTTCGCGGGGTTGTTCGGCACGAGCTTGCAGATCCGGTCGACCTGGCCATAGGGCATTTCCAGCACGCGACCGACGTCACGCAGGGCGGCGCGCGCCTGCAGCGATCCGAAGGTGATGATCTGCGCCACCTGTTCGCGGCCGTATTTCTGCTGCACGTAGCGGATCACCTCTTCGCGGCGATCCTGGCAGAAGTCGATATCGAAGTCGGGCATCGAAACGCGTTCCGGATTGAGGAAGCGTTCAAACAGCAGCGAGAAGCGAAGCGGATCAACGTCGGTGATCGTGAGCGCATAGGCGACGAGCGAGCCGGCACCCGAACCGCGGCCCGGGCCGACAGGAATGTTCTGGCTCTTGGCCCATTTGATGAAGTCCGAAACGATCAGGAAGTAGCCCGGGAACTTCATGCGCTCGATGATCGACAGTTCGAAGTCGAGGCGCTCGCGATAGTCCTGATGGGTGAAGCCGGGGCTGATGCCAAGTTCCGCCATCCGCATCTCGAGGCCCTCGACTGCCTGGCGGCGAAGTTCTTCCGCCTCGGCGCGCTCGGCCTCCGCCGCATCATCGGTGGCACCGGTAAAGCGCGGCAGGATGGGGCTGCGCGTCTTCAGCACGAAGGAGCAGCGGCGGGCAATCTCCACCGTATTGTCGAGCGCCTCAGGAAGATCGGCAAACAGCTTTGCCATTTCCTCGCGGCTCTTCAGGTAGTGGTCCGGCGTCAGGCGGAAACGGCTGTCATCGGAGACGATCGCGTTATGGGCGACCGCCATCAGCGCGTCATGGGCCTCGTAATCGGCCTTGGACGGGAAGAAGGCCTCGTTGGTGGCGACCAGCGGCAGGTCATGGTCATAGGAAAGCGTCACCACCTTGTGCTCGTGGCGACGGTCATAGGATCCGTGACGCTGCAGCTCGACATAAAGCCGGTCACCAAAGATCTGCTTCAGCTTGAGGAGCCGTGCGGTGGCAAGCGTGGCATTGCCTTCCTTCATGGCCATGTCGACCGGGCCGCTCGCAGCACCCGTCAGCGCGATCAAGCCTTCAGCGCCACCCTCTTCCAGCCAGGAGTGGCAGATATGCACCGACTGATGGCTTCCCTCGCCGCCAAGATAAGCGCGGCTCACCAGGTCGACCAGCCGCTCGTAACCGGCCGCCGTTGCAGCCAGAAGGACGATCGCCGGAAGCTTGGCGAGTTGCTGGTGGCTCGACCGACGCTCGTCGGTCTGGTCCTGCATGTCGATCGACATCTGGCAACCGATGATCGGCTGCAGCCCCTCGCCGATCGCCTTCTGAGCAAATTCCAGCGCGACAAAGAGATTGTTCGTGTCGGTAACGGCGATCGCGGGCTGATTGTCCGCGACGGCCTTTGACAGGATCTTCTTGAGCGGCAGCGCGCCTTCAAGAAGCGAATAGGCGGAATGGACACGCAGGTGAACGAAGTGGGGCGAAGCGCCCAATCCTGCCGGTTCCGATATGGTTGCCGCCGTCTCTGCCATCTAAGTCGCTGCCTGCTTCATGAATCGCGCCATTGTCGGACTTGGGGCAGGCAGAGTCTAGTTTCGTTATCGCTCATCAACGGCTTTCGGTGCCGGCGAGCGAGGCAATGGTTACATCGCCATCATGATCATCGAGAGGCTGGCAACGAAGGTTGCAATCGAGGCGAAAGCGGCGATGTCACGGATCAGGTCAGTCATTATCGTCTCCCTTGGCTCTTTATGTTTTTATTTTGTTCTCTTTAAGTTCACGAGTCAACAGAAGAACAGAACGGAAACATAGATCCTCGATTTCCTCGCTCTGCTGGTGAACGAGAGGTTAATGCTCGTTGTGCAGACGGATTCATCCCTTGGTGATCCTCGGCATTTCGTTTTGTCATCCTCCGACTGGCTGGAGGATCGGACGGGGCGCTGAAAGCTGCCTCGTAAGTCAATGTATAAGTGACACCTCTCAGCGCCCCGTTCGGCGGTTTTTGTTCGCGACTTGGGTTCCTCTGCGGTGGCCTGATCCGGACGGCTTTTGCCGTCGGCTCCGATCCTGGATCGACGGACGTAAATGTCCGGCGAAACCATCCAGATCGGCCACCATGTGTGCCGCACAGGCACGTCCGACGCGCTCTTTCGGGCCTCAGGAGATGACAGGCCGGTCCGTTGCCTGCCGTCTCCCCCCGTCTCGCCGGAGGGGAACCATTTTCCGCGAACCCCGAAGGTGAAGGTTCACGTCGTCCCTTCAACTCCGGCGCCGGCCCCGCATGGCTGGCACGCCTGCCAGCGTATCCGATGCGGAACGAGCCCATTGTAGGAGCGAGACTTTGGGGCGTGGAAAAACGAGCGTGGTTTTTCGCTCAAGTGGTTGATGTTGCTGGGGGTGGGGTAAGATATTTTCCACGGGGTGTGGAATCGTGTCTTATCTCGAATTCATCCGTCTCAGCAGTTTTGCTGCTCATCTTGGCAGGATGAGCGCAGGTTAGCGAGGCAAAGGCCAGATCCGCGACCGCGACCCGGAATGAAGCGGAAAACGCCTCAAGCGGCCTAGAGTTCGACCACCTTGCCGCCTTCGATCGTGACGCGGCGGTCCATGCGGCCGGCAAGTTCGTGGTTATGGGTGGCGATCAGTGCGGCAAGGCCAGACTGGCGCACCAAAGCTTCCAGTGCATCGAAGACATAGGATGCCGTTTCCGGGTCGAGGTTGCCGGTCGGCTCATCGGCCAGCAGCACACGCGGAGCATTGGCGACGGCGCGGGCAATTGCGACACGCTGCTGCTCGCCGCCGGACAGTTCGGAGGGGCGGTGATCGGCGCGGTGGCCGATGCGCATGTAATCGAGAAGCTGCCCTGCCCGCTCCTTGGCTTCCGCCTTCGAAAGCCCGGCGATGAGCTGCGGCATCATGATGTTCTCGACGGCAGAGAATTCCGGCAGCAGGTGGTGGAACTGGTAGACGAAGCCGATTTCGGAGCGGCGGATGGCGGTGCGTTCGTTGTCCGGCAGGCCGTTGCAGGACTGGCCACCGATATAGACTTCGCCGTCATCCGGGTGCTCGAGCAGGCCAGCGAGATGCAGCAGCGTCGACTTGCCGGTGCCGGACGGCGCAACAAGCGCCACGATCTCCCCGCTGCGAAGCTCGAAATCGGCGCCCTTGAGGATCGTCAGCGTCGTTTCGCCCTGGCCATAGTGACGTTCGACGCCAGAAAGCTTCAGGACGGTTTTGCGAGGTGGCATCGGGCGTTCTGTTCCTATTCGTATCGGAGGGCCTGGACGGGATCGAGCCTGGAGGCTCGCCATGCCGGCAGGATGGTCGCGATGAAGGAGAGCGTCAGCGCCATGAGGACAACCGATACGGTCTCGCTCAGGCTCATTTCCGCGGGTAGCTGGCTCAGGAAATACAGTTCGGGATCAAACAGCACCGTGCCGGAGACCCAGGAGAAGAACTGGCGGATCGACTCGATGTTGAGGCAGACGACAACGCCGAGCAGGACGCCGGCGAAGGTGCCAACGATGCCGATCGCAGCACCCGTCATGAAGAAGATGCGCATGATGGCGCCCGATCCCGCCCCCATGGTGCGCAGGATGGCGATATCGCTGCCCTTGTCCTTCACCAGCATGATGAGGCCCGAGATGATGTTGAGCGCTGCGACAAGCACGATCAGCGTCAGGATCATGAACATCACGTTGCGCTCCACCTGCAGGGCGGAGAAGAAGGTCTGGTTGCGCTGGCGCCAGTCGGTGATGAAGATCTGCCGCCCCGCCGCCGCCTCGACGAGTGGCCGCAACCCGTCGACATTGTCGGGATTGTCGATGAAGAGCTCGATCGACTGCACGAGCCCGTCGGCGTTGAAATAGATCTGCGACTCCTCGAGCGGCATGTAGATGATGGTCGCATCATATTCCGACATGCCGATTTCGAAGATGCCGGAAACCGGATAGGACTTGACGCGCGGGGTGACCCCCATCGGCGTCACGTCGCCTTCCGGCGAAATCAGCGTGATCTGGTCACCGGCATTCAGCCCGAGTTGGGCGGCAAGGCGCGAGCCGACCAGCACGCCCTCGCCCGAGGCGAAACCGACCATGTCGCCCGACTTGATGTTGGTCGAGACCTCGGTGAGTTTTTCGATGTCTTCGGGACGCACGCCGCGAACCAGCGCGCCGGAGCCGGCGCCACCGCGACCCGATGCAAGCGTCTGCCCTTCCACGAGCGGCAGGGCCATGCGCACGCCCGGGACGGCTGCGAATTTCTGGGTGAGTTCCGCATAGTTCGTCAGCGGGCCGTCAATCGGCTGGACGATCATGTGGCCGTTGATGCCGAGGATGCGCGAGATGAGCTCGGTGCGAAAGCCATTCATCACCGCCATGACGATGATGAGGGTGGCCACGCCCAGCATGATGCCGATGAAGGAAAAGCCGGCAATGACGGAGATGAAGGCTTCCTTGCGCCGGGAGCGCAGGTAACGCCAAGCCACCATGCGCTCGAATGCCGAAAATGGTCCCGCAGATGCAGCGCGTGCCGCCTCGCCACTTCCAGTCTCTGCCGCGACGCCCGCCATTCCGTCTCCTTCAGCGCGTAGGGCGCGCAATACCCGCGCCCATCTTGTGATCCGAACCCGCCGGATCAGCGACCGGCGAGCTTGTTCATTGCCGCTTCAACGGTGAGCGTTTCGCGCTCGCCCGTCTTGCGATCCTTGACTTCCACTTCGCCGTTTGCGGCGGAGCGAGGTCCAACGATCACCTGGTACGGCACGCCGATGAGGTCGGCGGTGGCGAACTTGGTGCCGGCCCGCTCGTCCGTGTCGTCGTAGAGCACGTCCTTGCCGATGGTCGTGAAGCCGCCATAGAGCGTTTCGCAGATCCGGTCGCAGGCTTCGTCGCCGGGCTTCATGTTGATGACCATCACGTCAAAGGGAGCGACGGAGGCCGGCCAGATGATTCCGTTCTCGTCATGCGATGCTTCGATGATGGCGGGAACAAGGCGTGTTGGGCCGATGCCATAGGAACCCATGTGGACAAGATGTTCCTTGCCGTCCGGACCCTGCACCTTGGCACCCATCGGCTCGGAATACTTCGTGCCGAAATAGAAGATGTGGCCGACTTCGATGCCGCGCGCCGAAAGGCGATCGCTCTCGGGGATGGCGTTGAAGGCGTCCTCGTCATGCATTTCCGACGTTGCGGCATAAACCGAGGTCCACTTGTCGAAGATTGCCTGCAGCGCGGCGACATCATCGAAATTGGTGTCGGTGCCGGGAATGTCGAAGTTGACGAAATCCTTGTGAGAGAAGACTTCCGACTCGCCCGTGTCGGCGAGGATGATGAATTCGTGCGACAGGTTGCCGCCGATGGGGCCGGTATCGGCACGCATCGGGATGGCGCGCAGGCCAAGCCGCGCGAAGGTGCGCAGATAGGCGGTGAACATCTTGCGGTAGGAGTGCTCGGCGCCTTCCTTCGTCAGGTCGAAGGAATAGGCATCCTTCATGAGGAATTCGCGCGAGCGCATGGTGCCGAAACGCGGACGGATCTCGTCGCGGAACTTCAGCTGGATGTGGTAGAGGTTGAGCGGCAGGTTCTTGTAGGACTTGACGTAGGACCGGAAGATGTCCGTGATCATTTCCTCGTTGGTGGGGCCGTAGAGCATCGGCCGGTCCTGGCGGTCCTTGATGCGCAGCATTTCCTTGCCGTAGGCATCGTAACGGCCACTTTCCTGCCAGAGCTCGGCCGACTGCAGCGTCGGCATGAGGAGCTCGATGGCGCCGGAACGGTTCTGTTCCTCGCGGATGATGTTGTTAACCTTGTCGAGAACGCGCTTGCCGAGCGGCAGCCAGGAGTAGATCCCCTGGCTCTGCTGGCGGATCATGCCTGCACGCAGCATCAGCCGGTGCGAAACGATCTCGGCCTCCTTAGGATTTTCCTTCAGGATGGGCATGAAATAGCGGGAAAGACGCATCGACGTATCCGAGGTTGCCGGGCCAACTCCACCGAACCGGGAATCGGCCATTTTCTTGAACAATATGGGCAGGCTACATAGCCCTTCTGAGGTGCCATGGGAACCCGGCTCGCAAGGATTTGCACGGGCCTGATGCCGCTGCCCAACCACCTGCCAAAGACAGGATGACGGAGATTTGGTGACGAAGCTGACACGAAGCTGTCAACATGAAAATTTTTGCGGACTGTGTCTAATTTACAAAAATAGCTGGTGACAAGGCATATACTTTGGGCTAGGTTCAGCTCACAAAACAGGCAAGGAGTTCAATTTCTTGCCACTTTCGCGGTCAAGTCTTGGGAGGATCAGGTCTTAGGCGCGTTTATTCGCAGCCCCGGCAACGGTAAAAGATCACGCGATACTAAAAACAAGGCTTCCATGCCTTGTTTTTTTTTGCCTTCTCGCAGCCCCTCCCCGCGATCAGCAAGCCATTGCTGGCAAAAGCGTGCGTTCTCGCGCCGCAAGCTATTCTCGAAGGTTAGTTCGGCCGGTAACTTGGCACGATATTGGGAAGATCGGTGATCCCGATACCCAGGTAGGTCGAGGCCACGTGGTAGCTCGCGTAGAGTGCCGCCGAAATCACCGTCGTCAACAGCACGACCCGTCCGCCCCGAAACTTTGCCGGCGCACTTTCGATCGTCCCGTTGATCACTTCACCTTCATCGCCCTGGCTGCGATAGCCGAGCGGCAGCACGATAAAAAGCACGGTCCACCAGAGGATGAAATAGATGGCGGCGATCGTGAGCAGCGGCATGGTGTTACTCGGGGTTCAGGTAAAGCAAGGCGCGTTATATGCGTTATGACCGGCAAGCTCCAGTGCCCGCCGGTGGACCGGATGCCGCATGCATGCGCGGAAACAGCGAGACCGGGTGCCCGTAACGGCTTCCGCAGCTGACAGATTGATTCCGGAGATGGAGTTAAGTCGTTGACGGAACAGCCATCAGACCTGTTCCAGTTCCACCAGCGTGCCGTTGAAATCCTTCGGGTGGAGGAACAGGACCGGCTTTCCATGGGCGCCGGTTTTCGGTTCGCCGTCGCCCAGCACGCGTGCGCCTGAGGCCTTCAGCCGATCGCGGGCGGCGAGGATGTCGTCCACTTCGTAACAGATGTGGTGCATGCCGCCGGACGGGTTCTTGGCGAGGAAGGCGGCGATCGGCGAGTCTTCGCCCAGCGGCTCCAGCAGCTCAACCTTGGTGTTTGCCAGTTCGACGAACACCACCGTCACGCCATGTTCGGGGAGCCGTTGCGCCTGCGAGACCCGGGCCCCCAGCGTGTCGCGATAGGTTGTCGTGGCCGATACCAGGTCCGGCACTGCGATGGCGATGTGGTTCACGCGTCCAAGCATTTGTTTTCCTCCCAAAGTCTTCACGACGATCCCCTCACCAACAAAATCTATGACTTAGCTGACGCTAAGATCATGATTTTGTAACCTCTCCCACAGGGGGAGAGGACAGGTGCCGAGCCTGCCGCCCCGGTCTCTCCCCTTGTGGGAGAGAAAGCGATTTCGAGATCTTAGCCAAAGGCTAAGTCTCAGAAATCGCAAGTGAGGGGGCAAAATCCAACCTCATACCTTCGTGACGAACACCGTCACGACCGGCTTCTTGCCCCAGGCCTCGTTGGCAGCGCCACGCACCGCGCGCCGAACCGACTCGCGCAGCATGTCGAGGTCCTTGCGGCGGGCGCGCGGAATACTTTCGATGGCGCCGAGGACGGCGTCATAAAGCGTATCTTCCATATCCTCGCCCTCGTCATCGAACTCCGGGAGACCAAAGGCCACAACGTCGGGATCCGTCAGGAAGTCGTAGCGGTTGTCGAGCAGCACGTTGACCGAGACATGGCCGACAAAGGAGAGCTTGCGGCGGTCGCCGATGCCCATTTCCTCGAAGTCGCCGATCAGCTTGCCGTCCTTGAAGATCCGCCCATGCGGGGCGTCATCGATGATCTCAGCCGGACCCGGCGCCAGACGCAGGATATTGCCGTTACGCACGCGCGGGATGGTCTTGATGCCGGCGGAGGCACCAAGCTCGGCCTGCGCCATCAGGTGGGCGGCTTCGCCATGGACGGGCACGAGGATCTGCGGGCGGGTCCACTGATACATCTGCAGCAATTCATTGCGGCGCGGATGGCCCGACACATGCACGAGGCCGTCGGCGTCGGTCACGACCTTGATGCCCTGCTCGATGAGGCCGTTCTTGATGTCGAGGATGGCCTTTTCATTGCCGGGGATCGTGCGGGATGAAAAGACAACGGTGTCGCCCTTGGAGAAGGCGACGTTGCGCATCTCATCACGAGCGATCTTGGCAAGGGCCGCACGCGGCTCGCCCTGGCTGCCGGTGAGGATCACCACCACCTTGTCGCGCGGGATGTAACCGAACTCGTCTTCGGCGATGAAGGGTTTCAGGCCTTCCATGATGCCGATGTCGCGAGCCACGTTGACGACGCGCTTAAGCGACGATCCGAGCAGCAGCACTTCGCGACCCGCAGCTTCCGCCGCCTGGGCGATGGAGCGGATGCGGCCGACATTCGACGAGAAGGTGGTGATCGCCACCCTGCCCTCGGCCGCCTCGATGATCTTGCGCAGACCTTCGGAGACTTCTTCTTCCGATGGCGAGACGCCTTCGCGCATGGCATTGGTGCTGTCGCACATCAGCGCCAGCACGCCCTCGTCGCCGAGCGCGCGGAAGCGGGCCTCGTCCGTCAGCGGGCCGAGCGACGGCGCATGGTCTATCTTCCAGTCACCGGTGTGGACGACATTGCCGAGCGGCGTGCGGATGACGAGCGACATCGGCTCAGGGATCGAGTGGTTCACACCAACCGCCTCGACCTCGAAGGGTCCGATGTTGATCTTGTCGCCCGCCTTGAAGATGTTGACCGGAATATCGGCGCGCGAGCCTTCGTAGTCGCGCTTGGCTTCCAGCATGCCGGCGGTGAAGGGCGAGGCATAGACCGGCACGTTGAGGCCCGGCCAGATGTCGTTCATCGCGCCATAGTGATCCTCATGGGCATGAGTGATGATCATGGCCTTGAGGTTGTTGCGCTGGGTCGCGAGATACCGGATGTCCGGCAGGACGAGATCAACACCCGGCAGGTCAGGACCCGGGAAGGTAACGCCACAGTCCACCATGATCCACTGGCGCTTCTCCGGCGTTCCATAGCCGTAGAGGGCGAGGTTCATACCGATTTCGCCCACGCCGCCGAGCGGCAGAAATACCAGTTCTTCTTGGTTTGCCATTTCTTCTTCTATTCCATTCTTTGAAAAAAGACATCACCGGCGGCAATCGGCAAGGCCGCGCCGTCTTCAGTGGCAAGCATCAGAAATCCACGTTCATCGATACCTGCGAATGTACCAACAAGCGAGCGGTCCGGCAGGTTCACAGTGATTTTTTCGCCCACGCCGCAGGCTACCTCACGCCAGCGGCGGATGATGTGTGCCAGTCCGCCGACCTCAGTCCATGATTCCAGAACCTGCGCCATCTCCTTATAAAGATGTGCAAAAAGCTCTTCCGGCGAGACGGCAGCACCGTGATCGGCAAGGCGTGTGACCGGATAGGGGGAACCTTCCGGCATGTGGCGGATGTTGATGCCGATGCCGATCACCAGGGCGCGACGGCCATCCGGCAGGGTCTCGGCTTCAAGCAGGATGCCGCAGGTCTTGCGGCGACCGATGAGGATGTCGTTCGGCCACTTCACCTCCAGCGGGGCGCCATCCGGAGGCAGCACCTTGGCAATCGCCGCATGCACGGCCACGGCAACCGCGAGCGGCAAGGAGGCCATGTGTTCCGGCGAGGCAGGATTGATGAGAAGCAGGGAGGCGTAGAGATTGCCGGGTTCGGATGTCCAGGCACGCCCACGGCGGCCGCGGCCGGCTACCTGGCGGGTTGCTGTCAGCCACAACAAACCGGAATCGCCCGCGCGAGCGCGGGCGAGACATTCGCTATTGGTTGAACCGACCTCGCCCAGCGCCTCGTGGCGAAACGCATCGAGCGAAAAGCGGCTCCGGCTTGCCGTCATCCTCAGAAGAAGGACTTCGCAGCAGCGTTTGCAGCATTACCGATCGGACCGCCGAACAGCACATAGGCCGTGACGAAGAGGCCCGACAGGCCAAAGACCAGGCGCAGTTCGCCGGAGATGCGGGCAAACTCGCCCTTGGCTTCGTCGAACCACATCACCTTGACGATGCGCAGGTAGTAGTACGCGCCAACAACCGAGGACAGGACGCCGACGACGGCCAGTGCATAAAGCTTGGCTTCGATGGCGGCCACGAAGACGAAGTACTTGGCGAAGAAGCCTGCAAGCGGCGGGATGCCGGCCATGGAGAACATCAGCGCCGTCAACACGATCGCCATGAAGGGCTTGGTCGAGGACAGGCCAGCGAGATCATCGACGTTCTCGACATTCTCGCCTTCCTTGCGGCGCATCGCCATGATGCAGGCAAAGGTGCCGAGCGTCATGATCATGTAGATGGTCATGTAGAGTACGACGCCGGAAACGCCCGTTTCGGAACCTGCAGCTAGACCAACAAGCGCGTAGCCCATGTGGCCAATCGACGAATAGGCCATCAGGCGCTTGATGTTGCGCTGGCCGATTGCCGCGAACGAGCCGAGCAGCATGGACGCGATCGACACGAAGACGATGATCTGGCGCCAGTCGGCGAGGATCGGCATGAAGGCATCCGACACGAGGCGCACGAGGATCGCCATGGCGGCAACCTTCGGGCCTGCGGCGAAGAAGGCCGTGACCGGGGTCGGCGCACCTTCGTAGACGTCCGGCGTCCACATGTGGAACGGCACGGCCGAGATCTTGAAGCAGGCGCCGGCGAGCACGAAGACCATGCCGAAGACGAGGCCGAGGTTGCGCATTTCCGCGTTCAGCACGCTGGCGATCTCGTCGAAGCCGGTGTTGCCGGTGAAGCCATAGACCAGCGACATGCCGTAGAGCATCATGCCGGACGACAGGGCGCCAAGGACGAAGTACTTGAGGCCGGCTTCCGTGGAGCGCAGGCTATCGCGGTTGAAGGCGGCGATGACGTAGAGCGCCAGCGACATCAGTTCGAGGCCGAGATAGACCGAGATCAGGTCGTTTGCCGAGATCAGCAGCATCATGCCGAGCGTCGAAAGCACCAGCAGGACCGGGAATTCGAAGCGGTTGAGCTGGTCCGACTTGGCGTGGCCGACGGACATGACCATGGCGGTGATCGAGCCGATCAACGCAAGCACCTTCATGAAGCGGCTGAACGGATCCAGGATGAAGGCGCCGCCATAGGCCTCGCCCTCGCCCGACATGAAGATGAGCCAGAGCGCGGCAACCGCCAGAAGCGCAACCGCGAGACCGGTGACAGTCGTCGACGACTTGTCGCCCGAGAAGACGCCGATCATCAGGAGAACGAGCCCACCCACGGCCAGAATAAGCTCCGGCATGGAGAGCTGCAGGCTGAGCGATAGTATTTCAGCGTTCATAACCAGTCTAATCCCGTCTCAGCGCGCGTTGAGCGCAAGGTTCTGCGCAGCCTGGAGAGCCGCAGAGTAGTTGTTGACAACGAGGTCTACCGAGGCCGCCGTCGCGTCGAAGATCGGTGCCGGATAGAAGCCGTAGAAGATGGTCAGCGCGATCAGCGGATACAGCACGATCTTTTCACGGGTGGAAAGATCGAGCAGGCCCTTGAGGCTTTCCTTCTCGAGTGCGCCGAAGATCACCCGGCGGTAGAGCCACAGCGCATAGGACGCCGAAAGGATGACGCCGGTCGCGGCAAAGAGAGCCACCCAGGTGTTGACGCGGAACACGCCGATGATCGTCAGGAACTCGCCGATGAAGCCGGAGGTGCCCGGCAGCCCGACGTTCGCCATGGTGAAGACCATGAAGGCGACGGCGTATTTCGGCATGTTGTTGACGAGGCCGCCATAGGCCGCGATCTCGCGGGTGTGCAGGCGATCGTAGACGACGCCGACGCAAAGGAAGAGCGCGCCCGAGACGATGCCGTGCGACAGCATCTGGAAGATGGCGCCCTGCAGGCCCTGGACGTTGGCGGCGAAGATACCCATCGTCACGTAGCCCATGTGGGCAACGGAGGAATAGGCGATGAGCTTCTTGATGTCGTCCTGCATCATCGCCACCAGCGAGGTGTAGATGATGGCGATGACCGACAGAGCGAAGACCAGCGGCGCGAAGTAATCGGACGCGAGCGGGAACATCGACAGCGAGAAGCGGATGAGGCCGTAGCCGCCGAGCTTCAGCATCACGCCGGCCAGGATGACGGAGCCTGCCGTCGGAGCCTGGACGTGTGCGTCCGGAAGCCAGGTGTGGACCGGCCACATCGGCATCTTGACCGAGAAGGCCGCAAAGCAGGCGAGCCAGAGCCAGGTCTGCATGCCGGCCGGGAAGCCGTATTTCAGCAGCGCCGTGATGTCGGTCGTGCCGGCCTGCCAGTACATCGCCATGATGGCGAGCATCATCAGCACCGAGCCGGTCAGCGTGTAAAGGAAGAACTTGTAGGATGCGTAGACGCGATCCTTGCCGCCCCACACACCGATGATGACGAACATCGGGATCAGGGTTGCTTCGAAGAAGACGTAGAAGAGAACGATGTCGAGCGACACGAACACGCCGATCATGACCACTTCCAGAAGCAGGAAGGCGATCATATATTCCTTCAGCCGCTTCTCCACCGACTCCCAACTTGCGAGCACGCAGAAAGGCATGAGGAAGGTCGTCAGGATGACGAAGAGCATCGAGATGCCGTCAACACCCAGATGATAGGCGATGCCGGTGCCGAGCCATTCCTTCTTCTCGACCATCTGGAAGCCCGGGTTCGAATTGTCGAAGCCGATCCAGATGAACAGCGAGACGATGAAGGTGAACACCGTGGTGAACAGCGACACGTTCAGGATGTTGCGGCGGCCGTAGGGGCCGTCTTCCCGCGTCAGAAGCAGGAGAAGAACGCCAACCAGCGGCAGGAAGGTGACCGTCGAGAGAATGGGCCAGTCGGTCATTAGAGAGAGCTCCCGAGCATCATCCAGGTAACGAGTGCGGCGATGCCGATCATCATTGCGAATGCGTAGTGGTAAAGGTAACCGGATTGCAGCTTGACGACCCGGTTGGTCACGTCAGCCACGCGGGCGGCAACGCCGTTGGGGCCGTAATTGTCGATGACGGCAACGTCACCCTTCTTCCAGAGGAACCGACCCAGGGCCTTGGCAGGGCGGACGAACAGGAAGTCGTAGATCTCGTCGAAGTACCACTTGTTGAGCAGGAACTCGTAGAGGATCCGCTGCGATTCAGCCAGGCGGCGCGGCGTCGACGGAGACTTGATGTAGAAGTACCAGGCGGTCACGAGGCCGATCAGCATGGCGATGAAGGGGCTCAAGGCGACCCATGCCGGCACGTGGTGGAACTCGTGCAGAAGCTCGTTGCTTTCGGCGGTGAACAGCGCCCCCTTCCAGAACACGTCGTATTCGTGGCCGTAGAACAGTTCCTTGAAGATGAAGCCTGCGGCAATCGCGCCAACACCCAGGATGTAGAGCGGCATCAGCATGACCTGCGGCGATTCATGCACGTGGTGCATGACGTCGGCCGAGGCGCGCGGCTTGCCGAAGAAGGTGAGGAACATCAGGCGCCACGAGTAGAAGCTCGTGAACATCGCCGCGACGACCAGAAGCGTGAAGGCAAAGCCGGCAGCCGGCGAATGCGACGCGTAGGTTGCTTCGATGATGAAGTCCTTCGAGAAGAAGCCGGCAAAGCCGAGCGACGTGAACGGAATGCCTACGCCGGTAATGGCGAGCGTGCCGATCAGCATCATCACGAAGGTCGTCTTGATGTGGGGGCGCAGGCCGCCCATGTAGCGCATGTCCTGCTCACCATCGACGGCGTGGATGACCGAGCCGGCGCAAAGGAACAGCAGGGCCTTGAAGAAGGCGTGCGTGAAGAGGTGGAAGATCGCCGCACCGTAGGCACCGACGCCCAGGGCTACGAACATGTAGCCTAGCTGCGAGCAGGTCGAGTAAGCGATGACGCGCTTGATGTCGTTCTGCACAAGGCCGACGGTTGCCGCGAAGAAGGCGGTGATCGCACCGATGATGGTGACGAACAAGAGCGCATCCGGCGACAATTCAAAGAGCGGCGACATGCGGGCGACGAGGAAGACGCCGGCGGTCACCATGGTTGCGGCGTGGATGAGAGCCGACACTGGGGTCGGGCCTTCCATGGCGTCCGGCAGCCAGGTGTGCAGCAGGAACTGTGCCGACTTACCCATGGCGCCCATGAAGAGCAGCAGGCAGACAACCGTCAGCGCGCCGCTCTTGGTGACGGTCATGCCGAAGATGTTGGCGATCGCCTGCGAGGCTTCCGGAGCACCTTCTGCCGGCAGGTAGGTCGCAGCAGCCGCGAAGATGGTCTCNAAGCTGATCGANCCGAACAGCACGAAGATGCCGGCGATGCCAAGGATGAAGCCGAAGTCACCNACGCGGTTGACGATGAAGGCCTTCATGGCGGCAGCCGAAGCGGANGGCCGCTTGAACCAGAAACCGATCAGAAGGTANGAGGCCAGACCCACNCCTTCCCAGCCGAAGAACATCTGCGCCAGGTTGTCCGACGTGATGAGCATCAACATCGCGAAGGTGAAGAGCGACAGGTAGGCGAAGAAGCGCGGACGATGCGGGTCGTGGTGCATGTAGCCGATGGAATAGACATGCACGAGGGTCGACACGGTGTTGACCACGACGAACATGATCGCCGTCAGGGTATCGACGCGGAAGGCCCACTCGACATCGATGCCGCCGGACTGGATCCAGCGCATCACCGGAACCTTGATCACCTCGCCGGCATCGCCATGAGCGAGTGCCACGTTGAAGAAGACGATCCAGGACAGGACAGCGGCGACGATCATCAGGCCGCTGGTGACGTATTCGGATGCCTTGGCACCGATCGAGCGACCAAAGAGGCCGGCGATCAGGAAGCCGATCAGGGGAAGGAAGACAATTGCCTTGTAGATCATGACCCGATCAGCCCTTCATCATATTGACGTCTTCGACCGCGATCGAGCCGCGGTTACGGTAGAAGACGACAAGAATTGCAAGACCGATGGCGGCTTCCGCAGCGGCGACGGTCAGAATGAACAATGCGAATACCTGGCCGACGATGTCGTTCAGGAAGGAGGAGAAGGCCACCATGTTGAGGTTGACCGAGAGCAGAATGAGCTCGATCGACATCAGGATGATGATGACGTTCCTGCGGTTAAGGAAGATGCCGAACACGCCAAGCGTAAAGAAGATGGCGCCGACCGTGAGATAATGGGAAAGACCGATTTCCATTTTCCTGTTCCTTTATCCGCCTCAGATGCCCTGGCCCGGCTTGACCTTGACCACTTCGACAGCGGTCTTGGGCGTGCGCGCAACCTGAGAGGCAATATTCTGGCGCTTGACGTCCTGGCGGTGACGCAGGGTCAGCACGATAGCTCCGATCATTGCGACCAGAAGGACGAGACCAGCGATTTCGAAGAAGTAGACGTAGTTCGTGTAGAGCACGTCACCGAGGGCCGCCGTGTTGGAGCGTACCGCCGGGTTCGGGATCGGCATGGTGATCGCCTTGGTCGCTTCCGGCGTGATGACGCTGCCGCCGATCACGACGATCAGTTCGGCCGCCACGATGAGGCCGACCAGGATGCCGATCGGCGCATATTGCAGCACGCCGGAGCGGAACTCGGCGAAATCGATTTCCAGCATCATCACGACGAAGAGGAAGAGAACCGCGACGGCGCCGATGTAGACCACCAGCAGGATCATGGCCAGGAACTCAGCCCCCGTCAGCAGAAACAGACCGGCGGAGTTGAAGAACACCAGAATAAGGAACAGCACCGAGTGGACCGGGTTCTTGGCCGAGATGACCATGAACGCCGACGCCACCGCGACGAACGCAAAGAGATAAAAGAAGATAGCCTGCAGACCCATCGTGGTGCCTTTTCCGTCATCAGCCGGGCAAAGGCACAAGAGCCCTACCCTTCGAAACCCGGTGGACCGATGCTCACCGGGCATTTCATCCAGATCATGCCGGTGAAGCACTGCGAAGCAGCCTCACCGGAAAAAGCGTCCCGCCTCAGCGGTAGGGCGCGTCCAGCGCGAGGTTGCGCGCAATCTCGCGCTCCCAACGATCGCCGTTTTCCAAAAGCCGTGCCTTGTCGAAGTAAAGCTCTTCGCGGGTTTCCGTCGAAAACTCGAAGTTCGGGCCTTCGACGATCGCGTCGACCGGGCAAGCCTCCTGGCAGAAGCCGCAATAGATGCACTTCACCATGTCGATGTCGTAACGGACCGTGCGGCGCGTGCCATCGTTGCGGCGCGGGCCGGCTTCGATGGTGATGGCCTGGGCCGGACAGATCGCTTCGCACAGCTTGCAGGCGATGCAGCGTTCTTCCCCGTTGGGGTAACGGCGCAGCGCATGCTCACCGCGGAAACGCGGCGAGTAATGCATCTTCTCGAACGGGTAGTTGATCGTCGCTTTCTGCCGGAAGAACAGGTACTTGAACGCCAGAGCGAAAGCGCTGACGAATTCCTTCAGGAAAAGCGAATTGGCGGCTTGGGCCAAACTAGCCATCGTTATTCTCCGATAAAGCCGAGCGTGAAGGAAGGCACCATCAGCCGGCCCATCCCGTCAGCTTCAAAACAAATGCAACAATGATCAGCATGATCAGCGACAGCGGAAGGAAGACCTTCCAGCCGAGACGCATGAGCTGGTCGTAGCGGTAGCGCGGCACGATCGCCTTCGCCATGGCGATACCGAAGAACACCATGATGACCTTCAGCAGGAACCAGATGATGCCCGGGACCCAGTTGATCAGCCAGAAGTCGAACGGCGGCAGCCAGCCTCCGAGGAAGAGGATCGTCGTCAGCGAGCAGATGAGCATGATGGCGGCATATTCGCCGAGCATCAGCATCATGTACGGAGCGGACGAATACTCGACCATGTAACCGGCAACCAGTTCCGATTCCGCTTCCGGAAGGTCGAAGGGCGGACGGTTGGTTTCTGCCAGGCCCGAGATGAAGAAGATCACGAACATCGGGAAGAGCGGCAGCCAGTGCCAGTCAAGGAAGGTGTTCGGCAGACCCAGCATCGTGCCGAGGCCCGTCTTCTGGGCGTAGACGATGTCGGTGAGGTTCAGCGAGCCGACGCAAAGCAGGACGGTGACAATGACGAAGCCGATCGAGACTTCGTAGGACACCATCTGTGCCGCCGAACGTAGAGCGCCGAGGAACGGGTACTTCGAGTTGGAAGCCCAGCCACCCATGATGATGCCGTAAACTTCCAGCGACGAGATCGCGAAGACGTAGAGGATGCCGACATTGATGTTGGCAACCGCCCAGCCGTCGTTGAGCGGGATCACCGCCCAGGTGGCGAGAGCCAGCGTCACAGAAACGAGCGGCGCCAGGAGGAAGACGATCTTGTCGGCGCCAGCCGGAATGACAGGCTCCTTCAGGATGAACTTCAACAGGTCGGCGAACGACTGGAACAGGCCGAAGGGACCAACGACGTTTGGACCGCGGCGCAGCTGCACGTTTGCCCAGACCTTACGGTCGGCGAGCAGGATGAAGGCGATAAAGACGAGCAAGCAGACCAGCAGCAGCAGCGACTGCCCAATCATGATCAACGCCGGCCAGACGTAGCTCGAGAAGAATGAGTCCATGTTCAAATTACTCCGCCGCAGCCTGGAAATTGTTGCGGGCCAACGCGGAGCATTCCGCCATGACGGCAGAAGCGCGCGCGATTGGGTTCGTCAAATAGAAGTCTTTGATCGGCGACGCAAACCCGGACTTCGTCATCTCACCGGCTTTTTGGCCAAGTGCGGCAATTTCATTCACGGAGCCAGCGGCAATCTCGTCAATATCGGCGAAATGCGGGTGCGCTGCGTAGAGCGCCGCACGAAGAGCCTGCAGCGAATCAAACGGCAGCTTCTTGCCGAGAACGTCCGACAGGGCGCGAAGGATGGCCCAGTCTTCACGTGCCTCGCCCGGCGCAAAACCAGCGCGATTGCCCATCTGGACGCGGCCTTCGGTGTTGACCCAGGTCCCGGACTTTTCGGTATAGGCAGCGCCCGGCAGGATCACGTCGGCATGGTGTGCACCGGCATCGCCGTGGCTGCCGATATAGACGGTGAACTTCGCACCCTTGCGGGTGAAGTCGAGTTCGTCGGCGCCGAGCAGGAAGAGGACGTCCATGGTGGCAAGCTGGGTGGCGGCATCCGCGCCGGTCGCACCCGGCACGAAGCCGAGATCGAGACCGCCGACACGTGCAGCGGCGGTGTGGAGCACGCCGAAGCCATTCCACTCTTCCGTCAATGCGCCAACAGAACCGGCGAGCTGGGCAGCGGCAGCAAGGATCGCTGCGCCATCCGGACGGGCCAGAGCCCCCTGCCCTACGATGATCATCGGGTTCTGTGCACCGCGCAGCTTGTCGACGAAGCTGTTGGCTCCGGAGGAAAGCTCGGACAGCGTGTCCGGACCTGCGCCGAGATATTCATAGGCATAACGCAGTTCGCTGGCTTCGCCGATCACGCCGATCGGGAAGTTGCCACGGCGCCAGCGCTTGCGGATACGGGCGTTGAGAACGGCTGCTTCAAGGCGCGGGTTGGCGCCGATCAGCAGCAGCGCGCCGGCCTGCTCGATACCTTCGATGGTCGGGTTGAAGATGTAGCTTGCACGGCCGAGCGACGGATCAAGCGCCGTCCCGTCCTGGCGACAGTCGAGGTTTTCCGATCCGAGCGAACGGATGAGCTCTCTCAGCGCGTACATTTCTTCAACAGCGGCAAGATCACCGGCGATCGCGCCGATCTTGTCCGGGGTCGTGCCAGCGACCGCTGCCTGGATGGCGCCAAAGGCTTCACGCCAGGTGGCAGCCTGCAGGCGGCCGTCCTTGCGGACGTAAGGACGGTCGAGGCGCTGGGTCTTCAGGCCGTCCCAGATGAAACGGGTCTTGTCGGAGATCCACTCCTCGTTCACCTGCTCGTTGACGCGTGGCATGATGCGCATCACTTCGCGGCCACGGGTATCGACGCGGATGGCCGAGCCGAGCGCATCCATGACGTCGATCGATTCGGTCTTGCCGAGTTCCCACGGGCGGGCGGTGAAGGCGAAGGGACGCGAGGTCAGAGCACCGACCGGGCAAAGGTCGATGACGTTGCCCTGCAGTTCCGACGTCATGGCGTGTTCGAGATAGGTGGTGATTTCGGCATCTTCGCCGCGGCCGATGAGGCCAAGCTCGGAAATACCGCCCACTTCCGTCGTGAAACGAACGCAACGCGTGCAGTGGATGCAGCGGTTCATCACGGTCTTGACGAGCGGGCCGATGTACTTGTCTTCGACGGCGCGCTTGTTTTCAGTGTAGCGCGAGGAATCGATGCCGAAGGCCATCGCCTGGTCCTGCAGGTCGCATTCGCCACCCTGGTCGCAGATCGGGCAATCCAGCGGGTGGTTGATGAGCAGGAATTCCATCACGCCTTCGCGGGCCTTCTTGACCATCGGCGTGTTGGTGAAGACTTCCGGAAGTTCGCCGTTCGGGCCGCCGCGGATATCGCGCACGCCCATGGCGCAGGAGGCAGCCGGCTTCGGCGGGCCACCCTTCACTTCAATGAGGCACATGCGGCAGTTGCCTGCCACCGACAGACGCTCGTGAAAACAAAAGCGCGGAACCTCGGCGCCGGCTTCCTCGCATGCCTGGAGCAGCGTGAAATGATCCGGAACCTCGATCTCTTTGCCGTCTACCTTCAGCTTAACCATCGTCTCACTTACGTCCTTAGTTCCTCCCCTTGGGCTGGATCAGCCAAGGGAGACAATCTCTTACTTCACCAGAGCCTTTGCCTGGCCGACCCAATCGTCCCGGCCAATCCGCCCTTCAAGTCCCAGTTCCTGCTCGAACCGGGCAACATCTTCATCCGTCCATGCCGCGATCTGGGCAATGTTTGCGACGCCCTTGCCCTTCAGCACCGTTTCAAGCTTCGGACCGATGCCGGAGATGCGCTTGAGGTCGCTTCCCGCGCCGCGCCTGGCCGTCCTGGCCTTCTGCGCCGCTTCGCTCTTCGGCTTCACTGCAACAGCTGCAGCCTTTTCAGCCTTCTTCCGGACCGGCGCCTTTGCCTTCACGACCGTTTCGGACACCTCGGCCGTGGTCGGCGCGACGGTTTCCCTACGTGTCGACGGGCGAACCTCGGGCGTCACCGGCGCCTGCCGGTTGGTCGCCTCGAGCGCCGTCTGCATCACGCCGAAGAAGGCGTTCGCCATCTGGCTCGCAATGCCGAAACCGATCGCAGTGGCCGCGGCCATGGCGGCAGCGGGCTGTGCCAGGAACGGGTTGTTCGCCAGCGCTTCGGAAAAATGCGCCGCATCGGCAAACGGCAGGCGCGCGGAATCAGGCGCCGAACGATCCGTCGCCTCCCGATTCCGTTCGTTGCCGCTGGTGATCACGGTGCTTACTCCGCAGCTTCCATGACGGCGCCCTGCGCCGTGGCGTTGTGGGTGTACTGGTCGATGCGTGCTTCGATCTCGTCACGGAAGTTCCGGATCAGGCCCTGGACCGGCCAAGCAGCCGCGTCGCCAAGGGCGCAGATGGTGTGGCCTTCGATCTGCTTGGTGACCTGGAACAGCATGTCGATTTCGCGCTTCTGGGCATTGCCCTTCACCATGCGCTCCATGACGCGCCACATCCAGCCGGTGCCTTCGCGGCACGGGGTGCACTGGCCGCAGCTTTCATGCTTGAAGAACTGCGACAGGCGGGCGATCGCCTTGATGATGTCGGTCGACTTGTCCATGACGATGACGGCGGCCGTACCGAAGGACGACTTCTTGTCGCGCATGCCGTCGAAGTCCATGATCGCGTCGCCCATGTCCTCGCCACGGATGACCGGACAGGAAGCGCCGCCCGGGATGACGGCGAGCAGGTTGTCCCAGCCGCCCCGGATGCCGCCGGCATGCTTGTCGATCAGCTCGCGGAACGGGATGCCCATGGCTTCTTCGACGGTGCACGGCTTGTTGACGTGGCCGGAGATCATGAACAGCTTCGTGCCGACATTGTTCGGGCGGCCGATCGACGAGAACCAGCCGGCGCCCCGGCGCAGGATGGTCGGGGCAACGGCGATGGATTCGACGTTGTTGACCGTGGTCGGGCAGCCATAGAGGCCCATGTTGGCCGGGAACGGCGGCTTCAGGCGCGGCTGGCCCTTCTTGCCTTCCAGGCTTTCAAGCAGCGCGGTTTCTTCACCGCAGATGTAAGCGCCGGCGCCATGGTGGACGTAGATGTCAAAATCCCAGCCGTTCTTGTTGTTCGGGCCGAGCAGACCTGCGTCGTAACATTCGTCGATGGCGGCCTGCAGCGCTTCGCGCTCCCGCATGTATTCCCCGCGCACATAAATGTAGGCGGTGTGGGCACCCATGGCGAAACCGGCGATGACGCAGCCTTCGATCAGCGTATGTGGATCGTGGCGCATGATATCGCGGTCCTTGCAGGTACCGGGTTCGGATTCGTCGGCGTTGACGACGAGGTAATGCGGACGGCCGTCCGATTCCTTTGGCATGAAGGACCATTTGAGACCGGTCGGGAAGCCTGCGCCGCCGCGACCGCGAAGGCCGGATGCCTTCATCTCGTTGATGATCCAGTCCCGGCCCTTTTCGAGAATCTGCTTGGTGCCATCCCAGTGGCCACGGCTCATCGCGCCCTTCAAGGACTTGTCCTTGAGGCCGTAGATATTGGTGAAGATGCGATCCTGGTCTTTAAGCATGGCTTATTCCGCCGATTCTGCGATTAGGTCGAGGCGCCCGTCCATATAAACCGGATTGGCGGCGCCTGCGAGCGTTGCGGCAATATTCGGAGCAACCATCACGTGTCTTTCTCCGTCTTCTTGCGCGAGCGCTTCGGCTTCAGGTCGCCGGAAACGGCGCCGGGCTCCGGCGGTGCTCCCTCGGCGGCACTGCCGGCGCTCTTCAGATCAGGCTCGCTCTTGGCGGTGGCGGACAGCGGCTGCTGTTCGGCGGCCTTCGCCTGAGCCTTGGCGCCTTCCTTGTCGGTAACCGGCGTCTTGACGGCCGGATTGACTTCCGTTGCGGTGTCCTTCGGACGGCCGGCTTCGGCGGGCGGCATGGTTGCGCCCTCATCCGCCGTCGGCTGCGGCTCAAGGTTCGTGCGAACCGGCTTTACGTCTTCCAGAAGCGTCTGCGGGCCACCTTCCGGTGCGGAGAAATAACGGTCGATCTGCGGACCGGGCTTGATCTCGTCACCGCGGCCAGCTTCGAAGGCGTCGATGATTTCTTCAAGACGCTCCGGCGTCAGATCTTCATAGGCATCCTTGAAGATGATGACCATCGGCGCGTTGACGCATGCGCCCTGACATTCCACCTCTTCCCACGACAGGGTCCCGTCGGCGTTGAGCTCGAGCGGATCGTGGTGGATCTTGCGCTGGCAGACCTTCATCAGGTCTTCTGCACCGCGCAGCATGCAAGGCGTCGTGCCGCAGACCTGGATATGGGCGCGCTTGCCGACCGGCTTCAGCTGGAACTGCGTGTAGAACGTCGCGACTTCGAGGACGCGGATGAACGGCATCTCCAGACGGTTTGCAACATATTCGATGCACGCCTTGGTGACCCAGCCGTCCTGCTCCTGCGCCCGCATCAAAAGCGGGATCACGGCAGACTGCTGCCGCCCTGCCGGGTATTTCCTGATCGTTGCCTCGGCCCAGACGGCATTCTCGTCATTGAACGCGAATGCTGCCGGCTGCACCTGGTCTTCGGCTAATCGACGAACGGACATTCTTTTCCACGCCTTATCAGTTTACGGATCCACACCGCGATCTCGTGACCGTCACGAATTCGCAAGCGTAGGCAGACTTGTCTTTCTGCATGAACACAATGACCTTGGTTCCGCTCTGAACCGAGGCCTTGATCTCGTAACCCTGCGAAACGAGATCACCCATGGACTTGGAGCCCGCACTCGCCGTTGAGCTGCCGACCGGCGGCGCAAGTTCGCCGTCCTGCGCAAGCGCAGCGGTCGAACCCACGAGCAGAGCGGAGATCAGGGCGATGGTGCGGATCATCAGCGATCCACCTCACCGAACACGATGTCGAGCGAGCCCAGAACCGCCGTTACGTCGGCGAGCTGGTGCTTCTTGCACATGTAGTCCATCGCCTGAAGGTGGGCGAAGCCCGGAGCGCGCAGCTTGACGCGGTACGGCTTGTTGGTGCCATCAGCGACGAGGTAGACGCCGAATTCGCCCTTCGGCGCCTCGACAGCCGCATAAACTTCGCCGGCCGGCACGTGGAAGCCTTCCGTGTAGAGCTTGAAGTGATGGATCAGCGCTTCCATCGAACGCTTCATCTCGCCACGCTTCGGCGGCACGACCTTGCCGTCGACCGAGGAGACCGGGCCGGTGCGCTCGCTGCCAAGCAGGCGATTGACGCACTGCTTCATGATCTTCACCGACTCGCGCATTTCCAGCATGCGGATCAGATAGCGGTCATAGCAGTCGCCGTTCTTGCCGACCGGAATGTCGAAATCCATTTCGCTGTAGCATTCGTAGGGCTGTGCACGACGCAGGTCCCAGGCAGCGCCGGAACCGCGCACAAGCACGCCGGAGAAGCCCCAGCTCCACGCATCGGCAAGCGAGATCACTCCGATATCGACGTTACGCTGCTTGAAGATGCGGTTGTCGGTCAGGAGTGCCTCGATGTCGTCCAGCACCTTCAGGAACGGATCGCACCAGTTGCCGATATCCTCGACCAGTTCCGGCGGGAGATCCTGGTGGACGCCACCCGGACGGAAATAGGCAGCGTGCATGCGCGCACCCGAAGCACGCTCGTAGAAGCTCATCAGCTTCTCGCGCTCTTCAAAGCCCCAGACCGGCGGCGTCATAGCGCCGATGTCCATGGCCTGGGTGGTGACGTTCATGATGTGGCTGAGAAGGCGGCCGATTTCCGAATAAAGGACACGAATCAGCTGGCCGCGGATCGGAACCTCGAGCTTGAGCAGCTTTTCGATCGCCAGACAGTAGGCATGCTCCTGGTTCATCGGTGCGACGTAATCGAGCCGGTCCAGGTAAGGAAGCGCCTGCAGATAGGTCTTCGACTCCATCAGCTTTTCGGTGCCGCGATGCAGGAGCCCGATATGCGGATCGACGCGTTCGACGATCTCACCATCCAGTTCCAGAACAAGTCGCAGAACGCCGTGGGCGGAAGGATGCTCCGGACCGAAGTTGATCGTAAAGTTGCGAACGTTGTGTTCAGTCATACCGCTTGCTCCATGCCCGACGGACACACCGTACGAGGCGGGAAATATTGATGCCGGCGCAGGCGCCAGCTCTTACGACTTCGCCTTTTCGTCACCGGGCAGGACATAGTCCGTGCCTTCCCAGGGCGACAAGAAATCGAAGCTCCGGAACTCCTGGCGCAGTTCGACGGGCTCGTAGATCACCCGCTTGGCGCTATCGTCGTAACGAACTTCAAAATAACCGGTCGTGGGGAAGTCCTTGCGGAGCGGATGCCCTTCGAAACCGTAGTCGGTCAGGATTCGGCGCATGTCGCCGTGGCCGGCGAACGGAATGCCGTACATGTCCCAGGTTTCGCGCTCGAACCATTCCGCGCCCATGTAAATGGAGGTTGCGGACGGCACGAGTTCGTCCTCGCCGACCATGAGCTTGACGCGCACGCGCAGGTTCTGGCGTGGCGACAGCAGGTGGTAGACGACATCGAACCGCTTTTCGCGCGCCGGGTAATCGACGCCGCAGATATCGATGAAGCTCACGAATTCGCACTGCACATCATCGCGAAGGAAGGTGAGCAGCGGCAGGATGCTTTCGGTCGTCGTAATCAGCGTGAGCTCGCCATTGGCGATCACGGCATCTTCCACGAGGGAAGAGCGTGCTTCGCGCACATAGGTCGAAAGCTCGGCCAGGGCTTCAGTCATGTGTACGGTCCTCGAGCCTTAGCGTTCGATCGTGCCGGTGCGCCGGATCTTCTTCTGCAGCAGGAGCACGCCGTAAAGCAGCGCTTCTGCCGTGGGAGGACAGCCCGGAACATAGATGTCTACCGGCAGGATGCGGTCGCAACCGCGCACCACCGAGTAGGAATAGTGGTAATAACCACCGCCGTTGGCGCAGGAGCCCATCGAGATGACGTAGCGCGGCTCCGGCATCTGGTCATAGACCTTGCGGAGCGCAGGCGCCATCTTGTTGGTCAGCGTGCCGGCAACGATCATCACGTCGGACTGGCGCGGCGAGGCGCGCGGCGCAACACCGAAGCGTTCCATGTCGTAACGCGGGCCGGAAACCTGCATGAGGCCTTCGACGGCGCAGCAAGCAAGGCCGAACTGCATCCACATCAGGGACCCGGTACGGGCCCAGGTGATCAGCGAGTCGGCCGTGGTGACGAGGAAGCCGCGATCGGCCAGCTCGTTGTTGATTTCACCGAAGTAAGCATCATCGCTGCCGATGGGCTTGCCGGTATTGGGATCGATAATCCCCTTGGGCTGTGGCGCAACGAGGGTGCTGCCGCTATCGACTACTCCCATTCCAGCGCTCCTTTCTTCCATTCATAGATGAAGCCGACCGTCAACACGCCCAGGAAGACCATCATGGACCAGAAGCCGAACCAGCCAAGCTCCCCAAACGAGACCGCCCACGGGAACAGGAAGGCCACTTCGAGGTCGAAGATGATNAAGAGGATCGANACCAGGTAGAANCGGATGTCGAACTTNATGCGCGCATCNTCGAACGCATTGAATCCGCATTCGTAGGCCGACAGCTTCTCCGGATCGGGAGCCTTGTAGGCAACTGCAAAGGGCGCCACCAGAAGCGCGATTCCGATCACCAAGGAGATTCCGATGAAGATCGCGATCGGGACGTAGGAAGTGAGAAGTTCACTCATGGCATTCAATCCCAGCCTGCCAAGAAGCGTCGGGCGACACTTTGGAGACGCAATGCGCGGGCAAGCAAACGTGCATTGCAATAATTACGCCGTGACTAGCGCAGGCGACGCCACCGCGCAAGCACTTTGAACAACAGATCTTGTGCCATTTCAGCACAAGCGGGAGGGCAAAAGAAGACGTCCACAGACTTCACGGCGAAAGACCCACCGCGAGAGGGCGCAGCAGGAACCGGGCCCTGTAAAGAAGAGACCAAGGCAGCAACCGGGAGGCAAACAGCAGAAAGCGACCGCACGGGATCGTGAAGCCACTCAAAGAGGAAGATACCGGATCCGTGAAAAGAATGGCGCGAGTGACGGGGCTCGAACCCGCGACCTCCGGCGTGACAGGCCGGCACTCTAACCGACTGAGCTACACCCGCGCATAATGCCCCGAGGGGCGGCCCGCCCAGGCTCGGAAGCCCGGATGGGAGAGTTTCGAGGAAGAGAATGGCGCGAGTGACGGGGCTCGAACCCGCGACCTCCGGCGTGACAGGCCGGCACTCTAACCGACTGAGCTACACCCGCATCCTTCTCGAGAGGCAAGCCCCTCGCCCGTCGGCCTCGACCGGTCGGGTGAGCGGGTCTCTAAGAGGTTCGGCTGCAGGTGTCAAGCAGGTTTCCCGACAAAAGAATGAGGCCGATGCGCTTTCCCCATGCACAGGCACAATCCGGTGGGGCATGTGCAAAAATTTCAAAAAAACATCATCTAGGCTCTTGCGGTTTTTCTGCGATCCGAATAGATCACGGCCACCGACGCGGCGGGCTTCACCAAGCCTCAGCACAGCGGACGGGCGATTAGCTCAGTTGGTAGAGCGCTTCGTTTACACCGAAGATGTCGGGAGTTCGAGTCTCTCATCGCCCACCATTTTTCTTCCCCTTCTTGATGATTTTGTGTCCGTCCCAACGCAGCATTGTGTGCATAGCGCGTGGACGTATTTTTTTGCTGTCTCAATAATCCGGCCTCGCCTGATCGCACCCTCCTCAACAGAATCAGCGGGCTAACGCCACCTGCCTCGGTGATTCACGCTGCCTGAAGGGCACGCGCCTCCCCTTTTTATCCACGCCTATACACGGCTCCTTAAACTCGGCTCCATCCGGGCATGCCTGCCCGCACAGCCAAAGGAGCGCTCATGCTGGATCTCAGTCTTTCAACAACGGGCCTGCCCTGCCGCCGAACGGGGGCCTCTGCAACCGGGGCCTTTGCCGCACTGGCACTGGCCGCGACGCGGCGCGTCGACATCGTCAGCCTCGGCGACAGCAATATCCGTTCGGGCGGTTCCGGCTGGGACGACGGAATCGCCTACGCCATGGCGCAGCGGTTTCCACAATACGCGACTCATCTCGGCATCGTCGGCAGCGACAACGACGGTTACCTCGAGGCCGATGGGTTGTTTCCGAGCGGGGTCTTTGGAGCAACGACCGGCATTCCCGCCGAACTTGCCCCCTACACACTGCCGAGCACCGGTAACATGGGCCCGTACCAATATTATACTGGCGTGAATGTGAGCACTGCGGGCAACGGGCTGGTGCTCGATGCCGGCCATCCGATCGGTGTGACCGGGATGCTGCGCGCCCATTATGGATTCGGTACCTTTGTTTCGGGCGGCGGAAGCTTCAAGCCATCCTGGCGGCGCGACAACAGCCCGTTCAGTGGGCTCATCGAGGGAACAAGTGTTTCAGCGCAGACCGGGGCTTTCGGTTCGGCCCGCACGACACTCGATCTTCCGGCAGATCCGCTGCGCAACTTCCCGGTTCGCGCGCAGTGGTCGCGGCCTGCATCCGGTACCGATACGATGGAGCCGAACTTTCTGCTGTTGTGGCAGCGAATCGAACGACCGGATCGTACCGCCGGCTGGAGCCATCACACGCTCTATGGCGTCGGCGGCCAGTCGCTCTATGACATGGCCGCCTGGCTCATCGCCCAGAGCGATGCCTCGCTCACCAACTATTTTGCCCTGCTGCGGTCCTTCCACACAGCCGTGAGCCAGGATCCGGTGATCGTTATCCGCATCAATTCCGGCGCGAACGATCGCAACGAAACGGCCATGCCGTCACTTGGCCCGGCGCCCTCTTCTGATCCGGATAATGCGCAGGCTTATGTGGACAATCTCGCGGCAATCGTGCTTCGCATCGAATCGATCTTTTCGATGAACGGCTGGGCGCTTTCTGAACTGCATTGGCTGATCGCGCCGACGCACCGGCTAAGCGATCCCGATGACGCCGAGCTTGTGTCCTACCGCGACGCGGCCAAGGCATGGGCCGCGGCCCGGGCGCGGACATCGGTCGTGGATTTCGCCGGGATGATGACCGCGGCCGAGGCAATCGCTTCAGGATGGTACGACGCCGGCGGCGCAATCCACCTCACGCAGGCGGGCTACCGCGCGCTTGCGGTGCGCGAACTCGCCAGCGGACTTTAGAGAATCAGCCTGCAGCGACTGGGTGGAGATCTGCAGGCTGTGCTCCTCGCTTCAAGCGATCTCAACCATCGGCACTGTGCGCCGCGGCGCGCCGGCCGCCTCCGCCATGTCCCAAGCCCGCGTTCGGCCAGCGGTCCTTGATCCGGACCGCCGGGTTACCGGCGTAAACACCATTCTCTAGCAGGTCACCGAATGCGACGGCACCGGCGCCTAACACGCTGTTGTCTCCCACCGTGACGCCGGGACCGACAATCGCCTTGGAGCAGATCCAGGCATTGCGGCCGATCGTGATCGGCTTCGTGACCAGCGGGAAATCGGGATGTGAATAATCATGCGTGCCAGCGCAGAGATGGGCGCCTTGGGAGACGAGTGCCTGACGCATCAGCGTCACCGTTGCGGTGTTGTAGATCTCCGCACGGCCGCCGATGATGGACCGCTCCATCATCACCAGGTTGGACGGGAGCCAGATCCTGGCGCTTCCGTGAAC
>Ga0065721_10048805_pt1 | contig 80454 bp, 71 predicted proteins | sample Mesricmetagenome_FD_59108 | JGI IMG/M metagenome (GOLD analysis project Ga0065721, IMG submission 59108) | Mesophilic microbial community from rice straw/compost enrichment Sample: eDNA_1 v2 (version 2) | ecosystem: Engineered > Solid waste > Grass > Composting > Bioreactor | place: USA: Davis...
GGCCCCAGTTCGGATTGGGCTCGGGGCCCATTTCGAGGATGAGGTTGCCGCCTTTGAGGAGCTCGCTCGCGGGGAAGTGGAAGGTTTCGAGCGGCCTGCCGTTGAGGGAGGCGCTCTGGACGTAGAGGTTCTTTCGGGAGGCTCCGCGGGCCTCGATGGTGAAGGTGTCTCCGCGCCCGTATCGCCGGCCGAGGTCGATGACGACCTTCGGGAAGAGGGGGCTGCCGATCTCGTAGATGGGATCGACGCGGCAGCCGCCATCGGTCTGGAAGAGCCCGAGGGCGGCCATGATGAACCACGCGCTCATCTGGCCCTGGTCTTCGTCGCCGAGGTAGGCGTTGGCGATGCCGTGGCCGTAGTAACGGTCGAGGATGGCGCGGCTCCATCGCTGGGTGAGCCAGGGTTTGCCGACCCAATTGAAGAGGAACGCGAAGTGCATGGACTGCTGGTTGCCGTGCGTGACGGGGTAGTCCCAATACTGGTCGTTGGGGGCGTTGAAGCGCCATTTGTCGCTCTCGGTGAAGCCCCATTCGAGACGCTCGATGAAGCGGTCGACGCCGATTCTCTCCGCGAGCGCCGGGACGTCCTGCGGGACGAAAAACGTGAGCTGCCAGCCGTTGCCCTCGACGTAGTGGTCGTTCCTGCCCGAGCGCATGGGGTCGAAGTCGGGGAGCCATTCGCCCGCGGAGTTCCGCATGCGGGCGTATCCGGACTCCTCGTCGATCGCGTTTTTCCACCATGAGCCGCGCTCGAGGAACTCGCGATAGTCGTCCTCCCTGCCGAGCGCTTTGGCAAACTGCGCAACGGTCCAGTCGTCGAAGGAATACTCGAGGGAGTTGCTGAAGCGGCCCTCGTCGTGGGGGACGTAATGGTGCTTCAGGTAGGTGGCGAGGTCGAGATTGCCCGCGAGGCCGTCGCCGACGCGCCCGGGCAGCGTGGTCTGCATTTTCTTCACGGCGGTGAAGGCTTTCTCCGCGTCGAAATCGCGGATGCCCATCTGGTAGGCGGCGACGATCATGGGGATCTCGTGCTCCGCGACCATTACCGGGATATATTCCATGCCGGCGGGACCCTTCGCGAGCCAGCCGCAGGCGTCGAACATGGCGAGCTGCGACTTCACCCAGAGGGACGACCACTCGGGCGTGACCAGGTTCCACATTTGGTTGAGGTTCCAGAACGTGTTCCAGAACGCGTCGCAGCCGAGCGCGAGCGTGCCGGCGTCGGGCAGCGTGCGGATGTTTTCCTCGGGATCCACCCAACGGCCATCGACGTCGCTCCAGATGTTGCGGCTGGCGAGGGCGCGGAAGAAATTCGTGTAGAAGCGGACCTTCTCGCGCTGGTCGTTCGTGGTGATGGCAACGCGGTCGAAGAGGGCGTTCCAGGCGTCGATCTGATGTTGCCGGACGGCGTCGAAGCTCCATCCGAAGGGGCGCGTGATCTCCTCCTCGAGGTTGCGCGCGGCGCCCTCGATACTCACGAGGGAAATGCCGGTGCGAACCTGCACGACGGGATCGGTGGTGGTGTCGAACTCCACATACGCGCCGGCGTTCTCGACCGTGCCGGCCTCGAGGGAGTCGTCCGGTTGCTCCTCGCCATCGCGCCAGAAGCCGATCTTCGTGAAGGGGCGGTCGAACTCCATGACGAAGTGGACGGTGTAGTCCTGATCGGCCCCCCGCGACCACACGCCCGGCGAATGTTGTTTGCTGAAGCCCTCGATGCGGCGGTCGCCCACCTTTTTGATCTCCAGCCCGTGGATCTCGTAGCCGTATTCGGCGGGCACCCGCAGATCGATCATGACACGGGAGTCCTTCGCGGGAGGGTAGGTGTAGCGCTGGAAGCTGCAGCGCGTGGTGGCGGTGAGATCCACCGCGATGCCGTAGTCCTTCAGCTCGACGTGATAGGAGCCGACCGGGGCCTTCTCGGTGGCGGGATCGATGGCGGAGCGGTAGCCGGTTTCCGTTTCGTCCTGGCCGCCCATGTTCAGCTTGAGCGGACCGTTCACCGGCATCGTCCCGAGGCCGGCCATCGTCCATTCGTGGATGTGGCTGAAGGTGCCGATGCTCTCGATGGTGGGATCGTAGCCCGCCATCCAGCCGGGGTTTTGATTGTCCGGGCTGAGCTTCACCATGCTGAAGGGCATCCACGGCCCGGGCGCAATCATCCAGCGTGAGTGGGCGGTGCCCATGCGGGTATCCACATACTCCGCGGCGGTTCGCACGGGTTGCGGCGAACGTTTGACCTCGCCCTCCTCCAGCAGCTCGCCCTCGCAGAGAATCCGGTAGCGGCTGGTGGTGGGCACCTTCACCGCGGGCATGGGAACTTCGTAGAGGTAGCGGCCGACCTCCGGCTTGTCGGAGAAGATGGGCTGTCCATCGAGTTCCACTGTGAGGGTGGGTTCGCGCTGGAGATGTTCGAGGTCCACCAGCAGGGGCTGGACGTGCTCCGCTCCTGCCGGCAACTCGTAGGAGGCCGGCGCGACGTGGCGAAGAAAGACCTCGCGCTCCGCCTGGGGCACCGGGTTGATGTCGCCCTCCAGCCGGATTTGATCGAACACCAACCACGAGCCATCGATCGAGGTGAGAACGATTTCGTTGCCGCCCTGGCGCAGATCGGAGAGAGCGAGGGGAATCTCGATGCGATGGGGCTTCGAGCGCGTGAAGTCGCCACGGATGCCACCCTCGCTGCCGCCGGAGGGAAGGCGATAATAGTGCGCCCTGCCGTTGATCGTGACCTTGAAGAGCGGGGGATGGGAGGGGTGGTAATCCAGAATTTCCGCGACGAACTTCAGGTTGTCACCGGCGAGCGGGGCATCGAGGCCAAAGAGAATGGTGAGCGTGTGGGAGCGCGTGCCCGACATGGCACTCGAGCCGCCCCACGCGTCGCGGGGTCCCGGCAGCACGTAGGGCCAGTCGGTCGCGGGATCCGAAAAGCCGATCAGGAAGCGGCCATCCTCCCAGCCGAAGTCCTTTTCGAGAAAGCGTTCGTATTGGTCCGGAGCGAGCGCCATCCCTTCGCTGGAGCGATCGGCCTTGCCGATCTCCCACGCGGTGGCTCCGAAGGCCTGCCCGGCAAGAACAAGGAGCGATGCAAGCGCGGGAAGAACGGCGGGGAGACCCGAGTCTCGAAGAGAGCAGGAGAAGCGTAGAGGAACAAGCATGACGCTCAAATGTATGAACATTATTGAACATTATGTGCGTTGGGCACGGGCGGGATAGAAAAAACGTTCTTTGGCTGTGGCAGGTGCTCGTGTTTACGGGCGTTTCACCCAACAGAGCAGCTCTGGGAAAGGATGAGCGTTTCTAGGACGGAGGGCGGCGATCGCGAATATTCGCGTTGACGGAAGCCGCAACCAGCGGATTCGCTATGCCCAACCCATTTGCTGGTTTCCACCGTTCCCCCTTCCTTGTTCGTTCCGCGATTTTACCGAATTTGTGCGGCGGTCTGCGCTGAGGCCGTCGCGTTCCATCCATGGCAGCGGAGATACGTCTCCGTCGCCGTGCTGCTCCTCACCTGCGCGGCGGCTCGCGCCGGGGACTTTGCGACAGAGATGCTGGAGTCAACGTTCAAACTGTTTCACCCCGATTCCACCGGGACGTGCGTGCTGGTGCGACGCGAGGCGGCGGATCCGGCGCTGTATGTGGTGACGGCGGCGCACGTGCTGGAAAACACGCATGGCGACACGGCGATCGTCGTGCTGCGCGAGCAGGCGGAGGACGGCTCCTTCAAGCGGCACGACCACACGGTGCCGATCCGGCGCGACGGGAAACCGTTGTGGGTGCGCCACGAGACCGAGGATGTGGCGGTGTTGCGCCTCGATGAAGTGCCACCGGTGCCGGCGAATGCGCTGCCGCTGGAGGCGATCGCGGACGAGGCTGCGGTGGGCGCGGCGGAGTTGCATATTTGCAGTCCGGTTTACGTGCTCACGTATCCGCAGCGGTTCGAGGGGAACAATGCGGGGTTTCCCGTGGCGCGGCGGGGCATGATTGCGAGCCATCCGCTCCTGCCGGTGAAGCGACATCCGACCTTCTATGCGGATTACACGACCTTTGCGGGGGACAGCGGCGGGCCGGTGTTCATTCCCGATGCGGAGGGTCGCCCGCTGGTCATCGGCATCGTGCTCGCGCAGATGCGCCACGACGAGACGGTGAAGATGGAATACGAGGAGCGCACGATCCACCACCCCCTCGGGCTCGGCACGGTGCTCCACTCGCAGTTTGTCCGCGACACGATCGAGCGCGCCGCTCAGCGGGAGGACCAGGAGGCCGGCAATCCGGGCGGGTCGTGAGAGAGTCGATGCGCCTCGCGTCTTGACGGCGACGGGCAAACTCGCTGCGCTGATTCACTACTTACCGTGAAAGCTGTCCTCTCCATCCTTGGCGTCCTTGTTCTGATCGCACTCGTCGTTATCATCGGCGGCTGTAGCACTTACAACGGGCTCGTGAGCCTCAAGCAGCGGGTCGATCAAAGCTGGGCCGACGTGGAAAACGTCTACCAGCGCCGCGCTGATCTGATTCCGAATCTCGTGAAGACTGTGGAGGGCGCGGCGGATTTCGAGAAGACCACGCTCACGGAGGTGATCGAGGCGCGCCAGCATGTCACGAACGTGCAGATGTCCGCGGGAGCGCCGGATGCGGTGGAGCTGGAGCGGTTCGAGGCGGGCCAGGCCGCACTGAGCGGCGCCTTGTCGCGATTGCTCGTGACGGTCGAGCGTTATCCCGAGCTCAAGGCGAACACGAACTTCCAGATGCTGCAGACGCAGCTCGAGGGCACGGAGAACCGCATCGCGGTCGAGCGGCGGAAGTTCAACGAGACGGCCACGGAATACAATATTGCGATCAAGAAATTCCCCACGGTGATTTTCGCGGGCATGCTCGGCTTCACCCCGCGGGCGCTGTTCAGCGCCAAGCCGGGCGCAGACGTGGCGCCGGAGGTGAATTTCAATTTCGGGGATCCCGCTCCCGCCGCGACCCCCTAGCCGCAGCCCATGCGCGCGGCGATTGCCCTTTTTCTAATCCTGCTTGGCGGCGTCGCTCTCGCTGCGCCCGCGCTGCCGCCGAAGCCCGCAGACTACGTGGAGGACAACGCGGGCCTGCTCCCGCCCGAGACCCGCGAATCGCTCGCCGCGCGGCTGGCGCAGTTTGAGCGCGACACATCGAGCCAGGTGCTCGTCGCGACCTTTCCGCGCGTGCCCGAGAACTTCGTGATGGAGGACTTCACCCAGCGCACCGCCGAGGCGTGGGGCGTGGGGCAACGGGAGCACGACAATGGCGTGGTGTTCTTCATCTTTCCCGAGGACCGTCGCATGCGCATCGAGGTCGGCTACGGGCTCGAGGGGGCGATTCCAGACGCCACGGCGAAGTCGATCCTCGAAGACGTGGTGACGCCGGCGTTTCGCGCGGACGATTTCGCGGGTGGTGTCACGCGCGGCGTGGAGGCAATCCTGCAGGCGGCGCAGGGCGAATACGAAGGCACCGGCCGCACGGTGGCGGAAGACGGGACCCTCGATCTGTCCGACATCCTGTTTTGGCTCTTCGTCCTCCTCTTCATCGCGGTCCTGATCGCGTCGGCGGTGCAGCAGTGGCGGAGGGGCTGGCAGTATTCTGGTGGCGGCACTCTCCCGGACTCATGGGGTGGAGACGGCTGGTCAAGCGGAGGCGGAGGCTTCAGCGGCGGCGGGGGGAGCTTCGGCGGAGGGGGCGCAAGCGGAGACTGGTGAGATGAAGCCGAGGGAATTTCACGACAAACTCGACGACGCCCGCATCGTGGCGGCGATTCAGGACGCCGAGCGACGCACCTCCGGCGAGATTCGCGTTTTCGTCACGGCGCGGAGACTGCGCGGCGATGATCCGCTGAAGCGGGCGCAGGCGCGATTCGTGAAACTGGGGATGACCGCCACGCGCGAGCGCAACGGCGTGCTGCTTTACTTCGCGCCGCGTGATCAAAAGTTTGCGATCGTCGGCGACGAAGGAATCGACCGCAAATGCGGCCCCGGCTTTTGGAAGGAGATCTCGACGCAGCTGCAGAAGCGACTGGTCGCCGGGAAGTTCACGGACGGCATCGTGGAGGCCATCCGAGGCATCGGCGATGCACTTGCCGGGCACTTTCCGCGTCGGGAGGACGACGTGAACGAACTCCCCGATCAAATCGACCGCGACTGAACGGCGCGTCGCGTCGCGCATTGAAATCGCGACGCCGGCCGCAGAGACGGGAGGTCAGCGACGGCTCGCGGACTTCCGCCTGGCCGGAGCCTTTTTAGTCCTGGGCTTTGCGCGGGCTGGCGCCTTGGTGCGCGCGGTTGCCGAAGTAGTGCGGGAACGCGGTTGCGAAGCGCGCGTCGCGCGCTTCGGCTCGTCCGCGTCAAGGCTGCGGAGGTAGAAGGCGTTCACATCCTTGAACTGCGCCTCGAGCGTTTTGGCCATGGCCTGCTCCTCCTTGAGGATGGCTCTGCACGTGGCTGCGATTTTCTTTTCACCCACCGCGTCGGCGGTCTGCGCGAGCGAGGTGTAGCACGCGATCTCGAAGTGCTCGGTCGCAAAGTCGGCGATCGCGTTCTTTACCGGTGTGTCCTTCACGAGCGAGGTGCCAATGCCTGCGACGGCATTCACGACCTTGCTGACCCCTTCCCGAATGACGGGATGCCCCGCATCGAGCGACTTCAACGCCTGCTTCACGGCGGTGGCGTGCTTTTTCGTCTCGGTGAGGTGTTTCTTGAGTGCGGCGCGGACCTTTGGCAGGCCCTCAGCGTCTGCGATGTGCTTCTCGAGAGTGGTGACGATGCCGACCTCCATGGCGTGGGCGTCGCCGAGCCAGGCAATGAGTTGTTCGCGTTGTGTCATGCCTTGGTATCGGCGCGCGAAGCAGTGTTGGCCGGGTCTTTCGTGTCGCGCAGCGGCTGGGGCGGGCGCGACTTCCGGCGGAACGTCAAAGTTCGAAGCGGTTGTCGCCGGATTTCAACGCGTGGGATTTGCCATCCCAGACGAACGTGCCGGTGGTCTCCGGCGGAAGCTGGATGGCGATCTTCCACGTGTCTCCGTCGCGACGATACGCGACGGCGATCCTGCCCTTCGGGTGCGGAATCTCGCCGCTCACGTCGGTAAGCCGTCCGGGGTGCGGCTCGATCCGCACACTCGCAAATCCCGGCGCGGCACTGTCAATGCCAAGGACGGTTCGGAAGAACTCGATGTTTGGACTGCTGCCCCATGCGTGGCAATCGGAGCGGGCGCCGGGGACGTTCGAATCCTCGGCCCACGTGGTGAGGCCGAGGCGGATGTTCTCCCGCCAGATGTCGAGCCAGTCGAGGTAGTCGTTGCCGAGGCCGGCCTGCGTCAGCGCCTGGTGGAGGTAGTATTTGAAGTAGATGCTGCAGGGCGTGAGGGAGTCGTCGGTGAGCAACTTCTCCGCGACGGTCTTGCGCTCCGCCTCCGGCACGGTGCCGGTGAGGATTGCGAGCGCATTGGCATGCTGGGAGAAGGTTTTCTTTTCCTCGGTGCTGGCGATGAGGCCGCGCCCGGTGTCCCGGTATTTGCGGCGGATTGTCTCCTGCAACTGCGCGGCCTTTTTGCCATGGAGTTCGGCGAACGCCGGCATGCCGAGCTTCGCCTCCATTTCCGCCGCCCATTGCAGGGCCATGAGGAGCTGCAGATCGAGAATGGACGAATGCCCGCCCGGTCCCTTTGGCGGGGAGCCGACGAACCAGCCATCGCCGCCGGCCCAGTCGACGAACGTCCAGTAGGGCACGTCCTTCAGCGAACCGTCCTCGTCCTGATACCTCGCGAAGAAGTCGAGGATGCCGCGCACGCCCACGAGCTTGCCGGCAATGAAGTCATCGTCGCCGCGATACATCCAGTAGTCGTGGAGCATGCCGATATACCAGAGCGAGAACGGCGGGATGATTTGTGCGCTGTGCGTGGGATAGCGGCTCAGCGTGATGCCCTCGGGCACGCGGGAGCGATCGATGAGCTCGATCGCGTTGCGCGCGAGACGGTCGTCACCGCTTTCGTAATACGAAACCAGGGCCTGGATGCGCGTATCCCCGATATATTGGAGCTGCTCGTAATACGGACAGTCCATGTAGGTCTCCCACGCGTTCAACCGCGCGGTGCGCCAGCCGATCTCGCGAATCTTGTCGATCTCGGCGTCGCCCGTTTTCAGCACCGCGGTCTGCTCGAACGGATAGCCCGTGAACGTGCCGTAGAGGTCGTCTATCACCAGCGGCTCGTCCGCGGTCTTCACGGTGAGGAGGATGTAGCGATAGGTGCGGTAGTTCAGCGTGGTGAACGTCTGGCCCGCGCTGCCGTCGGAGATCAGACGATCCTCGCGGCCTACGAATTCCTTGCCCTCGACTTCGTCGCGATTGCCCTTTCGCGCGCCGTGTCCGTGATTCACCGGATCTTCAAAAAGCGACTCCGCATAGCGCAGGGAGATTTCCGCATCGCGACCGCCGCTGAAGTCGAGGGTGACGTAGGCATTCGTGAGGTGGGCGCGGTCAAGCAGGAGGGTTGCCGTCGTGTTCGGGGGAATCGTGACCGGGACCGCCTTCTCCGGGAAGCCGTCCGGAATCTCGACACCGGTCGCCTTGCGCACCATGGGAATGCGCTCGACCTTCATTTCCATCGGCGGCAACGGCGAAGGAACGAGCATCCAGCCAAAGCCATCGGATCGGCCTTTCGCACTCGCACCGAAGAGCGTCTTCGCCGCGGGCCACTTCGAATCGTCGAAGTCGGGCGCCGACCAGCCTTTGATGGTCTTTCGCTGGTCGACCTGCTCGCCGACGCTTGCCGCGAAAAAGCCGGCGATCGGCGAAACCGCCTCGTCGCGCACGCACTTCCACGAGTCGTTCGTGTTCACAATCTCCTCCGCCGGGGAGTTGCCCTGCAGGACGAAGGCCGTGCGAAACGTGACCTGCGCCTCGGGCCGGAACTCCGCCTCGTTATAGACAAGTGCCGCCAGTGTGTTCCTTCCCTCCCGGAGATAGGGCGCAAGGTCGACCGTCTCGTAATTCCAGTATCGGGTATCGCCACGCGCCGGCCCCAGGGAGACGAGCGTGCCATTCACGAGGAGCTTGTAGCGATTGTCCGCCGACACCCGCACCACGAACGACTCCGGAACCGCGTCGAGGTCGAAGCTTTTCCGGAAATAATAAACGCCGTAGCGGCGTCCACCCTCATCGGCCGCGGGGCCGATCCATTGGGCATTCCAGGAATCACTGACCGCCGGTTTCCCTGCCGACTGCGCCACCGCGGCTGGTGTGCCGAAGGCGGCTATCCATGCCACCAGCAATCCCGGGAGGAAGGTTTTCATCATCGCAACGGCCGTTGAATCAAATGGGCCGGGTCACCGTATCGGGAGGACCAGGCGGGAAAAGTCGCAAAAGTCCCGATTTCGCGACACGGCGGCCCCGGCAGCCGGGGGGACGGATTTCAACAACGGGCTGTCGGAAGGAATGTCACCGGGGCAGCCCATCGCGCGTGTTCAGCGGAGGGATCAACCGCCGCCGCTGGCGCGCCGCAGGTCCTGAATATACTGGAGCTCCTTGACGAGACGCTTCTGGAAGACCTCCGGGATCACCATCGCGGTCGACGGAGGGCTCATGAATTCGTAGGTCTCTTCGAGTTCCTCGTCGGCGTAGGCCACGGGCAGCTGGGTCTTCGTGTCGAGCATGATGACGGCGGGCCCTGGGACAACCGCGTCGGGATCGTCTCCGGAGATCCGGAAGACGAACACCTGTCTTCCCTTATACTCCTCAACGCCCTTGAAATGCTTCATGGACAGCCACCCCATGCGGGCAAAGTCGGAATCGCCGTAGAAGGGAAACCGCGTATCCGTCGGAGGAACCTTCACGACGGTGTCCTTCTTTCCGAAATCGCTAAGGCGCAGCCCCCCCAGAATGTAGCTCTCGAAGCGGGTGCCATCGCGCTCCATGATCTCCTGGATCAGCTGCTTCTCCTTTCGCACAGTGCGCACAGCCGTCTTGCCCTTCTGCTGTTCACCGTCCGCCGTCGGAGCACCCGATTTGTAACGGGTGGTCACCTTCCAATAGGCTTTCTCCGGCGCCCGGGGCGCAACAGGTTCCTTGGGCCGCGGCTCGCCGTCCTGTGCGGAGAGGGCGAATAGCGGGAATAGCGCCAGGGCGCAGGCCGATGCTCGAATCATAAAATTAGTGAACCGTTTCAATGCGTTGGTCGACCACCTTGCCGGTCATCCGGTCGATCGCAACAAAAACCCAATAGCGAGCCTGCCCGTCAACATTGAAGTCGGATAGCTGGGACGAGCCCTGCGGCATGCTGCCGGATTGGGCGGTTACATCGATCATCAGATTCCACGTGCGGACACCCACGGAGTCCACGAGTGCACGCATGAGGCTGGTGCGCCGGCTGTCGTAGTAGAGGTTGTTTCCGATGGCGTTCCGGATCTGGGCGCTGTTTTGCGTGTCGGACTGGTTCCCATTCGTAAATCGTCCACTGAACGGGCCGGCGAACGTCGTCCCGGACACCAGTTTTCCCGCGACTTCCGCGCGGGACCGGAACGGTCCTTCCGCCGGGTCGCTGTTCTCCGGATTCACCCAGTTTGCCAGCGCGGTCGCGATCGCGTTGTAATTGCCATCGGACAGCTGCATGGAATCGCTGCCGCGGCGCCCATCGGCCCGGCCACTCGCCCCTCTCAGGACCGCCTCGAGAACCAGCGGATCGGCCGAATTCAGGTTCAGCACGCCCGCCATCAGCTGGGTCGCCTCGGAGTCCTGCGCCGGATCGTTGTCGACCGAGTTCACACAGAAGTAGTCGAGCAACGCGTTATCGCCGGTATTTGCATTCCAGAAATCCACGGATTTCCATGGGAGATCGCGGCACGCGTAACCCATCTCCGCCACGGACTGGAACGGGCGGTTCAACACAATGGGCCGGGCGTTCGCGTTGGGGTTGCCGACGTTTCCAGGAGTGGAATTGCGAGTCAGCGGATTCATATCCGCCGTATAGAAGTTCGGGAGCCACCCGGCGGACGCCCGACGCGCTTCGCCATCCGGGTCCAGATAACGGTAGAACTCGTTTCCCTGGGAGGGAGAATTCCCCGCGATCTGATTCAAGAACACGTTGTTCGGATTCAGGAATCCCTGGGTCGACGACCAGTTGCTGGCATAGGGCATCCACTGCTGCCGGAGATTCCGGATGCGAGCCAGACCACCCGCGGAGCTGCCGTTTGCACGCGGATAGTGGTTGGACGCGATGAAGCGATTATCCGTGCTGCCACCATCCCACGTCTTGAACAGGAAATTTCCGGTGTTCAGGTTTTTTGGAGACGAGGCAGTCGCACCCGAAACGCTGGAATTCGTCGTGAAGCCAGTGCTGTTCGGCGGGAAATAGGCCAGGTTGGTTTGATTGTTCGGATTCAGCTGACTCTCGGTGCCGGACCAGACACGGTAGAACTGGCTCTGGGGGCCGAAGCGCTCTACGCGCGGATCGACCCGGAAGGTCGCATCGGCGTCGCGTCCCATCACCCGCCACACCTGGTCCTGACCCGCGCCCAGCGTCCTCATCGTGCTCTCGGGAGTGAAGACATCCACGACGTCATACATGATGTCGTAGGTCTTCCATTCGGAGGAACCCGGGGCCTGATACTGCAAGGCGAAGTTCACCTTGGTGTAGTATTCCGCCCAGCCGCGGAAGCGCAGAAGGTCGATCTGGGCCCACGGAGCGCCCGTGTAGTCTCCCGGAACCGCGCTGTTTACGTAATACTTGCCCAACCGGAACCCGATTCGCGGCTTGGTATCCGTGGGGTAAACCATTGCGATGTTCTTGATCCGGTCGATCTGAAACTCGCCATCCGTCGTTCCCGCGCCACTGACGCGAGCGGTAATATCCTTGGCGACACCGTTGCCGTCGGGAGTCCACAACAGCGCCGGCTCGCGCAGGCTCTCGCTGTAATCAAATTCGATCCAGTCGCTCTCCTGGCGGAGAAGAGGATTCTGTCCTCCGACCGTATAGTCGTCCAGATTCCCCAGGGATCCGGCATTCGGATACTCTTGAACGATCGGATCGAGCGTATAGTCCACGCTTCCGTTCGCAGAGTTGTGTTGTCCACCCCAGGTGGCGTTGTCCGGCCAGATATTTGGGCGCCCGAAGTCGGTTCCAAATGCCACGTTCGGCTCCGTGGTGGGCGGGTTGCCCGCAACGCGCCCCACTCCGCTGTTCGCGCGGGACAGAGTCTCCGTGTAAGGGACGACACGGAATTTCGTGGGCCTGGGCACCGTGGGCTCGGTCGCCGGACGGGCATGCGGGTTCCACACCTGCGGGTGGAGATACGTGCGTCCTTCCCGGACGTTGAAGGATGATCCATCCTTGCGGTTGATCCGCAAATCGGATCCGGCGGCGTAATAGTTCCCCCGCTTGAACCCGTGCAGATAGGGCAGGTCTTCGACTCCGAAAATGACCGTGCCGTTCACCTCGAGCTCGGTCGGAAGACTGTCCTCATCCCACTGGTCGATGATGGCGGCCCCGATGCGTGCCACGTGATAGGCCACACAACTGTCGTCCAGCCCGATGGCATGCGGCCGGTTGTTTGGCTCTTTGCTGTATTCAGGGTCGGTGAAGCCTCTGTCCTTGTGTTGGGGGGGAGCCGCCAATGGATTGATGACGGGCGGAACGCCGGCCATCTGGTGGCCAAGTGACCCAACATTGATCGCAGCCTGAAGGACCTCGAAAAAGTTCGGGGTCTCGCCGGCATCCTTCACCTCCTGAAGGGTCCGAAAGCGAGGAAGCTGGTTGGAGTTCAGCTTGATCTTGTCTTCATTATAAACCCAACGCTTCAGAGAGCCGTTCCATTCCAGGCCAAACGCCTTTTGGACCTCGTCCGCCCGACTTACCACGGGGCTGGAACCGGACGTGTTCAGTTTGAGGAGATTAATCTGATCCAGTGCAAACCGACGGGGCATCAAAGCTTCCCCGTCGCCTGACCAGATCTCCGAATTGATAATTTCCTCCTGACCGGCGCTGTCGTTCCGGTAGGTCACGGTCTTCGGCCGGCCGAGATTCCAGTTCCACCGATAGGTGGGGGCATTGATATCCCGGGTGAAGTGCGTCAGATAAGGCGCAAGCAAGCGGGCGGAGTCCTCCGATCCCAGCTCCGAGCGGAGGTAGTTGAGCATGTCGGAACGGGAGAGGAAGGCGTTCTGGTTCGGCCGCTCCGTCGTTGTTCCGTGGATGGTATCCATCCCGGGAGGGAATTTCCCGAGCGAGGCAAACATCGGCCCGGAACGAAGCACGGACGCCAGACTTTCGCTGGGTTTCCCGTCAGTGGTGGTCGCCCATTGCACCGTTGGCCGGTAACGCCATTGGTTGAGCCGTGTCACATCAAGAGGGGCTCCCACCTGCTGGGAAAGCCAGTCCAGATCCGCAAGGACGAGGTTTCCTTTGCGTCCCTCGATCTCCTCGATGGCCCCGGGGGTGAATCCCGCGACGTTCATGTCCAGAAGGCCGCCGACATCGTAAACGTGGAACGCATACCGACCGACAATGCGGTCCTCGGGAGCGGGGTTCCGGCCGGGAGCCGAAGTCACCGTTTCGCCGCGCGCGTTTACATAGATCCAGTTTGGAACGTCCGTGTCCGAGAGGTAATCGGCGGTCAGCATCGGCCGGTCCCAATACTCGCCACCCAGCGGGCGATATCCCGGTTTATTGAGGTGCGAGGAGTCGTATGTCGGGACATTGCTGACGCGGATCCCTGCCGCGGCGGCGGCGCTTCCCAGCGCCGGCGTGCTTTGCTTGACCAAAGTCCGGAAGTTGCCGCTCGCGATCCCACCCGACACTTCCCGCTTCACAACCATGTTCGCGGGATCATCGACGACAAACGCCCGATCCGCGCCTGAGCCCAGGATCGTGGTGGCACCCTCCTCCGCCTCGGCAAGAATCGCCGCGACCACCTGGGCCGAACCAAACTCTGCGAGCTTTGCGGCGCTGACCTGCGACGAATACCCGGCACTTCCCTGCGCATCAAACCGACTGCGGAAAAAGAAGGCGGTGACGATCACCGTGGCGACGACGATCAGCGACAGCGTGAGCACCAGGGCCACGCCGGATTCCCGACGGCAGGCGCGATCACACGAAGCTCCGCGGCGGAACAGGAAATCAGTTTGTGGATGGGAATGCATAGGTCCTTTCGAAGGTTCGGATTCCACGAACGAAATCAGGTGGATACTGACGGGCGACGGAGCCGCTGGCGCCGGGGAAGAGCCCAAGGATGTCGTCCCACTGGGCCTTGGGATTCCAATTCCCCTCGGCGTCGGGTTCGGGAACTTCAAAAGCCTGCTTCAGGGAAGCAACCTGTCCCTGCCCCTTTACCCGCTCAAGGGCCTCGATGGCTTTATCGTCCATGACCGCCATGGCCACGACGAGGGCCTTGGCCGTGCGGGGCCGCCCGCCATCGACATAGTCGAGCGTCTTGGAAAACGTTCCGTCGTGTTTCAGAAACGCCCACTCGAAGCCGACCACGCCATCGGCGAGTGCGACGTCCGCGCCGGTGTCCGAGGGAGGCGTCCCGCGATCCGGCTTGTTCTGGGAATTGGATGCCGGCGTGGGTTCCGCAAACCCAAGAGGGCTGGCGGCGGAATAGGAATATCCGACATCCGTCCGAAAAAGCCGGGTGGAGGATGGCGATTCGAAATCGTAGGTCACGTAGGAGAGCGGGCGTGCATCCGCCTGGTTGCTTCCGTCGACGCCCCGTCGCAACGTGTAGAATCCAAATTCCTCGGGCGACTCCGGAAAGGCGGCAAGATCCGGACGGATGACAATGGCGTCGATGTCCGTGCGGAGACGTCCCAGCAGTGCGCGGGCCTTGTTGTGATTGTTCATCCGCTCTTCAGCGCCACGCCACGCACTGGAAACTCCACCAATCGCCTGGGTGAAAATGAGCACGGTGATGGAAAGAACGGCCAGGGACACCATGAGCTCCACGAGGGTGAACCCCTTGTGCGAGCGGTGGCGGAATGGAATTGCGGAAATCATTACCACGGATTTGCGACGAAGGCGGTCGTCGCGACATAGGTGTTTTTCTGGGGCGAGTCCTTGTCCGCCGATTCGACAGGCCAGATGAGCTGAAGCGAGCAGCGAACGAGTTGCGCCGCGGATCCCTTCACGGGCTCGCTGGTGATCAGATGTTTCAAACCAAACGCCGCCTCCTCGCGGCTGGTCACAGCGCCCACATTGTCAATCCACTGCACCGAACTGGAGAAGCTGTTGCCTCCCGCGGGATTTGCCGGAAGCGGGAAGTTGTTCCAGCTGATGGCATCAGCCTGCCGTCCTGCCGCCCGGCGAACCTCCTGGTTGATCATTTCGCGATACCGCTCCATCAAAACCGTGGCAACGTTCGCGGCCTGAATCCGTTCCTCGTTGTCGCGGGTCACCTTCAGCGACGAGCCCATGAGCCCAATGATCGTCAGAATCGAAAAGGCAAAGATGCCGAGGGCAACCACGACTTCGACGAGGCTGAACGCGGTGTCTGCTTTTGGTTGGAATCCGTTTTTCATCACATCGATTGATGAACACTGGGGGCGCCAGTGATGCCGTTTACGAACACGAGCGCAGTCGACTTCCGCTCGAGTTCGGAGGGTGAAGAGCCTTTCGAGGGAACCAGAGTGATCTGGAGTCCTTCGTAAATCGGGATTTCCGCGCTGCTGGATTCATTGCGATCCAGCGCCGCTTCGCCCGTGGGGGAAAACATCACCACCCGGCCACTGGTGAAATCGCGTCTGCGGGCCCATTCAGGCAAGACGTCGGGGGGAGGCCTGCGGGGCCCGGAAACCTTCGCCTCCTCGATGAACGCTCCGCTTCGAACGGGCAGCTTCACGGAAGGGGCGTCGGCGTCCGATCCAAATTTCACCCCGCGGAACTCCTCCACACGACTGACAAGCCGGAACTTGTCGCCGGAGCTGGTTGTGGGAAGGCTGCCGTCGCGGGAGGCAACAACGGCCATGGTGATGGTATTGCCGTCGGCGGGGCCCAGATCGTCCTCCGCCAGGAAGACCCACGTATAGGTGGACTGGGAGATGGCCGTTTGCCGTGCGAGTTCGAGACCGGCGGTCACCCCGTTGAGTGCACGCTCGATCTCATTCCCCTCGGCGGCGCGTTGAAAGCCGGACACCGCCATGGTGGCGACGACCGCAATGATCGCGATGACCGCCAGCAGCTCGATGAGCGAAAAGCCGGCGCGACCGGAGTGGGAAGCCGGCCTGTCATAAGGACCTTGGAAAAATGGGAAGGGAGAGCCTGTCATGTCGGGGAAAAAAGGCTCTACAAGTTACCTGTATACAGCCCGCGTGCAAGGTGCGGGCAAAAAGCACGGGCGTCGCCGTCGCGCCGATCACGGGGCGAAGCGTTCCGGCTCGGAGGTCGGAAAAATCCGAAGGACGAGGGGACCATGAGAGACTGTAGGGAAGAGTTGGGGATAAGGGGATCTTCGACCTGCGTTGGGGCGCGCGGCGAAGCAACAAAACGGTTAAGCCAGCTACCGCCGGCCAGCAATGAAACTTTCGGTCAATAACAAGAGAGTTCCGGTCGTTTCCGGCCGTTTCATCAAGAGTTCTGCTGGGCCGCGTTCTCTCGACGGATCTGGGCGGGGGTCTTTCCGACGCGCGATTTGAATACGACGCCCATGTATTCCGCGTGCCGGAAGCCGGAGCGCTCGGCGACTTCGACCATGGAAAGGTTCGTGTGAAGCACGAGATCCGTGGCGCGACGAATGCGGATGGCGACGAGCTCGTCGTGCAGGGTGCGGTCGAGGGCGGCCTTGAACCGGCGTTGAAGGACGCTCCGGGAAGCGCCGACACGGCGGGCAATTTCGTCCACCCCGATGCCTTCACACGCCTTCTCCCGCATACAACGCAACGCCGCGGCCACGAGGGGATCGCCGACGGAAAGGATCTCGGTCGACCGGCGGGTGACGAGTTCGATTGGAGGGATCAACTGCGGGGTCTTCGGCGGACGCTCACCCGCCATGAGACGATCGAGCAGGGCGGCCGCCTCGTAGCCGACGCGCACGTGCCCGGGCCAGACGCTGGAGAGCGGCGGGTTGCTCACCTCACAGAGGGGAATGTCGTTGTCCACACCCACCACGGCGACGTCGTCGGGCACCCGTGCTCCGGCTCGACGGCAGGCTTCCATCACGTCGGAACCGCGCTGGTCGCTGCAAACCATCACACCGAGCGGCTTCGGCAGATTGCGAATCCACGCCGCCATTTCGTCGATCTCGACCTCCCACGGCTTCATCCGTCCGCGGGAGCGCGGGGCAACGGTGTAAACCGACGGAGAGGGGTCCACATGGCGGACCGTGCCAAGGAACGCATCGCAGCGGGCCTGGGACCAGCGCTCGTCCGGAATGTTCACGTAGCCGAAATGGACGAACCCAAGCTCCAGGAGATGCTCGGCGGCCATCTGCGCAACCTTGGCGTGGTCGATATGGACGAGGGGAAAACCGGCCTGCGGGAAATTCCCCAGCACGTCGACCACCGGCAGGCCCGTGGCACCCACGGCCTCGGCGACCGCGCGGTTTTGAACGCGCGCGATGATGCCATGGCCGCGCCAGTGCTTCAGCCAGCTCGGCACGGGCTCATCGAGGCTGCGGGGAGAATGGAACAGGCTCCACGGTCCATGCTCCCGCACATACCTCGCGATGCCACCGAGGATGTCCCGGCCGGAGGCGAGCGTCGTCTCGATGATGAGCGCGACGTGCGGCTCCTGGCCGGGGGCAAGCAACCGCCGGCGTGGCTTTCTGGTTGTGGTGGCCTCAGCGGACAAGTTCTTCGACGAATCCGGCATCGATATACTGCCCTCCGTCGTCCTGGTGGCAGTGAATCGCGAGGACGTTCTCCCCGGTCTTGAGGGCGGACGGATTCGCAAGTTCGACCTCGATGTATTCGTTCACGTGGCCGTCGAGTTCGGCGATCTTCACGCCGTTGAGGTAAACCGTCGCGGCGTTGTCGTGGAAGATGCGGAGCATCGGCTTGCCGGTCGGGCGCTTCGAGAGCGTGAACTTCCGACGCAGCCAGATATCGGGGCTCCGCCACTCGGTGCGGACGTGCATGTTGCCGTTTCCCTGCACGCCGAAACCACCCTGGCCTTCCCTCCACGAGCTGTCGTTGAATCCGGGCTTTTCCCAGCCCGACTGCGGAGTGTCCTCGGTCCAGCGCCACTGCTGGGGCTCGTTTTCGGACGTCGGGACGAGTTCCTTCGTTTCGATCAGGCCGTTTGCGGCGTAGAGCTTTTTCGCCATCGAGCGCAACCAGGCGGTGTCGATCTTCGGGATGCGGTCATAGGTGAGCAATCCGTTGATCTCTCCTTCCACGTCGGTCGTCTGCGTATAGACACCACCCGACACGCCGCGCTGCCGGAGCCGCGCGAGAATGTCGATCGACCTTTCATAGCGCTGCTTCCACTCGTCGATGGATTTCGGCAGCCCGCCGTAGCCCCAGTTGTCGGCATTGGGATTCCAGAGATGGCCCTTCACCGGGAAACCATGTCCGCCGAATTCTCCGACGACCTTCACGTAGTCGGCGAAACGCTCGTCCTTCAACGGGAACGCGGGATGCGGATACGCGTGCTGGTCGGCAATGTGACCCACGGGCCAGAAGTTGCCGCCGCTGGCGATGTTGATGAGACGGGTCGGATCGTATTCGACCGCCATCTGGCCGGTCTCCATCGTGCGATGCTGACCCCACGCTTCGTTGAACGGCGTCCACACGACGATCGACGGGTGGTTGCGCAGGTGATCGACCATGCGCTTGTATTCGAGGACATACTGCTCGTGATGCTCGTCAGGCCAGTTGGCATCCTCCGGGTTCGGAGCAAGGTGCGTCCACCGCGGGCTCGCTCCGCCGCCGTTGAGCTGGTCCTGCCACACGAGCATGCCAAGACGGTCGCAGTCGTAGTAATAGCGCCGCGGCTCGATCTTGATGTGCTTGCGGATCATGTTGAACCCGGCGTCCTGCAGGAATTTGATGTCGGAAAGCATGGCCTCCTCCGACGGCGGGGTGAGCAGGCCGTCCGGCCACCAGCCCTGATCCAGCGGTCCCCAATGGAAAATCGGACGCCCGTTGATGGTGAAGCGCCAGTTACCGAGCGCATCCTTCGCGCGGCCAACCTCGCGCAACGCGGTGTAGGATTTCACCTTGTCGACGACCTGCCCGTTCGCATTCACGAGCTCGGCGACGATGTCGTAGAGGTTCGGTGAACCTGGCTCCCACAACTTCGCGTCCGGGATCTTCAGTTCCACCTTTCCGGTGCCCGAGGCGCTCGCCACTTCCTTTCCACCGAAGTAGGCCGTGAGCTTCACGGTCTCGCCTTCGACCGGCGTGCCGGCGAGCTTCGGATCGACGGTGACGGTGCCGGTCTTGATGTCGCACCCGTAGGTCAGGCCTTCGATCCACCGCTCAGGCACCTGCTCGAGCCAGACGCTCTGCCAGATGCCGGACACCCGGGTATACCAGATTCCGTGCGGATTGCGGTGCTGCTTGCCCTTGAGCTGGAAGCCCTCGGTCGCGTCATAGGCGCGGACGACAACCTCGTTGCCGGTCGGCTTCAACGCATCGGTGATGTCGAAGGAAAACGGCGTGCTGCTGCCCTTGTGTGAACCCACTTCCTTGCCATTCACCCAGACCGTCGCCTCGTAATCGACCGCCTCGAAGTTGAGCAGGGTGCGCATTCCGGGCTTGGGATCCGGCAGCGAATGCCGATACCAGATCTCTTCATTCGGCTCGATCAAACGACCGACACCCGACAACGCCGACTCCGGAGCGAACGGCACGAGAATCTTCTGCGTCCAGGACTCGGGCTGCCCCGCGCCGCGCGGGGTGACCGCAAAATCCCAGAGCCCGTTCAGGCACGTCCAATCTTCACGAACGAGCCCCGGACGCGGATATTCCGCCCAGACTTTCTTGGGATCCAGATTCCGGCCCCATTCGGTGAGCATCGAATTCGGGACGGGTTTCCATTGAGCGAACGCGGATGCCGCGCACAGGCACAATACGACAGGGAGGGAGAAGCGCAGGGGACGCATGCCGCCTGCTATCTCACCGAAATTCAAATGCGTCCAGCGTTTTTCGAGCGGATTCTTGCGCAGCCCCATTAAAATTCAACCGACCCGGGAAGGCCGGTTTTACAATGGTTCACGACCCATTGGCAGGCGAGGGCACCGTGATTCTCGATCAAGGCCGCGATTCCAAAGGAGATTTTCGGTCGCGAGATCCGGTCGCCGCTCAATCACCGGCGGGCCGCGCCAGGCCGGCGTCCACGAATTGTCCGCCACCGGTCTGCCGGCAGTGAATTGCCAGCAGATTCGTGCCCGGTCGAAGCGCCGCCCGCGCTTCCGCGCTCAAATCCACCTGCCCATATTCCGTTCGATGGCCGGCGCTCGAAAAGGCCGGCACGCCGTTCAGATAGACCTCCACGTCATTGTCGTGATGGATCCGAAGCTGCAACGGACCGGCGAGGTCCTCCGGCGTGAGTTCAATTTCCCGGCGCAGCCAGATGTCGTCGGACGTCCACGCCGTGCCCACGCGGGAACCCGGGGTGTCCGGGGAGCCAAAACCTCCGCGCGACTTTCTCCAGCCGGCATCGTCGAATCCCGGCTTTTCCCACCCGGCCGCGGGCGTCGTGGTGGTCCACCGCCACATCGAGACCGACGTCTCCGCGGTCGGCACGATTGCCGCGCCGGCCGACTCCGCTGCCATGGCCGCTCCGCTGCAAAGTCCGGCAATCAGGAACGCAAGGGCGGGCGTCTTCATCGGGCGCATCGCCTCATTAACGATGCGATGCACCCAGTGTGCAATCCTCGAAGAATGGTCAGGCGTTCGCCAGGGCGACGGTCTCCTTGCAACCGCCGTTCGGATGGTCCGTCTCGACGATGTAGGCGGCACGAACCTGCGCCCCCTCCGGCACCCTGCAGCTGTCCCCGTCGAAGACGAGCGGCACGCTCACGCGCAGGAACTGCTCGACCTCGCCGCTGGCTCCACGGAGCCGCACCGGACCCGCGGCATGAACCACGTCATCGTCGAAGTCGAGCATCTCGATTTCGAAGGAAAGCACCTCCGCCTTCGGACGGCGGAACTGAAGTGGATCGTAAATGGCGAGCGCGGCTTGATTGAGAACGTAGTTGCGGATCGTCTCCTCCGCCGCGGCTTCGCGGTCAGGCGAAATGTAAGACATCGCCCGATTCTTTCCAGCGGGGTTGTCGGCAATCAAGCACTCTGCGAGTTCACCGGCGAATTCATCGCCGCAAGGAGCGTTTCCCACGGCAGGGTCGCGCATTTCACCCGTTGCGGAAATTTGTGAACGGACCCCATCACCTCCAGCCGGGGGCGTGCCGACAGGGACGGAGCCGGCTCTCCGGTGACTGCGAATTTCCGGAAATCCTCCGCAAGCGTCCGGGCTTCCGCAGCCGGTTGTCCGGTGATTTCCATGGTGAGGATCGAGGCAGAAGCCGTGCAGATCGCGCAGGCGCTTCCGGAAAACCTGGCCTGCCGCACCAGGTCGCCATCCATCGAGAGCTCGATCGAAACCTCGTCACCGCACAGCGCGTTGACGCCTTCCGCGCGATGGGTCGCTCCCTCGAGCGGGCCGAAGTTCCGCGGCCGCCGCGAATGCTGCAGCAGCACCTCCTGATACAATTCCATGCTCATGTGGCCGTGAAGAATGCGATCGCGTCCCGCACCGCGGCGACGCCGCGATCCAGCTCGTCGTCGGTGTTGTAAAGATAGAAGCTCATCCGGCACGAAGACGGCGCGCCGAGTTTGCGCATGAGCGGCTGGGCGCAGTGGTGCCCGGCGCGCAAAGCCACCCCGCGCTCGTTCGCGAAGAACGCGACATCGTGCGCATGGACCTGCTCGACATGGAAGGTCACCAGCCCCGCGCGATGACCCTCCGGACCAAACACGCGAACGCCCGGGATCCCGCGCAGCGCCTCGGCAGCGCGGACGCCGAGTGCCTCGCAATGCGCGGCAATTTCCTCCAGTCCGATCGCATCCAGATAATCCATCGCGGCGTGGAGTCCCGCGGTCTCGATGATCGCCGGCGTTCCCGCCTCGAATCGGGCCGGCGGCTGGCGAAACGTCGCAGCTGTGTAGGTCACGCGCTCGACCATCTCTCCGCCGAACTGCCACGGCGGCATCGCCGCGAGGATGTTCGAACGGCCGTGGAGAAGACCGAGCCCGGTCGGCCCGCACATCTTGTGACCCGAGCAGGCGTAAAAGTCGCAGCCGATTTCCGTCACGTTCACCGGGAGATGCCCGGCCGCCTGCGCGCCATCGATCACCGTCACGACCCCATGCTCGCGTGCCATCGCGCACAGCTCCGCCGCCGGCGCGATCACGCCGAGCGTGTTCGAGACATGCGCAAAGGCGAAGACGCGCGGCCGTTCCGCGAGAAGCCTGCGCGCGGCCGCGAGGTCCAGCGCCGCGCCGTTTTCCGTCACCGGCACATACTCGATGCGTGCGCCGGTCCGCCGCGCCAGCTCGAGCCACGGCACGAGATTGCTGTGATGCTCCATCTCGGTGAGCAGGATCGTGTCGCCAACGCGCACGTTCTCCCCACCCCACGCATTCGCCACGAGATTCACCGCCTCGGTCGTGCCGCGGGTGAACACGATCTCCTCCGCCGCAGACGCGCCGAGAAACTTCGCCGCCCGGGCGCGCGCCGCCTCATAGGCCGCCGTCGCGCGTTCGCTCAACTCATGAATGCCGCGATGAACGTTCGCATATTCGCGCGAGGCAAACTCCGCCATCCGCTCGATCACCGCGCGCGGCTTCTGCGTGCTCGCGCCGTTGTCGAGATACGCGACCGGCAGCCCGCCGACCTCCACGTCGAGGAACGGGAAATCCGCGCGCACGCGGGTCACATCGAACCTTTCACTCATCAAGCCATCCTTTCACGGTGCCGGCCTCGCGTCCATTGTCTCGACGCGGAACGCGATCACCGCGTCATTTTCCAACCGCGCTTGACGGGCATCAACCGGCGCAACCGCGCGCGGGCGTAGAATCCCGCCATGTTGTTGCTCGAAGCTCCCCGCCAGTCGCGTCATCCCCGACGAACCCTGCCCGTCGCGCCTCTCGTCGCCGCCAAAATGAATCCCAATCCCTTCGTCGTCTTCGGCGAGTGGTTCGACGCCGCGCGCGAAGCGGGACTGCCCGAACCGAATGCAATGAGCCTCGCGACCGCCGGCGCGGATGGTCGTGTCACCTGCCGCACCGTGTTGCTCAAGGCGTGGGACGAACGCGGCTTCGTCTTCTTCACGAACTACACGAGCGAAAAGGCCCGCCAGCTCGACGAAAACCCTCACGCCGCCCTGCTCCTCCCGTGGCTGCCGATCTCGCGCCAGATCGAGATCACCGGAAAGACCGAGCGCATCACCACCGCGGAGTCCGCCTCATACTTTTTCAAGCGTCCGTTCAAGAGCCAGATCGGCGCGTGGATTTCGAACCAAAGCTCGACGATCACCTCCCGCGCGCTGCTGGAGGCGAAGTTCCATCAGATGCTCCACAAGTTCAAAGAGGGACGTGTCCCGCTGCCCGATCACTGGGGCGGCTATCGTATCGTGCCCGACACCTTCGAATTCTGGCAGGGCGGCCCGCACCGCCTGCACGACCGCATCCAATACAAGCGCGCGTATTGCGGCGAGTGGCGGCGGGTGCGGCTGCAACCGTAGGCGAAAATTCCTCCTCCAGGTCGAGCGCCGCGCAGAGCGATCTGCACGGCGTTTTTGCGTTTTTTGATGCAAATCAATGCCACGCGACGGCCACGCAACTACTACATATCGCGCTCTTTCCGGTGCCCCACCCCCATATGTAGTTGCAGGCCATGAAAACCGCTGTTCCGCCCCCGACCTCGATCGATCCGATTTCGTCCTTGAACGAATATCTCGATCGCAGCGACTGGCGGGTGAATGCAAACGCCAACCAGGGCTACTCGCTGGGCGGCATGATCCTGAATATCGGCGGCAAGCTGACCGCGAATTACTGGCTCGATCACATCTATCCCGCGGCGGTCGGGCGAGCGCACCGCGAGGGCGACTACCACATCCACGACCTCGATATGCTTGCGGGTTATTGTGCCGGTTGGTCGCTGCGCACGCTGCTGGCCGAGGGATTCAACGGCGTTCCGAACAAGGTGGAATCCGGCCCGCCCCGCCATCTGCGCACCGCGCTCGGGCAGATGGTGAATTTTCTCGGCACCCTGCAAAACGAATGGGCCGGCGCGCAGGCGTTCAGTTCGGTGGACACCTACCTCGCGCCATTCATCCGTGTGGACGGCCTCGACGAAGAGACCGTGCGGCAGAACATCCAGGAGTTCATCTTCAACCTCAACGTCCCCTCGCGCTGGGGCACGCAGACGCCGTTCACGAATCTCACGTTCGACTGGGTGTGCCCCGGGGACCTTCGCGGCCAGCATCCGCTCGTGGGCGGGGAGCCGGTATCGTTCACCTACGGCGATCTCGGCGAGGAAATGCGCATGATCAACCGCGCGTTCCTCCAGGTCATGGCGGCCGGCGACGCGAAAGGTCGCGTGTTCACATTCCCCATCCCGACCTACAACATCACCGACGATTTTCCGTGGGAGAGCGACACCGCCGATCTCCTCTTCGAAGTGACCGCAAAATACGGGCTGCCGTATTTCCAGAATTTCCTGAACTCCGACCTCCAGCCCGGAATGGTCCGCTCGATGTGCTGTCGCCTCCAGCTCGACCTGCGGGAGCTGCTCAAGCGCGGCAACGGTCTGTTCGGATCCGCGGAGCAAACCGGCTCCATCGGCGTCGTCACGATCAATGCCGCGCGCCTCGGATATCTGCACCCGGGCGACGAGCCGGCGTTGTTCGCGCGGCTGGACGGTTTGCTCGAGCTCGCGAGGGAGAGCCTCGAGATCAAGCGCACCGTCATTCAGGAGCAGATGGACCGCGGCCTCTACCCCTACACGCGCCGCTATCTCGGCACGTTGCGGAACCACTTTTCGACCATCGGCGTGAATGGCGTGAACGAATGCATCCGCAACTTCACCGACGACGCGGAGAACATCTCGACGCCGTGGGGCCGTGCGTTCGCGCTGCGCCTGCTCGATCACATGCGCGGGCGGATCGCGGCGTTTCAGCAGGAAACCGGACACCTCTACAATCTCGAGGCGACACCCGCGGAAGGCACGACCTACCGCTTCGCGCGGGCGGATCAGCGACGTTTTCCGGGGATTCTCCAGGCCGGCACGCCGGACGCGCCGTATTACACGAACTCCACCCAGCTGCCCGTCGGCCATACCGACGATCCGTTCGAGGCGCTCGAGCATCAGGAGCCGCTGCAAACGCGCTACACCGGCGGCACCGTCTTTCACATGTATCTGCCGGAGCGCGTCTCCAGCGCCCGCGCCTGCCGGGAGCTCGTCCGCCGCGTGCTTGGCCGCTACCGCATCCCCTACCTCACGATCACGCCTACGTTCTCGATCTGTCCCACCCACGGCTACCTCGCCGGCGAACACCAATTCTGCCCGAGATGCGACGAGGAGCGGCTTGCCCGCAAGCGCGCCGCACATCTTGCGATTCTATGAAAACCATCGAACTCGAAGACCACGAACGCCAGCCCTGCGAAATCTGGACCCGCGTGATGGGCTACCACCGGCCCGTCTCGCAGTTCAATGCCGGGAAGAAAAGCGAACACCGCGAGCGTCGCCCCTTCCGCGAAGTCTCGGCGAGCCAGGACCGCGCCCTTGCGGCCTGACCGGCTCCGCATCGGCGGTCTCACGCGCTTCTCCACGGTCGACTTCCCCGGTCGACTGAGCGCTGTCGTCTTCTGCCAGGGATGCCCGTGGAGATGCCGCTACTGCCACAATACGCACCTTCAACCATTCCACGAAGGAGTGCTGCCGTGGCGGGAGGTCGTCGAATTTCTGAAATCCCGCGCCGGACTGCTCGATGCGGTTGTCTTCAGCGGCGGCGAACCAACGGCACAATCTGCGATCGAGAATGCGATCCGGTCCGTGCGCGATCTTGGCTTCGCCGTCGCGCTTCACACCGCGGGGATTTTCCCGGAGCGACTCGAGCGCCTGCTGCCGCTGCTCGACTGGATCGGACTCGATGTGAAAGCTCCGTTCGATTCCCGTCACGATGCGATCACGCAGGTCGCGCAGAGCTGGCACGGGCCGAGCGAGGCACTCGATCTTGTGATCGCCTCGGGGGTCGACTACGAGATCCGCACCACCTTGCACCCCGCCTTGCTCGATGAACCGGCATGCAATGCGATCCGCGCGGAGCTCTCCCGACGTGGTGCACAGCCGACGCGCTGGCAGCCGTTTCGTCCGACAGGTTGCACCGACCCTGCATTGATCGCGATCAGTGATCGCTGACAGAACGCGCGAAGACGTGGCAAAAGCCTGACAAAAGTGTCTTAGGACAAATTTCGTTGGGTTTTCCCCAACCTGCGGAGAGTCCGGCAGGGCGTCCACTCCGAGAATGATTCCATCGGACCGGACCGACCGACACGCAGTCAAGCGGCGGCGCAACCGGTCCACCACACGAAAATGGAAGGACTACATTCCCGAACGACGCCCGCCAATGGAAGCCGTGGATTCACCCGCAGCACCCACCGGGCCGAACCGATGCATCAACCCTGGAGCCGGCCCACGCCGGAAGCCCGCAAACCCGCAGATGACATCTCCGGTTTCCGGCTGGAGGCGCTCTGCTACTTCCTCCGCAACACGAAGGTGTTTGCCGATCTGCCTGAACAGGATCTGCGCGACCTCGCCACCGTTGCGACCATCCGCTTCCTCGAGAAAGGCGCGTATCTCTTCCACAAGGACGAGGCGCCGCCCGGACTTTGCCTCGTGCGTCGCGGCATCGTGAATTTCCACCGCGTCGCGATGGATGGCCGTGAAGTGGTCATCCACTTCTACCGCGAGGGGGAAGTGCTCCCCGAGATCGCGTCCGACTCCGACAGCGGCTGTCCGGCCGATGCGCGAGCCGTGGTCGCGAGCGAGGTCATCATCATTCCCCGCCGCAGCTTCCTCTCGAAGGTGCGCACCTGTCCCGAGCTTGCCCTGCGCGTGCTCGCATCGATGGACCAGCAGGTCCATCAAATCGCGGACTCGCTCGAGGACATCGTCTCGAAGAACGCCTCCACGCGATTCGTCCACTGGCTGCTCAAGCAATGCGGCGGCCCGGGCTCGCGCGAATCGGTCGAGATCGACCTCGGAACGACGAAGCGCGCGCTGGCAAGTGAACTCGGCGTCCGTCAGGAAACCCTCTCCCGCACGCTGCGCCAGCTCACCGAGAGCGGATATCTCCGTGTGAGGGGACGGCACATCACGGTGAAAAGTCCCCAGGCTCTGCGCAAGGCGTGGGTGAACGACGCACGCTGCGCCGCCGCTGCATAGTTGGAATACTGTCGGGCCGCGGTGCTCCGTGACCGGAGAAGAAGACGCTCCGGTTGCGGCGCCGCGGCCGGCCGTTACCGCGGCGCGGACGCCGCACTCTCCTTCGCGCTTTCCCCGTAGGGGGTCAGCGAAAACGGCCGGTCCTCGATCCTTGTGCCGCGCTGCTTGTTGGGCTCCGGTCCCATTTCCAGCTCGAGCACGCCGCCGGCCACGATGTCGGAGTGGCGGATGAAATTCGCGGAGTGCGGCTTCCCGTTGAGCTTTGCGGACTGGATGTAGACATTGCGCTTGGAATTGCCCTTGGCGAGGACGGTGAACTTCCTGCCGTTTTCCAGCGAGATGGTCGCCTTCTCGAATACCGGACTGCCCAGCACATATTCATCCGTGCCGGGACACACGCTGTAGAATCCCAGCGCGCTCATCACATACCACGACGACGTCTGGCCCTGGTCCTCGTCGCCGGGATAACCGTTCTCCGTGGAGTCGTAGAGCTTCTCCATCACCTCCCGGGCGCGGAACTGCGCCTTCCACGGCGCGCCGGCGTAGTTGTAGAGGTAAATCATGTGCTGGATCGGCTGGTTGCCGTGCGCGTATTGGCCCATGTTCGCCATTTCCATCTCGCGCATCTCGTGGATCACACCGCCGTAGGTGCCGACCTCGAACTGGTTCGTCTCGGTGAAGACGCGGTCCATCTTTTCGACGAATTTTTCGTCACCGCCGAGCAGGTCGATCAATCCACCCACGTCGTGAAACACGGACCATAGGTAATGCCACGCGCAACCTTCTGTGAATGGGCCACCCCATTCGATGGGATTGAAATCCGCGGGCGTCCAGTTTCCGCTGCGATCCTTTCCGCGCATGAAGCCGGTCTCCGGATCGAAGACGTTCAGGTAGTTGCGCATCGACTTCGCGAAGAAATCCGCCTGCGACTTCTCGCCGACATCCATCGCGAGCTTGTAACCGCAAAAGTCGTCATAGGCATATTCGAGCGTCTTCGCCGTTGCTTCGCCCGTCTCGGGATACGCGACGTAGCCGAGCCGATAGTAATCCTCGTGACCATGGCGGCCATTCGCAGGGCCCCATGGGCCCTTCTCCGTCGCCTCGTGGCGATACGCCTTGAGGGCCTTCTTCGGGTCGAATGTCCGGATGCCCTTTACCCATGCGTCCGCGAGCACGGAGATCGCGTGGTTGCCGATCATGCTTCCCGCTTCGCCGGGAAACGACCATGAGGGCAGCCAGCCGCACTGATCGTAGGCATCGAGCAGGGCGACCATGTAACGGCCGTGCATCTCGGGATGGAGCAGCGAATTGAGCGGAAGCTGCGCGCGGAAGGTGTCCCAGAACCCCGTGTCCGTATACATGTAGCCCTTCTTCACCTTGCCATCGTAGGGGCTGAAGTAGTGCGGCTTCCCGTCCTTCCCGATCTCGAAGAACATCCGCGGGAACAGGCTCGCGCGGAAGAAGCACGAGTAGAACGTGCGGAGCTGCTCGTCCGTGCCACCTTCGACGACGATCTTCGAAAGATAGCGATTCCACGCCGCGGCGCCGGCCGCCTTCGCATCCTCCAGCCGGGCGAACTTTCCGAGCTCACTCTGGAGGTTCAGCTCCGCCTGTTCGGGGCTGATGTAGGACGACGCCACCTTTGCCTGCACGGTCTCTCCCTGGCGAAACTGCACATACGCGCCGATCTTCTCGCCCTGGCGCTCCGTGGCTTTCTCCGTGATCGAGTTCCCGTCGCCCCAGGTGCCATAACCGATGAACGGTTTGTCGAACACGATGACGAAATAATTCCGGAAGTTGCCGGGAATCTGGCGGCCGTTGCGGACCCAGCCGACAATCTTGCGTTCGCGCGGCAGGATCTTCACCTCCGCCGGGCCCGTGTAGCCGTCCATCACGACGAAGGCGTCCTTCCCGTTGGGAAACGCGAAGCGCAAAAAGGCCCCCCGCTCAGTGCCCGACATCTCGACGTTCACGCCCGTGCCAAGCTTCACCTGGTAGTAATACGGCTTCGCCGTCTCGTTCTGGTGGGAGAACTTCGCCGCCCGCTCGTTCTCATCGACGGTCAGCTTTCCCGCCACGGGCATCAGCGAGAAGACAGCGTAGTCGTTCGTCCATGAGCTGCATTGATGCGCCTGCTGGAAGCCGCGGATCGTGTCCTTGAAATATTGATACTTCCAGCCGTCGCCGTTCGGGCCCGTCTGCGGCGCCCAGAGGTTCATGCCGAACGGCCGCCCCGTAACCGGGTAGGTGTTCCCCCGCGTGAGCTCGAACTTCGAGTTCGTGCCCTGCAGGGTGTTCACATAATCGGCGGGACTCGTGGCGGACTGCGCGGGCAACGCGAACAGTCCCGCGCACGCCAGCATGGCGGAGAGAAGGCGGCGGGGCATGGGCAAAGGACGGACGTTCAGGGTCAAACAGGGAGCGTCACGCAAAGTTGCATCCGCCGCCAGCGAATCGCGAGGAAAAGAGGGGCAACGCCCACCCCATCACGGGCGATCCATCCCGGAAGCGAAACGGGCCGCACGTTCCCCGAAAACCGGGGCCGCCGGCCCGTCGCCAGATTACCTGTCTCGTCCCGCCGCTCAGGCGTTCCGACGACGCAGGCGCCACACGGCAAACGTGAGGCCGCAGGCAATGAGCGCGACCGTGCCAGGCTCGGGGATGGGCGCGAACTGCACGGTCAGCGTTCCCGCTGTGGTGTCGAACAAATAGCCACCGGTGCCATAGCTCTCGTCGAGGGCAAGCCCGCCAAGCACTTCGATGTCGAATGTCGCGTCGCCGCTCAGGTCGCCGGAAATCAGCGTGTAGGCCACACCGGTCTCGAGGGAGCCGGCATTCAGATCGTGAATCGTCAGGGCAATCGTGCCATTCGCCTCAAGGCTGGTGACGATCATCTCGTCGTTCGGGGCGAGGCCGTTCACGTCAAACTCCAGAGCGGCGCCGGTCTGCAACGTCACCCCTTCCAGCAGAAACTGCCCGATCTCCGTATCGTGCGTGGAGAGCGTGCCCCCGGCTGCAACAGTCACATCCGACATCATCGTAGACGCTCCCGAGCCAACCCCCGCAAGGGTGCGGCCATTGGTGACCGTGAACGGCGTCGACGTATCCAGTATCGCGCCGCTGGCGATCGAGATCCGTGGAATGTTCACCGTTCCACCGTTGAAATTCACCACCGCGGGGGACGCACCGCCCGCTTCGACGCTCAAGGTATCGGCCGTAAACGTTCCACCATCGAAATTCACTTCACCGCCACCCTTCACCGCAAGGGTGGTCGCGGTGTAGTTCGCATTTCCCTCGATCGTGAAAAACGCCCCGATGCCGCCCTGATTCACCACAAAGCGACCGAACTCGCCCTGGGCATTGCCAGACGCCGTCCAGACCGTGGTCCCGTTCTCGCTGAGAAAAGTGTTCGTCGCGGTGTTTCGAATCGTTCCACCCGAGTGCTCGATGGTTGCGCTTACGCCAGCACCCAAAGCCGCCGTCGTGAGGTTGCCACCAATTGCTCCCGTAAGCTCGATCAAGCCTCCAGTCATTTCGAGAGTGCCGCTTCCACTCTGCCGGCCGATCGCCAGCCAGTTGTCGACGCGGATGGTTCCGCCCTCCATTATGACAGTTCCATTGGAACCGGAGGCGTTGCCGATCCACAATTCGTTGGCCACTTCAATACGGGCGTCGTCCCGCATCGTCAGGGTGCCCGTGGCACCGCCAGCACCAACCCTGAACTGACCTGCGGTAAAGATCTCCGCGTTGTCCTCCATCGTCAGGGTTCCCGTGCTTCCCGCCTGGATACCGACTGCAAAATGGCCAGTGGCGCCACCCAGTGTATTGAGCTTATCGATCTTCGCATTCCCGGAAAGGGTCGCGTGGCCGGTCGCGCCGCCGGTGCCGATGAGGAAGTTGTTGTGTCCCCAGGCGCGAATTTCCGAGGACCCGCTCATGTTCAGCGTTCCCTGGGCAGTGTTGTTATTCACGCCGATATAGACGTTGCTGTAGGAGGTCAGGCGCGAGGATCCCGACATTTCAAGGGTGCCTGTGGATCCGTTTCCATCTCCGCCGATCCAGACCTCATCCTCTTCGAGCGGCGGATCCTGCACCGGACGACGATCGAGTTCCATTTCAGTGGTCCCGCTGAGCGTCAACGTTCCCGTGCCCCCGCCGAGACCCACTTTCAGCCATCTACCGACGGTGAACGTGCTGTCCGTAATCGTGACGTTGCCCGTTCCTCCATCACCTATCAGGAGGTCTCCCCCGGGTGCCTCGGCCGTCCGATACTGGGCCCCGTTCGAGATGTTGACGTTGCCCGTCTGTCCGGCAGCTCCGCCCACGCGCAGACGCAACACGGAGCTCGACCCACCGTTCAGATTGGAGGTCCCGCTGTCGATGACTGCCGCGTCCGCTTCCGTCGGCAGCGAGCCACCCTGCCAGTTTGCGGGCGTGAGATAGTCTCCCGTAACTCCCGAATTCCAGAGAATGTCTGCGGCGCGGACGCCGGGAACGGCAAGTGTCAGGAGAGCGATGCCGGAAAGAAAATGTGTTGAGCGGAGATGCATGGAACGAATGGGGTGAGATTATCGGGGAGGTTGGGGGGTGGAGTATCATACGCGGTTGGAGACGCGTTGCAACTATCGGATGCCTCCGCATCGCGGTCGCGGCCATGGTGTTCAGGAGAGGCGGCACCGGATCTCCCCGGAAAAGTGCCCGGCAGTTGACGGTGAAAATCCAGTAGCGAAAGGGGAATCATGGCGGTATGTATCCGCACAACACGCTGGCGGATTCCGTATCCTCCGAATTCGGAAACCTCTGGCTCCAAGATTTTTGCATGCGTTTGGTTGCTCGACTGCGACATTTTTTTGCGATTGTGGTGACCGCTGTCGTCGCTGGAGCAGAGACAGGACGTTCCGCAGAGAGCGGACTCGATGCCGCGGAACCGATCGGGCCGTTTCTGGACGGCGTCTTTCCCTCGCAGGCACCCGGCGGAACGGGCGACTGGGGCTATGAGCGGGTGTTCCCCGGCATCGAGCCGAAGTTGATCACCTGCGCGCTGCCGGTGCCCGGAACGAACCGGATCCTCATCGTCGAAAAGCAGGGACGGATTCTGACCTTCGAGAACCGGCCGGACGTCTCGTCGATGGAGCTGTTCCTCGATTACCGCGAGCAGACCTACAACAACAGCGATAGCGGCATGTCGCATCTGGTGTTTCACCCGGAATTCGGACAACCGGACTCGCCAAACCGGGGCTACGTTTATGTCACCTACAAGTATTCGCCGGACGGAGACTCGGGTGACTGGAGTTACTGGCGGCTGTCGAGGTTCACGGTGCCGGACGGGACGCTCGCCGCGGATCCGGCCTCGGAGCTGATCCTCATCCAGTTGTTCGACCGGCACCAATGGCACGACTCGGGGTGCATGATGTTTGGTCCCGATGGCTTCCTCTATGTGGCCATCGGTGACGAAGGTGGTGCCGACGACCAGTTCGACGCCTCGCAGAAGATCGACGACCGGTTGTTCTCCGGAATGCTGCGGATCGATGTCGATCAGGACCCGGAGCGAAGCCACCCCATCCGGCGCCAGCCGCGCCAGACTCCAGGGATTCCCGAGGGATGGCCACCGAGCTTCACGGCCAACTACTTCATCCCGAACGACAATCCCTGGGTGAGCGAGGACGGCAGCGTGCTCGAGGAATTTTATGCGATCGGGCTGCGCAGCCCGTATCGGTTCGCGCGCGATCCGGTGACCGGGCGGGTATGGATTGGCGACGTCGGCGAGGCGCATCGCGAGGAGGTGAGCGAGCTGGTCAAGGGAGGAAACTTCGAGTGGTCCTTCAAGGAAGGCACAGTGGATGGCCCGAAACCGATGCCGGAGCCGCTGATCGGAACCCGGCAGCCGCCGCTATGGGATTACCCTCGCAGCGAGGGGTTCGCAATCATTCTGGGCTTCTTCTATCACGGCACGGAGCACCCCGATCTCCGCGGAAAGTGCCTCGCCGCGGACTATGTCAGCGGCAAGGTCTGGGCGATCGCTCCCGGAGAAGGTGGAAAGCCGGCTCCCGTGGAACATCTCGTGACCCTCTCCTCCCCCGGAACCGGCACCCGCGGCACGACGGCGCATCTGCAGCTGCCGGACGGAGAACCGTTGATCATCAAGTTCACGGAGGGCGAGATCGCGCAGTTTTTCAAACTCACCCGCACGGGAGTGACCATTCCCGATCCACCGCTGCTGCTGAGCGAGACCGGCGCGTTCACGAACCTCCAGACCCTGGAGCCGCGCGCGGGCCTGGTTCCCTACACCGTGAACGCACCGCTTTGGTCGGATGGTGCGGCCAAACGACGATGGCTGGCCGTGCCGAACGACGGGACGTCCGGCGGACAGAAAATCGGATTTTCCGCGGAGAGCGACTGGCAGTTTCCGCCGGGAACCGTGTTTGTGAAACATTTCGAGCTGCCGGTGGATGAGAAGGCCCCCTCCGTCGTGCGGAAGCTCGAGACGCGCTTCCTCGTGATGAGCGCCACCGGCGAGCCCTATGGCGTGACGTATCGGTGGCGCGAGGACGGAAGCGATGCGGACCTGCTTCCTGCGGGCGCGGAGGACACGATCTGGATTGCGCTGGCCGATGGCGGAACCCGTGAGCAGGTGTGGCAGTATCCGAATCGCACCGACTGCATGACGTGCCACAACGGCGCCGCCAACCACGTCCTCGGCGTGAAGACGCACCAACTCAACGGGGACATGGTCTATCCGAAAACCGGACGCACGGCGAACCAGCTCGCGACCCTCGCGCACATCGGGCTCCTCGACGAGGGATACCGGACCGAACACCTGCCGTATTACCTGCGCGCGCGGGCAATCAACGACATTTCCGCCCCCCTCGAGACGCGGGTGCGCAGTTACATCGACTCGAATTGCGCACAGTGCCACCGCCCGGGTGGCGTGCGGGCAAACTTCGACGCGCGGTTCACCACTCCGCTCGAGGCGCAGGGCCTGCTCCGCGGCAAGCTCGATGCGGCATTCACCGGCGAACCGGAGTCGGTGATCCAGCCGGGCGATCCCGCGCACTCGGTGGCGTATTTGCGCACAAATCGAATCGGCAACGGACAGATGCCCCCGATTGCGAAAAACCTCGTCGATGCGCAGGCGGCGGAAGTCATCCGGGAGTGGATCGAATCGCTGAAGGACGGTCCGACGGTGACCCTGGAATCGCGTGGATTCAACGAAGCCGGCGAGGCCTTCCTGGGCATCACCTTCAGCCATTCCGTGACGAATTTCGACGCATCCGATCTGCGCGTGCGCGGAGGTGAGGTCGTCGAGTTCAGCGGCGGCGGAAACTCCTACGCCGTGCGCCTGCGACCGGCGACGACGGCGCCGATGACCGTGCGCGTCCCCGCGGGAGCCGCGTTCGCCAACGGCCTTCCGAACTACGCCTCAGCCAGATTGGAAATCGAGGCTGTTTCGACCGACCTCGTGACGTGGCTGAAGTTCGATGCCACCACGGGTGGGACGGCGGTGGATTCCTCCAGCTTCCGCGACGACGGAGCCGTTTCAGGGACGACGGAGTGGACGGACGGGTATATTGCCGGCGCGTTGGAATTTGCCGGCGGCCGCGTGACGATTCCGAACCACGTCGGCGACGACTTCACGATCTCGTTCTGGATACGGACGGACGAGCCGTTCCCCACGACGGATCTGCCGGTGGAGGGCGCGACCCTGTTCTTCTCGGATGCGCCGTTTGCCGCGGAGGAATTCCTCGTTGCAGGAACACGAAGCCCGGGCGGCGTGAACCGCGTCAATTTCCAGACAGGTTCCACGGAGACCGGCAACCGCGTCATCCTGCAGGGCGGACGACCGGTGACCGTCGGCGAGTGGACGCATGTGGCGGTGCGCCGCATCAAGTCGATTCGCGAGATGAAACTCTACGTGAATGGCCAGCCCGATGGATTCGTGATCGGAGGCGGAGAGGACCTCACCCTGAGCCCGGGCATCGAGATCGGCGGGACGGCGGCGGGAGCTTCCCTGCCATTTCACGGCGCTCTGGATCAGGTGCGCATTTTCCGGCGCGCGTTGCCGGATGCGGAGATCGCGGCGCTCGCACGGGAGACCTACGGGGACACCGTGACTCCGGTCGATCGCTGGTTCCGCGAGAATCTGCCGGGCCTCACCCATCTCCACGAAACGTGGCTCGATCCGGACGGGGACGGCCTCGACAACGGCGGCGAGTTTTCGTTCGGGACGAACCCGCTCGCCCTCGATGCACCACCGGTCGTTCTCGCAGCGGACGGCGGTGACGGACTGTCGCTGTCCTTCCCGGTCCGGGACGGGCTGGAATACGATGTCCTTCTCTCGTTCGACCTCGTGAGCTGGCAGGCCGCGGGCTCCCGATTCGTCCATCTCTCGGACACTCCGGGCTCGACTCCGGACTACCGCATGCGGTTGGGGACATTCGTTCCCGGGGATGACGATCCTCAAGACGCCGCGTTTCTGCGGGTCGTGCCACGCGGCGAGATTCCCTGAGGACGATCGCGGGTTGCGCTGCCGACGACGATTGCACAAGCTGCGAAATGGCCGGCCCGACGTCGAACCGCCTTGTGCTCGCATCGCTCCGGCTGCTGGTGCGCGTCGCGGCATTGTTTGCGATCCTCGTTGCGATCGCATGGGTGGTCGCGTGGCTCGTGCTCTGCCAGCCGGTCTTTTCCACGAACCCTCGATCGGCGACGAAAGTGGATCCCGCCGGTCTCGAGCGGCATGTGCGAATGCTGTCGGAGGAGCTTTCCCCGCGCAGCTATGTAAACGCGCCAAATCTCGACCGCTGCGCGGAATACGTCGCGTCGGAATTTCAGAAACGCGGAGCGACGGTGGAGATCCAGGAATACTCCCTCGGTGGCAGGCGGTTTCGAAATGTCATTGGCAGATTCGGCGACGGGCGCGACGGCCTCTGGGTCGTGGGTGCGCACTACGACGCCTTCGGCGAAACGCCGGGCGCCGATGACAACGCAAGCGGGGTGGCAGGGTTGATCGAACTCGCCGGCCTTCTCGGCTCCGTGCAGACGCCGCCGGACGTCGAGCTCGTTGCCTATTGCCTCGAGGAGCCGCCGTTTTTCCGATCGCCCTACATGGGCAGCGCGATCCACGCCTGGCAGCTCCACGAGCAACGCGTCGAGGTGCGGGGCGTCGTCGTGCTGGAAATGATCGGATACTTCGACGACGCGTGGATGTCGCAGGACTATCCAATCTCCCTTCTACGCGCGCTTTATCCGAGTCGCGGAAATTTCATCGGTCTGGTGGGCCAATTGGACCAGCGGACGTTCGTGCGGGATTTCAAACGCCGGATGAAAGGCCTCACCAATCTTCCGGTCCATTCGATCAATGCCCCCTTGCGCCTCGCAGCCATCAACCTTTCCGACCATACGAACTACTGGCAATATGGCTGGCCGGCGCTGATGGTCACCGACACGGCGTTTTACCGGAACGAGGCCTACCATACCGATGGCGATACCTGGGATCGGCTCGACTACCGGCGCATGGCAGACGTGGTCACCATGGTGTTCGGGGCGCTCGTTTCCGACAAACCGGTGCGCCGGTAGGGCTCGGACCCTTTAGGCATCCGGCTCCGGAGTTTCCGGGTTCGCCGTTTCGGAGTGAAAATCTTTTCGGCAGTGCGACGGGGCGCGCTACAGTATCGAGGCCTTCATGTCCGCCTCCGTCTCATCGCCCCACGCTCCTTCGGAGCGCCTGCAGACTCCCGCCGAGGAGAAGGCGAACTTCTGGAGTTCCGCCGCGGGCCTGCTGCTGGCGGTGGGCGGACTGCCCGTGCTCGCGGGTCTGACGCTGGCCAGCGACGACGATCTCGCGCAACTTGGCGCCGCGGCGTTCGGCGTCACGCTTGTCGCGATGTATGCGATCTCCGCGGTCTACCACGCACTCCCGCAGGGACCGCGGAAAGTGAAGGCGCGGCTGGCGGACCGCATCTCGATCTACGCGCTCATCGCAGGAACCTACTCGCCATTTGCACTCGGGCCGCTGCGGGACGCGGGAGGAATCTGGCTGTTTGCGCTCCAATGGATAATGGCACTTGGCGGCGCGGCGTTTGTCCTTCTCGGAGGCATCCGGCTGCGCCGGATCTCGATCGGCCTGTATCTCGCAATGGGCTGGCTGGGGATTTTGTTCCTCCCGGCGTTTCTCCAGAAGATGTCGTCGGAGGGTCTGTTCTGGCTGCTTGCCGGCGGGATCGTCTACACGGCGGGCGTCCCCTTTTACATGGCAAAGCGACTGCCATTCAGCCACCTCGCGTGGCACGTCATGGTGATCGGGGGATCTGCATGCCACTTTCTCGCGGTGCTCGTCACCCTGCGCTGACCGCGACGGTTACCCGCAGTGCTCGGCGACACATTTCTCGATCGTTTCCACGCTCACGGGCTTTGCGATGAAGGGATAGCCGCCGATGTGGGTTTCCTTCTGCGCCTCCCGTGGTGAAACGATGGCGGTAAGAAAGACGACCGGGATTCCCGTCAGTTCGGGGTCCGCCTCGATCTGCGTCGCCACGTCGCCGCCGTCGATGTCGGGCATCACGACATCGAGAAAAATGATGTCCGGCTTGAAATAGCGGGCGGTCTCCACCGCCTTGCGACCTTCGTTGACCTCCTCTACAACAAACCGCCCCGTGCTTTCGAGCGTGAGACGGAGCAATCGGGTGAAAGCGGACTCGTCGTCCACGATGAGAATGCGTTTTTGGTTCATGGCTGCTGGGTGGTTCGAAAAGTAACGGTCGCGACCGCGCCGCCGGATTGCCCGTTCCGGATCGAAACCGCGCCGCGCTGGAGATTCATGATCGAGCGCACAATGCTCATGCCGAGGCCGGTTCCCTTTCCCGCCGTCTTCGTGGTGACAAAGGGTTCGAAAATCCGGTCGAGCACTTCCGGGGGGATGCCGCAGCCGGTGTCGGAGATTTCAACGACCACAATCTCCTCGCCCGGTCGGAAACCGGTCGACACATGATCGATGGATGCCTGCTCCGTTTGCGCGCGCACCGTCAGAACGCCGCCCTCGGGCATGGCATGCAGGGCATTTGTGATCAGGTTCACGAAGACCTGGCAGGTCTTGACGCGGTCGGCGAGCACCGCCGGAAGCCCTTCGGCATCGAGTTCGATCTGGTGCCCGGCCTTGCGGATCTCCCCTCGCACCAGACGCAGCGCGGTGCGGATGATCGTCGCGAGGTCACACGGCTGAAGCTCGATCTTCCGGGGCGCGGAGAAATCCAGCATGCCCTTGATGACGCTGTCGGCACGTCCCACCGCATCCGCGAACTCCTTCAGCACATTCAGGGTCATCTCGTCGCCGGCATGTCGCGTGCGCAGAAACTCGATGCCCATCGACAGGATCGCGAGCGGGTTCTTCACCTCGTGCGCAACACCGGCGGCAAGGCGGCCGATCGACTTCAATTTCTCCGCTTCGATGAGCTGAAGTTGCACGCTGCTCAGCTCGGCGTGGGCACGCTGGAGGTTTCCGAGCGCATCCGTCAGGTTGAGATTCGCCTCCGCCAGCCGGGTTCGCTCCTCGTCGAGCGCCATTTCCAGGCGCTTGAGCGGAGTGACGTCTCGCGTGATGCCGAATGTGCCGACCACGCGGCCGTTACGGTCCTCGAGCGGGAGTTTCGTGGAACTCAGCCACACCTCGGAGCCATCGGGTAAAGTGCGTCTCGCAACCTTGCCGACGATCGGGGTTCGGGTCTCCATCACACGGCGCTCGTCCCGCAGCGTTTCCTCGGCCTGCCCGGGGGGATAGATCGCCGAATCCGTTTCGCCGATCAGCGCCATGGGGTCGTGGAATCCATGCGCCTCCGCCACCGCGCGGCTTACACGGACGAAGCGCGACTCGCGATCCTTGAAGTAAATCCGGTCGGGCACATGATCGAGCAGCGTTCGAAAAAAATCGCTGTCCTGCCGCAAGTCCCGGATCTCCCGTGAGCGCGCCAGCGACCATCGGATGGACCGCTCCAGAGTCGGCGGCTCAAGTCTCTCGATCACGAGATAATCCTGCGCGCCAAGCTGCATTGCCCGACGTTCGGCGCCCGCGTCGGCGATGTCCGCGATCACGATGACCGGCAACCTCGTCGCGGACACCAGCCGATCGGCGAGCATCTCGATTCCACGAACCGGATTCCCCGCGATCCTCGCGAGCACGAGGTCCGCTCCATCCGAAGCCAGTGCCTCCCCTCCTCCGTCGGGGTCGGAGAACTCCCCCGCGATCCGGATTTCCGTTCCGGAAAGACGATCGAGCAGACGTCGCAAACGGTCGCACTCAGGACCGACGACGATCAAGCGGACACCGGGTGACTCGGTGGAGGGACGGACATCCGGGGAGAGCGTCACATCCGGAATATCGCACCCTCCCCGGGAGGGTGCGAGGAAAAGCCGGAACGGTCAGTGCACCTTGAGGAGCTCGACCTCGAAGACGAGCGTCTCGTTCGGACCGATCACGCCGGGCACCCCGCGCTCGCCGTAGGCAAGGTTGGACGGGATGGCAAAGCGATACTTGGCACCCTCCTTCATGAGCTGCACGCCCTCGGTCCAGCCGGGGATCACGGCATTGAGCGGAAACGTCGCGGGCCTGCCACGTTTGTAGGAACTGTCGAATTCCGTGCCATCGATGAGCGTGCCCTTGTAATGCACCTCGACGGTGTCGGTCGCCTTCGGGCTCTTTCCGTTCCCCTCCTGAAGCACCTCGTATTGGAGCCCGGATGCGGTCGTCTTCACGCCTTCGCGCTTTGCGTTTTCTTCGAGATACTGACGGCCTTTGTCGGGAGTGGTTTGGGCTTGTGAAGACATCGCGCCCAGCATGACCGCGGTGAAGAGGAGTGAAAGAAATTTCATGCCGCCAGCTGTAAGGCATCCTCCGGAAATTGTCCAACGACTCGGGCTTTTCATCGCGGCGGGCGGAACTCTCGGCGATTGGGACGCCACGAACAGCCACCGGCTATTGAACCAACGCGCGCAGGTCTTCCGCACTCAGGGTCGCAAGCGCGGCATCGGCATCGATCGCTCCGGAGAGCAGATCTCGTTTGCGCTCCTGAAGCTGGAGCACGCGTTCCTCGATCGTGCCGCGGGCAACGAGTTTGATCGAGGTGACCACGTTGCGCTGGCCGATGCGGTGCGCGCGGTCCGTCGCCTGCGCCTCTACGGCGGGATTCCACCACGGGTCGAAATGAATCACCGTGTCCGCCGCCGTGAGATTGAGACCGGCGCCTCCCGCCTTCAGACTGATGAGAAACACCGCGATCGTTTTGTCGTTCTGAAATCTCTCCACGACGGCTGCGCGATCCTTCGTGGACCCGTCGAGACGGCAAAATCCGATGCCATCGGCCTCGAGCGTCCGCTCGATAAGATCGAGCATCGACGTGAACTGGCTGAACACGAGGACGCGATGTCCGCCATCGATCGCCTCTTCGAGCAGTTCCCGGAGTGCGGAAAGCTTGGCCGACGTCTGCGGCTCCGCTCCGGGCGCGCCCAGCAGGCGAAGGTCGCAGCACGCCTGCCGAAGTCGCAACAGCGCGGTGAGCACCTGCATCCGGGCCGCTCCGGCCTGGCCTGCGTCGTTCAACTTGTCGACCTGCGCCCGCGCCGCATCCTGCAACCGACTGTAGACGTTCTTCTGCTCGTCGGTGAGTTCGACCTCGAGAACCTGTTCGATCTTCTCCGGGAGGTCCTTGAGCACGTCCTGCTTCCGGCGACGAAGCAGCCACGGCGAGATTCGCCGGGAAAGCCGGTCGCGCACCGCCCCGCCTGCTCCCGCAAGCAGCGGCGCCTCGTAGCGTTCGCGAAAGTCGGTCCGATGCCCGAGATAACCGGGGAGCAGAAACTCGAAGAGCGACCACAGATCGCGGACGGAGTTTTCAATCGGCGTGCCCGTGAGAATGAACCGGCTGTGTGCGCGCAGTGCGCAGGCCGCCTTCGCATTCTGGCTGTCGGGATTCTTGATGTGCTGCGCTTCGTCGAGCAGGACCGTGCGAAACTCGATGCCGCGATACCGGTCGATATCGCGACGCAGCAGGGCGTAGCTCGTCACCACAATCCGATGTCCAGGGATCTTCGCAAACAACCGGTCGCGATTCGGACCATCGATCGGGAGAACGGGAATCCCTGGGAGAAACCGCTCTGCCTCGCGGGTCCAGTTCCAGACCAGCGACGAGGGACACACCACCAGCGCGGTGCCCCCGCCGAGCGCCTCGATCATCGCGAGCGCCTGCACGGTTTTTCCGAGTCCCATCTCGTCCGCAATGAGACCACCGCGTCCGGCGATCGCGCGCTCGAGCAGCCACTGCGCGCCGTCGACCTGATAGGGCCTCAGCTGCTCCCTCAACCTGCCCAAGCCCGGTCGTGGCCCGGCCGACCGGGGAGTTTCCATCCCTTTCCACTGCGCAACGGAACTCTCCAGGTAGCCGCGATACTCCGGCGCGATGCGGTAGGCGCCGCCCTCCTGCCGTGGATTGCAATCGCGCAGCACCTCTTCGAGATCCTCAACGACCGCGGTGTCGGCGACGGCAATCCTGCCGCTTTTCAATTTGAGATGGGTCCCGCCACCGCGCAGGAGCTGCTGCAAATCGGCGTGTGAAAGCAGTGCGTCCCCGCCGGCCGTGTGATGAATCCGGACATCCAGCCACCCGCCCGCGGACTCCTGAATCGCGAAGCGCGGCTCAATGCGCACGACATCCTGCGTGACATGTCGGAACCGCTCACCCTCGCTCACCTTCCATTTTTCCCGCCACCTCGGGAGGGTCGCCGCGTAAAACCGCAGCACGGCATCCTCCCCCTGAAGCGCGGCCTTCCCCCGGAAATCCCGAAAACCCGCCGCCATCACCTCCGCGAACACCGCGCCCTCGAACGCGGCATTTCTCACACCGGACGTCGCATAGGCGAAATCGATTTCCGCCTCGAGATGACGCAGCGAACCCTCAAGCCGGATCCGCACTTCCGGTGTCTCCGCTGTGGCGGACTCCGGCGCTCGCTCGCTGCGGGGGGCGGGGGCAGCCGCAGTCTCGCGAGGCTTCACGGGGTTCAACACCTGCAGCGCCGCCGCGATCGAATGCGCACAGATGATTCCACGCACGCGCGAGTCCCGGCACGGGCAGAGATTCTCCACGTCGATCGCATTGCGCAGCTTCAGCCCGCAAAGAAACTGCCTCCCGCCCTCGGACAGTCGGGCCTTGAGCACCGGCGGTTCATAGGTTGCCTCCGTCACGCGGCCTGCCGCATGAATCGCGCGTGCCTGCTTGAAAACAGGCCAGCCACACATCGAGACGAGAAATTTTTCGGTGAGTTCCACGGCGGGCAACGAGAAGTGACAACACCCGGCGAAAAGTGCAAATCTTCGCCATGCGTCTCCCAGTCCTCGCCGCATTTCTTTTGATGGTTGCGACGGCGATCGGAACCGCGTCTGCGGAGGAACGATTGAAGGTCGGTGTCTTCGATCATCCTCCCTTTGCGCAGAAGGACGAAGACGGTCAGTGGACCGGTCTGGCGATCGATTTGTGGGAGCGTGTCGCCACGGAGATGGAGCGACCGTTCGAATATGTCGAGACCACCCTGGAGAATGCCGTGGAGGACACGGTATCGGGGCGTGTGGATGTGGTCGCCGGCGCGCTCGGGGTTTCTGCGGAACGCGAACGTCGCGTGGATTTCACGCAGCCCTTCCTGTCCACCTCCACCGCGGTGGCATTGACGAAAACCACACGGCTTCCGCACTGGTTCGAGTTTCTTCACGATCTTCTGGGTCACGGCTTGTTGTCCATCGTTCTGCTGCTCGTGGGCACGCTGGGGGTCTTCAGCCTGCTGCTGTGGCTCGTCGAACGGCGGAGCAACCACGCGCATTTCGGCGGGAAGCCGATCCACGGATTCGGGTCGGCCCTGTGGTTTGCCGCGGTGACGATGACGACCGTCGGCTATGGGGACAAGACGCCGCGCACGGCGCCGGGCCGGATTCTCGCGTTTGTGTGGATGTTCATCGGCGTGTTCATCGTCGGGATTTTCACGGCAACCCTGGCGTCGAGCATTGCCATCTCTCGGACCCAGACCTCGATCACCCGCGTGAGCGATCTCGCGCCGTATCGCAACGGCGTGGTGGACGGCTCGCTTGCGCAGCGCCTGCTGGTCAGCGCGGGCATTCGTGCGCAGACGTTCAACTCGATCGAGGAGGGCCTCGAGGCCCTGAAGGCCGGATCGATCACCGCATTCGTCGATCTCGAGATTTCGCTGCGCTACGTGGTCAACGAAAACCACGCCGGCGAGATGTTCATCGAGTCCCTGCCCTCCAACCATGTCGGCATGGCATTCGCCGTGAAGCAGGGAATGAACTTGATCGAGCCCATCAACATCGCGCTGATCGAGGCCACGAGCGGGCCGGAATGGTCGCGAGAGATCGAGCGGTGGGTCGGTCCGCCCGCGCGCTAGAGGCGAACGGGGTTCCACTCGACGGCGCCGGTCGCCTCGTCGATGACCAGCCACGCATAGCCGGGAGGAGCGCCCTTGTTCGGCTTGCCGACCGTGCCGGGATTCAGAATGCGTGTGAGGCCGATCTTCTCGTCCCGCGGAACATGCGTATGCCCGTGGAGAAGAAAATCCGCGCCGCCGGACTTCGAAGGCGGAATGTGAATGAGAAGAAACGATCGCCCCCCGCGCTCGAGAAAAAGCCGCTCCGGAAGGTCGATACCCGCATCGCAGTTTCCCCGCACGCCGTGAAAAACCGGTCCCAGCCCCCGAAACACGTCCACTACACCGGGATGATCGAAGTCGCCGAGATGCCAGATCTCGTCCGCCTCGCGTATCGAATCGAGCACGGCGGGCGGCAGTTTGCCATGGGTGTCGGCGAGAACGGCGATGCGCATACGTGAAATGCGTGGGTTTCGCCGTTGAACTTACAGACTCGAATCTGAAAGCATAGGAACTTCCGATGTATCCGACCGCACACCAGCACGTCCTCGATCTCATCGCCTACGAACCCGGCAAGCCCGTGGAGGAGCTCGCCCGGGAAATGGGTCTCGATCCCGCGGACATCGTCAAACTCGCGTCCAACGAAAATCCGCTGGGCCCTTCCCCGAAGGCGCTGGACGCCATGCGCGACGCGCTGGAGCGTGCAAACTTCTACCCCGACGGCGGCGGATGGGCGCTTCGCGGCGCCATTGCCGACAAGCTCGGACTCGAGCGCGCCAACGTCGTGCTCGGCAACGGGTCCAACGAGATCATCGAGTTTCTGGGCCATGCGTTCCTGAAACCCGGCGACGAGGTGGTCACCGCGAAACACGCGTTCGCCGTCTACTCGCTCATGGCACAGCTCTTCGGCGCGAAGACCATTGAGGTGGACGACCCCGGTTACGCGCACGATCTCGATGCCATGCTCGCGGCGATCACTCCCCGCACGCGTCAGGTGTTCATCGCCAATCCAAACAACCCAACGGGCACTCTCCTGGGCCAGGAGGAGATCGATGCCTTCATGGCGCGCGTGCCCGAGCACGTCGTCGTCGTGTTCGACGAGGCCTATTACGAGTTTCTGGACAATCCGCCGGATGTGCTGAAATACGTCCGCGAGGGACGGAACGTCGTCGTGATGCGGACGTTTTCGAAGATCCAGGGGCTGGCGGCGCTGCGAATCGGCTACGGTCTCGCGCCCGCTCCGCTCGCCGAGGTGCTTCAGAAGACCCGCCAGCCGTTCAATGCGAACGCCGTCGCCCAGGCCGGCGCGGCGGCGGGCATTGCCGATGACGAACACATGCTGCACACGCGCGAGCTCACCCGCGAGGGACGCGAGTATCTTCAGCAGACCTTTGCCGAAATGGGCCTCGAGTTTGTCCCGAGCTACGCGAATTTCGTGCTGGTCCGCGTCGGCGACGGGGACGCCGTCTTCCAGGCGCTCCTGAAGAAGGGCCTCATCGTGCGAGCGATGCGCAGCTACAAGCTGCCGGAGTGGATCCGGGTGTCGGTGGGCACGATGGAGCAGAACCGTCGGTTCGTGGACGCGCTCAAGGCGCTGAATCTCTGAACGCCGCCGCTCAGTCGCGGAAGTTTCCGAACCCGAGCGCGACTCCGAAATCGCTGGATCGCAGGAACGCGATCACCTTCTGCAGGTCGTCGCGCTTGTTTCCCGTCACGCGGATCTGACGGTCCTGCAGCGAGGCCTGCACCTTCAATCCGAGCCCCTTGATCGCCTTCGTGATTTCCTTCGCCTTGTCGCCGTCGAGCCCCTGCTTGATGACGAGTTCCTGCCTCGAATGTCCGAGCGGCGAAAGGTCTGGATCCTCCGCCTCGACGTTGCGCAGGTCGACGTTCCGCTTCGCGAGCTTCTCCATTACGATCTGACGCAGCGGCTTCATGTGCTCGCTGTCGTCCGTCGTGAGCAGGATCGAACCCTTTTTCGGATCGAGCTCGATGGTCGCCTTCACCCCCTTGAAGTCGAACCGGTTTGCGAGTTCGCGCGTGGCTTGATCGACCGCATTCTTCACTTCCATGCGATCCACTTCGGAAACGATGTCAAACGAGGGCATGTTCTTCAGGACGGTTGGAAATTCTGACGGGCGGACCGCTCCGATCCACCGTTACCCGGCGATCAGGCGCCCTCCGCGAGATGCTTCGCAAGATAAGCGGCGCCAATGATGCCCGCCTCGTTCTGCATCTGGGCAGGCACGATGAGGACCTCGGTCTTGGTGGTGAGATACGGCAGAAACTTCGCGGCCTTCTTGCTCACGCCACCGCCGATAATGAAAAGGTCGGGGGAAAAGAGCTTCTCCAGCTCGACGAGGAATTCGCTGAGGTGCTTCGACCATTGCTTCCACGTGAGATCCTTTTCCTCGCGAATCCGCTCGGATGCGCGCTTCTCGGCATCCTTCCCGCGGATCTTGAGATGGCCAAATTCCGTGTTCGGCACGAGCTTGCCGTCGAGAAAGATCGCGCTGCCGATGCCGGTGCCCAGCGTGAGAAGAATGACAACGCCGTTGCGACCACGACCCGCGCCGAAGCGCATCTCCGCGATCCCGGCGGCATCCGCATCGTTGACCACCTCGACCGGCCCGCCGGTGTGCGCCGAGAAAAGCTGGTTCCCGTTTGTCCCAATCCACGACTTGTCCACGTTTGCCGCGGAGTAGATCACGCCACTCTTCACGATGGCGGGGAACGTAATGCCGGCGGGGCCTTTGTAATTAAAATGCTCGGCGATCTGCCCGACGACGTCGGCGACGGCGTTCGGCAGTGATGGCTGCGGTGTGGGGATGCGGAAGCGCTCCGCGGCGAGTTTTCCAGTTTCGATGTCCACCGGCGCTCCCTTGATGCCGGTGCCGCCAATGTCGATGCCGAGGAGTATCATGGAATGGGGCGTGGATCTCCGGCATACCATACGCCGGCCCGCGAAGCCAACGCCTACCTGCCTCCGCCAAGACGGAAGAATGCCTCCGCCGTTCGCGTCGTTTCCTCCGCGACCCGGTCGAGCGACACGCCGCGCACCTCCGCGACCTTCTCTGCAACGAGCCGGGTATGCCACGGTTCGCAGCGCTTTCCACGGTGCGGGACCGGCGCGAGATACGGGCAATCCGTCTCCACCATGTAGCCGTCTGCCGCCACCGCGGCCGCCACTTCGCGAACGACGGGGGCGTTCTTGAACGTCACGATGCCCGTGAACGACACGAGGTGTCCCAACGCCGCGACCTCGGCCGCCTGCTCCGGCAGATTGCCGAAACAATGAAACACGCCGCGCAGTTTGCCGGTGTAGGGTTTGAGCAGCTCCACCGTGTCGTCCCATGCGTCGCGCTGATGGATGACCACGTTCAGACCGAGCTCCGCGGCCAGATCGAGCTGGATGCGGAAGGCATCCGCCTGCGCGGCCTTGTAGGCGCCATCGATGACGGCCGACTCCGCGTCCTCCGGCGTCTCCGCCTGCAACGCCGCGATCGCCGGGGACGACGTCAGCTTTTCACTCGGGAGATGATGGTAATCCAGACCGGTTTCACCGATCGCGGCAACCTTGGGGTGCACCGCGAGTTCGCGAAGCGCAGCGAGGAAGTCGGCGGGTTCCTCCTGCACGTTCGTCGGATGCACGCCGACAACGGCGAACACCCCCTCGTGTTTTTCCGCCAGCGCGATCGCCCGGCGACTGCTCTCGATGCCGGTGCCGATCGTGATGATCCGGGTAACTCCGGCCTCGCGAGCCCGTGAAAGCACCGCGTCGAAGTCCTCTGCAAAGTCCGGGTAATCGAGGTGGGCGTGCGTATCGATGAGCATGGGGCAATCTTCCACAGTTTCGCCGGAGAGGAAACGATCTATGGCTTCAGCGCGCCGCGCCAGGCGTCCTCCTTGAACCCGACGAGATGAATGCCGGCGCCGATGGCGAACGGACGTTTCACGAGATTTCCATTCGATGCGAGCAGATCGATCGCCTCCGCCTCGCTCATCGACGGGAGTTTCGCCGAAAGACCGAGCGCCTTGTAGTCGCGACCCGAGGTGTTGAAGAGCCGGCGCAAATCCCCGCCCTGCGCGGCGAGCATCTCCCGAAGCTCGGCCTTCGTCGGAGGGGTCTCACGAATCGGAAGTTCCTCGAATGCGATGCCCTCCGCGCGCAGAAACTTCAGCGCCTTCCGGCAGGTGTCGCAACTCGCATAGGCATACACTTTGAGCATGGCGGTGATGCTACGGAAATACCGGCCGTGCGTCGCGTCCGTTCTTGGAACGCGGGAGGGCTGCGCGGGTTGGCCTTGCGTGCCGGCAACGATCCTGCTTCATTGTCTGTCCCTCATCGAGAGGAGAACGCCATGAAACGCGCACTCACAATTTGTGAAGAGATTCGGGCGACGGCTTTCGCCGCGTCGATGCGCGTGCACGCCCTTCCGGTGTTCTCCGCGCGTCCCGCGTAAGGCGGTCGACCGGATCTCTGATTCTGCGGAGCCGTCGATTCGCTCCGTCATCCCGCCGGGACGTTCCGGCATTCCATTTTCGCGCGGCAATTCGCGCACCCATTCCAAATCAAACTGTGAAAACATTTTCATCCAAGAAGGGCACCCCCGCCGTCGAGAAGACGGACGGGGTTCCCGTCACCTACTCCGTCAACTCGAGGCGGTGGATCTTTGAGCCCGTGAAGGCCTTCTTCGGAACGGGCGAGGTCCATTACTGCTACGTGGACGGCTACTTCGACCTCGACCGGATGGCTGAAACCTTCGCCGACCGGATCGTGCGCTCGTGGTATTCGGGCCGCGACGATCCCGAGCGCGGTTGCGGCTACTGGGTCGACCTTTGCATCCGGCTCGACGAGACGTCGTTCGCCCTCGTTGACGACGATTCGATCGCCGTCTATGCGGACCGTCCGGACAAGGCGCGCCGCGCCGCCGAGAAGCTGAAGAAAACCTTCTCCAGCCGCCCGCGGACCGAGAAGCCGGCGTTCCAGATCGTCAAGAGGACCGACTGCGGGATCGACGTGGAATCCGTCGCCCTCGACGAGGCCGTCCTGCAGACGGAGGACTCGATGCGCCTGCACTACGGCGAGAGCTTCCCGGACTGGCATGCGGCTTTTGTCGCGAGCCTGCGCGAGCGTCGCACCGGCCTCACCGTGCTCGATGGTCCGCCCGGCACCGGGAAGACCTCATATCTGCGACACCTGATGGCGGAGATGCGCGAGACACACCGGTTCTACTTCATCGCGTCCTCCAATCTCCACCTGCTCCGGGATCCGGAGTTCGTGGATTTCTGGGCGGGACAGCGGCGCACCCACGCGGAGGCGGCGATGGTCGTCATCCTCGAGGACGCTGAGATGGCGCTCATGCCGCGTGGCTCCGACAACCGCCAGGAAGTCAGCCTGCTGCTGAACATCACCGACGGCATCCTCGGCGAATTCCTGAAGCTCCAGGTCATCTGCACGGTGAACTGCGCGCTCAAGGAACTCGACTCCGCCCTGTTGCGGCCGGGCCGGCTGATGGCACACCGCCACTTCGGTCGACTCGACGCGACCGCCGCCGCAAAGATCGCCGCGAACCTCGGCAAACCCCTGCCCGAGGCCGAAAGCTACACGCTGGCGGAAATCTTCAGCGGGCAGCTCGACCGGGCAAACCGGCCGGCAAGGCCCATCGGCTTCGGCGCGTGACAATCGGCGGCCGCTTCCCACCGGAAGCGGCCGTCCTTTTTTCCGTCCGCGTCGAAATCGCACACTCGGATCGGCGGAATACTTTTTGACCCGCCGGCAAACCGGAATATGTTCGATCGATATCGAACGATGAACACGTGCGACCTGCTGCGGAAACGATGAGTTCCGATTTGAAATACTCCGTGCTCGATCTTTCGCCGATCCCGGCGGGCGGGACGGCGGCGGAGTCGTTTCGAAATTCGCTCGATCTCGCCCGCCACGCCGAGCGCTGGGGCTACCACCGTTACTGGGTTGCGGAGCATCACAACATCCCGGGCGTCGCCAGCTCCGCGACATCGGTTCTCATCGCCCACCTCGCGGGCGGAACGTCGACGATTCGCGTCGGCTCGGGCGGCATCATGCTGCCCAACCACTCGCCGCTCGTGATCGCGGAGCAGTTTGGCACGCTCGAATCGCTCTTTCCCGGTCGCATCGATCTCGGGCTGGGCCGCGCGCCTGGCGGAGACCGCGCGACTGCACATGCCCTGCGACGCCAGTCGGGCCTGAGCGCGGACACCTTCCCGCAGGATGTCGTCGAGTTGCAGCGGTATTTCGGACCTCCCTGGCCGGGACAGATCGTCCACGCTGTGCCGGGCGAAGGCTTGAACGTCCCGATCTATCTGCTCGGCTCGAGCACGTTCAGCGCGCAGCTCGCGGCAAACCTCGGACTGCCCTTCGCGTTTGCCTCCCACTTCGCGCCGGACCTTCTGGAGGAGGCATTGACCATCTACCGCACCGGTTTCCGTCCCTCGGCCGCGCTTTCCAAACCGTATGCGATGCTCGGCATGAACGTCTTCGCGGCGGACACGGATGCCGATGCGCAACGGCTCTTCACGTCATTGCAGCAGATTTTTCTCAATCTCGTCCGCGGCCGTCCGGATCGGATGCCTCCGCCGGTGGACAAGCTCGACTGGAATCCCATCGAGGAGGCGCACGTTCGTCAGATGACGCGCGTCTCCGCCGTCGGTGGCCCCGCTAAGCTGCAGGCTGACATCGAGCAATGGCTGGACCGCACGGGCGTGGACGAGATCATTGCCACGGCGCACATTTACGATCACCAGGCCCGGCTGCATTCCTTCGAGATCGCGGCGGACGTTTTTCGCCGCATCCGGGATTCGGAACGTGCATCCGACGCGGCCCTTTGAACCGATTTCATCTGGCCCTTCAACTTCCACACCACCGATGAGCACCAAAGCATACGCAGCCCAGTCCGCCACCTCCCCGATCGCTCCGTTTGACATCCAGCGCCGCGAACCCACCGCCAAGGACGTCGTCATCGACATCCTCCACTGCGGCGTCTGCCACTCCGACATCCATCAGGCGCGCAACGAATGGCACAACACCGTCTACCCGTGCGTGCCGGGGCACGAAATCGTTGGCCGCGTGATTGCCGTCGGCGGCGATGTGACGAAATTCGCCGTCGGTGACCTCGCAGCGGTCGGCTGCATGGTCGACTCGTGCCGCACCTGTCCGAGCTGCCAGGCCGGGCTCGAGCAGTATTGCGAGAATGGGATGACGCTCACCTACAACAGCCCGGATCCGCACCTCGGCGGCATGACCTACGGCGGTTACTCGGAGAAGGTCGTCGTGGACGAGGCCTTTGTGTTAAAGGTTCCCGGCAATCTCGATCCCGCCGCCGCCGCGCCGTTGCTCTGCGCGGGCATCACCACCTACTCGCCGCTGCGGCACTGGAAGGTGGGTCCCGGCCAGAAGGTCGGCATCGTCGGCCTCGGCGGACTGGGCCACATGGGCGTGAAGTTTGCCCATGCCTTTGGCGCGCACACGGTGCTGTTCACCACTTCGCCGGGCAAGATCGAGGATGGCAAACGCCTCGGCGCGGACGAGGTGGTCATTTCGAAGAACGCAGACGAAATGGCGAAGCACGCCAGCAGCTTCGACTTCATTCTCGACTGCGTGTCCGCCGAGCACGACATCAATGCCTACCTGAACCTTCTCAAGCTCGACGGCACCCTCACGCTGGTCGGCGCGCCCGAGCAGCCGCTGCCCGTCGCCGCGTTCAATCTCATCATGCCCCGCCGCAACTTCGCGGGTTCCGGCATCGGAGGCATCGCCGAGACCCAGGAGATGCTCAATTTCTGCGGCGAGCGCGGGATCGTCTGCGACATCGAGCCGATCGCGATCCAGCAGATCAACGAAGCCTACGAGCGCATGCTTCGCAGCGACGTGAAATACCGCTTCGTCATCGACATGGCTTCGCTGAAGAACGCCGCCTGAGTCGCTCCATGGACCTTCAAATCGACAACAAGCTCGCGCTCGTCACCGGATCCTCCGCGGGAATCGGCTTCGCCATCGCCCGCACGCTTGCGCAGGAGGGCGCGCGGGTGATCGTGAACGGCCGCACCGAGGCCCGCGTCAACGAGGCAATCGATGCGATCCGAAAGGAGGTGCCCGATGCCCGACTCGAGGCTTTTGCCGGCGACTTGAGCAAACCGGAGGAATCCGACCGGATCGGCTCGCTCTTTCCGGACGTCGAGATTCTCGTCAACAACCTCGGAATCTTCGAGCCGAAGCCGTTCGAGCAGATTCCGGACGAAGACTGGCTCCGCTTTTTCGAAGTGAACTTCATGAGCGGCATGCGCCTGAGTCGGATCTATCTCCCGCGAATGAAGGAACGCAACTGGGGGCGCATCATTTTCATCTCCAGCGAATCCTCCTCCGACGTTCCGGCCGAGATGATCCATTACGGCGTGACCAAGACGATGCAGGTCTCCCTCTCCCGCGGACTCGCCGGCCTCACCACCGGCACCGGCGTCACCGTGAACACGGTCATGCCGGGTCCCACGTGGTCCGAGGGCGTGGAGCAGTTCGTCAGGGACCTCGCGCGGGATCAAGGCAAACCGGCCGAGCAGGTCGAAAAGGAATTCTTCACAACGATGCGTCCGAACTCGCTGCTGCGCCGCTTCATTCAAACGGACGAGATCGCCTCCTTTGTCGCATATCTCGCGAGTCCGCGCTCCGCCGCCACAAACGGTGCGGCCCTGCGCGCCGAGGGCGGCCTGCTTCATTCGTTGTTCTAAATCATTCCGAACACTCACGAACGCCATGGAATACAGACAGCTCGGACGGTCCGGCCTGATGGTGCCGGTGTTGACGCTTGGAACGGGAACCTTCGGCGGAAAGGGCGAGTTCTTTTCCGCGTGGGGATCCACCGATGTTGAAGAGGCGACGCGCCTCGTGGACATCTGCCTCGAGGCGGGACTGAACATGTTCGACAGCGCCGACATTTATTCCGGCGGTGCTGCGGAGGAAATTCTCGGCCGCGCCATCGCCGGACGGCGCGATCAGGTGCTCATTTCCACCAAGGCGACGTTCCGGTGCGGCGAGGGACCGAACGACGTGGGGTCGTCGCGCTTCCATTTGATTCGCGCCGTCGAGGCCGCATTGAAGCGGCTCGGCACCGACTACATCGATCTTTTCCAACTCCACTCCTTCGACGCGAAGACTCCCGTCGAAGAGACGCTTGCCACGCTCGACACCCTCGTTCGTGCGGGAAAGATCCGCTACGTCGGCTGCTCGAATTTCTCCGGCTGGCAGCTCATGAAGTCGCTCGCCGTGTCCGAACGCTACGGTTACCCCCGCTACGTCGCGCACCAGGCCTATTATTCGCTGGTCGGCCGCGAATACGAATGGGAACTCATGCCGCTCGCGCTCGATCAGGGCGTCGGCACCGTTGTCTGGAGTCCGCTTGGCTGGGCAAAACTCACCGGCAAGCTGCGCCGCGGCCAGCCCATTCCCGAGGATTCCCGCTCCCGTTCGAAAGCCGCAACCGACCTCGGCCCGCAGGTGCCCGACGAGCATCTCTTCCGCGTCGTCGACGCCATCGACGAAATCGCCGCGGAAACCGGAAAGTCCGTCCCGCAGATCGCGCTGAACTGGCTGCTGCAGCGCCCCAGCGTTTCCACGCTCATCATCGGCGCGCGCAATGAAGAACAGCTTCGTGCGAACCTCGACGCGGTCGGCTGGAAACTCACCCCGCAGCAGATTGCGAAGCTCGACGCGGCCAGCGCCGTGCCAAAGACCTACCCCTACTGGCACCAGTCGAATTTTTCCGAGCGCAATCCCTTCCCCACACGCTGACCGTCAACGCGGCTCCCCCACCACGATCGAGCCGCCAAAGTCGTTGAATGCCCCGGGGGCAAGCGCATCGAGTTCGGCATAACCATATCGACCGGGGGCAAGCGTTTTGCCGCCCACAACGAACGCGCCGAAGTTCACGTCGGTCACCAGATTGTAGAGGAAGTTCGGCGACGAGGTCTCGAGGACGACCTTCGCTCGAGGCGCACTGGACTGGATGCTGAACGAGCTGCCCGCTCCAACGCCTTCGTCCGCGACGGCCACGACAAGCGTTCCCGAGAACCCGCCGAGATCTCCGGTCAGATCGAGGTGATTGATGCTCTTCGAGCCATACATCACCAACTGCAGCACGTCCTCCGGACCTCCACGGATGCTGGACGCCACGGTGAAAGTGAACCGGCCCGCAGCGTGGACGGCGATGGCCGCGCGCCGGGTCTTTCCGAATGCGATCGTGCCCGCCAGCGTTCCGCTCTCGCCGTTCGAGCTCCCGCTGCCGGCATGAATGATGAGCCCGCCGTCGAGAACGATGTTCGCCGTGCTCACGCCGCTGTTTTCGACCTTGCAGAGCAGCATCGTGCCGGCGCTCAGATGCAGGGCGTCTCCCTCGAATGTGCTCGACCCCAGCCGGTTGGTGCGCATGCGCCCGGCGGATTTCCATTCCTCGCCATTCAGCGAGAAAAGATTCTGAAGCACTTCGGTCGGCGCCGTGACATAGACATTCCCGGCCTCGACGGCATGGCCGCCCCAGTTCGACGGGTCGTTCCAGTCGGTGGTGTCGGGCGCGGTGCGGCTCTGCACGATTTCGGCGGCGACGACCTTATGCTCCGCGAGAGAACCTAACCCCGCGATCACCGCAAAAAGTGGAAGAAACCTGCACATCCGATTCATGCGTCTCCGAACACCTGTAACGTGGCGACGTTCCATCCGCATCCCGCACGAAATCAATGGTCGACCGCGCGCTGAACCGATTCGACCGCTTCGTGGAAAATCGTGCGTTTCGCCTCCTCCAGGAGAAGGTCCGCCATGACCCAGGAATACCACGTCCCGCGGGTCCGTTCCTCCCAATCCGGGCCAAATTGCGTGCCCGCCTGCACGATCGCCTGCGCCTCCTCGTAATCCACGATCGCGCCCCGGCGATCGCCGATTTCCGCCATCGCGATTGCCCGCAGGCACAACGTGGCCGCCTTTCTCGATCCGGCCGGGTCCGGATGGGACAGCGTCTTCTCGATCCACTCGAGCGCGCGCGGGAGGTCGCCGCGACGGAAGTGATACAACGCAAGGGAAAACGCCTCCCACTCGACGGAGCGTCCGAGCCCCTCCTTTTGGATGCCGCGCCAGCAGACCTGCGCCGCCGGCGCGAGTCGTTGCAGAATCTCCCCGTCGGCCGGGGTGAGAAGACAGATCTTCAGCAATCGCTCGGCCTGAACGCTGTTCGTCACCGGCAGATGCCGGTCCATCGCTTCCAGGCGGAATGTCTCGTAGGCCTCGCGCGCGCCGCCTTTCAACAATGCCGGCGCGATCGTGAGAACGTCGTTCTGCTCAAGGATGCGCACCGGGTCGTCGAGCCGGTTCGCCTGGGCAAGCAGAAGGAAGCAGCGCAACGCCTGCGGCCAGCGGCCGTAGATGGCATTGCGGCCGCCCAGCGCACGAAAAACGCCCGCCGCCTCGCGGGAAGGCTCGATGGATTCCGGCGGACTCTCGAGCAGCAACGCGTCCGCCTCTTCGATCTTGCCGTCGGCAAGCAACACGGCCGCCAGCGAGACATTGGCCCGGGTCTGCACCGACCTGCGGAGTTGGGATTCCCGCGAGCGGGCCGCCTCGGCCTCACTGCCGAGACGTTCCTGCTCTGCGAGCGCCTCTCGTTCCCGGAAATACAGGGTCGTCGAGACCCCGAGACCCGCGAGCAGGGATATGGCCACGGCGGCGCCGAATCCGCATGCAAGCCGGTTTCGCCGGACGAACTTTGCGAGCACATAGAAGCGACCCGGCCGCCGTGCCAGCACCGGCTGATGCGAGAGATGCCGCGACAGGTCGGCGGCGAGTGCGTTGACCGTTTGATACCGCCGGTTGCGGTCCTTCTCCATCGCGCGGGCGACGATCCAGTCGAGGTCGACGCGAAGCCGTGATGCGAGACGGTCGGGATCCTCCTGGCGCGCGGCGGCGATCCTCTCGAGTTCCTCGGCCGGCAGCGACGCCAGCATGCGCGAAATCACGGGAGGGTCCTTTTCGAGCAGCGTGTGCCGCATCGCGGAAATGCCCGCCTTCATCAGCGCATCGCCGTCAAACGGCGGTTTTCCACCGAGCAATTCATACAGGAGCGCGCCGAGGCTGTAGACGTCCGTGCGCATGTCGACATCGATGCCGCTCATGTCCACCTGCTCCGGGCTCATGTAGGGCGGTGTTCCCACGATCTGATCCCGCGTCGTCCACAACGTGCGGTCCTCCGTCCAGCTCGGATCCGTCGCCTTCGCGATGCCAAAGTCGATAACCTTCGGGACGAGCATGCCGTCCTCGTGGGAAACCAGGATGTTCGACGGCTTGATGTCGCGATGGATCACTCCCTTTTGATGGGCGTGCTGGATCCCGTGGCACACCTGGATGAAGAGGCGGATTCGTGAGGCGATATCGAGCCTTTCCCGGTCGCAGACCGCCGTGATCCGCTCGCCGCGCACCCGCTCCATCACAAAATACGGCCTCCCCTCGGGGGTCGCGCCTGCGTCGTAAACGCGCGCGATATTCGGGTGATCCATCAGCGCGAGCGCCTGGCATTCCACGCGAAAGCGGGCGATTACGCTCTCGGTATCCATGCCCGGGCGCAGAACCTTCAGCGCCACGATCCGGCGCGCGGGAAACTGCTGCTCCGCCTCGTAGACCACACCACTGCCGCCGCCGCCGAGTTTCGACAGAATCCGGTAGGGTCCGATCATTGCCCCGGGCCTTTCGCTCAACTCCTCGCACGCGTCGCGAACCTCCACCGCGGCGGGGTCCGATCGGAGAACATCCTCGGCGAGCAATTTGCTGTGCTCGCTGAGGTCGAGAAAAAAGGCCGCTGCCTCTCCATGGCGGTCTAGCATGCGACGCACACGGGCCAGCCCCTCCGGATTCTCGCGAAACACCGCCTGCAGCAGGGCTTCGCGTTCCTCCTCGTCCAACGACAACGCCGCCTCGAAGACGGCGTCTTCGACGTTCCTCGGCAGTGGCTGGGGGATGGCGGTGTCCACGGCGGTTCCCGTAAATACGCCAACCCCCTCTCCTGCGCGAGGGTGCAATTTCCTCCGCCGCACAAAATAGTGGCGGTTTTTCAGGGGGCATTTCGTTCCTCTCAATAGAAGCCGGAATTTTGCCGGCGCCTCTCAAGAAACACCCCTATGACCCCCACAAAGCATCTCCTGCATATCGCCGCCGTCGCCGCCGTTGCCACCACGGGCGTGGCCCGCGCCGCCACCTACGATCAAACGACATTCGCCCCGGCCACCACCGACTGGAATGGTCCTGCCATCTGGGGCAACAACGACGTCACCCCCGGCAATGACTACCAGATGGGCCCGGATCCCGCCCGGATCGCCAGCAACACCCCCATCGAAACCACATTCACCATTTCATTCGGCGGGGTAACCACGCCGTGGCCGGTTTACGGACAGGTCCGCGATCACGGCGGCACCGGGCTGCCCACGACGAACAGCACCTTCAACGGAGATCACCTCCTCATCGCCGGTCAGACCCGCTTCATCAGCAAGGCCCGTAACACGACAAGCACGGCGAATTTCGTGCTGCAGGATGGCGGCATGATGTTCCTGACCCCCGGTGGCAGTTCGGCGGATGGTCCCGGCACGGGGACGTGGGATGGCACCATCGTCACCTCAGGAACGACGCTCATCGGTCTCGAAGCGACAGCCAACACCAACATCACGACCCTCGACATTGTCGCGCCGATCAGCGGCTCCGACACTTTGATTCTCACCGGCAAGGGGGGACAAACCGGGTTTCTCAATCTGAAAGGCGATCTCAGCGGCTTTACCGGCACCTTCCTCCTCACCCCCGCAGTGGGAAAGTCCGGCACCCCGCTTGTTTTCAGCATTACCAGCGATGCCTCGTTCGCGACCCTGCAGCTCGACATCGAATCGCCGCTGTTTCTGTATGACCTCGGAGACGGCGCAGTAAGCTTTGGCTCCCTGATCGTGGGTGAAACGACCCTTGGCGCCGGGACCTACGATGCCGACTGGCTCAATGCCAACTTCGGCGATGGTTCCCAGTTCATGGGCGGGGGTTCCATCACCGTCGTTCCCGAGCCGCAAACCATCGCCCTGCTGACGGCGGCCCTGCTCGCAGGGGTCGCGTTTCGCCGCCGCCCGGCAGCTTGATCACGCGGATCTCCAGCCGGGCGGCGGGAAGACTCACGCCGCCTGCTGAAGCATTTTCAACTCCGCGATGTGCGCCTCCGTGAGCGGCAGGAGCGTGCCTCGGATCAAATCCTTGCATCCGGGCATCACCTCGTCGTCCTCGAGGGCGGCCTTGTAATCGGTCACACCCATCTGCTCGCCCGACTCCAGCGCTTCGAGCGCGGACCCGGCCCCGAAGAGGTTCGCCGTGCTCTGCACCGTGTTCGCCAGTGTGCCCCAGGCGCCGGAATCGGTCTCGGGTTCGCCGCCCATCGAGCGGACGTTCGCCTCAAGTTCGCTGACGGCCGCGGCATGCTCGCTGCGGATGCGGTTCAAGCCCTCGAGGACGGGCTTGTCGCCATATTTCTCGATGGCCTTGTCGTAGGTTTCCACGGCGGAGCGCTCACCACGCAGCAGGCGGTTGCAGACGTCGATGCAATGTTCAGTAGAAGTAGTCATTTTTCGAAGGATGGTTCACACAGGTTCGATTCATCGTGGGAGGCCGGCGGGGCCACGAGGCCCTGCTCAGGGCGAAATCCGATGCCTTGAACCCACCGGAACCTTCTCCCAAAAAATATTCCCCGGAATTGTCCCAACACGGCCCGGTCGTTCGTCGTTCCTCGAAAACACCCGATCCATGAGCAACCCATCAACCGTCCAGCCCATCCCCGAAGGCATGCACACCGTCACTCCGCACCTCGTTTGCGGAGGTGCCGCGGAGGCCGTCGATTTCTACGTCCGCGCATTCGGCGCGAAGGAAATTGGCCGCATCGCCACACCCGACGGCAGGATCATGCACGCTGCGATCCAGATCGGCGATTCCCAGATCTTTCTCCACGATGAGTATCCCGAATATGGAGCACTCGGCCCGAAGGCTCGCGGCGGCACGTCGGTCACGATCCATCTCCAGGTCGAGGACGTCGATTCCGCCTTCGAGCGCGCCGTGCAGGCCGGTTGCACGGTGAAGATGCCGCTCGACGACATGTTCTGGGGCGACCGTTACGGCAACGTCGAAGATCCCTGGGGGCACAGCTGGTCCCTCGCCACGCACATCCGGGACGTCAGCCCCGAGGAGCTGGCGGAAGCGGCGAAGACGGCGTGCGAAGGCTGACCTGCCGTTCGTCATCGCTCAACCGGATTTCGACTGGCCAATCGCCCGGACATGAAAGACGTTCCGGGCGATGAAATTCCTCTCAGTTCTGCTGGCAGCGGCGCTCTTCCTCGGAACGGACGCCGGGGCGAAAACCGTCGACCTCTCCGCCTTCTACGGAAACTACAAAGGCAAGGGAACGGTTCTCGCCAACGGAAAAATGTATGACCTCAACGGGAAGGCGAAGTTCAAGGTCGCGAAGACCGGTCGGTCGGGACGCGTCACCCTCTCCGGAGTGATCATGGCGGAAGGCGGCCGGCGAATTCCCTGGGGCACCACCCTCGTTCTCAAGAAAAGTGGAAAGCTCACCACCAGCAACGTGGAGGCCGTTGATTTTGGTGGAAAGACCTACACCGCAAAGGGCACCTACAAGGTTCCGAATCGTTCGAGGGTCGTCGGCAACGCATCCGTGAAGGTGGGAACATCCACCGGTCTTCAGAATGTCGAACTCGAGGTCGCCCCAAAAGGGAACAAAAAGGAACTCGAGATCTCCCTGATCTTCAAAGTGAACGGGAAGACGAATTACGTCTTCGACGTCGAGATGACCGGCAGGTAGTCGCCATCTTTCTCGAGCAAAAAAGAGAGCGGGGCCACCCGCTCTTTTTTTACAACTCCGCCGCCACTCGCTCTCCGAGGAGGCGGATGCCGTTCAACATCCGGTCGTGCGGGAGCGCCGCCACGCTCATCTGGAAGGTCACCCGCGACAGACCGCCGAGTGCTTCATCAAACGCTCGGATCTTCGCGATCACCGTCTCCGCACTTCCCACGAGCAGCGCGCCATGCGGTCCACGTCCCGCGTCGAACTGCGCCCGCGTCGTTGGCGGCCACCCGCGCTCGCGGCCGATTTGGGAAAAAAGGCGCTGGAAGCCGGGGAAGAAATCCTCCGCCGCCTGCTCGTCGCTTTCCGCCACGTAGCCGGGAAAATGCACGCCGACTTTCAGGTCCGAGTGACCCGCGCGCCGGCCGGACTCGCGGTAAAGATCGATCAACGGACGGAAGCGCGCCGGTTGCCCACCGATGATCGCGACCATCAAAGGCAGGCCCAGTGCCCCGGCGCGAATGAACGACTCCGGGCTTCCGCCCACGCCGACCCAGACAGGCAGCGGATTTTGCACGGGTCGCGGAAACACCCCCTGCCCATTCAGCGCCGCCCGGTGCCGGCCGCTCCACGTCACGTGGGTCTCCTCGCGCAGCTTCAACAACAGCTCGAGCTTTTCGGCAAAGAGCGAGTCGTAGTCCTCGAGCCGCAGGCCAAAGAGCGGATACGCCTCGCTGAATGAGCCGCGCCCCACGACAATCTCCGCCCGTCCCCGGGAAAGCAGATCGAGCGTGGCAAATTCCTGAAACACGCGCACCGGATCCTGCGCGCTGAGCACCGTCACTGCACTCGCGAGGCGGATCGATTTCGTGCGCGCCGCCCCCGCGGCGAGGATCACCGCCGGCGAGGAATCCAGAAAGTCGTCGCGGTGGTGCTCGCCGACACCGAACACATGCACACCCGCCTGGTCCGCGGTTTCGATTTCCTCGACCAGATTGCCGAGCCGGTCCTGCGCGGAAACATCCGAACCAACCGGAAGCGCCGCAAAGCTGTCTATGCCGATTTCCATATTCCTGCGCGTTTCGGCAACCCTAGGTCCATTTGAAGGAAAAGGCGATGCTCCTCAGTCCGGCGTCCGCTCCTTTCCGCGTCCGCTCTCTCCTGGAAACCACTCCTTCCCGTGGACGATAAACTGCGCCTCGCCGCGATAGGTTCCGAGTTCGCCATAGAATCGTAAACGGGAGTTGCGCTTCGCGGCCTCGCGAATGGAAACGCGCAGCTCGGCATCGTGGGTGTAGACCTGATAGTCCTCCCCGTTGACTTTCACGTAAACGCGATCCTCGTCGTTCACGCTCGCGGGAGCGTCCACGAGAAACACGCGGCTCTGGTAGGATCCGTCGCGGAGATCCCTTCCGGGAGGCAGGTCACGGATGGGCACGGCATTGGCAAGCAGATCGACCGAGGAGAGCTCGACCGGCAACGCTTTGGGGGATGCGGTTTTCGCCCGGCCCGGCTGCTTGAGTGCAATCCAGTGGGCCTTGTCGTTGTCGTCGACCGTGCGGAAGCGGGCGAGAAGCGGGAAGTGATCCGAGAATCCGGAGGGATACGCTCCGCGCGTCCAGCGGACGGGGCGGCCGAAAATATCGGCATTGAGCCCCGGGAGTTTCAGCACGGTGAAACTGTTGTCCACATATTGGACGCCGGCGCGATCGTAGAGGCCGCGCGAGATCACGAGATGTATGAGCGTCCCCCACTCGTTGCGGTAGATGTCGCTGCCGCGCTGGTCGGACGGCAGCTCGAACCAGAGGTTGTAAAGGTCGGGGCCATTCTCCCGTCGCAACGCGAGTTCGTTACCCTGCGCGCCGAGGACGTCGTTGATCCCCGTGCGCTTCATGTCCCGGTAACGACGGTTCTGGTTGTAGTGGGAGTTGAAATCCCCCGCGATGATCACATCCGCATTGGGGTCCGCTTTGAAAATCTCGTCGAGCCGCGCGCGCAGCGTCTCCGCGTTGCGGAGGCGAATCTCCTCGGCCTCGAGACTGCCGGCTCCGGATTTCCAGTGGTTCGCGAAGAGGGTGAGCGGATGGCCTTCGACATCCAGCGTGACCTCCAGGATTGCACGCGCGTTCGTCGTCGGATGACTGCGGACATCCGTGATCGGAAACCGCGAGAACATCACGTTGCGGATCGCGATGCCGCGGCCGTCGTCGTAAACGCCCGGTTTCTCGTCGGTGATGGCGACGTGGTAGTCGCGCAGGCCCGCGTCGTAAAGGGCCTTCAACAACCACGCCTCCGCGGGAACGCCAGCCGATTCCGCGGGCAGCGGCGACTCGGCAAGAATCCCGGCAAGCTGCCGGTCCTCGATCGAAGCAAGCCACGCCGCGTAGTCGGTCACGGTCGATTCAGGCGTCTGGTCCAGCTCGATCTCGTTGAAGACGACCACGTCCGGTCCGCGACCGTCGTCCACCTTCGCGAGCACTTTCGCGATGTTGCCGGCTTTCACGGCGAGGTGCTCCGGCGTGTATTTCTCCGGCTGGTAATCCTCGTAGATCGCGACTCCATCCACGTCGAAGAAGTTCTCGACGTTGTAAACGACGACGGAAAACTCGCGCGCGGATCCGGCCGCCGCGAGGAACAACGAAAGTAGAGGAAGGACGAAACTGCGCACAGGAAACAACGATGATTGGGAGGCGGTTCCACACATAGCAGCAGATCGCTTGCCACCAGCTTCATTTTTCCATTTCCCACGAAAGTTCGGAGGATTCCGAAATCTGGAATCTTCTTATTTTCGCCCTTGGTGAAGAAACTGGCTGTGATGCTTGGCTGATCTCCGGCATCATCAATTCGATCAAAAGGGGACGCAGTTCGCGAACCTGGTTGTCAGACCGAAGGGGAGGAAAAGGAATCAGCTGAACGTCGACATCCCGGTCGTCCCCGGACGGCATGACGTTTGCCATCTACAAGGCAAGCCTGACCGGCAAGTCAGCGCGGTTCGGGAGCCCGCGCGTCATCGGATCTCCGCGGTGCGGGGAATTTTCCCGGAACTTTTTGGCTCCGGGACCGGTTCATGTAGGTTCATCGCATGTTTCCGGTCCCCTGCCGTCTTTCCTCCCTAGTCGCTGCGCTCAGCGGTTTCATTGTCGCATCGTCGTTCGCCGAAAGCCCCGTCGACCTCGCCAATCCGCTGGTCGGCACCGCCTCGCTCGACCGGAAGTTCATCGGCAACGCACCGCCGCCCGGCGAGGAGGCCTACACCGGTTTCACGCATCCCGGACCGGCCCTGCCGCATCGCTGGGTGATCGTGGATCCCATCAACAAGGACCTCACGGAAGCGGCGGGCAATCACGGCATCCGATTCCACTACCTTCACTCGCGCCGGACCATGCAGGGCTTTTCGTCTCCGATGGGTGGTCTCACGATCATGCCGGTCGTCGGCCAGTGGAATGTCCCGCCGGACCGTAGCTACGCCTCGCCCTACGACAAGACGACCGAGAAGGCGTCCCCCGGTTATTACACCGTAACGTTTCCCGACACCGGCATCCGGACGGAACTCGCGACCTCCGAGCGCACCGGCTACTACCGGTTCACCTTTCCCGCGACGGAAGAGGCCGCAATCCTGATCGACCTCGGAGCTGGGGAAAACCACATCGAAGTGTTGGGCGACCACACGGTGCGCGGACGCAGCGGCCGGCGGACGTTTGTGGCGGAGTTTTCCAAGCCGTTCAAAAGCTTCGGCACCTTTCGCCAGCATCCGCCGCGGCTCGAAGGCCAGCGCGTGCGGCGCGACGACGTGATCGAGGCCGGGCAGCGCGGGATGTCCGGCAGCTATGCCGGCGCGTATCTGGAGTTCACAACCACCGAGGGCGAGCAAATCGACGTCCGGATCACGACCGGCCGGGACTACGAAGAGGCGCAACAGCTGCTGGCCTCGGACCTTCAAACATTCGAAGAGGCGCACGAAAACGCCCGGGACATCTGGGCGGAGAAACTCGGGCTCATCGAGGTGGAAGGCGGCACGAAGAAGCAGCGGGAAATGTTCTACTCGACGCTCTATCACTCGCTCATGACGCCACGCCTGATCGCGAAGAAGGGCGAAACGAACCGACGGCGCGGCGGAGAGGAGGACGCGGTGCTCGAATACGACCGCTACACGCCGATCGCGCTGTGGGACACCGGCCGCAACCAGGTCGTGCTGCTCACGTTGCTCGAGCCGGAGGTGAAGCTCGACATCCTGCGCAGTCATCTCGACCTGGCCCGCCGCGAGGGGTTCATGCACACGTCCTTCCACGGCGACAACGGCGTGACGATGTATCTCGGCGACTGGGAACGCGGCCTGCCCTTCGAAGACTACGAGGCCGTCTACGAATTCCTCCGCAAAAATGCGATGGATCCCTCCGGTCCCCGCGGCGAACTCGCGGAGTATCTCGAAAAGGGCTGGGTGCATGACGATTTCCAGGAGAATGGCAGCCCGCCCCGCGCCGATGGAAACGCCGGTGCCGACAAGACGCTCGAGTATGCGTGGAGCGACCATGCCCTCGCGCAATACGCGAAGAAGCTCGGCAAACAGGACGACTACGAGATGTTCCTGAAACGCGCGCACAACTACAAAAACGTCTTCGACAAAGAGACGGGCCTCATGCGCGGGCGGCAGAAGGACGGCTCGTGGATCGATCCGTTCCATCCGTTCGAACCCTACTACAACTACATGTTCAAGGAGGCCTCCGCCTGGCAGACGGTCTGGCTCGTTCCGCACGACGTGCAGGGACTTATCGACCTCATGGGTGGTCGCGACACGTTCAACGAGCGGTTGGATTTCTTTTTCAATACGCCTTACGAGCCGAAGGGTATCGCCCGCGATGTGACGGGCATGGTCGGGCTTTACTGCCAGGGCAACCAGCCCGACCAGCACGCGCCCTATCTCTACTGCTACTCCGGCCAGCCGTGGAAAACGCAGAAGCTCGTGCGCACGATCCTCCGCGACATGTATGGCAGCGACAAATGGGGCCTCGCCTTTCCGGGCATGGACGACCAGGGCTCGACGGCGTCGTGGTATGTCTTCAGCGCGCTCGGATTTTATCCCGTCGATCCCTCGAGCCCGGACTACGTGATCGGTTCCCCGCTCTTCAGCAAGGCCACGATCCACATGGGCAATGACAGGGACCTCGTCATCGAGGCCCGCAACAACTCCGACGAGAATTGCTACATCCAATCGGCAACACTGAATGGCAAGCCGTGGAACAAGCCGTGGTTCAGCCACGCGGACATCGCGGATGGTGGAACCTTCGTCTTCGAAATGGGACCCGAGCCCAACAAGGACTGGGGCTCCGCACCGCAGGACGCCCCGCCATCAATGACGCCGATCGAGGATGAGGTCCCCTGACAGGGGCGACAACGAACCGATGGCGTAAATCCCAAAACCTACCGGCGGAGGGTCTCGAACCCACACTCCCGTAAGGGAACCAGATTTTGAGTCTAGCGCGTCTGCCAATTCCGCCACGCCGGCGTGGAGAGGCGCAATATGCGTCACGCGAGGGCGCGTGGCCACTCAAAAACTCAGACCCTTCGGCGGACCGAGGATCTCCCGCGCAAGCATTGCCTGGCGAAGTCCGTCGCGGGAGCGAAGCAACGTGTCGAAGCGGGTGACCGCAGGGGTATCGCCACTGCGGGTGGATCGCCGGTGAACGGGAGCGGTCTGCTTCTTGAATTCCGCGGCGAGCTTTCGCGCTTCGAGGAGCCGGTGTTCAGCATCCTCCCGCTCCTCCACGACGAGGGGCGGAGGTTGCCGGGGTGCAGGCTCCTCCACCGGCCGGGAAACAAACGCGCGGGGAACCGGAGACTCGACGATGGGAGGAACCGGAGGCGGTGCTGGAGAATCAACCGGGAGTCCAAGCGCCTCGAGAAACTTCCGAACGGATTCCTCTTGTCCCGCCTCGCGCACGGAGCCGGGAGGCGTGTGCACCCTTCGGTCGAGCCGGTCGAGGCGTTCCTCGGTCTCCCTCCTCTCGCGCATCTCTGCGCTCTTCTCGATCAGCCATTTCACCAGGGAAATGGCGCCGATGATGAGAATGATGACGAGTTGTTCCATTGGAGGACCGTTTGAAGCGCAGGGAAGACCGAGTCTGGACCTGCCCCGGGGTGCTCTACTGGCCTTGCACCGGCTTGTCCGGAGTGGCGATCGATTCGCGCATGTGGGTGTCGGACTGAATGTTCTTCATGCGCATGTAGTCCATGATACCGAGGTTGCCGCTGCGGAAAGCTTCCGCCATGGCGAGCGGGACCTGGGCTTCAGCCTCCGTCACCTTTGCACGCATTTCCTGAACGCGGGCCTTCATTTCCTGCTCGGTGGCGACAGCCGCGGCACGGCGCATTTCCGCCTTTGCCTGCGCGACAACCTTGTCGGCCTCGGCCTGCTGGGCCTGGAGGTTTGCGCCGACGTTTTCGCCGATGTCCACGTCGGCGATATCGACCGAGAGAATTTCGAAGGCCGTGCCGCTGTCGAGGCCCTTCTGCAGAACCGTTTTCGAAATGCGATCCGGATTTTCAAGGACTTCCTTGTAGGACACGGCGGAACCGATGGACGTAACGATGCCTTCGCCGACGCGCGCGATGATCGTCTCCTCGGTGGCGCCACCGACGAAGCGGTCGAGATTCGAGCGCACGGTAACGCGGGCCTTCACCTTCACGCCGATGCCGTCCCGGGCGACTGCGTCAATGGTGGAGCGACCGGAGGAGGCGGGATTCGGACAGTCGATGACCTTGGGGTTGATGCTCGTGCGGACCGCCTCGAGGACGGTCTTCGTGGTGCCCTTGATTGCCAGATCGATCGCGCAGGCGCGATTGAAGTCGAGAGCGATGCCCGCCTTGTCCGCGGCGATGAGCGCGAGCACGACGTTGGTTACATTGCCGCCGGCGAGGTAGTGCGCCTCCAGGAGATCGGTATCCAGCGGAATGCCCGCCTTCACCGCGGTAATGCGGCTGTCGACAATGAGACCGACGGGAACCCGGCGCAGGCGCATTCCGATGAGCCGAGCAAAACTGACCGGCGCATCGGCGATCTTCGCGCGGAGCCAGACGCCGAAGAAATTGATGAGAACCACCGCCGCGACCAGCGCGACGATGACGAGGAGTCCTAGGATGGCAAGCGTGGCAACGTTGGTCATGGGGCCGAAAAGTTCGGCCACACTTTAGGCCGGGTTTCCAACGACCCCAACCTTTTTCCGAACCACGACACGTGTCCCGTCCACGAGCACGACGGAAACCGCTTCCCCCGCATCCACGAAGCCGCTCTCCGCAACAACGTCGATCCGCCGGCCATCGACGACGGCCTTTCCAGCAGGACGCAGCGGAGTCTGGGTCACCCCCTCCTTCCCCAGGAGTGGGGATTCGGCCTCGCGTTCGGGGCCCCGATCGAGATTCCGGCCGAGGATGAGTTTGCGACCCACCGCGGTCTTTGGAAACGCGTTCATCCAGACGACGAAGCCGACGATGCAAACGAGCGCGATTGCCGCGAAGGTGATGGTGCCACCGAACGCGCCCAGTTGCGCATAGCCGGTGGCGATTGCCGCCAGCAGCAGGATTCCCCCGAGCGCACCCAGCACGCCGCCGGGCAGGAACATCTCCACCAGCACGAGCAGGAATCCGACGCCGGCAAGAATGAGGATTGCCGTCATTGTTCGTCGTCGTTCGACGAATCGGGATCGATCGTGCGCTCGCCGGTGAGGATTTCCTGAACGTTTCCGGCCAGTCGAAGCGTCGCGTTTTTCACGGTGTTGCCCACGCCCTTGGCCGTATCACCGACCGCGCCGCCGACTCCCTTCGCCGCGCGACCCACCGCTCCAAAAAGTCCTCCGCCATTGGAATCATCATCATCCGCCGACACATCCGCCGGACTCGCGGGCGCCCTGCCCGCACCAAAGTCCTGCACGGGCTCGGGTCGCACACGCGCATCCGCATCGAGCCGCAGGGAGCGGATCACGCTGCCATCCTCCGCCGACACGTGGAGGCTGCCGACGGGCGCTCCCATGTAATCGAAAAGCCGCAATACCCACATCGGCGCACCGGTCGCGTCGTTCGTGCGAAGCAGATAATCGACGGAGTCGAAGCCAACCTTTTTGTCCTTGGCCTGCGCATCGGCGATGCGAAACGCGCCGTCGGAATCCAGGTTCAGACGCGGGATCGCCAGCGGAGGAAGCTGCGTGCGATCCGAGTAGCCGCGAAGGGGTGCGCGCTCGGAGAGAATCTCGCTGCCCGACACGACAAACTCCCGGATGCCCGCGCGCGCCGAGGGATCGTTCATGAGAATCGTCCACGCCTGCGGCTGCGGGCGGCCGGTTTCCCCCCGCACTTCGACCAGTTTGGCGAGTGCGTCGTCGCCCTTGGATTTTCGAATGACCTGCAGTGCCTCGTAGGCGGTCGCTCCGCTTGCAGCCGCGACTCCGAGGAATCCCAACGCGAGGATGGTTGCGAGCGTCTTCACGAGACCCCCACTGTGACGCACCCCCCCCGATTTTCCAGCGAATTTTCCGGCTCGATCTTCACGCGGTGCGACGGGAAACTGCGCGTGTGGAAACCGAGTCGCTTCGCAAGTCGCTCGAGATTTATCGCGGCCTGGTCGAGGTCAGCGCGTTGATCAACTCCATCACGGAATACGACGAGTTGCTGCGGGCGATCCTCGACGTCGCGCGGCGGGTCATCCGTGCGGAGGCGGCATCGCTGTTTCTCCTCGATGAGGCAACGGGCGAGCTGGAACTGGTCATCGCATCGTATTCGGCGGGCGAATTCGTTCAACCGAAGATCCGCGTCGCGCGGGGCCGGGGAATCGCCGGCTGGGTGTTCGAGCATGGCGAGAGCCTGCTGATTCCGGACGCCTACAAGGATCCAAGATTCTACCGTGATGCCGACAAGTCCACGGGCTTCCGGACACGCTCGATCCTGTGCGCGCCGCTCAAGCGCGACGGCACGGTCACCGGCGTGCTGCAGGTGCTCAACGCAAAGGACAAGGAGGCGTTCGAACCGGAGGATCTCGACGGATTCAGCGCCTACGCAAATCTCATCGCCACCGCGATCGAGAAGATCCGGTCGATCGAGCGGATGCGTGAGCAGGAGCGCGTGCGCCGCGACGTGGCGATCGCCGCGGAGATCCAGACCGAGCTCCTCTCGCAGGCCGTTCCGGAACAGGTGCCAGGCGTGGAGTTTGCCGTCTACAACAAGGCGGCGACCGAGGTGGGCGGGGATTTCTATTTCGTGTTTCCCCGCGGGCCGGGGGAAATCTATTTCGCGATTGGTGATGTTTCGGGAAAGGGAATCCCCGCATCCCTGCTGATGGCGCAGACCTTGAGCGCGATGCAGTTCGTCTTCACGGCAACCACAAGCCCTGCGAACGCGCTGTCGACGCTGAACAACACCCTCTGTCACCACATCGTGCGGGGCATGTTCGTCACCACACTCGTCGGTCGAATGACACCGGACACCCGTCGTGTGGAACTCGCGAGCGCGGGGCATTGCCGTCCGTGGCTGGTGCGCAAAAACGGGGAGCCGATGGAAATCGAAACCGAAGGCGCGCTGCCGATCGGCGTCATGCCGCAGGTGAAATACCGGCAGGGCAAGGTGACGCTGGGCGAGGGCGATCTCCTCGTGTGCTATACCGACGGGCTCTCGGAATCACGGGCGCCGGATTGCGAGACGTTCTTCGACGAGCTCTTCGCAACACACCTCGGACGGCCGTTTGCATCTCCGCAGGAAGTGGTGGATCATCTCGTCGAGCTCGAGCGCATCCACCGAAAGGACAGCGCCGCTCGCGACGACCTTACGCTGCTGGTTACCGGATTTCGATGAATCTGCGTCTGAAATTCCCCGCCGATACCGCGGAACTTTCCGCGATGCGGAACGCTGCGCGGGAGTTCTTCAATGCCGCCGGCGTCGCCGAGATGGAGGCGGAGCTGATGGTTCTCGCCCTGGACGAAGCCTGCACAAACATCATTCGCTACGCCTACGGCGGCTGTTGCAATCGCACCATCCGGCTGAATCTCGACCGCAACCGCTCCGGCATTCGCTGCGTCCTGCGTGACTACGGCGCAAAGTGCGACGTCTCGAAGATTCACGGACGCGACCTCGCCGATTTTCGTCCCGGCGGGCTTGGTGTGAAAATCATGAGCAGCGCGTTCGATTCCGTCGCCTACGAGCCGATGGCACGCGGCACCCGGCTGACGATGATCAAGACAATGCGGATTGCGGGACGCGCGGCAGCCGAAGCGGTCGGCGCCCCGGAGTCCTGACTGCCGCGCCCGCAGCCGCGCGGCACGTTCCGGCGCTCATTGCACCGCGCCCGCAGCGGATGGCCGATTTTCGGACCAATCGGGCGACCTCCGAATCGACGACGCGAATTCATGCCGTGGCAAGCCGTTCCCGAAGGCGGCGAAGGCGGAGGATGGTCCGTTCCTCGTTGCGGGTGAGCTTGCGCCCCGACAACGGCAGCTCGAGCTGCTGATGCACAACGGGACCCTGGGCGCGGAGTGACTTCAAGAGCGAGGAGATCGTTTTCATTTCGCGTTTGACTGTGCCAGACGGCATCGGACATCCTCTGTCCGATGCTAAAAAAGGCGGAAAAAATTTCCCGCTCCATTCCGCTGGCACGCCCTCCACTCGCCCGCATGCTTGCGATTCATGGCCAGCTCATGGATGGCCGTTACCCCAACTGCTTCAAGCTGGCGCGGGAGCTCGAAGTCGCGACGAAGACGATTCAACGCGACATCGAGTTCATGCGCGATCAGCTCGGGCTGCCCGTGGAATACGACCGGGCGGCGCACGGATATTTTTACTCCGAGGCCGTCACGAGTTTTCCGACGGTGCAGGTGAGCCATGGCGAACTCGTCGCGGTGCTGGTCGCGCAGAAGGCGGTCGAGGCGTATCGGGGCACGGCTTTCGAGAAGCCATTGAGATCGGCGTTCTCAAAGCTCGCGGCGGGAATGGAGGGCGAGACAGGGATCGCACTGGACGAGCTGACGGAGGCGATCTCCTTCCGGCCGCAGGGACTTCCGGTCGCGGAGCTCGAGGGATTTCAAACCCTCGCCGAAGCGGTGCTCGAACATCGGGAGGTGCGGTTTGTCTACCGCTCCTTGAAAAAAGGCGCCTCCGAGCCACGCACCGTGCGGCCCTACCATCTCGGCTGCCTCGCCAACCAGTGGTATCTCATCGGTTACGACCTCGCGCGCGAGGCGGTGCGGACCTTCGCGCTCACCCGGCTCGGGGAAGTCCGGAAAACGGACGCCACGTTCGAGCGACCGGCGGGGTTTTCCGTGAGCGACATGTTTGCGGGCAGCTTCTCGGCGTTTCAATCGGGAAAGGTCGAGCGTGTCGTGCTTCGACTCGACGCCTTCGCAGCCCGGCTTGCTGTGGAAAAGAAATGGCATCCGTCCCAGCGACTGGTCACGAACAAGGATGGAAGTGCCAGGCTGCAAATGGACGTGAGCATCGCCCCCGATCTTGAGAACTGGATTCTCGGATGGGGCGAACACGCGGAGGTCGTGGAACCGAAGGCTCTGCGCGAGCGCATCGCGGTGTCGATCAAAGCCATGGCGAAGAAATACCGGAAGTGATAGGAAGGACTCCGAACCCCCAACCGCTATGAGCCTTGCCAAGGAATTCAGGGAATTCATTGCCCGCGGAAACGTGATCGATCTCGCCGTGGGCGTGATCATCGGCGCGGCATTCGGAAAAATCGTCACCTCCCTCGTGAACGATGTGGTGATGCCGCCGATCGGTCTCGTGGCGGGAAGGGTGGATTTCTCGGATCTCAAGTGGATCCTCCAGCCTGCGGACGAAGCGGCGCAGACCGCGGAGGTCGCCGTGCTCTACGGAGTGTTCATCAATACGATCATCCAGTTTGTGATCGTGGCCGCATGCGTGTTTCTCCTCGTGAAGGTGATCAACCGCATCAAGCGCGAGGAGGAGGCAAAGCCCGCGCCCCCGCCGCCGGAGCCGAGTGCCGAGGAAAAGCTCCTCACGGAAATCCGGGATCTGTTGAAATCGAAGTAACGCCGGACGCGCGTCGTCTTCACGTAGACACACTCGCACGCCCTTCGCGAGAGGGTTGCCGTCAGAACAGCTCCAGCTGCGGACCCGGCGGGCGTCGAAACGCGTCACAGGAAAGCCGGATGCGGGTCCGGTTCAACCCCGCGCGGCGCGCACTGACCGTGAACAACCGTTCGATTTCCTCCGCGAAAATCCCCTCGCCCGCCATTCGTTCGCCAAAACGCGTGTCGTTCAAGCGACCACCCCGCAGGCTCTTCACACGGGCCAGCACCTTCTCCACGCGATCGGGAAAATGCTGCTCCAGCCAGGCGCGGAAGATGTCCTTCACGGCATGGGGCAGTCGAAGAATCGTGTAGAACGCCGTCGTTGCGCCGGCCTTTGCCGCAGCGTCGAGCAGCGCGGGAATCTCGTGTTCGTTGATGCCGGGAATGATCGGCGCGAGCGAGACACCGACCGGAATGCCCGCCTCGGAAAGCTGACGGACGGCGTCGAGACGGTGCGCAGGCCGTGCGGCACGCGGTTCGAGCACGCCGGCGAGCGCCGGGTCAAGCGAGGTGATCGAGAGATGAACGCACGTCGCCTCGTGCCTGGCGAGTTCGGCCAGAAGATCCATGTCGCGCGTGACGAGGTGGTTCTTCGTGATGACGGCAACCGGATTCCGAAACTCTGCGAGCACCTCCAGGCAGCCACGCGTGATCCGTAGCTTCCGCTCGATCGGCTGATAGCAGTCCGTCACGCCCGACATGGCGAGCGGCTCGGGCTTCCACCGCGGAGAGGACAATGCTTCGCGCAAGAGCGCGGGCGCGTCGGGTTTCGCCACGATGCGTGTCTCGAAATCGAGCCCGCTGGAGAAGCCCAGATATTCGTGATACGGCCGCGCGTAACAGTAGGCACAGCCGTGCTCGCAGCCGCGATAGGGATTCAGACCCGCGGTAAAGCCAATGTCGGGGCTGTCGTTGCGACTGATGATCGACCGCGATGCGTCGACGAGGATCTGCGTGCGCGGATTCGCGGGCTCCTCGCCGGCGTCGTATTCGACACGAAGTCGCTCGAAGCGATTCTGCGGCTGCACGGGTGAGCCGCGACCGCGCACGGACGGATTTGTCGGGGAGCGAGGATTCATGGCTCCGGGCACGGTCCGCCGCGGGGTCGCCGGTGACTCCGCCTATTGCTTTTCCTCCGCCGCCGCCCGGAACTTGGGCATTTTCGGCTCAAGCGTGGCGCGGAGATAGGGATGGCCCGGATTCTGGTCCGCGAAATCCTGATGGTATCCCTCCGCGGGATAGAACGCCTTGAGCGGCACGATCTCCGTGACGATGGGATCCTTGAAATCCTTCTGCGCCGCCGCCTTCGAGGCCTCCGCCCGCGCTTTCTCGTCATCGTCCGTATACAGGATGATCGAACGGTATTGCGTGCCGACATCGGCGCCCTGGCGGTTCAGGGTCGTTGGATCGTGGGCCTTCCAGAACAGCTCGAGAATCCGGTCATAGGAAATCTTCGCCGGATCGTAATCGATTCGCACAACCTCCGCATGCCCCGTGGTTCCGCTGCAAACCTGCTCGTAGGTGGGATTTTCCGTCGTCCCGCCGGCATAGCCGGAGACAACGGCCTCAACACCCGGAACGCCCTGATAGAGCGCTTCCGTGCACCAAAAGCAACCACCGCCAACGTAGGCGGAACGGATCTGCGGAGGTTCGGCATTCATGTTCGGGATCAGGAGAGCCGCCAGCGCTAGGAAAATGGCTGGCAGTGCTTTCATAGGTTTTCGGTGCCCCAATTCTCCGCCAGCATCGAGAGGTCGTCCACCAGATCGTCGATCTTTTTCAGGTCCTTGCGGCGTCCCTTCTCCGGCTTGATCGAAAATTTCCGCAACAAGCCGAGCATATCGCGGAGATCCCGAAGGCGGGCAGGCGGGATCCTGCGCTGTTTGGAGAGGGAATCAACGGCCGTTTCCACCGCGGCCAGCTGCTGCTCGATGCGAACCGAATAGGCGAGAAGCGCGGAGCGGAATTCCTCACGGAGCGTGTGAAGTTCGATGACAACCGCGCGTGCAGGAGATGCTTCGGGGCCGTCGTTATCCATTCCTGCAATCAAGCAGAGTTCCCGGCGGATCGCAAGGAGAGGGTATCAGACATTTGATGTCCGATGCGTTCGCGCTTGAGACGGCATTCACGTTGACGCAGCATGCCCCCATGAAAAGCTGGATCGACGCGGCCACCGCCGCCCGCACCCGCGCCTATGCCCCCTATTCCCGCTTTCCTGTGGGTGCGGCGCTGATCGACACCGGGGGACGCGTGCATTGCGGATGCAATGTCGAGAACATCAGCTTCGGGCTGACGATGTGTGCCGAACGCGTGGCCCTGGGCGCGGCGATTGCCGCGGGCGTCACTCAGTTCCGCAACCTCGTAGTGGTCGCCGATACCGAGGTGCCCGTCAGCCCTTGTGGAGCCTGCCGGCAGGTGCTGGCGGAATTCGCGCCGGACCTGGAGGTTCTTCTCGTTACCCTGAAGGGACACGAATGGCGGGGGACCCTGGCAGAGCTGCTCCCACGGGCGCGAACCGGTATTTTGGATCACCCTTGATGTTCCACGTGGAACATTTCACCGAATGAGCGATTTCGAATATCCAAAACCCTACGACGTCGCCGTCATCGGCGCGGGCCATGCAGGCATTGAAGCCGCCCTTGCCGCAGCGAGACTGGGCGCCCAGACGCTTTTTCTCACGCAGAACGCGGATACCGTGGGCCAGATGTCTTGCAATCCGGCGATCGGGGGCCTCGCAAAGGGTCACATGGTTCGCGAGATCGACGCGTTGGGGGGAGCGATGGGACTCAACACGGACGCCACGGGGATCCAGTTCCGAATGTTGAATGCCCGGAAAGGACCGAGCGTCAGGGCCCCCCGAGCGCAATGCGACAAGAAGGCCTATCAGTTTCGGATGAAGGCACTCCTCGAGCGAACCCCGAATCTCGACCTCAAACAGGGGAATGTCACCGGTCTTGCCGTTGAAAACGACGCGGTCACCGCCATCGAGACCAGCTTTGGGGTCACCTTCCGTTGTCGCGCCGTGGTGGTCACAACAGGCACATTCATGCGCGGATTGCTTCACGTCGGTCTTCGCAACCAGACCGGAGGCCGCATGGGCGATACTGTCTCCTCGTTCAGTGACTGCCTCCGGGACCTCGGCTTCGAGGTCGCCCGGTTCAAGACAGGCACCCCATGCCGGTTGATCGCACGGACGATCGATTTCTCCGCATGCGACATCCAGAGCGGTGACGAGCCCCCGCCGCTATTCAGTTATCTCGCCGATTCCCTGCAGGACGACGAGCTCTTCACCTTGAACCGCTGGAGAGACGGATTGTTCCACGTGGAACAAATTCCCTGCTGGATCACGCACACCAACGAGAAAACCCACGCGATTATCCGGGAAAATCTCCACCAGTCCCCTCTTTACGCCGGCCGAATCGAAGGCGTAGGCCCCCGTTATTGCCCTTCCATCGAGGACAAGGTCGTCAAATTCTCGGACAAGCCGTCCCACCAACTCTTTCTGGAGCCCGAGGGAAGGCACACGGAGGAGGTCTACGTAAATGGGATTTCCACCAGTCTGCCGTTCGAGGTCCAATACCGGTTCATTCGAAGCATCCAGGGTCTGGAGAATGCGGAAATCCTCCGGCCAGGCTACGCGGTCGAATACGACTACTGTCCTCCCACCCAGCTGCACCGGACTCTGGAAACGAAACGGATCTCGGGCCTCTACTTTGCCGGACAGATCAACGGCACCTCCGGTTATGAAGAGGCGGCCGCTCAGGGGCTGATTGCCGGGGCAAATGCAGCCCTGAAGCTGCTGGGACGCCCGCCCCTCGTTCTCTCCCGCTCGCAAGCCTACATCGGCGTGCTCATCGACGATCTCGTTACCCGCGGCACTCCCGAACCGTATCGGATGTTCACCAGCCGCGCCGAACACCGATTGCTCCTGCGGCAGGACAACGCGGACTTCCGCCTTACCCCTCTTGCCATCGAATGCGGGCTGGCCGACTCCTTGCGAACCGCACGCTTCCAAGAGCGCCAACGGCAGCGGGCGGTGCTGGACGCAGAGCTGCCAGCGTTGCGAGTGGAAGGATGCCCGGTTTCCTTGTGGTTGAAGCGTCCGGACAATCATGTCGAGATGCTTCCGGAGTCCATTCGAGCACGCGCTCCGATGGAAATCTGGGAACAGGTCGAGATCGATCTGAAATACGAAGGGTATATCCGTCGTCAGGCGGAACAGGTCGCCCGCGCGGAAAAGCAGGAAACCCGGCCCATCCCAGCTTCGATCGACTATGCTGCCCTTCCGGGACTCCGAAAGGAAGCCGTCCAAAAACTGAGCGACATCCGGCCGGCGACCCTGGGTCAGGCTTCCCGAATCAGTGGGGTAACGCCGGCGGACCTCAACCTGCTTGCGATCTGGCTGGAGCGGCGGACACGGACTACGTCCGAAGAAAGTCCATAAGCGCCGCCACTGCCGGTGCGTTGCTGGCGGGGTCCACAACCAGCACCGTGTGAAGTGCGTCGATGCCTGCGGAAAAGGGGAGCGGCACAATCTCCGCGAAATACCCGTCCGTCGACGAGCAGGGTGTCACCCCCAAACCCAGCGCCACCTGCCAGAACCTCTCGAGGCTTCCGCCGGTGGTTGCCGAGTGAGGGATTCCAACCGGACTTAGCCGATCGATAACCACGCGTTCCACCATGGAAGGGGGGATCCCCACCAAAATGCGCTCCCCCATCAGGTCCGCCGGTTCCACGCTCCCGCGATCGATCAAACGGTGCCTGGGTGGCACCCCGATGCAAACCGAGGCTGTTTCCAGAACCATCGCGGCCCCCTCCCGTGACGTGGTCTGGCAGATCCGGGCATCCGGGACAAAATTTCCCATATTATTCTGATTATCAACTACTTCTATTTGCAGTCGTAGACCGCGATGCTTTCGCACGAACTTGCGCAAACGCTTCGTGATTCGCTCTGACAACGCACCCGCGTCCACAGTGAGGCGAAGCGTGCCCGCGCGACCGGCGGTTTCGTCCTGAAGATCCCGCACCGCCTGATCGGCTGTTTCCAGAATACGCCGTGCCTGTGGGAGAAAGGCGCGGCCGGCTGGCGTCAGCGCCACCCTGCGATTTGTTCGATCGAACAAAGCGGTTCCGAGCTCCTCCTCAAGGTTGCGAATCCGGGCGCTCAAAGGTGGCTGCGCGATTCCTAGGCTGCGCGCCGCCCGGGTAAAATTCAATGTCTCCGCAACTGCTACGAAATAGCGTAAATGTCGGAGTTCCATACGAAAAAAGTATCATTCGCCGAAACTTTCGCAGAAGTCACAAACTTTTCTTCAATAGCGGTGTTCAACCTCCCACTTCACTGTCGCTAGACAAACGTTCCAAACCGCCCATAGTTAGCTCCCCATGTCGCTCCCCAAATCCGCAGCCGTCCTGAGCCTGGCTCTTGTGACCGCCTCCCTGATGGCCCAGACCGGCACCCAGATGCGCGACGATCCTCCGCCTGATCTGAAGAAACTCACTGAACAGGTCGAGCAACTCGCTGAAACCCGCGAGAAGCAGCGCATCGCGTATCTGGAATCCGTCCGTCAACAAGTGTTGAATGCCCTTCAGGGTTCCGGAAACGCCGGCAATTACATGATTGAGTGCATGCGGGAAATCCGTTTTGGCGGACGCAAGGGAGGCAACACCGAATACAACGACTGGAAAAAGGAGAACCGCGATCTCTTCACGAACAGCCAGTTCGAGAAGGCTGCGACGCTTCATTTGAAATACCTCCTGCTCACGCTCGAGCGCGGGACAAAAGAGTCCTCCGAGCCCATGATGAAAAAGGTCTGGGCACACCTCGCCGAGCTCGATGACGCAAAGGATCTACTGGGCGTCATCGACCGCCCCAAACGCGAAACCAAGATCCGCGTGGTCGATGAGAATCAGGACGTCGTGAACGAAATCGTGGGCGACATCACGAGCCTGCAGCAGCCCAATGTCCATGGTCGTTCCGGTCCCGGCGAGATTCGCCAGTATGTGGAGCAGATGCTGAATTCCCCGGTCGACAACGGATTCCCCGGTCAGGCATTGAAGCTCTCGGGCCGGCTGGGACCCTTCGAAAACTGGGCAATGAGTCCCGGTGATTTCTCGGCCATCATTGAGCAAAACATCCGGCCGATCCTCCGCGAATCCAGGGACGCGAAGACCCTGCTCTGGTCATGGGACTACGAGATCGCCTATCTCCGCGCCATCACGCAGAAACGCAAGAACGAACGGGAAATCACCGAATTCGAGACCGTCACCCTGCCGCGGATGCTGTGGAAACAAGCTCGCGACGCCGCGCTCGTCGGAATGCCAAACAAGGCTCTTGCGATGCAAATCGACATCGCCAGGCGATTCCCGGGACACAACGACTTCGAAGCCTGGACGGACGCGATCGAGTCGAGCCTCGCCGTGATTGCCGCGGAAAAAGACGCGGACGAATCCCTCTCTGCGGAGGATTCCAAATACGAGGACAAATACGAAACCTCGCGTCCCGGTTATTTCGGCTCGGCAAAAAACAGCATCGAGTCCGCGCCAACCCCGCGTCCGCTCCCCTGAATCACGGACGGACCGCAAACGGCTTCTTCCCGACACGCAGTGCCGTGGAAAAATCCGACGGGTCGTCTGAAAGCGACGATCCCGGCGGCCAGGCTTGATGGACAACCCTCCCGTCCCGCGGGGTGAGCCAGTCGCGCCAGCCTCCGGGCCATGAGCACAGCGCACCACCCTGCCACGGCTCCCATTTGCCGGCGGCGGAACTCAGGGAATTCCGGGCGGAGCCGTCCGCATGAAGTTGCACGTAAAGATACTCGCCCGTGGGTTCGGGATTCAGCCTCCAAAGGCCGATGAAGCGCTCCTGCGAAGCCTCGCTGCGAACGGCCGGATGCCACTGACGGCGCCGCTCGTCCGGTGGGCCGGACGTCCACAAGGTGTCCGCGCCACGCGCGGTCATTTCCAAAAGCCGGCCATCCTCGAAAATACAAAGAACACCATTGCCATTCCGGCGGTAATATCCCCGCGCTCCCTTCGCACCCGGCTTGCGGTCCGCGGAAATCAGCACGCACTGGTTGTTGTCAAAAAGCACGAGGTCCGTCGTGGCACCCGCGTCGATCAGGGACCACACACCGGACCAGCCCGAGGAAGCTGCACGCCTCTCGACCCCCGCGCACCCGCCAAGGCATGCGATCACCGCGATCAGGCCTGCAAACAAAGAAATGCGCGACGTCATGGTGTGACTTCAAATCCATCAGCCCCCACGCGCTGCGGACGGGTGGGTTCGGGGCGGTGGCTGCGAGTCGAGAAGCCGCGCGGCCAGCTTCGGAGTAACGCCCCGGCTGCGTCGAACTGCAGAAGATCGATTGCTCCGTCGTGCCACTCGACGCGGATTCCACGCGACACACGGACCCAACGGCCATGCGAGCCGGGTTCGGCATACGCTGAGCCGTCCGAGAGGAGCGCGACGTAGCGCGTCCCCGGGTCGTTCGGTTTGCGCCAGACCCAGACGCCCAGCCATCGCGCGGATCCGTCGCGCACCGCGAACGCCGGCCGGGCCTGCGCACGACTTCTCTCGCTCGACCCGTTGTCAAAATCGACGACCGGCGTCGGTCCGATCCGAATTTCGGCGCCGGCACCGGACTCGAGCACCACAAATCGCGAACGGTCCGTCCCATGCCAGAACCCCCGCACTCCGCGGCCGGTCGCATCCCTTCCGCTGGAGACCATCACCGCCCCTCCATTCGGCCAGAGGACGAAGTTTCGGGTGCTGCCATCCTCACCGTCCGTCGCCCAGATTTCCGGTTCCGCCGCGGCCGCACGGCCCGCACACAGCAATACGAAAACCAGACCTGTCGCGAACGATCTCATCGGCCGGACTCGCGTAGAATGCGATCGCAGAGCGCGAGCAGTTCCGCACGCAACGGTGTTGAACGCGCCGCGAACTCGCGCTGATGCCGCTCGTAACTCAAGCGTCCTTCAGCGGTCTCAATCGGGATCGGCTCGAACCCCAGCGCGGAGAGATCATAGGGACTCGCCCGCATGTCGATCTCCCGGATGTCACGCGCGACTTCGAACGTGTCGGCGAGAAGCCGGGACGGTGCAAGCGGAAGGAGCTTCCCCGCCCATTTGTAGAGATCCATGTTGGCGTGCAGGCAGCCGGCCTGTTCGAAATCCGGCGCCGCCTCGCGCGTGAGCTGGAACCGATTCAGCGGTCGCGCGGCAGCCGTGAAAAACCGGAATGCATCGTAGTGGCTGCACCGCACCGGCAGTGATTCGACCACACCGGCGATTTCCCCGGCGGACAAGCGCAGCGGCCAGCCGGCATGCCGGATCTCGCTCGTGCGGTAAACCATCGCCCACTCGTGCAATCCCGCGCAGCCGAAGAACGGCGGCCGCTCGAGGGTCGCGGCGAGCAACCCGCGCAGCCACGCGACAAACTGCAGACGCTCCGGCTTCAACGTCTCGAGTGTCACCGCCGTGCCGCCACGCACCCGCGCATAGTGCGGGCGTGAGAGAAATTCCTCCGCGTCCTCGAGCACGACGCCAAACCCCGGATGCCAGCGCCGCAGATGCGACGGCCGGAGCGAGTAGTAGTCGAACAAAAAGTCGTAAACCGGATGCCGTCGGCCAAGCGAGGCCCGCTCGAGGTGCGGTGCGAGCCAGCGCTCGACGCGGGCTTCGTGCGAGGCACGAAGC